>Ga0371490_1000927_pt1 | contig 16979 bp, 18 predicted proteins | sample MB2SIPfraction_FD_207959 | JGI IMG/M metagenome (GOLD analysis project Ga0371490, IMG submission 207959) | Lab enriched peat soil microbial communities from McLean, Ithaca, NY, United States - MB28FN SIP fraction | ecosystem: Environmental > Terrestrial > Soil > Wetlands > Peat | place: USA... | reverse complement strand
GGGGCGTGTCCCGGCAATCACGAGTCGGGTGGTAAGTCCAGGTCCGGTCGCGCCCGCAAGGGCTCAAAGTGGCTTGCTGGCTATCTCGCCGAGGCTGCCGAGACCGCGGGACGCTCGAAGGGAACCTATCTCGGCGCCCAGTTCCAGCGCCTTCGTGGGCGCATCGGTCACGCCAAGGCACGAAAGGCTGTCGGCCACTCGATCCTCGTTGCCACTTACCACGTACTCGATGGTCATGTTCCATATGCGGATCTCGGCGCCGACTGGTTCCAAAAGCGCCGTCCTGATGCTCACGCACATCGCCTCGCTCGTCAGATCGAGGCCCTTGGCTACCACGTGAGCATCGAGCCAGCCGAAGCCGCCTGAACCAACCGAGCCTCGGGACTTCGTCCCGAGCGGGGCCATGCCCCGCACCCCGACCTCGCGCGCCCGCGTTACGAAGTTTTCGGGTCAGACGGATACGGGCGCCGCGGGCTGCCCCATCACCGATCGCGCGTCCCGTAGTGTTCAACGCCGTGACCCTCGCGCGACCTACTGCCGAGTCGAAGTCGTTCAGGTCCTGTTGCCACACACCCGTCTTCGCGACCGCCATGTGGTCGTACCCGTATGGGAGCGGTCCGTCAAGGTACGGAGTATGGTGCCGTGGCGGCTAAACCCAACTCGGAGCGGCCGCACCTCTAGGGGGGACCTGATGAAATTCATGATCGAGTACAAGATTCGCACCGCTGGGCTCAACCACGATCAGAACCTTGCTAACCAAGAAGGGTTGCTCAACGCGTTTGGCAAGTGGAGGCCAGAGGAGGGCCTCACTGTCCACGCGTTCGTATCCAACTTGAACAACGGGGGCTACGTGCTTGTCGAGGCAGCCGATGCCGGCATCGTCCATTCGTTCGTCTCGAAATTCTTCTACTGGAACGACATCGAGGTAGTTCCAGTGGTCGATGTCACCGAAGCCGTCGCGACCGGCTCGGAATCACTTGCGTGGGCTCGCGCAGCATCTAAAGGCTGAGACACCCACTACTAACTCGCAAGAGATGCTCGACCGTGTGGGGATGCCGTGCGAGTCGCGCGACATCTCCGAAGGACCTTTCGGGCCACATCAGTGCAAACTCGTGTTGGCGACGCTCCTCGTGCCGCATCTGGCGTCCCCGACGCCCGTTCCAGCGGGGTCCTTGTGCAACTCCTCGAAGCGCAGATCGATGCTCGACTCGGGGCGCCCCCTGCCGACCCGATCACCCGGCGTTCCGGCGTCTCACAGCGCCGATCTGGGTGGCCGTCGAGCCGCATGTTGGGCGGCTGTGGCACTTATCCCTGCAAGAAGAACCGGTCCACCGACCGGCACGTCAGCGTCGCGTGATCCCGCAGTAGGGTCGCGTAATCGGACATCGCAGTCTCCCAGGTCTTCAGCAACCTGGAAGTTACGACCGATGCAACGAGGGCGCCCTCCGGGCGCCCTCAGCGTGAGGCGCGGAGGGCGGTTCGTTCCTTCTTGGCGGTATGAGGCTGGCTCGCGACGGGCTACGCGCGAGAACGGCGAGGCCGGAGCACGACCGGGAGGGGTGCTGCCGACTACGAGCGGCCGCCCGGCGGACTTCGCTGCTGGCACTCGGCGATGTTATGTGCGCGTCTGATCAGACGGTTACGGCTTCGGTTGCCGCGGCCCCGTCGATAGAGGACGAAGCTCAGGGGCGGTCCAGACCTTGCGGGCATCATCGCTCCACAAGACCTGTGGCGACCAGTGCCTCGCAACCGACGTCTGATCCAGGAGCCCAGATCGAGGAGGTCTGCGACCCGAAAGCGGGGTGCGAACGAGCACGCGAGAACGGCGAGCGCCTTGATTGGTCCATCCTCGGCTCCTACTCGGACAGGTGGACGATGTCCCAGTTGGTGGCGCCCATGAGCTTTCGCGCTTCCTCCAGAACCCCTCTTGCCTCGTCTGGCCCCACGTTCTCGCGTTGGTGTGACTCCATCGCGGCAAAGTATGCGAGCTTGACGGAGGTCGGTCGCAGCCGTCGGCCCGACAGGACCACGCCGCTAACCGAGTCACCGGTACCGGTCTTACATCGGGGAAGGCCAGCGCCGGCCTTGCAAGCCCACTTTGACCCTATGACGCACTGATCCCGGTGGGGACGGTTGAGGAGGGTGTACGCGCCGGGGGGACGGCACCGGGGCTGAGACCGGCTGCGGCGTAAGCCTCGTCCTCGTCCAGCGTCTCCCGTGCGAGCAGAGCATGTGCGAGGCTGTTGAGGCGGTCCCGGTTCGCGCCAAGTGTCGACAGTGCCTGCTTGTAGCATTCCTCGATGATCCGACGCACCTCGGTATCGACCAGCTCTTTGGTGGCCGGAGCCACGTTGTCCAAGCCGAAAGGCGATTCCTGATTCGGAGGGGGGAGCACTGTGACCGGCCCGATGGCCGACGACATTCCCCAGCGACCGACCATCTGTCGGGCAAGTCCCGTGGCGTGGTCGAGGTCGCTTTCGGCTCCGGTGGTCACGACGCCGTAGACGACCTCTTCCGCCGCGCGCCCACCGAGCGCACCGGTGATTCGGCCGCGGAGGTACTCGGCCGAGTAGCTGTACCGGTCTGCCTGGGGCGACTGGAAGGTGACTCCGAGCGCCTGCCCTCTTGGGATGATCGTGATCTTGCGGACAGGGTCCGCCCCCGGGGTGAGCATGCCGAGCAGGGCGTGACCGGACTCATGGTAAGCGGTGCACTCCTGCTCCTCTTTCGGAAGAACGATCCCGCGCGCAGTGCCGAGGTAGATCTTCTCCAGGGAGTCGGTGAAGTCGGCCATTGTCACCTGGTCGTGATGCCGGTGGACCGCCAGCAACGCGGCCTCGTTGACCAGGTTCGCGAGGTCGGCGCCGACCATCCCAGGGGTTGAGGAAGCCAGGACGTCGAGGTTGACGTCCGCCGCCAGAGGAACGGTCCGCGAGTGAACCTCGAGGATCTGGCGCCGCCCACGTTGATCAGGTGCCGACACGGTCACGCGCCGGTCGAACCGGCCCGGACGGAGAAGTGCCGAGTCGAGGATTTCAGGACGGTTGGTCGCCGCCAGAACCACGACACCTTCGGTGCCGGTGAAGCCGTCCATCTCGGTCAGGATCTGGTTGAGGGTCTGTTCTCGTTCGTCGTAACTCCCGGTCGACCCGGAGGCGCTCCGCGACCGGCCGATGGCGTCGATCTCATCGATGAAGATGATTGAGGGGGCAACCTGCTTCGCCTGGTCGAACAGGTCACGCACCCGGCTGGCCCCGACGCCGACGATCATCTCGATGAACTCGGATGCCGATATGGAGAAGAACGGCACGTCCGCCTCGCCGGCCACCGCCCGGGCGAGAAGCGTCTTGCCTGTGCCGGGCTCGCCGCAGAGCAGCACGCCATGGGGGACCCGGGCGCCCATCTGCTGGTAGCGGCGCGGCTCTTTCAGGAAGTCCACGATCTCCATTACCTCGTTCTTGACGTCATCGATCCCTGCGACGTCGGCAAAGGTCGTCCGCTTCTCGGTTGTCGGGTCGTAGCGCTTGGCATGCGACTGGCCCATGCCTCCCATGCCTGTGAGCCCGCCCATTCGGCCGCTGCGCCATATCCACGACAAGAAGAGACCCAACAGCAGAGCGGGGCCAAACCAGAGGAGGAGATCTTCCCAGAGCGGAGCGCCCTGGTTCGGCGGGTTTGCGCTTATCGTCACGCCGTCGGCGACCAGCGTCTTGTAGAGGGGGTCAGTGGCGAAGGTTGGCCGCTCGCTTGTGAACTGCGTCACCGGCTGGGCCTGTGCCGACTTGGGCGGATAGGCGACCTCGTGTTTGAAGGTGCCCTCGATGGTGTTCCCTGTCGCAGTGATGGACTGGACGTTCCGGGCGTTCAGCTGAGTCCAGAAGAACGTGTAGGAGACCGTCGTGCGGGAGGGGGTGATCAGCGACGATGCCAGCAGCCAGTTCAGGAGCAGCAACACCAGCATTGTCAGACAGAAACGTGTCCAGGCTCGGCGCCCACCACCGTCCTGGTCCTTGTCGTCCTTCGGCGCACCCTCGACCCGCCAGGGTGGGGCCGAGCTCGTCTGATCACGACTTGCACGGCGCTGAGCGTTGTCGGATTGGGAGCTTGAAGCGTTGGCGGCGGTGTCACCTGGCTTGTCCGCCTGGGTCGAGGCAAGGGTCTGAGAGGTGGTGCTTGTTTGGCCCGGAGCAGCTGCGCCTTGTGTCGGGGTTGCCTCACCTGTGCTGTCGTTCTCCACCACATCACCTCCGTGTTCTGATTTCACGAACGTGAAATTCCTTACGGACGACGTAACGACCTAAGTAAGCCGTTGTGATGATGTCATCTAATCAAGAGTCTGTCGAGGGCGCTCGCTTCCGTGGTCTCAAGGATGTCGTCGAGGTGATCGCGGTGTAACCGGCGGGCAGTTGCGGCAAAAAGGTGGGCGCTCGGAATGTCCCATCTGCACGGACTTTGGTTGTGCTCCCGGCGCCTGGGCAACCGGTCCTTATCGACGGATGCGGCGCCGCTAGCTCGGACAAGACAGAGCGATGATCAGAGCTATGACCACGATTACCTGCAGGCGCTGGGCCGGGCCAAGTGTGCCCGACCTTTGCGACCAAGGACCGACGCCGCGTTCCGCCGCACTGGTCCCGCTGCGAAGGGCGCCGCTCGATGCTCGCCTCGGCTGCCTCGAATCGCAAGGCCGAGCGACCGGTGAACGAGATGCTGGACTACCTCTACTCGCTCGTCGAAGCGGAAGGATCCTCGCCCGCCAGGCGGTTGGGCTCGACCGCGGCCTTGGGATCGTCCACGCGGATGCCAAAGGGCGCCAGTCGCTCGCGCTCGATCTTATGGAGCCGGTGAGCCACGAAGTCGATGCCTTCGTGCTCGACATGATCGAGCGCCGCACATTCCGCAAGGCCGAGTTCACCGAGACCTCAGACGGGGCGTCCGCCTGTTCGCGCCTCTCACCCATGAGCTGGCCGAGACCATGCCCACGTGGGCCAAGTCGCTCGCCCGATCGCCGAGCACGTCGCCCACGTCTTCGCCAAGGCGATCGACGGCACTTTCTCGGCGACCACCCCGCTCACGTCCCGGCGTCATCGCGTTGCGCAGGCGGTAGTGAGGGCGCGCAAGGCATCGGCCAAGGCCGCTGCGACGTCGTCAACGACGCTTCAGAAGCCGATGAGTACCAACGCGCTTCCCTTGTGCACCTGCCTCAACTGTGGAGGGACCGTCACCGGTGCCTAGGCCGATCTCGGGCTCGTTTCGGCTCACGCGCTTCAAGGTCTGTTGTTGTTTCTCGCTTCGAATGACAAGCTTCGCGTGGGACCTATGGTCGATAGCCTGACAACAAAGCAGTCGTGCCTCGCGTGGAACCCGGAGCCGGTCATCAGGCTAAAGCCAGGCATCTTGGAAGCCGGACCGTCGGCGTCGACATCGAGAGGCACGACGACGTGAAAAAGACAACTGCAGACAGAATCCAACACCTTTCTCCCGAGGAGCGAGGCGCACGGGGAAGAGCCGCGCGATCAAAGACGCCTCGCTCAGGGCACGCTCAGTGGTCACAGGCCGACCGCCAGCACGATCCGCTCGAGCTTCTCGCGGCACAGGCCGCAACCAGGGTTCCCGATCTCGTGCCGATCCGCCATGGGCGCATGGCGGCCTCACCGTTCGCCTACTATCGCGGCGCCGCTTATCCAATGGCTGCGGATCTCTCCTCCTTACCCCGCACAGGGCTCGACGTGCAGCTATGCGGTGACGCCCACCTCTCCAACTTCGGTGGCTTCGCTTCCCCGGAGCGAGCGCTCGTCTTCGACATCAACGACTTCGATGAGACGACCCTCGGCCCGTTCGAGTGGGACGTCAAAAGGCTGGCCACAAGCCTTGAGATCGCTGCGCGGAGCAAGGACTTCGCCGAGCGGATGCGAAGAGAGATCGTCGCCAAATCGGTCCGGTCCTACCGCGAGACGATCCAAGTGTTCGCCGCCGAACGAAACCTTGACGTCTGGTATTCGCACCTGGACGCGGCGGGCATCGTGGCCAGGTGGGGCGGCACTGCCCAAGGCGATATTGTGGCCAAGTTTCAGCGGGCCGTGGGCAAGGCACAAACAAGAGACCGACTCAAAGCTCAGGTCAAGCTCATCCACGAGGTTGACGGCGAGCCTCGCATCATCAGTGATCCACCCCTCATCGTGCCCGTCGAGGAGCTCTTAAGCGACATTGATGCCCGGCAAGTCGAGAACACGATTCACGAGGCGCTGCGTTCTTATCGCCGCTCGCTTCCAGGCGACCGGCGCCGTCTGCTGGAGCGGTACCGCTTTGCACACCTGGCACGAAAGGTTGTCGGTGTGGGCAGTGTCGGTACGAGAGAGTGGGTTGTGCTCATGCTCGGGCGCGACGAGAACGACCCGCTCTTCTTGCAGGTGAAAGAAGCGGAGGCTTCAGTTCTCGAGCGATTCGTCGGCGAGAGCGGCTACACCAATCACGGGCAGCGAGTAATCGAGGGTCAGCGCCTCATGCAGGCAGCCAGCGACATCCTTCTTGGCTGGACGCAAGGCGCGGAAGCCAACGGCCTGAAACGGGACTACTACATCCGCCAGCTGTGGGACTGGAAGGCGTCGGCCGACGTCGATTCGATGTCTCCCGACGTGTTAGCCATCTACGGCCAGATGTGCGGTTGGACGCTGGCGAGGGCTCACGCTTGTTCGGGCGATGCCATCGCCATCGGCTCGTACCTGGGTGAGACCGAAAGCTTCGACCGGGCAGTCACCGAGTTCGCCGGTGCCTACGCCGATCAGACCGACGAAGACCATCGAGCCTTTCTCGCCGCCATCGCCGCGGGAGCCATCGAGGCTCGATCGGGGGTTTAGCGCCTGCTGCCCGATTGGCGAGGCTGATGGGGAGCGAGCTGCCGTTGGCAAATCGGTGCTATCGATGTCGCCATCGTCACGGCCTGCCCTTCGCCGCCGGAGCTCGAGACTCGCGATCCGGCCATGCCCGCGCGCCCGGTGGTCATCCTCAACCACGGCGCGATCGCGACTCGATCTGATGACCGGAGCTGGAAGGACTCGGCCGCCAGGTGATCGCCCACTGAGGCGAGGTCCTAACGCCGGTTGCGCCTTCGAGCAGCTGAGCGCTGTCTTCTCAGCTGGCTCAGCGCAGGCGCGAGCTGGCTGAGAATCATAAGAGCCCGCTCCAGGCTGACACCGCTCGCCCGCTCCAGGCTGACACCGCTCGCCCGCTGCGGCGAAAGCATGGGGATCGAGCGACGACGATCCCCCCAGGTGACCGGTCCGAGGAACTGAGCACGGACCGGTTCACTCGCTCCCGAGATCTGACGTACGGGCAGGACGGCTGGGTTCCATACCGTTACGGTGTGGGCCATCATGCCCTTGACCTTCCACGAACACTGAAGCTCCTCAACAAAGGACGATCGACATGTCGGATAATCCACCACGACCCGTCCCGACCCGACGCGAGCGGATAGCTCTGTCAGCGGCATCGAGGCAGGTTCCGCTTCAGACCATCGTCGTGACGATCGCGCTTGTCGTTGCCGTCTATCTGGCGGGCAAGCTCCTGTACCGCTTGCGTGACATCGCGCTGCTCATGTTGGTGGGGGGCTTTATCGCACTGTTCCTCAACCCGCAAGTCGCGGCGCTACAACGCTGGAAGGTGCCCCGCCGAGGGTTGGCCGTCGGGATCGTGACGCTTTGGGGCCTGCTGGTCCTCGCCGGCCTGGCCGTGGCATTCGGCTATCCGCTCGTCAACGGGATCACCCATCTCGCGAACAACTTGCCTGCCTACGTCGAAAAGGCGACACACAACAAGGGCTGGATCGGACACCTGGTTCGTCGTTACCACGTCCAAGCCTGGGTAAAGAGAAATTCCCCCAAGCTCGTGAGCCTCGCCGAAGGACTTGGCAGGCCGGCCTTAGCGCTCGGGAAGGGTGCGGCGTCGGTCATCCTCGCTCTCGCCTCGACCTTTTTCTTCGTGGTGCTGCTTCTGCTCGAGGCCCCGAAGCTTCGTCGGTGGATGTTGGGACAACTGTCTGCTGACCGCGCGCGAAACTACACGCGCGTCGGCGGGGCCATAAGCCGATCGGTGTCGGGCTACATGCTGGGAGACCTGCTCACATCGTTGATCGCCGGGACCGTCGTCTTCGTTACCTTGACGACCCTTTCTGTTCCCTTTCCCCTGCTCTGGGGGCTCTGGGTGGCTCTGGTCGACTTCCTGCCCACCATCGGTGGAGCCCTCGCCGGTATACCGACGGTGCTATTCGCCTTCGCCCACTCGTTCTCGGCCGGCCTCATCACCGCCTTGGTCTTCCTCATCTATACCCTATTGGAGAACCACATCCTGAATCCCGTGATCATGAGCCGCACCGTCAGGGTCAACCCGCTTCTCATCCTGGTGTCCGTTTTCGTCGGCGCAGACATCGGAAGTTGGGTTGGCGGTCTGTTCGGCGGGTTTGTGGCAGCTCTCCTCGCCATCCCGATGGCCGGCGCGATCCAGATAATCACCCGCGAAATCTGGCGCGCCACGGGCCCAGACGCGGCGCAGCCGTCGATGGAGACCGCTGCAACACAGTCGCTCACGGCTTCGCCGCCACCAACCTGAGACGCCAAGGGAACGAGTTTGGCTCACCAAATCTCTCCACCGACCGACTCCGAACGCCCCCGGGAGAGTGCCGCTGTGGAGGTTCAAGGCACCGAGGACGTCACAGAAGGCGTGTGCGGGCACTTCTAGAGGAACTGGCCACCCGAAGTCCTCGGTCTGGGTTGGCACGAGCGAACTCGATCGGCGGTCTGGCCGGGCCAGGGACGCAGGCGGAGGTGGGCTGGCCGCTCGGGATCGGTGCATGACCAAGTTCCCCACTCCTGGCGGTCGGTGCTCCGTTCCCCCGGCGGCGGTTCGGCCGCTATCCCGTTCGTGACGTAGTCGGTGAGTACGCGCTCGACGGTGGCCAGGGCGCGACGAAGCTCGACAGGTGCAGGAGGCTTGTTGGCTTCGAGGAGGGGCCGAAGCAGGCGAGCCTGCAACTTGGTGTAGAAGACGGCGACTCGGATCCCATCGGGGACCGTTTTCCTCGTCCGAGGGCGTTTGCAACGCAGATCATCATGTGCCCGGGAGCCGCCATCACATTCCGTGAGAACTCTCGGCCCTCGGCCTGCCCTGCTTGCGCATCTGCCCAACGTGGCTCGGGAGCCGGCCGGCCTCAGCCAGCGCCCGGCGCAAAAGGAACTCGATTTGGGCGTTTGTGCTACGGAGCTCATCGGTCGCCCAGTGGGCCAATGCGTCATGGACGGCTGGGTCCAGCCGGAGCAATACCCCCTTACGCTCGCTCATGGCGCGGCGACGCTGCTCCTCATTGGAGAGGGAGCCGACGCTCTACGACCTGCTGAGTCGTTTGTTTGCTGCACGGGACCACCAGCAGCCTCGACACCATCGCAGCCTTGCGCTCTTCGTCCAGCTCGACCACCTCCCTTTCCTCAAGCGGCGCCAAAGACCAGTGGACCAGCGCTGTGGACGACTCGTGAAACCGGGTCGGGAAGCGCTCAAGTGTCACGGGTTGCCGTCAGCGCAGCTGGACGACCGTCATCGCAAGCTACTCGGGACGGTACTCGCGTTGCCCTGTGCTCGGGTCGTACCACACGCGCATCCGCTGGCCAGTCGCGGGATCGGTGAACAGCTCGCCCGTCGGCTGGGCGGCGCCGTCGTTACCGGCCCTCTTCCGGTTACCTCGGTACCGGTCCCAGCCGAAAAGGGCAATGACGATCCCCGCGATCACCACCACAAGGACCACCCATTCCAGTATTCCCATGGAAGACCTCCTCAGCCCCGCGCGTTCATGGCGTGGAGGGACCCGGTAGCCACTCGACCAAACGGGCTGTGCCATAGGCCACGATCTCGGCCATGCTCCTGCCCATCTGGGTGGAGTCGAAGCGCATCATGGTCACGGCGTTGGCCCCCATCGCGGCGGCGTTTTGCACCATGCGGTCGAGCGCTTGGCGGCGAGCGTCCTCGTTGAGCTTGACGTAGGACCTGATCTCGCCTCCAGCGAGGCTCTTGAGCGCGGCGGCGATGTTCCCGCCGAGGCTCCGGGACCGGACGGTGAGGCCGAAGACCTGGCCGATGGTGTTCACGACCCGGGTGTCTGGGATGTTCTCCGTGGTGGTGACGATCATCGGTCGCGAAGCAGTGACGTTCTCGGTTGATGCCTGCATGAAGCTGCCTCCTCTGAGCTGCGGCGCCAGTTACACGAGCGCGCCTATCAAAATGATATCACTTTTACGTTATCCCGTCAAGAACCACCCTGGAGGGACTCGGGGTATACACGAACCCGCCTCGCCGCCTCCCGCCGACAGACACGCCGCCATCGCCGGGTTGTCCTCAAGCGGGATGCCCAAGGTGCCTACGACCAGCAGGCGCCTGGGCAGCTGCCCAGCGAACGCCTTGAGGGCTACGCCCCCACAGGCCGGTCCTCGTGCTGCGAGCGATGAAGTTGCGCTAGATGATCCCAATATGTTTCGGCAGCAAAAGCCTATGACTTTCAAGGGGAATCAGCCAGAGCGACGGCTATTCGCCCTCGCTGTCGAACGCGGATCAGATGCGGACGACAGCCTCGGGGCGGCTGCCGTCGCGGCTACGCCGAGAACCGCTTTCGCATCTGGAGCGTCGTCACCTCATATCCCGCCGAGTCGTACAAGCTGCGCGCAACGGTGTTCGCGCCGAACACGTTGAGAGCGATCGTGTCGGCGCCGCGACGGAGCGTCTCGGCCTCCGCGGCGGCGAGCAGTGCCCGCCCGTACCCCTGGCCGCGTCGCGCCGCGTCGACCTCGATGTCGTAGATCCATGCGCCTCTGCTCGAAGAGGGTCCCTTGAGCGCGACCCAGATGAACCCGACGCGCCCGCCGGCCTCGTCCTCCGCTGTCATTACGAATGAGCCGTCGGTGTGCGGGCCGTCGGGCAACAGCTCGTCCATCTCGGCTTCCGCGCGCGCCTGCGCGCCGTCTGACGCCCAGTCGCCGGCCGCGACGTGCGCCGCGGCGTACTCGCGGACGAGGCGCGCCCTGAACTCCTCGTACTCATCACCACGCATCTCGCGCAGCCGGCACTCCACCATCGCGACAGTCTGGCGCGCGGAACTGCGCCGCGCCGACGCGCTCAAAGTGTTGAGTGATGACAATACGCGGCGATCGCGAACAGAACGTACGCCCCAACGACGTGGCGGCTCGTCCTGACGGCCGCCCCTAACGACGGCTACGGGCGCGGTTGACTGATCAGCGCCGAGTGCCGAGCGCCGAGTGCCGAGCGCCGAGGCTGCCGATACGGTACCTGGCCGACCTACCCCCGGCGCCGCTGTTCTGTGTGCCTTCCGCACCCCGAGCTTGCACGTTGAAGGGCTGTTCGCGAAGGGCTAACGGCGACTGCTCAGGACGGCCCTTATCCCGCTCGACAACCAGCATTCCCGAGCGGTCCTAAGTGTCCAGCCGCAGCCGAACTCGGCCCCGCGTCTCAAGACGGCGTGCAGCCCTGCGGGAAAGAACCTCCCGGGCCTACGGTGCCGCCGTCGCGCCACAGCTTCACAAGGGCTTCTTCACCCAGCGGAAACATGGGCAAAGAGAATGGCAAGGACAGGACCCAAAGACCCACTCCCTGCCGTCTTCAGCATATAGCGCACCGGTCGCTTGCGGCAAGACCCGGGCCGTGCTGCACAATCTCCGGTCGAGGCCAGAACCTAACGGAGATAGGAGTCGCGAAATGCGTGTGTTGTTGTCGACGTATGGGGGGCGCGGTGACGTCGAACCGCTGGTGGGACTCGCGGTGCGATTGCGCGAACTCGGCGCGGAGGTGCAGATGTGCGTGCCGGTGGATCGCGCGGAGCGGCCAGCTGAGCTCGGCGTGCCCCTGGTGCTGGTCGGCCCCCCGGTGCGCCCGCTGGTGCAGGCAGCGGCGCGGCCGTCGCCGGCCGACCTGCCCCGGCTCGCGGCCGAGGTGATGGCCGCGCAGTTCGACACCCTCGCAGTGGCAGCCGAGGGATTTGATGCGTTGCTGGCGACCGGTCTGCTGCCGGCCGCAGCGAGCGCGCGGTCGGTGACCGAGAAGCTCGGCATCCGCTACGTCTACGCGGCCTACTGTCCGATCTTCCTGCCCTCGCCGCACCACGCGCCGACTCCGTTCCCGGGTCGGCCGTTCCCACCGGACGTGACCGACAACCGGGTCCTGTGGGACCTGCAAGCCCAGATCGCGCAGGAGGTTTTCGGCGCGGCGCTGAACACCCACCGGGCGTCGATCGGCCTTCCAGCGGTGGACGACGTCTACTACTACGGCTTTACCAACCACCCCTGGCTGGCGGCGGACCTGACCCTCGGCCCGTGGCAGGAGCCGGCGGATCTCGAGGTCGTGCAAACGGGCGCGTGGATCCTGCCGGACAAACGCCCACTCCCGGTAGAGCTGGAGGCGTTCCTGGACGCCGGCACACCACCGGTGTACGTCGGCTTCGGCAGCATGCGCACCCCGAAGGACGTCGCCCGGGTGGCCATCGAGGCGATCCGCGCCCAGGGCCGTCGCGCTGTCGTTGCCCGCGGCTGGGCCGACCTGGCCCTGATCGACGACCGCGACGACTGCTTCGCTGTCGGCGAGGTCAACCAGCAGGCACTGTTCGCCCGGGTGGCCGCCGTCGTGCACCACGGCGGCGCGGGCACAACGACGACGGCCGCCAGAGCCGGTGCGCCGCAGGTGGTGGTACCCCAGATGGCGGACCAGCCATACTGGGCCGGCCGAGTGGCCGACTTGGGCATCGGCACGGCACACGACGGCCCGACTCCGACCGTCGAGTCCCTGTCAGCCGTGCTCGGGACGGCCCTGACCACCGAGACCCGCGCCCGAGCGACCGCCCTGGCCGGCACGATCCGCACCGACGGGGCGACGGTGGCCGCGAAGCTGCTGCTCGAAGAGATCAGCCAAGAGAAACCACTGGCGTCCGCGTGAACGCCGGATCGTCAAGTCACCGAGTGTGCCCGATGCATGAGCATGGAGCTGTACGTTTGCGACGAGATCGTCAGCTTCACGTGCAACCACCTCATCCGACTTGCTGAATCCACCTTTCTTGCTGGACACGACGCCGTCGCCACGACACGTAGCTACCCCAACCCGACGGGACTCGACCTGCTTAGCGGACGCACCGAGACCCGAAGCTCATCGGACGACGTCATTTTGCATCGCCCACAGGGCGGCGGCGGCCCGACTCGACACCCCGATCTTGGCGTAGACGTGCTCGATGTGGTGGTCGGCGGTCCTGAACGAGATGTAGAGGTGGTCGGCGATGTCTCTAGTCGTGAGCCCTCTGGCCGCGAGGCGTAGCACCTCGACCTCACGAGGGGTGAGCCCGCCGGGGTTCTCAAGCCGGCGGGTCTTTCGGCGAGGCTGGTTGCCGTGGCCGGCCGCCATAAGGACGGCCTCGCTTGTGGGATGGTCGAGCACTCCTTGTGATGCGAGCCGACGAAGCTCGGTTGCGGCGTAGTTCTCGGAGAACGCGGGACGATCAGCACGGTCGGTCGTGAGCGCCACGTAGATATCCACGGCGGCGAGGATCCTCGCGCCGGGATCGATGGCACTAGCTCGCAGACACTTGTGGTACCCGGACCCGTCGGCCTTCTCATGGTGCGTAGCGGCGATCGGGTTCAGCACAGCGAGGGCCGGCGAGCGGCGAAGCATCTGCTCGGTGAGCATCGGATGAAGCTCGACGCGGTCGAACTCTGCGCGTGTGAGTGGAGCGGGTTTGTCCCAGATCGAGTTCGGGATGGCGGTCGTGCCGAACTCGTGGACCAGAGCCGCCCTTCGGAGCGCCGAAATTTCGCCATCGTCGATTCCGAGCAACGTGGCGGCGTCGGCGGCGAGCTGAGCGCATCGCCGGCTATGGCCCGCCATGTACGGCGATTTCAGGTCGATGAAGTCCGCGATCACCAACAGCGCGTCGTCGAGTTCGGCACCCTCGAGAGTGCGGTGGGGTTCGGGTTCGAGGTCGAGCACCCCGTCCCATGGTTCGAGCTTGTCGAGCCGGTCGAACCAGCCCCCGTGTGCAACGAAGAGGTCCACGAGGTTGGGGTCGTATGTGCGGTCGCGTCGCGCACGTGCGGCTTCGAGCGCCTCAGCCGGTGAGTAGTGGCGGCCAAGCGCCTCCATGTCGTGGCTGAGATGTACGACGCGCATCGCCAGCGGGATCTCCTCGCCACTCGCGCCGGCAGGCATGCCTTTTCCGTTCCACCGCTCGAACGTGAAGCGCAACGCCTCTCGAACGCCGGGGGTGAAATCGAGCCGTCGCACCAGCATTTCGGCCACTTCGCAACCCGACGCGAAGTTGTGCACCGCCCATTCGTGAGCGCCTTCTTGGATCATGCGGACCACCTGCTCGCGCTCCTCCGGAGCCCGACCGGCGGTGGCGAACGCGAGCACGTCACGCATGACCTCGGCGGGATTCGCGGCGTCGTGCACCAGCGTCTGGGCCCGAATGGCAATCTCGTCACCGAAGAGGGTGGCGACCTCGTGAGCGTGGCCAGTGCAACCTACATAGCGCAGCAACGCGACCCAGTAGATGGTCTCGCGCAGCTCCCTCTCGAAGCCAGCCGCTTCACCCAGCCAGACGGCCAGGAGACACGAGCGCAGCTGCGATTCGAGAGGCTGCCCGAACGCGTTGTCCTGTGCAAGCGCCAGCGTCGCGACGAGCTCGCCCATCCGCAGAGACTTTGAAGAAATGGGGGGACCTCCCCATGTGCCCTGAACCCGATTTCCTTACCATCGACACTAGCCCCCGCGAAAGGGGGCCCGGCTACCAACAACCCAGGGGGACACCATGATTCTGGCAACGACGAAGGTCGAGGACTTCGACCGCTTCCTGAAGATCTTCTCGACCAAGGGCGCCGAGAAGCGAGCGCAGCACGGGTCGAAGGGTTCGACCGTCTTTCGCGATCCCTCCGAGGACGACCGGGTCTGGGTGCTCTTCGACTGGGATCAGGCGGGCTGGCACAACTTCGTCTCCGACCCCGAGGTCCCGGCGATTCTTCAAGAGGCCGGACACCGGGGCAAGCCCCAGGCGGCGGAGCTCGGCGGCCGGTACGACGCCTAGCGGCCGCGGCTCAGACAGTCTGGCGAGTTTGGCCCAGGCCGGAGAACCTGCCTGGGCCACTTGCCATGTTGGGCGCGAGTACTTACCAACCGACCAGCTTTGAGAGGGCGGGTTCAAGCGATCCGCGCAATTTCTCGGTGAGCCAAGAAGGCTCTGGCTAACCGAGGAGGATGCGAGGTGGGAAAGCGACACCTGACGGCTGAGCAACGAACACTGATCCTGCGCCTGCGGGCGAGGGGTCTGACCTTGAAGGAGATCGGAGCTCAGCTCGACTGCACGCTGCAGACAGCGTCGGAGGTGATCAACCGGGCGCCGATCCGCCCCGTTCGCCAGGATCGTTGGGAGCCTGGCCCTGGCCGGCTGACGCTGGCCGAGCGGGAGGAGATCAGTTTGGCTCTTCGTCGGCACGCCACACTGACGGCGATTGCCGCCGAACTCGGCCGATCGGTCTCGACGATTTCCCGAGAGGTGGCCGCCAATGGCGGGAAAGGTGACTATCGAGCCTGGCGGGCTCATGAGCGGGCACATCGGCGTTCGTTGCGACCCAAACCGAGAAAGCTGGCTCATTCCACGCTCGCTGCTCAGGTGACGCGGTGGTTGCAGGCCTGGTGGTCACCGGTTGAGATCGCGAGGCGGTTGCGTCTCGAGCATCCGGACGATCCGATGATGTGGGTGAGCCACGAGACCATCTACAAGACCCTGTTCGTCCAGGGCAGGGGTGAGCTGCGCAGGGAGCTGGCACGGTGTCTGCGCACCGGACGGACCCAGCGGCGCCCACGGAGTCGCACCGAAACCCGGGGGCGCATTCCCGGCATGGTGATGATCAGCGAGCGACCTGCCGAGGTCGAGGACCGGGCGGTTCCGGGGCACTGGGAGGGCGACCTCATTATCGGGAAGAACGGCGACTCCCAGGTGGGCACGCTCGTCGAGCGCTCCACCCGCTACGTGATGCTCCTGCACCTTCCCGATGGGCGTTTGCCTGCGCAAGTGGACGCGGCGATGCGCAAGGCCATCACGCGGCTCCCCAAGGAGCTCTTCCAGACGATCACTTGGGACCAGGGCAAAGAGATGCATCGGCATGTCGACTTCACCGTCGACACCGGCATCCAGATCTACTTCTGTGATCCTCACAGCCCCTGGCAGCGGGGCTCGAACGAGAACACGAACGGACTGCTGCGCCAATACATGCCTCGTGGGACCGACCTCTCTGCTCTCAAAGCACGTGACCTGGACCGCATTGCGAAGAGTCTCAACGACCGTCCTCGCGAAACCCTCGGTTTTATGAAACCATCAGAGAAGCTCGCCGAGCTCCTTGCGCTCACTGCTTGAACCCGCCGAGCGATAAGGCCTCGAGTGCTTGTAGTCGACCCTCCATCGCACCCGGAATCCTTGGACACCGAATAGAGAGGAGTCACGATGACTCTCATGACGGTGAAGGGCGATGGAGACGAGGACTTCCGCAACAAGCCGCGGTGGTCGGCCAACAAGAAGATGGACGCGGTCATGCGCCTTCTAAGAGGCGAGACGATCGACCAGGTCTCTCGTGACATCGGGATCGAGGCTCATCGCCTGGCCGCCTGGCGTGACGACTTCATCGCCGGCGGGAAGGAGGCGCTGAAGAGCCGGCTCGTCCGTTCCGAGTCCTCCGAGGAGGAGCGACGACGAAAGGCCGCCGAGCGAAAGATCGGCGAGCTCACGATGGAGAACGAGATCCTGCGGGCGGCAGCCCGAAAAAGGGGGCTCCAGATCCCGCCGCAGAAGCGGCCGAGGTGAGCCATGAGACCGGTCATCCCCTGGCCGTGGTCTGCGAGGTCCTCAAGGCACCTCGTTCGACGGTCTACGCGAGACGAGCTTCAACTGCTCAGCCACC
>Ga0371490_1000926_pt1 | contig 16984 bp, 12 predicted proteins | sample MB2SIPfraction_FD_207959 | JGI IMG/M metagenome (GOLD analysis project Ga0371490, IMG submission 207959) | Lab enriched peat soil microbial communities from McLean, Ithaca, NY, United States - MB28FN SIP fraction | ecosystem: Environmental > Terrestrial > Soil > Wetlands > Peat | place: USA... | reverse complement strand
CCCTCCTCAGAGTGCATACTAGAGAATAGGCCGCTTTCCCCAACGGATTGCGGGACCGTTGTGTGGCCTTTGGAGATCACCCAACCCGGAGCCCGTCCGTTGTACCGGCCTCCCACCGCGTGCAAAAAACATTGACGTCACAAGACCTGGAATTACAGAGAGGTATTCATGACTGTTGCTGCTCGCTATCCCGGCATTCGGGTTACTGCTAACGGAAACCAGCTTGTCTCGTATCACACCGAGACGCGGATCGCCGACGCTGGCGTTTTCTATCCGATTACGCCTTCCACGGAGGGCGGCGAGCTCTTCCAGCAGGCCTATGCCGAAGGCCATTTGAACGTCTTCGGGAGCAATACCATAGCCATTGAGACGGAGGGCGAGCACGCGGCCCAGGGTGGCGCCATCGCTCACTCGGTCTGCGGCAAGCGCGTGGTGAACTTCACCTCCGGCCAGGGCGTGGTCTACGGCGTGGAACAGTACTATCACGCGCCAGGCAAAGGCTCGACGATGGTGCTGGAAGTGGGCGCGCGCGCCCTCACCAAGCAAGCCCTCAACGTGCATTGCGGCCACGACGACATCTACGGCGCGCTCGACACTGGCTGGATCATGCTCTTCGGCAAGGACGCGCAGCAGGCCGCCGATCAGGCGCTCATCCTGCGCCGCGTGACCGAACTCTCGCTCACCCCCGGCATGAACATCATGGACGGCTTCCTCACCACGCACCTGGAGCGCACATTCTATAAGCACGAGTCCGGGCTGATTCGCGAGTATCTTGGCTCACCGGCCGACATCATCGACTGCCCCACCGAGGCGCAGCGCACTCTGTTTGGCCCCACCCGCCGCCGCGTGCCCAAAATGTTGGACCTGACGAATCCGGTTTTACTCGGCCCGGTGCAGAACCAGGAACACTACATGAATGGCGTCGTGGCGCGGCGCAACAACTTTGCCGAGCCGATCTTGCAGTTTCTCGAAGACGCATACAAGGATTTCGCCGAGCTGACCAGCCGCAACTACGGGCTTATCAGCAAGTACAAAACGGATGATGCCGAAACGGTCTTTGTCTCCCTCGGCTCGGCTGCGGAAAACATCGAGGCCGCGGTCGATTACCTTCGTCAGACACGCAACGCAAGTGTCGGCTCCATCCACGTCAACGTGATTCGCCCCTTCCCGGAAGCCGCCATCGTGGCTGCGCTCAAAGGCAAGAAGTATGTCATCATCCTGGAGCGGACGGATGAAGCGATGTCCGGCGACAACCCGCTAGGCCGTGACATTCGCACCGCGCTCTCCAAGGCTGTTCAATCGGTCGCCGGGCTGCCCGCGATTTCTCTCGCTGAAGTTCCCAAGATCTACGGCGGAAGCTATGGCCTCGGCTCGCGCGACTTTCGCCCCGAGCACATCATCGGCGCCTACGAGTTTGCCACCGCCAACCGCGCCCGCAAGGACGGCAAGCGCGCCTCCGACGGCGTGAACTTTTTCGTTCTCGGCATCGACCATCCCTACGCGGTCATCGGCGACGAGACCCCTTCGCTACTGCCCGAGGGAGCGGTCGCCGTGCGCTTCCACTCCATCGGCGGCTGGGGCGCCATCACCACCGGCAAGAATCTGGGCGCCATCCTGGGCGACCTCAACGATCTGATCTTTGAACGGGACGGAGAGCACGACGCCCTCGGCAATCCCAAGGAAGTGATCCACGTCAGCGCCAACCCCAAGTATGGCTCTGAAAAGAAGGGCGCGCCGACCTCGTACTTCATGGTGGCCGCCAAGGACCGCATCCGCGTCAACTGCGATCTGCGCCACGTGACTGTAGTTCTCTGCTGCGACCCCAAGGCCTTCACTCACACCAACCCGCTTGACGGCATGGCCGAGGGCGGCTCGTTGGTTTGGGAGTCCGATCAGCAAGGCGAACAGGCCTGGGAGCAGTTGCCGCTCTGGGCGCGCAAGCAGATCATCGACAAGAAGATTCGCGTCTTCACCCTCCCCGGCTTTGAAATCGCCAAAAAGGCCACCGACCGTGGTGACCTGCAACTGCGCATGCAGGGCAACGCCTTTCTGGGCGCGTTCTTCCGCGTCAGCACGCTGCTCAAGGAATTCGGCATTACCCAGGAGCAGTATCGCGCCGTGGTTCGCAAGCAGTATGTCAGCAAGTTCGGCAAGCTGGGCGAGGCTGTCGTCGAGTCCAACATGGAAGTCATGATGCAGGGCTACGATCAGGTGAAGGAGATCAAGATCGGTGCGCTCACCGCGGCCGACCACTCCTCCCTGCGCGGCGCGGCTCTGATGCCGATTCTTGAAACGGTCGCCGCTGGCGGCTCTTGCGGCACCGGCTGCCGTTCTCATGCGCTGCCCGCCGGCCAGGCCGCGCGCACGCCGCTTGCAAGCGTCGCCAACTTCGACGCCGAGTTCCGCGCGCACTTTGGATACAATCAGCCCGCCTCGCCGCTCTCGGCCATGGGCATGATCGCCGCCGCCACCGGCGACACGGCCTCCAAGTATGTAGCCCGCCGCGAAACCCCGCTCTTTATTCCCGAAAACTGCACCCAGTGCATGGAGTGCATCTCGGTCTGCCCGGACACCGCGCTGCCCAACACCGCGCAGGATCTGAGCACGCTGCTGCGCACAGCCGTGAATCACTATGTCGCCAACGTCGAGGACCGAACGAAGTTCCTGGCCGCGCTGCCGGAGATCGAGCGCCAGGCACGTCCGCGCATGACGGCCGATATCAAAACCGGCACTCCTCTGCCCACAATCCTGCGTGAAGTTACTAACTCGCTCGATGGCTTCTCCGCTAAGTCGAAGGATCAGTTCTTTGCCATTCTCGACAAGGTTCCCATGGCCTATCAGAAGGTGACCGCCATCTTCTCGTCGCCCGAGCGCAAGTCTCCCGGCACAGGCGGCATCTTCTCCATCTTTGTTTCCGATCTCTGCAAGGGATGCGCCGCCTGCGTTACCGCCTGCGGCGACCACAATGCACTGAAGATGGTCGCGGAGACCGAGGAAGTCAACGCCATGCACATGACCGGCACCGGCTTCCTCGACCTGCTACCCGACACATCCCAGAAGTTCCTCGGCCTCTACAACGCCGCCAATCCCGCCGACTCCAAGACCGCCACGCTGCGCAATATGCTCATGGTGCGCTCCACCTATGACGCGCTGGTTGCTGGCGACGGCGCTTGCGCAGGCTGCGGAGAAAAGAGCGTGCTGCGCTCCATCGCCGCGGTCACTGAGGCTTACATGCGCCCCGTCTTCCACGCCAAGAGCGATCGCTTTATTTCCAAAGCATCCGACCTAGACAAGAACGGCACGAAGTGCCTCGCCGTCCTCAAAACCCGCAGTCTCAAAGAATACGATCTCCTCCGTCAGGCCATCGCGCATCTCATCCTCGGCCTGGGCGGCGAAGACGAAACCGACACCCGCGCCCGCATCGCCGCCCACGAAGCCAAGAACGGCCCCATCAGCGACGCCGAACTGGTCGAGGCCATCGCCGCGGTCCTGCTCACCGAGGCCTTCAACCACAAAAACCTGCAAGCCGTCGATGGCCGCCTCGCCAACGGCATGTCCGTCATGGCCATGTCCGCCCACACCGGCTGCAACACCGTCTACGGTTCCACCGCGCCCAACAATCCCCACCCCTACCCCTGGATGAACTCGCTCTTCCAGGACGGCGTCACCGTCGGCTGGCTCATGGGCGAAAGCTTCATCGTCGATCACGCCCGCCGCTCCGTCATTCCCGAGCGGCTGGCCGACATCCTCCTCACGCGCGAGACCGACGTCATCGACGCACAGGAGTATTACAACCTCACCCACTTCACCGACGCGCTGATGACCGACCAGGAGATCGTCGAGCTGCCTAAGGTCTGGGCCGTCGGCGGCGACGGCGGCATGGGCGACATCGGCTACCAGAATGTCTCCAAGGTCGTTCTGCAAAACCGGCCCAACGTCAAGGTCCTCATGCTCGACACGCAGGTCTACTCCAACACCGGCGGCCAGAACTCCGATTCCACCCCCATGCTCGGCGGCGGCGACATGAACACCTTCGGCGCGGCCACTCAGGGCAAGAACACCGAGAAGAAGACCGTTGCGGAAACCTTCCTCGCCGGTCACGGTTCGCCCTTCGTCGCCCAGGTCTCCATGGCCAACGCGCCCAAGCTCTACCGCGCCATCCTGGACGGCCTCGAGTATCGCGGGACTCTATTTATTCAAGCCTTCACCACCTGCCAGCCGGAGCACGGCGTCGCCGACGATATGGCCCTCATCCAGGCCCAGCGCGTGCGCGACTCGCGCGGCGTCCCCGAGTTCGTCTTCAACCCGCGCCTCGGCGAAACCTATCAGGAGGCTCTGGACATCAAGGGCAACCCCTCCATCGATCTCGATTGGTACGAGACCAAGAACAAGCTCACCGGCGAAGCCTCCCACTACACCGTCGCCCACTGGTGCGTCACCGAAGCCCGCTTCCGCAATCACCTCAAAAAGATCAAGCCGGAAGCGGCAGCCAAGCTCATTCCGCTCGATAACATGCTGGTCCGCATCACACAACAAGATGTCGTCTACCGCCGCTATCTCACCCCCGGCCACCGCGCCTTCATCCCCGACTTCGGCACGTACATCACAGTCGAAGACGCCGGCAAAACAACTTACTACGCGCTTAGTCGCCAGTTAGTGATGTTCTGCGTCGAGCGCCGCAAGGCCTGGCGCATGTTGCAATCCAAAGCCGGCATCCAGAACAAGGAGTACGCCGCCCAGCGCGACCTCCTCGCCGAAGTCGACGCAGGCAAGCTGCCGCTGGAAGACCTCCTGACCCGCGGCCACGAACTCATCAAGGAGCGGTTAACCGGTGGCGTCCTCGCCAAGGCGTAGGCAGTATTTATTTGGTCGTTGCTTTGTATCAGGACATGACTTCAGTCATGCCGCAACAGTCAACAATAATTCGGACTAAACAAGAACGCGGACCGCAAGGTCCGCGTTCAGTGTATGTACCCGACTACCCTCTGGATCGAGAGCAAAGAATAGATTTTTTATATAAGAAAGAATACAGATGATCAACAGGACACGCAGTTTAGGGTATTCCCACGCACAGGGAGGAAGTGCTATGATCCTCGTGAATTCTGTTCTTAGCAAGCCGTTCTTGTTGTAAGGAGGTCGCTTGTGCCACCCAAAAAGAAAGTGACTGCTGCAAAGAAGACTGCCGCAAAGCCAAAGGTGAAATACCCATTCCCACGCGCCACATTGGAGAAGGCTCTCAAAATCCCCTACGCGATCAAAGAACTCAACGGTGGAAATCCATGGGAACCCGACGAGATACGTAAGGCGGTTGGCACGCCTCAAGGGAACAGTTGGTATTATCACACCGCCGCGTCCCGTGATTACGGACTCACAGTCGGGACACGGGAAGCCCTCAAAATCTCCTTGGAACCTCTTGGCCGTGAAATAGTCTATGCTCCGAACGCGGAGGCGGAGCAAACGCTCAAGACTCAGGCCTTCTTGAAGATAGAAATCTTCAAGAAGGTTCTCGACTACTACAAAGGCAGCAATCTGCCCGACATGAAATACCTAGGCAACACGCTGACGAAAGAATTCGGGCTCGATACGGAGACGCACGATGAATTTGCCAAAACATTCCGTGAAAACTGCCAATACTTGGGGATTGTCTCCGGCCTGCCGTCCGCAGCCGAGGGGAGTGATGACGAATCCTTAATCGAAATGCCAGTAACAGTAACGCTTGCGGAGGGCGCAGTAGGTTCAACTCTCACAGCCTTCGTCATCCTTCCGTTTGTGGAACGCGATCCGAAGCACCCGCCTGGATTCTTCGCTGAAGTCCTCCGCAGCCTTATAACACCAGCTGCCGCCTCCAAGGAGTGCGGCTTCACGGTAAAGACCGCCAATCGCCAAGGTAGTGATATGATCCAGTCCACAATTGTGAACGATCTTATCGAAGCCGATCTGGTGATAGCCGATTTGACGGAACACAATCCGAATGTCATGTTCGAGCTCGGCGTTCGAATGGCCCAAGAAAAACCTGTAGTACTCATGAAAGCTGAGGGGACCGGGCCACTCTTCGATATCGACAACATGCTTCGCGTATTCGAGTACAGTCCGAACTTATGGCAAACGACCATCGAGAAGGACATGCCGAATCTACGCGACTTCGTCAAGGGTGCTTGGGACAACCGTGACCCGAATAAGAGCTACATGAAAATTCTCAAGGCCAGAGGAAAATCCTAATTCGCACCGGGTGCCGGATGCCCCAGGTCCGGATTTTCGGACCTGGGATCGCACACAATTGACAAATCCAGCCTTACAGCAAGTACTGCACCTTGGCCGCACCCAGCGTATTCAGCCTACGGTCGAGGGTGACGAGAGTCGCATTGGAGATTGCGGCAAAGGCGGCCAGATAAGCATCCGTCCAGGCATTCGTCCCTCCGGCGATTCTCTCGCCGAGTTCTCTCCAGCGTGCACTCAAGCCGGGCGGTTCGGCAAGAAAATCGACGCGCGGGTCCATGCGCCACGCATCGTAGACAAGCCATGCCGGACGCGGCGCAAGCACATCTTCGCCCATCACATGCTGATTCGTGAGTAAGCGCAACAAACCCAACTCGGTAATGCGGCAGAAGGCGATCCGTGCGTCTTCTATACCCTCCAGCCAAGCCTTGGCCCGCGCATGGTGAATATGCCGGTTGGAAGTAAGCCCAATCCAGAGATTGACGTCAGGCAAGCAGATCATCGAAGTCGTAGTCCTTCAAATCCAGAACGCCAGGGCTTTTCGAGGGAACCAGAGGCAGCTTGACCGGCGTTTGACCGGAGCGGACGCCCGGAGCGGTGCCTAATTCGCGCTCCAGGGCGCGAATGACGAATTCCTCGACCGTAACTCCTTGCAAGCGCGCGATTTGCTCACCTTGACGGTATAAAGACTCCGGAAATTCGATGGCGGTGCGCATAGCGTTTCCTCAAACTCATCTTACTCTGATTTTGGAGCCCCAGCCATCCCACTTTTCAGCTCATCCAATAGCACTTTTGCAGATAATTACCCGTTGTCGGTGCACAATCTCAATTGGAGGCCCGAGAGGGCAATGAGGTCAAACAGTTGCCGAGCGCCGAATGAGGTCGAGCGGGAACAAGAAAGCTCTGGCCTGTATCTGGTCTCATTTGTGAGGGATGTGACCGTTTCTAACCCAAAAATCATACCCTCCCCCCCGGGTCCGATTCTCCGTTTGTTCGCCATCAACTGTGAAACTGTGAACCCCATCGGTTTCCCCATACGGCCTTCCGGTGCGACAATCGTTGCGTCGGGGACAAACGCTTCCGGCTAGGATTTGTTCCCACGGAGAGAACCACCATGAAGCGTCTATTGGTCTGTACGAGTCTTCTGTTCGTCGCCGCCACATTGTCCGCCCAGCCAGCCCCGCCGAAGAGCCCGCCGGCCACAGCGTCGGTGACCATCGCCGGCAAAACCATCACCATCAACTACAACTCGCCCGGCGTCAAGGGCCGCGCCGGCCACATCTTCACCAAGGATGGGCTGATCAGCGCCAATCCCGGCTATCCGGTGTGGCGCGCCGGCGCCAATGCCGCCACCAAGTTGCACACCGATGCAGACCTGACCCTGGGCGGCTTGAAGGTTCCCAAGGGAGATTACACCCTGTTTGTGGACATCGCCGACCCCGACAACTGGGTGCTGATCGTCAGCAAACAGACCGGCCAGTCGGGCCTGGCGTATGACAAGACGCAAGACCTGGGCCGGGCGAAGATGACCATGAGCAAGCCGCTCGCGCTGGTCGAGAACCTGAAGTACACTCTTGAAGCCCTCGGCGGCACCACCGGCAAGCTCACCCTGGAATGGGAGAACCACTCGGCCTCCGTTCTCATTGCCGTGCATTGAATTCCGGCGTAAGAAGGTAATTTCCGGCAGGGCGGCCTTTTGGGAGTAAACGAACCTCATGGCGCGCAAGCGCCGCCCGCCTGGACGGCAAGTCCCAGGTGCTTGCAGATAATTACCGCCCTGCCGATACAATAGGAGTAGTGTGTGATTTCGTCCTGAAGAGGTAAAAGCCTTGCCTTTATATGCCTATCGCTGTACCAAGTGTGGCCACCACTTTGAAAAGATACAGAATTTCAGCTCGGCGCAGGAGCTTGTCTGCCCCGTCTGCCAGGGGGTGCTGGAGCGCCCGCTCACCGCGCCGCGCCTGCACTTCAAGGGCGGAGGCTTTTATGTAAACGACTACCCGGGCAAGAGCAACGCGCCTGCCGCTGAGTCCGCACCTGCAGAGGTCAAGACCCCCTGCGGCGGAAGCTGCGGAGCCGCCTGCCCCGCCGTTGCTGCGGCCGCCTCTTCTGCTCCAATGGTCGATTCGTCGAAAAATTAAAGCGCCAAAGGCACTTTTTGCGGCTTTCCGCCATCCCGCAACCCGTTTATTCAAACGCAATCCGGCGTCGTCGTAGGATAATGGAGTCCTTGAAGCCTCAAGGCCCATCGATGTCGCCAACCCCCACGCCGCCTCTCCCGCCATCCAGCCATGCAGCTCTTCGCGCACTCGCCCTGGCAGCCGCCGTGCTCTTTGTCGCGGGCCTTGTCGCCGGTTTGTTTTACCCCCATGCCGAGCTTGCCGCCGTCCTGCGCTGGACCGGCCTCGGCCTCTTCGTTCCCTTCGCCGCTCGCCGCCGCTCTCTGCTGGTGTGGACCTTCTTCGCCATGCTGGCCGGAGTGGAACTGGGCGTGGATGCGCCACAAATCGCCGCGCAGAGCCACTTCCTCGCCGACATCTTTTTGCGGCTCATCCGCATGATTGTCGCGCCACTCATCTTCGGCGGCATCGTTACCGGCATCGCCGGCCACAACGAACTGCGCGGCGTAGGCCGCGTGGCGCTCAAGTCCATCATCTTCTTTGAAGTCGTCACCACCATCGGGCTGATTCTGGGCGCCGTCGCCATCAACCTCACCCAGGCCGGAGCCGGCGTCACGCTGCCTGTCGCGATTCAAACCGCCGTGCCGACAGCTCGCCCCGAAGGCTGGCAGCAGATTCTGCTCAACATCTTCCCGGAGAACATCGCCAAGGCCGTCGCCGAGAATCAAATTCTCCAGGTCGCCATCTTTGCGCTGCTCTTCGGCGCGGCGCTGGCCATGCTGCCCGAGCCAAAACGCGCCCCTCTGGTCTCCGTTCTGCAATCGCTGACCGAGACCATGTTCCGCCTGACCCGCATCATCATGGTCACCGCGCCTGTAGCCGCCGGAGCCGCGCTGGCCTACACCGTGGGCAGCATGGGCCTAGCCACGCTGCTGCCGCTGCTGAAGCTCCTGGTCATCAACTACGTCACCCTGACCATTTTCCTGCTCGCTGTCCTCGCGCCCATTCTGCTCTTTACGCGCATCCCCATCGGCCGATTTGCAGCTGCTGTGGCCGAGCCCGCCGCCATCGGCTTTGCCACCACCTCGTCCGAGGCCGCGCTGCCCCTGGCCATGGAGCGCATGGAAGAGTTCGGCGTGCCGCGCTGGATCGTCTCCTTCGTCATCCCCACCGGCTACAGCTTCAACCTGACCGGCTCCACCATCTATCTCTCCATGGCCGCACTCTTTGCTGTTCAGGCCGCGGGCCTGCATTTCTCCGTGGGTCAGCAGATCGTCTTGCTGGCCACTCTGGCGCTCACCAGCAAAGGTATCGCCGGCGTGCCCCGCGCCACGCTGGTCGTCCTGCTGGCCGTTGCTGGCTCCTTCCAGATTCCCGCCACCGCCGTGCTGATGCTGCTCGGCGTCGATACCCTCATGGACATGGGCCGCACCGCACTAAATGTCATTGGCAACTGCATGGCCGCTGCCGTCGTCGCCCGCTGGGAGGGCGAACTGAAGATTGCGCCCGCGTCCCTGAACTGACAAACGATCTATCTTCGTTCGCCTACTCTCCGTTTTTTGTAAAATCAATATATGCCCAGCCATATCGGTATCGTCGCCTGCTCCGCTGAAGGCGCTTCTCTTTGTTATCGAACCATCTGTCTGGAGGGCGCACAATCTCTCGGCGCGCACCATCACCCCGAGATCTCGTTGCACAACCATTCGCTTGCCGAGTACATGAAGTGCATTTATCGCGGCGATTGGCAGGGTGTGGGTGAGCTGATGCTCTCCTCCGCCAATAAGCTCGCAAAGACCGGCGCCGATTTTCTCATCTGCCCCGATAACACCATCCACCAGGCGTTTCCTTACGTTACAGCGCAATCTCCGCTCCCCTGGCTGCACATCGCCGAGGTTGTCGCCGCGGAGGCCGCCCAACGCAGATTCCGGCGCATCGGCCTCACCGGCACCAAGTGGCTTGTCCGCAGCGAGGTCTATCCGGAGAAGCTGGTCGCGCGCGGGCTGGAATACCTGCGCCCCAGCTCTGCGGATGCCGAAGAAATCGATCGCATCATCATGGAGGAGTTGACTTACGGCGTCTTTAAGCCCGAGGCGGTCGCGACTTTTCAGCGGATTATCGGCGGGATGAAAGAAGAGGGCTGCGACGCCGTGGTGCTCGGCTGCACCGAAATTCCTTTGATCCTAAGCGATTTGAATTCTCCGCTGCCGACCCTCGATTCCACGCGCTTGCTGGCGCGGGCTGCGCTGAGCCGGGCGGTCGAGGGGACCAATTCGCCGGCATGATCTGAAAATTAGAATCGCAGCCAGTGGGTCCCATATCTAGACTTTTAGAGTATTTTGCCTGTTGGTGTAGGGTCGATTTCAGATTGTGTGTAAAGTGCCGATGGGTCGCAAACCTGTAGCGCCGGCCTCCCGGCCGGCAGTTGCGTGGACCTCCTGGTCCACGCTGCACTCAACTCCATCTGTAAAAATGCTCTACACGGGAAGTCGCCTCTCGCAATGTAAATTCACACCCCGCCCGTTAAGATAGTTCCAGCACGAAAACCATGCCCTTACTCGATCCCATTCCGTCGCCTGTGTTGGACGCCGACTTTTTTGCTCTTGAGTGGGAGCCGTTGCTGGCGCTCATCTCTGGTTTTGCCGCATCCCCGGTTGGCCGACAAGCAATCCTCGACCTGAAGCCCTCGACCGACGAAGCCTGGATCGCCCTTCAGCACCAGCTCACCGGCGAGTTGCGCCTGCTGCTCGAAGAGCAGACCTCCATCCCCGTCGGCGGACTCTTCGATCCCACGCAGCACGCCGCCAAGGCGCAGATTCCCGGCGCGGCCCTCGAAGCCGTCGAGTTGCAAGCCATCGCGCGCTTGGCCAACGACGTGGCCTCCTGGCAATCGCTGCTGCAATCGCCCCCAGCGCGGCTGCTCGGCAAACTTTTCGGTCTATCCCAACTTTCGTCGGCACTCACGGGCAGCCTGCGTCCGCTGGTTGAATCCATCGAGCGCACCATTCAGCCCGACGGCTCGCTGGCCGACAATGCCTCGCCAGAGCTGGGCCGCATTCGCCGCGAACAGGAGCGCCAGCAGCGGCTGATCGAAGAGTCCCTCCGCGCCACCCTGCGCAAGCTCGCCTCGGAGGGCGCAACCCAGGAAGAGATCATCACCGTTCGCGGCGACCGCTTTGTGATTCCTGTCCGCGCGGAGTTGAAGCGGCGCATCAGCGGCGTGGTCCACGGCGTCAGCTCCTCGGGCCAGACGGTCTACCTGGAGCCTCTCGAAACCATCGAGCAAAACAACGAACTGGTTCGCCTCATCGAGGAAGAGCAGGCCGAGATTCACCGCATCTTCATGGCGCTCACTCGCCAGGTGGGCGGCTACGCTCACGCTCTCGTCGAAGGCGCGCGCGTCCTTGCGCTGGTCGATAGCCTCCAGGCCAGCGCCCGCTTTGCCCGCGACTACAACTGCGTGGCCCCGGCCATCACGCCCGATCTTCTGCATCTTGAAGCCGCACGCCATCCGTTGCTCGAACGGCATCTCCGCCTGACCGGCGGTCACGTTGTTCCTCTCACTCTAGAGCTGACCGCTTCCGAGCGCCAGCTCATCATCAGCGGCCCCAACACCGGCGGCAAAACCGTTACGCTCAAGACCACCGCCCTGCTGGCCATGATGGCGCAGGCCGGCCTGCCCATCCCCGCCACGGCAGCCAGCTTTCCCGTCTTCACCGCGTTCCTGGCCGACATCGGCGACGCGCAATCCATTGAGGCGGAACTCTCCACCTTCTCCGCGCACATCACCAACCTCGACCGCCTCTCGCGCCTCGCCAATGACAAGTCTCTTGTCCTGCTCGACGAGCTCGGTTCTTCCACCGATCCCGAAGAAGGCGCGGCGCTCGCTGTAGCCATCGCCAGCCACTTCTTGTCAGCGGGCGCCTGGACGCTCATCTCCACGCACCACACCTCGCTCAAGGTTTACGCCGCCAACACCGATGGCGTTCTCAACGCCGCGGCCGGCGTAGACGAAGTGACGCTCGCCCCCAACTACCAACTCCGCCTCGGCGTTCCCGGCGCGTCTGCAGGCATCCAAACCGCCGAGCGCCTCGGCCTCAACGCCGCCATCATCGCCGCCGCCCGCCAGCGCCTCGGTTCGCAGCAGGTGGACATTGCCCGCTTTCTCGACAAGCTGCACAGTGAGCTCACGCAACTCGAAGCAGATCGCAAGACCGCCCGCACCGAGCAGTACGCACTCAACCAGGAGCGCGCCAGGCTTGCCCGCGAGGGCGACGTCGAGCTGCGCAACCGCACGCGCGAACTGGAAACCAAGCTGGCCTCGCTGCTCAAGGACTTCGAGTTCCAGATGCGCGAGACGGTCCGCGCCATCGAGGATCGCGTGGGGCAGCAAAAGCTGTCAAAGGAAGCCGAACGCCGCATCCTGCGCCTGCGCCGCGAATTTCAGGAGAGCTTCAACCAGACCGTCGTCGCCCACCGCACCGGCGCGGATGTGGGCGACGCCAACGCCCAGCCGCACATCCTGAAACACATTGCTATCGGCGACCAGGTCCGCCTCAAGTCCATGAACAAAATTGCCGTCGTGCAGCGCGAGGTTGAGAAAGACCTCTTTGAAGTTGCTCTCGGCCCCATCAAGATGCGCGTCAAGCGCGACGAGCTCTGCGAGGTCTTGCAGACGGCAGACTCTCGGACGAGTGAACGGGCGGATCCGTTAGCCGCCGCCCGCAAGCAGAAAAACGTCCACGTCACCGTAACCAGCGCCAACACCGATGCCCTGCGCACGGAGATCAACCTCATCGGCCGCACCGTGGACGAGGCCACCGAGGAGTTGGAAAAGTATCTTGACCGCGCCTTTCTCGCCGGCCTGCCGGGTGTCCGCATCATCCATGGCCACGGCGCTGGTATCCTCCGCCGCGGTGTCCGCGAATTCCTCAAGTCCCACCCCCACGTAGCCACCATCGCCGAAGCCCCGCAAAACGAAGGCGGCCAAGGGGCTACGCTGGTGGAACTCCGTCAGTAGTTGACAAATAGCTACGATGTAGCTACAATGTTGTTAGCTCGAGTTCGGCCTTTCGAATTTCACATGCCTCCGCATAAGGAGATTCAGTCGACTCGAAAGACACCGGAAACATTGGATTGTAGAGATTCCATGCTACTCCTCTTCTTGAGGAGACCTAGCAGGCCTCGACAACAAGACAGGGTTTAGCGAATGCTGACTTGTCAATGATTGTTGGAGAGACCATGGACAATTTGAATTTTGATTGGAACGACGCAAATATCGAGCACATTGCCGAGCACGACGTAGTTCCGGAAGAAGCTGAAGAAATCCTCTTTCGTGACCCGCTCGACTATGATTTCGATCCTGACGAAAACGGCGAACCACGTTGGACATATCTGGGAGAAACTGAATCAGGTCGCATTCTTGTCGTCGTGATAACGATGCGCGGTGATCGGGCACGCGTCGTCACAGCATACGATGCCGATCGACAGGATAAACTGCTCTACTTGGCTGTAAAGGCGGGAGAACAATGAGCGATTTGAAGGTACCGGCATTTGCCACGGAAGCCGAAGAGGCCAAGTGGTGGTATGACAACCGGTACAAAGTTTCCGAGGAGTTCGAGAAGGCCGCAAAGGAAGGCCGATTGGGTCGCGGCGGCATCCGGCGTTTGTTCGCCGAGAAGGGTATTCCGTTCAAAGAGCCAAACCCCACTCCCACCACCACCATCCGCCTCGACCCCGAGGACATCGCCAAGGCCCGCGTCCAAGCAGAAAAGCGCGGCTTGCGCTACCAAACCTACCTCAAAATGATCATTCACGAGGAACTGCGCAAAGCAGAATCAGGCCAGGAGGCTTCGGCCGCCTAGCTCTTCTTCTGGATTCCTCAGTTTTCGCTTCCGGGAGCCGGAATCACGCTGACTCGCCATTCTCACTTCATCTCGTTGAGCAGCTTGACTAGCCGGGCAAAGCCCTCTTCGCGCGCGGTCTTGTTGCCGGGAACAGCGTTGCCGGGATCTTCGCCGGCCCGCATGAAACCGTGTCCGGCGCCATCATAAGTCACCGGCTCGTACCTCTTGCCCGCAGTCTTCATCGCCGCTACAGTAGCGGGGATGGTAGCTCCGATGCGCGCGTCATTGCCGGCATAGAAGCCATACACCGGAGCGGTGATCGCGGAAACATCCGCGGGGCCTGGACCGTAAAAGACAAAGGCGGCGGAGAGGTCTTTGCGGTGGGTTGCGAAGGCGAATGACTTGCCTCCACCCCAACAGAAACCGACAGTCGCGATCTTTCCGTTCGCCGCCGGCAGATGCTTGGCATAATCGGCTGCGGCGTCCAAGTCGGCAGTGACAACCTCCGCATCCAGCCCGGAGACGGCCTTCACGGTTGCGTCCTGGCTGGCAAAGTCGCCAGATCCACCGCCGTTCGGTCCGAAGCCCGTCAGCAGGTCAGGCGCAATGACGATGAAGCCTTGTGCAGCCAGTTCATCGGCCATCTCCTTGGCCCAGTCGCTGAGCCCGAAGATCTCGTGAATGAGGATCACTGCCGGGGCTTTGGTTTTGACCTCCGGATAAACTACGAAGGCCTGCACAGTACGGCTCCCGAGCTTGAGAGAGACGTACTCACGGTGGCGCGGTGATGCTTCGAGGTGGGTTTTGGCCCACTCCTGAGCATGAAGGGATGGAGCGGCCAGCGATAACAATAGGACGAGGGGAAGCGCGCAATGCGTCGTAATTTTCATGGGGACAGTTTATCCCTGAGCAAGATCACGCCGCAAGTCTTTCCTGTCGGAGGCATCTGCCCCACCGCGGAGTGCTCCGGGTGCCCCAGGTCTCGATTTTGAGACCTGGGAAGTTACGAACCCACTGCGAGCGAATAGCGAGCGATTGGCCCCACCGCAGGTGGCCGGGGTCCCCAGGAAACGATCTTTGTTTTCTGGGGTGGAGGTGGTTACGCCATCGCTTCCTTGCTCATCGGCTCAAACTTCAACTGGTTCGTCTTGCGGTCCACGTCGATGCGCACGTGCGTGCCGTGCAGCACTTCGCCGTTGAGAATCTTGATGGCCAGCGGATCTTGAATCATGCGCTGCAAGGCGCGCTTCAGCGGACGCGCGCCGTAAGCCGCGTCGGAACCCGCCGCCAGAATCAGTTGCCGCGCCGGCTCGGTCAGCTCCAGCGAAATCTGCCGCTCCTCGAGCAGCTTGCTCACCTCGGCCAGACGCAGGTCGAGAATCTTGCTCATCTGCGCCGCGCCCAGCGGACGGAAGATCACGATGTCGTCCACGCGATTCAAAAACTCCGGCCGGAAGTGCTCGCGCAGCACGCGCATCACCGATTCGCGGGCCATATCGAAGTCATGCTCGCTCTTGAGCGCATCGGTAATCAGCATCGACGCGCCCAGATTCGAAGTCATAATCAGCACCGTGTTCTTGAAGTCAACCGTCCGGCCCTTGGCGTCGGTCAGCCGTCCATCGTCCATCACTTGCAGCAGAATGTTGAAGACATCAGGATGCGCCTTCTCGATCTCGTCGAAGAGAATCACCGCGTAGGGCCTGCGCCGCACAGCTTCGGTCAACTGACCGCCCTCGTCGTACCCCACGTAGCCCGGAGGCGCGCCGATCAGCCGCGCCACGGCGTGCTTCTCCATGTACTCGCTCATGTCGATGCGCACCATGGCCTGCTCATCGTCGAACATGAACTCGGCCAGCGCCCGTGCGGTCTCCGTCTTGCCCACGCCCGTCGGCCCCAGAAAAATGAACGAACCAATCGGCCGCCGCGGATCGGACAAGCCAGCGCGCGAACGCCGAATCGCGTTGGCCACGATGGTCAGCGCCGCGTCCTGTCCAATGACGCGCTCGCGCAGCCGCTGTTCCATTTCGACGAGCTTCTTCACTTCGCCTTCCAACATACGCGAGACGGGAATTCCGGTCCACTTGCTCACGATGCCGGCGATGTCCTCCTCATCGACCTCGTCCTTCAACATGCGCGCCCCGCTCGCGCTGCCGTCCTGCGCGGCGCTCAACTTCTTCAATTCTGCGTCCAGCTTGGGCAGCTCGCCGTACTGGATCTGCGCGGCGCGGTCGAGCTGGCCCTTGCGCGTCTGCTCCTCGGCCTCGAAGCGCAGCGCATCGATCTTCTTCTTGACCTCGCTGATGCGGCTGCTCGCTTCGCGCTCCTTGTTCCATCGCGCGCGCAGAGCCGTAATCTGCTCGCGCAGCGTGGCGATTTCGCGCTCGACTTCTTTGCGGCGCTCCACGCTGTTCGCATCGGTCTCGCGCTTCAGCGCCTCGCGCTCGATTTCCAGCGACGTCTTGGCGCGCTCCCGTTGATCGATCTCCGTCGGCACCGATCCTTTCTGAATGGCCAGCGAAGCCGCGGCCTCATCCACCAGGTCGATGGCCTTGTCGGGCAAAAAGCGGTCGCTGATGTAGCGATGCGAGAGCGTCGCCGCGGCCACAATCGCCGCATCTTTGATGCGCACGTTGTGGTGCGCCTCGTAGCGCTCCTTCAGACCGCGCAAAATGGCAATCGTGTCCTCGATGTTGGGTTCGCCGACATAGACAATCTGGAATCGCCGCTCCAGCGCCGCATCCTTCTCGATATATTTGCGGTACTCATTCAGCGTAGTTGCCCCGATGGCCCGCAGCTCGCCTCTTG
>Ga0371490_1000922_pt1 | contig 17047 bp, 12 predicted proteins | sample MB2SIPfraction_FD_207959 | JGI IMG/M metagenome (GOLD analysis project Ga0371490, IMG submission 207959) | Lab enriched peat soil microbial communities from McLean, Ithaca, NY, United States - MB28FN SIP fraction | ecosystem: Environmental > Terrestrial > Soil > Wetlands > Peat | place: USA... | reverse complement strand
AATCCGTTGTTCAGCAGTGACCGTTACACACGCAACTGGGCGTCCTTTTGGCATCGGTATCCTCCACTCTATCCGATGACAAAGGTTGATCTGTTTATGTTATTTATTTTAGACTCAGGACACTAGAATTCCCAGCGGAGCAGCGTCGCGCCTACCGAAAAACCTGCGCCCACGGCCGCCAGCAGCACCAGATCGCCCTTCTTCATTTTGCCCTCTTCGAGAGCGGTCTCCATGGCCAGGGGAATGGTGCCGGCGGAGGTGTTGCCGTACTTTTCAATGTTGACGATCACGCGGCTCGGGTCCATGCCCAGCCGGTCGGCGGTGGACTTGATGATCCGCAGATTGGCCTGATGGGGAATGAAGCAGCCCAGGTCGGAGCCGTCGACGCCGTTGCGCTCGAGCAGCTTGGCGGTGGCTTCGGCCATCTTGCGGACAGCAAACTTATACACCGCCTGGCCATCCTGGTAGATGTAGTGCATGTGCTTGTCGATGGTCTCCTGCGATGCCGGATGCAGGCTACCGCCGGCCTTCATGTGCAGGCTCACGCCGCCGGCTCCATCCACCTCGTGGACAAAGTCGATAAAGCCGATCTCGCCCTCTTCGCAGGGCTCCAGGAGCACCGCGCCGCCGCCATCGCCAAAGAGCACGCAGGTGGTGCGGTCGGTGTAGTCGGTCATACGAGTGTTGGCGTCGGCGCCGCAGACCAGAACCTTCTTGTGCGCGCCGCTTTCGATCATCTTCACGCCAGCCTGCAGAGCATACACAAAGCCCGAACAGCCGCCGGAAACGTCGAAGCCCCAGGCGCCGGTAGCGCCAATCTTGTGCTGAACCAGACAAGCCGTGGAGGGGAACATCATGTCCGGCGTCACCGTGCCCACAATGATGCACTCAATCTCGCTGGGCTCGATGCCGCGCATGGCGAGCACTTTTTTGGCCGCCTCGGTGCACATGTCGCTCACACCCAGGCCCGCTGCCAGCCGGTGGCGCGTCTTGATGCCGGTGCGCTCCACGATCCACTGATCGTTGGTGTCGACCATTTTTTCGAGATCTTGATTGGTGATGAGATCCGGAGGGACGTAACCACCGAGCGCAGTGATTTTGGCGCGGCGGCCTACGACGGGACGAACGGTCAGGCTCAATTTTCCTCTCCCCTCGGGCGCGCCGGTCCGGGGAAGGCAGGAGAGACGGCCGCTCGACTTGATGCTGGACAAAATACTGAAATAAGACGCCAAAAAAGTACCGGGTGACCTACTGCGCCCGTACTAGCCCGTTACCGTTGCTTCCTTCCGGACCTGGCGGGGTTGGCGGGATTACGTCGCGTAGGACCCGGCACTTATGGATTCTAACACCTGATGTCGGATTCGTGAAAAGGTCCCCTTGGGAATGCCGCGACCTGAAGCTAAGCACCAAGTAAAATAATATTTTCCAGCGCTCCAGCTCGGCGCAGATCGTGGTCCAGCGTGGCCAAGGACAACGCACCACGGAGAACGGTCTCCCATCCCAGTACAATAGAAGCGTGACGAAGACTTCCCCTCAAGCGGCCCCGGTGGTGGGCTTTGTATCGCTGGGCTGCCCCAAGAACCTCGTGGACTCCGAGGTGATGATGGGCATGCTCGACCAGGCCGGCGCGCGGCTGACCGCGCAGCCGGAAGAAGCCGAGATTCTGGTGGTCAACACCTGCTCGTTTATCGACACGGCCAAACAGGAATCGGTGGACACGATCCTGGAGATGGCGCGGCACAAGACCGAGGGCCGGGCCAAGAAGCTCATCGTGGCGGGCTGTCTGGTGGAGCGCTACCGCGACGAGATCATGAAGAACATTCCGGAGGTCGACGCGGTGGTCGGCACCGGAGAGCTGGACTCGATTCTGGAGGCTGCGGGGGTGGCGCGGCCAGTTCCATCGCCGTTCAACATTCTCTCCGGCGATGTGCACACGCATCCCTCAGGGGCTGAAGCCCCAGCTTCTGATGCAGAGGGTTCGATGTACGGGCTAAAGCCCGTACCCTCCGAGCAATTGATCCGGCCAGAAAACAGTGACCATCTCATCCCACCCATTCCCGCAAAAGACGCGGGAATGGATGGGGCACCCGAACAGTATTTAGTTGCCGGATCTATAAAGCCCGTACCCTTCAATCAGCCCGGCGCGGAATCGCGGTCAGGAACTCACAAGGGGCAGGACGGAAACGAAAACGGTGCTAAGTCCGGGCGCGAAGAGGGCGCTGTTCGCGAGAAGCAGGGCAGATTCCGCCGCGACGACTGGGACGGCGCCGAGCACCAGTTGCCCACCTATTTGTACGACGAGACCACCCCGCGACTGCTGGCCACGCCGAAGGCGTCAGCCTACATCAAGATTGCCGAGGGCTGCGATCATCCCTGCGCGTTCTGCGTGATTCCGAACCTGCGCGGCAAGTTCCGCTCCCGACGCTTTGAGAGCGTGGTGGCCGAGGCCGAGCAACTGGTTGCACGCGGCGTTCGCGAGATCACCCTGATCGGGCAGGACACCACCTGCTACGGCGAAGACCTGGGGATGAAAGACGGCCTGGCCACTCTGCTGGACGCGGTAGCGCAGGTGGAAGGGCTAACGTGGCTGCGCTTCCTCTATGCCTACCCGAACCGCATCACGACCAGGCTGCTGGAGACCATCGCCAAGCACGACAACATCTGCAAATATCTGGATGTGCCGCTGCAGCATGCCGCGCCTGAGGTGCTGAAGCGCATGAAGCGCGGCGGCAGTGCGGAGATTTTTTTGAAGACCCTGGAGAAGGTCCGTCGAACCGTTCCCGGCATTGCCCTGCGCAGCAGTTTTATTGTGGGCTTTCCGGGCGAGTCACCTCGCGATGTGGAGATTCTGGAGCAGTTCATCGAAGCGGCGCAATTCGACTGGCTGGGCGTCTTCAACTACTCCGACGAAGAGGGCTCGGGGGCGTTTGCGCTGGACGCCAAGGTGCCGAAGCGATCCATTGAAGCCCGGCGCAAGCGGGTGATGAAGCTGCAGCAGAAGATCTCCAAGCAAGCCAAGCAGGCGTGGGTGGGCCGCGAGGTTTTTTTATTGGCTGAGGGGCCAAGTGAGGAGACGGACCTTCTCTGGGAGGGCCGCACGCAGTTCCACGCACCGGAGATCGACGGCAAGGTCTATATCAACGACTTTGGCGATCTTGACGCGTTGGAGGCCGGCCGGTTCTATCGCGCCGAGATTACCGAGGCGCACGAGTACGATCTGGTGGCGCGCATCGTTGGGTAGGCGCTGCGCGCGGCATTGCATGCAGCACACGCGGCATTGCATGCAGCAGACGCGCCTTCGGCGCAGATACAAGGACGACAGCCTTTCTGCGGCTGCGGACTCTTACTCTACGGCAGCGTTTTTTCTGCGGCCTGCTTCGAACGCAGAACCCTACGCAGGCTTTTCGATCACGTCGATCCGTTCATCGGCGTAGCGCGCATACTGCAGCTTGGCGACTGCGGTCCAGCGGTTGTTGGTGCGCTCGCGCGCGGCCAGGCTCAGGCGCTGATGGCCACACTGTGGGCAGCTCGCAAATTGAACCGTAAGCGAATAACCGGTGGCGGGCGTAGCCTCCCGCTCGCCTGACTGGCTGTGCCCGGCAACGGCGGAGCGGGTGTGGCCCGCTTCGGCCTCCTGCTTGAAGATCTGGAAGACCCGCGTCAGGTCAGCCTGGGAAAGCAAATAGCGCGTCTGCGCGCCCTGCTTCTTCATATAGAGAGAACAGTAGTTGCAGTAGGCCAGGGCGCGAATGAGTGCGAAGACGATCAGACCGCCGCAGGCAAAGCCCACGATCAGCAGTACAGCGTAGCCATAGCCCCAACTGCCCAGGTGGGTGGGACTGGGATCGGAGGAGCCCGACGCGATGGTGGTGTGGGTGAGTTCCCACGCCAGATAGTCGGGAAAGGAGAGCCAGGTGTGGATGCGCTGGCCATCCTGCTCCCCGAACCAGTAGTCCAGGAAGTAGATCAGGAAGAAGTTGGCGCCGGAGACGGCCAGCACATTGGCCAGGAAAAGCTTGCCCGGTCGGTAGTTGGTCCAGCGCGCGCCGAAGTAGTAACCGCTGGCAGCCACCATGCCAGCCAGCAACGCGCCCAGCGGAAAGGGGCCGTAGAGGAAGCTGTAGATGGCCGTGTCATAGCGCAACTCGACAAAAACCAGAAGAGCCGCGACTGCCAGCGTAGTGGCAGCCCCACAATAGACGGTCATCATGGCGCGGGAAAACTTGTCCATCTGCATGTTGCTATCGCCTCCGCAGAGAAGCACTCAGGTTAGGTCTCCGACCGCATGGATTTGCACTTCGGCATCGCCGCTTCCCTGGTCTCAAAATCGAGAACCGGGCAACCCAGAAATGGTTCAGAATCAAACGGCCCAAGCTAGAGCTGCCCGATGCGCAACTGCTCCATGCGCGCCAGATTGCGCTTGACACTGGCGGAGAAGAAGTAGCGCGGCACAACGATCTGCTGGCCGCCATAGACGCGGATGCGCAGCTCGCGCGAGACCGGAATCAAGTTGATGCGCTGGGTGAAGTGGGTCAACGCCTCAATCTGGTTCCACTGCAGGCTGTGCTCCTGAAAGCTGTAGAGTCCGAACCAGCCCAGCTTGGGCATGCGGAGATAGACTCCCTCCGGGCCGGCCAGAAAGCAGCATCCGGAAGCAAAGGCCAACACCATCCGCCCGCCACCGCCGGAGGCAATGCCAAATCCGAAGAGCGCCAAGGCACAGCCCACCAGAACCATCCACCAGCTGGGCATGTCGCCGGGATGGTTGGGAGCCATGTCGCCGTTGGCGGCGGCCCACGCGACTGCCACCCCGCAGCCCAGAATCAGAAAACCGAAGATAAAACGCACCAGCCCCACCAGAAAGATGCGCAAGCGCGCATAGGTTGTAACCGGCCGCAGGTTCAATAGCCTGGGATCGAGCATGGGAGCGCCTCCAGATGGAGTCCAAGGGGAGGAACACAGCGTAACCCGGCCCAACCGCGCGATGCAACGGAATTTCCGCCTGCGGCAGGTCAAAAATGCGGCTTTCCCGCAGCGCGCGCTAGGATAAGACCTGTGAAGCGATCAGGAGGAGGAAAAGAACGGGCATGAACAGCAACAAACCTGCCAAGATACATCGTTGTCCAAGCTGTGGGATGCTGGTGCAGACCAACCAGGAGGAGTTCCCTTTCTGCTCGGACCGCTGCCGGCTGATCGACCTGGGCAAATGGGCCTCGGGCGCGTACAAGATCAGCTCGCCGGTGCTGGATCCGGAGGTGCTGGAAGACCTGGGCGGCGCGGGAACCGATCGTGGGAAGACCGATTATGAAAACTGAGGGCTCGAAAAAGGCCAACTGGCGCGACGTGAAGACCCGCTGGGCCTTTCTGGTGGCCACGTTTTTTGGCGCGGGCTGCGGCAAGCCGGGGCCGGGGACCTGGGGCTCGGTGGCGGCGGTGCTGGTGTGGGCGGCCTTCGGCTGGCTGGCCCATCCCTCCAGCACGGCGATGCTGATTGCGCTGGGCGTGGGCATTGCCTTCACCCTCCTTGCCGGCATTCCCGCGGCCACCATCGCCGAACGCGAGGCCGGGGCCGGCGATCCGGGTTTTGTGGTGATCGACGAGGTAGCCGGACAGTGGATCGCGCTGCTGTTTTGCCCCTTCGACTGGAAGCACGGACTGCTGGCGCTGCTGCTCTTCCGGCTCTTCGACATCACCAAACCGTTTCCGGTACGCCGCCTGGAGCGGTTGCCTGCGGGTTGGGGCATCGTCTTCGACGATGTGGCCGCCGGGCTGTATGCTTTGGGTATCGGGTCGCTGGCGCGGCACTGGTTCTAGTGATCTGGCCCAAAAGGTTTGCGTTGTACTATCCCACCCTAACCGCAAGAAATAAGGACGCGGTGAGGGTGGGGCACCCGAAATGTTGTGATGCTTTAGGGCCGGATCAATAAGAGAGCTCAGCACATGTTCAGCCGCAAGAAGAACGAGGTTCCCGCAGTCACCATCCCCCGCATCGACGACGTCCGGCCCGCAGCCGCGTTGCCGGGCGGCGAGGTGGAGTTGCTGGGCGCATGCCTTGGCCCGGACGCCTCAGCTCCGCCCGTGGTGCTGGTGGCCGGGCACGCGGCGCGCGTGGCCATGAGCCGCGAGGCCAAGCTGGTCTTCCGCACTCCGCAGCAGGCCGAGACCGGCATGGTGGAGGTGCGCTCGGCCAAAGGCATCTCCAATCAGGTTCCCTTGCGCGTGGCCAAACAACTGAGCGACGGGCTGCATCCGGTCACGAACCCCGCCGTCAGCCGCTCCGGCATGATCTATGCCACCATCAGCGGCCAGCGCGGCAAGCCGACGCCGGTTTCCGTGGTGCGCGTCAGCCCCGGAGGCCACGGCACACCCTTTGTGAGCGGTATTCTGAACGCCACCGGCCTGGCCATTGCGCCCGACGATACGCTCTACGTGACTTCGCGCGCCGAGGGCAACGTCTATCGCGTGGATGCAGGCGGCGATTACAGCCTTTTTGTAGAAGGCATGGGCGTGGCCACCGGTGCGGCCTTCGATGCCGAAGGCAACCTGTATGTGGGCGACCGCAGCGGCACCCTCTTCAAGATTGCGCCCGACAAGCAGATCTTTGTCCATGCCACGCTGGAGCCCTCGGTTTCCGCCTATCATCTGGCGGCGGATCGGGATGGAGCGCTGTTTGTGACCGCGCCGGCTCTGGGATCGAGCGAGGCCATCTGGAAGGTGGAACCCAACGGCGATGTGCGCGCCTGGTATCGCGGTCTGGGCCGGCCGCAGGGGCTGGCGCTAGCCGCCGACGGCTCGATCTTTGTGACCGCCAACCTGCACGGGCAACGCGGACTGGTGCGGATCACCGAAGGGCGCGAGGCATCGCTGGCGGTTTCCGGATCGAACCTGGTAGGCGTGGCGTTTTCGCCCCTGGGCACCACCATCCTGGCCACCCATGATGCGGTCTTCGAGGTGGATCTGGGCGTGGAAGGGTTGATTCTGAGCTGAGTACGGAAGGGTCCGACAAGCGCACCCGGTCTTTGGCTTTCGCGCCGAAACTGCTAGCCTGTTGGGTACCAAGTGTGTGCCCGGTGGCTGGGAAGGCTCAGATCGGTCAGCTCCCCGGATTGCCCGGCGCGTGGAAGGCGCATATCCAAAGAATGAAAGCCGAAATCATCGCCATTGGTTCCGAGATGCTGACCCCCTACCGTCAGGACACCAACTCCCTTTACCTGACGGAAAAGCTGAATTCGATCGGTGTGACGGTGGCCTTCAAGACCATTGTGGGCGACCGGCGCAAAGACCTTGTGAACGCGATCCGCATCGCGCTGGGCCGCGTGGACGTGCTGGCGCTGATGGGCGGACTGGGGCCCACGGAAGACGATTTGACCCGCGAATGCGTGGCCGAAGCGCTGCAGTTGACCCTGCGCCGCGACGCCACGCTGGTGGCGGCTTTACATGCGCGCGCAGCCACCTGGCGCATCCCCATGCCGGCGAACAACCTGAAGCAGGCCGACCTGCTGGAAGGCGCCGTAGTGCTACCCAATCCCAACGGCAGCGCCGTGGGCCAGTGGCTGGACACGGCCTTTGAAGGCTATCGCAAACTGGTGGCGCTCATCCCCGGCCCGCCGCACGAGTGCAAGCCGCTGTGGGATGCCGAGGCCATGCCGCGGCTGAAGGCGGTGTTGCCGCCGCGCGCGCTGGTGCGCCGCACCCTGAAAGCCGCCATGATTCCGGAGTCGCAAGCCGACAAGCTGCTGGCCCCCATCTATCAGCAGTACACCGACGTGGAAACCACCATTCTGGCCCACGCCGGCGACATCCAGTTGACGCTGGAGTGCACCAAGGCCGATCCGGAGGCGGCGCGGGAGCGTGTGGACGAGCTGGCCGGCAAGATGGAGGAAGCGCTGGAAGAGTGGCTTTACTCCTCGGAAGGCGAAACCCTGGAGCAGACGGTTCTGGACTACCTGGGACTGCGCCAGGCTACGCTGGCTGTGGCCGAGAGCTGCACCGGCGGATTGATTGCCGAACGCGTCAGTCGCGTCTCTGGAGCCTCGCGCTCCTTCCTGGGCGGCGCCGTGGTGTATGCCGACGCGCTGAAAACCGCATTCGCCGATGTACCGCCGGAGTTGATCGCCGAGCATGGCGCCGTCTCGGCTCCAGTGGCGGAGGCTTTGGCCAGGGGCATCCGCAAGCGCACCGGGGCGACTCTTGGACTGGGCGTAACGGGAATTGCCGGGCCGACCGGGGGCACCGAAACCAAGCCGGTGGGGCTGGTCTTCATCGCGCTCAGCGACCCGCACAAGACCGAGGTGGTGGAACGCACCTTCCGCGGCGACCGCCAGCGGGTCCGGGAATGGGCCTCACAGATGGCGCTGGACATGGTGCGGCGGCGGCTGACGTAAGACTGCAGTTGTACATATCTCGTGCGGCCTCGATCCGGGCCACAAGGCCATCTTTTTTCGGCCATTTTTCAGGGACCTGAAGGCCCCTGCTCCCTCCCTGTGGCCTGTCTACAACTTGTAGTCTTATTGATCCGGCTCCCAAATCGTGTCCTGCGATCCCATCCTTTCCGCACAAAACGCGGAGAGGATGGGGCACCCCATCATCAGTATTTACGGGCCGGATCAATAAGACTCCGTGCGAGCGCAGGTTTTCAGGCAAAAGAAGAACGCCCGGCTTTGGCCGGGCGGTTCTGTCTGGCTCCAGCTCCATTGCTATTTCTCCGCGTATGGGTCGTTCACCGGGTCGGCCGAGCGCTGCCACGCGGTGCAGATCATGTCGCGCAGCATGGAGGCGCCAGCCGCCAGCCGGTCAGCGGTAAAGTCGCGCGACTCGGGTGTGCCCGCACCTACAAATCCGCCCACCTTCTCCAGCTGATAGACCTTCTCCACATAGGTAGCCGTGTGGCGCAGATAGGCCACATAGCTGTCGAAGATGTCTCCGTCCACAACCTTCGCAGGGGTCATCTTGGCCTGCACATCGGCGGGCTTGATGTTGGCGCCGACGAAAGGCCCTTCGAACTGCCAGTGGATGGTGTGGGCGGTGGTGTAACCGTTGGGGTTCGGTCCCTGCCAGCCGTTGTACTGGATGGTGGTATGCAGGGGCTGGGAAGCATCGCCAACGTAGTGGCCCAGCCAGCCGGTGTAGAAGATGATGACCTGCTCCACGGAGTGGGTGTCCTGATGCCGGGCGCTGAGGCGGCGATAATCGCGCATGGCGCTCTTCAGCCGCATCCACACCTCGGTTGCCTCCCAGGGCTGCAGGCCCAGCTTTTCAGGCCGCTGACCGGCAGCAAAAGCTTTGCCTTCAAAGTCCAGCCGCTTGCGGGGCAAGGGGCCCAGCGCATCAGCCGGTTCCAGATCGATAAAGTGCTCGGGAGCCTGTGCCGCAGCCAGTTCGGGCTCGGCCGGCGAGCGCCAGCGGTCGGGCTCCGGTCCCAGATATTCGATCTCGGCGATGGCCGCATCGGTCCTTAGAAAGGCGGGAATATCGGCGGGCAACGCGCTGGCCGCCAGGCGGTTGATCATTTTATGGCCCTCGTTGCCCCACGCGTGAGCGGCGGTGGGAGCAAGACTCAGGCAGGCCAGCACAGCGGGGAGAAAAACAAAGCAGGCAACATGGGCAAAACGCTTCGCGGTCAACATGCAGCCAGTATACGGCGGGAGACGGAAGGACTGGCCAGCCGCGATCCGGCGCCAGGCAGGATTCCAGTCGGCTACTTGCCCAGCTCGATTCCTGCCCCTTTTGACAGAAAATTGGAGTGGCGAGGGCATATACTACCTGCAAGTCATCGCGAATACGTGTTCCAGCCGTTCTGGTGGATCGCAACGTTTGGGGGACCGGAACCATCATGGAAGATCTGCGGCCAAATCCCGCGATCGAAGACAATCCAGCAAGCCGCTCGAACGCCATGGCCCCCACCTTCGCGCCGAGGAACGTTTCACTCGCTGTTCGGCCTCTTCAGCTGCTTGACGCGCTGCCCGAGGGCGTGTGTGCCATCGACCCGCTGGGTCAGGTTGTCTACGTAAATCCTGAGGCAGCGCGGCTGCTGGCGCGCGACCCCGGAGAGATGCTGGGAACAGCCCTGCATGAGCTGCTGCATGGTGCGGCTCCGGACGATCTGCGCTGCACCCCGGAGTGTCCACTCTTCCAGCTGGGCGTGGAGCAGGAACCCGCCAGCGGCGAAGATGCCTTCTACCAGCCCGACCATTCCTCCTTCCCCGCCGAGTTCACCCTCACGCCGATGGAAGCACAGCCGGGGGTCTCCGTCTTCAGCTTCCGCGACATCGGCCAGCGAGCCGCGGTGAACCGGATCAAGGACGAGTTTGTTTCCACGGTGAGCCACGAGTTGCGCACCCCGCTCACCTCCATTCGCGGCGCGCTCGGCCTGCTCTCCAGCGGCATGCTCGGACCGCTCAGCGACAAAGCCGCCAACCTGCTGCGCATCGCGCTCTCCAACTCCGAGCGACTGGTGCGGCTGATCAACGACATCCTCGATCTGGAACGCATCCAGAGCGGACGCGAACCGCTCAGCTTCCACACCGTGGATCTGGCCGAACTGGTTCGCCAGGCAATCGACGGGATGGCCCCGATGGCCGAGGCCGCCGGAGTCAAGCTGATCCACGACGCCACCGCGGTGGAGCTGGCGGCCGATCCGGATCGGGTACTGCAGGTGCTGACCAACCTGCTCTCCAACGCGGTCAAGTTCTCTCCGCCCAACTCCACGGTATCGGTCATGTTGCGGCCCGGAGTCACGGGCGTCATTCTCTCCGTGATCGATCATGGACGCGGCATCCCAGCCGACAAGCTGGAGGCTATCTTCGGGCGCTTCCAGCAGGTGGACGCCTCCGACTCCCGTCAAAAAGGGGGCAGCGGACTTGGTCTGGCCATCTGCCGCACCATCGTGCAGCAGCACTTTGGCCGCATCTGGGCCGAGCGCAACCCGGTCCGCGGTTCCACCTTCCGCGTCTATCTGCCCTATCGCCCGGCTTCGGTGGAAGCGGAGCTAGACTTGCCCGTTGCCGAAACCGGCCACGGCACGGTGCTGCTGGCAGGCGCTGGCGAAGAGGCCCGGCCGTGCATCACCGGTCTGCTGACACGCCACGGTTACAAGGTGATCGAAGCCGCCACGGTGGATCAAACGCTGGCCGCCGCACGGCGGATGCCGCAGGCCATTCTGCTGGACACTTCACTGGACGGCATGAACGGCTGGCAGATTCTTCCCAAGCTCCGGCAACTCGATCCGGAGTCCCGCACACCCGTGGTTCTGCTGAGTGTGGACGAGCCGGTTACGGAAGCCAGCACCGCAATCGACGTGGCCGGATGGGTGCCAAAGCCACGCGCGGAGGAGATGCTTCTGGGCGAGCTGGCCCGGGTGCTCTGCGGACCCGGCGAGCAGACGCGCATTCTGGTGGTTGAAGACGATCGAGACCTGGCCGGCGTCATTCGCGAGGTTTTTGCGCGGGACCGCATCCTGGTAGAGCTGGCTTACTCCTACGAACAGACCCTCGAGCTCTGCCCACGCTTCCAGCCGCACCTGATCGTGCTGGACATTGGTTTGCCGGACGGCGACGGCTTCAACGTGGTGGACTGGCTCCGCCAGCATGAAGCGCTGGCGCGGTTGCCCCTGGTGGTTTACTCCGGCCGCACGCTCTCCACAAGCGAGCGACACCAGCTCACGCTCGGACCTACGCACTTCCTCACCAAGGCCTGTGTGCAGCCGCAGCAGCTGGAGGCTCTGGTGTTGACGCTTTTGCGCCGCTCCCGCCAGGGATGAAAAACACAAAGCCCCGCTAAAAGAAAACCAATGTGGTGACTTTAAAGTTTGTTGAAAAACAACCGCAGATCCTTCGACTCACCCCCCCCAGGCTGAAGAGTACGCCTGGGGCCCCGTTCGCTCAGGATGACAGATGATTGGTTCTGTGAACGATTGGTTCTGTGAACTTTAGAAACAGGGCATTAGAAGTTGAAGGCCACGCCGCCGCGCAGGGCTCTCTGTTGCTGCGCGAAGAGCAACAGAGAGCCGTCCTTCAGCAGGAAGGGCTGATAGCCCTCGGCCAGCAGGTTCTGTACGTCGAGCAGTACCTCAAAGCTGGTCAGGCCGTCGCGGCCAAGCCGGATGGGCTGGCGCACCTTCAGGTTGAAGTAGGGCGCGGAGGCATCCTGGTTGTTGGGCGCGACAGCGGTCACGGTGTCGTCCGGCTGCCAACGGTAGCTGGCATGCCAGCGGGTTCCAGTACCCTCCAGCGTGCCGCTCAACGAGATGGAGTAGGTTTGTGCCCGGCGCGCCCGTGCCGCAGCCAGCACCGTGGCCAGACCGGCCGGAGCCGCCTGCGCCGGAATCACCACCGCATCGCCATTGGCGTAGCTCAGCCGGACGCGATTGCCAGCCGGCAGCACTCGCTCGATGCTGGCTGTAACGCCGGCCGTAGCGTACGAAGGGCCCGCAGCGCGCAGCAGATTCCCCGCCGAATCCAGCAAGGCAACGGCCGTCAGGTCGCCCGCGTCCTCTGCAGCAAACCGGGCTGCCGCTTCGAGGGCTGGCTGATCGACGCGGTCGCTGAAGAGCGCCACGCTCATCCCCGATTCCTGAGTATGACGTTCCCAGCCGAGTTCCTGATGCAGGCCTCGGGTCATGGCCAGTTGCCCACCCTGCACCACGACAGCCGGCATGGAGGCTCCAATCTGGCTTGGGTCGCTGCCGGGATGGTTGGGGACAACGGTGGTCATGCGATAGCTGACGGTCTTGTCGCCGCTGTTCCAGCTCACCATGGCAAAAGGCATCATGCGGGTGGTCGTTCCAGAACCGCGCAACCGCGCCATGGCCCCGTTGGAACCGGCTTCAATTTCAACGGCATCGCCCAGCCGGGCCGTCTCCCAGGTCCGCACCACCCACTCCTCCAGGTTGCTGCCCTCGGGACCCGTCACGTTGGGTTCGACACTGACGGAAGCAACCGATTGCACCGACCCGGCATAGCCCAGATCCTGGCGGAAACCGAGCATCGACTCCATGCCGGCATCGGTATTGGGGGCAAAATCGACCCGCGCCAGCAGCTCCTTGCTGTCGGCCGGGGTATCTTCCACGGTGGCGGAGAAGCGCTCGCCACTCTCACCGAAGGTGCCTTCCTGCCCGGTGGCCATCAAACGGGCCTTCAGTCGGGGAGGCGAGCCTTTACCGTCGTCCAGCACCACCAGCGGACCATCCTCGAGCCAGCGCAGAAGAGGGCGGTTCTCTGCCGAGCGCAGGGTCCACGTCCAATCGTCCTGCTGGGCGTCGCGGCTACGCGGACGAGCCGGCAGCCACTGGATGGCCTCATACACAGTGCTCATGGTCAGATTGACAACCGTGGCGGTGCGCACCCGCACGTTCTCCCGCAGCGTGGGCAGGTAGCTGGCGCACATGGCTTTCATGGAGTAATGGCCGGGAACCAGCGAGGTCATCAGGAAACGGCCATTGCGGTCGGTTGTGGCCGTGGCGGCCACCGTCAGATCGTCGCGCAACAACTCCACCTGGGCGCCGATCTGCGGCACGCCGGCGCGATCGCGCACCACCCCGGTGAGCGAGGCAGGTGCGGCGAGCAAAGCCTCCGCACTAACCAGCGCGAGCAGCATTGCAAATCCGGCGAAATGGGTTCTGCGCATCATCACTCGAAGTTGTGATCCGGCGTCTACCCTGGCGAACTTCCTGCAAATGAACCCGCGCGGCCCTCAGGCTCTCGAAGGCCGGATGGCTGCCGCGCGGGGGGTTGCTTACTATTCCACGACAAAAGGTACCGACTGCGCAATCTCTTGTTTCGAAATTGCGTCACTAATTTTAATCGTCACTGTGTACTTGCCTGGCTGGAGGCCTGCCATGGGCAGAGTTTTCGCCACAGTCAACTGATCGCTGTGCGCGCCCAGGTCCTTGGAATCCATCTTGTTCTCCAGCATCACGGCGCCCGTAGTCGCATCGATAATCTGGTAGGTTACGGTGGCCTGATTGCTCTTGGTGGCCTCGTCGATTCCCAGATTGTATACCTGCATCCAGAAGTTCAAGCTCTGGCTGCGGTGGAACTTGGCGGGGGTGGCGGCGTTGGAGCTCACCCGGGGACGGATGAACGTGTTGCCCAGGATGAAGTTGCCGTTGCCGATTTCGCGCGAGCTGACGGTGTTCATCACGTCGGCCAGGATCAGCGACGAGGTACCGAGCTTTTCGTCGTGATAGGTGGGCACTTCAATGCCGCGTCCGTAAATTCCCACGTGATCCGGGTTGTTGACGTCCTTGATGGCGATGTCGAGACGGTAGAGACCGGGCTGCAGCGGCAGAGCCTTCCAGTACACCGACTGGCGGTCCAGCGACTTCTCCAGCAGCTCCGCCGGCTGATCCACTTCCACCGTGTCCTCAAAGGTCTGCACCGTCTTGTGCGCCAGGGTGGTCACCTTGCCCAGAATGTTGACCACGCCCTTGGAGACGCCGTCCTTGGTCTGGAAGGTGATGTCGCGGTTGCGAATCTGGACGGTGATCGGCACCGTATCCATGCTCTCGGTCACCTTCACGTAGTCGGTGCGGACATCGAACGGGAAGACGGGGCCGGTGAGCACCTTGTGCTCGGAGACAAAGGCTTCCAGGTCCTTGAACTTGACCGGTGGAGGAGCAAAGAGCTTGGCGCCCAGTTCGATGCGGTCGAATTCCTTGCCCGCCTGCTGATCGCCCATGGGACCGCCGCCGATATTCTCCAGGCCGTTGCCCTTGAAGCGGTCAGTCTTGTCCTTGTGGTTCATCTCTTCGTACTGGGTCAGGCCGGCGCCGGGCACGTGCAGCAGGGCGTCCTTTTCACTGCGATCCAGGGTGAAGTGATAGTCGCCGCACTGGCAGGTGTCGACAAATTCCAGGTCGATGTTCTCGCCCACACCTTCCAGATAGCGGTAGTGCCAGGTCTCGAAGGGAAAGGTGGAGGTGGTGCCGCCGCCTTCTTCGGGGGTGCGCTCATAGGTGCCGCCCGAAGGATGGGAGTCGATATTATCCGGCGCACCCCAGGAGATATAGATACGGCCGCGATCGGTCTTCCACCCCGGCTTGCCGGCGGCAAAATGCTCGTTGGCATAGGCGATGCGGCGGTAGTGCTCCTCACGGAACTCGTTTTCGGGCGAATCCGGATTCGGATTGCGGCGCAGCCAGAAGTTCTCAATAAAGGCGTCGCGCTCTTCGTCGTTCGACAGATTCAGGAAGGCCTTCCGCTCTTCGTCGCTGATGATGTAGGTCACCTCCTGGCTGAGCCAGGTCTTGTAGGTTCCCTTCAACTCCTGACGAAGCGCCTTCTGGGCCGCATAACGGTCCTTGTCGGAGCGCTGCCGTTTGCGCGGATCGAAGTTCGGGTCGTCGGTGTTGGCCGGGTTCCCGTTCTGCTGCTGCGCCTGGGGCTGGGCCTGCTGCGCCGCCAGCGGTTTACGGGTCATGGCCGGGACCGAGACCAGGCCGGCAACCATCATTGCGAAGAGGATCTTGCGTCCGTTCAACTTCATTGCGGTATGAAAACTCCTGCGAAACCCTATTCTACGGGTCCGCGAACCAGGCAGGCAACCGCCTGCCGATCTTCCGGCTGCCCCGTTGGACGTAAAAGCGGGACCGAAGTCACCTGCCGCGGCCCAAACCCTATCCCGTCAACATGGTTCATAGTGCTTTTTTGTCCTCTGGGCCCAGAGTTCCCGGGGCCGGGGCGGAGATTTTCGCTTGTCTGCAAAGCTTTGGGAACCGGTTCGGCTCCAATTGCGTACACTGTTGGGAAGACTGATTCGGAGTACGCCGCCCGCATGAAGATCAAGAGAATCCTGCTCATCTCTCTGGGTGCCCTGGTAGCCATCGTCTTGGTGACTGTCATGGTCGTCAAGCAGCAGTCCGGCTACACCAAGGTGCTGACCGGCAAAGTGGTTCGCCAGGATCTGGCCACCGTTGTCAGCGGTACCGGCCAGATCAAGCCCAAGACCTACGTCAACCTCGGCGCCACCGCCATGGGACGCATTACAAACCTTTATGTCCGCGAAGGCGATCATGTGAAAAAGGGCCAGGTTGTGGCCTCGGTGGAGCACGTGCAACAGGAAGCCAGCGTTGCCGGGCAAAAGGCCGCCATCGCCGCCGCCCGGACCGACGTCTCCAGCGCTGTGGCCAACGAGCGCACCCAGGAGGCGAATCTGGAGCATGCCCGCGCCGATCTGGTCCAGAAAAAGCTGGACTGGGAGCGTGCAAAGGGCCTCTATGAGGCCGGTGTCGACTCCAAACAGACCTACGACGCCGCCAAGGCCGCCTATGACACCGATGTGGCCAGCGTGAACCAGGCCGCTGCCCAGCTTAACCAGGCCAAGGCGCAGACCGAATCCTACCGCGGCCACCTTGGCACTCAGATAGCCCAGCTTCAGGCCAACGTCAACGCCCTCGACCTGACCAAGGCGGTTGCCCCCTTTGACGGCATTGTGACCAATGAACCGGTCCGCGAGGGCGAAACCGTGGTCGAAGGCATCCAGAACACCGAAGGATCGACCTTCATGACGCTGGCCGACATGAGCGTGGTGACCGCCGAGGTGAAGGTGGACGAGACCGATATCATCAATGTCCGGCTCGGCCAGGCCGCCGACATCACCATCGATGCCCTGCCCGGCAAGACATACAAGGGGCATGTGACGCTGGTGGGCGACCAAGCCCTGCTGCGCTCCACCGGCATTGCCACCTCGCAGTCCACCACCGGCACCGAAGAAGCCAAGGACTTCAAGGTGGTGGTCACCCTGGACCAGCCGAACGACGAGCTCCGCCCCGGCCTCTCCTGCACGGCCAAGATCACCACCGCGCGCAAGCCGGGCATTCTCACCCTGCCCATCCAGGCGCTCACGCTCTACGACCCGAAGGCTCCCACCGGCAAGGACAAGGACGGCGTGCAGGCCCAGGTCAAGAGCAATCCTGTGCAGGGAGTGTTTATCGTGGAGAAGGATGCGCACGGGCGGCTCCGCGCACAGTTTGTGCAGGTCACCACCGGCATCACCGGCGCCACCGACATCGAACTGACGGGCGGGCTCAAGGAAGGCCAGGAGATTGTTA
>Ga0371490_1000915_pt1 | contig 17128 bp, 18 predicted proteins | sample MB2SIPfraction_FD_207959 | JGI IMG/M metagenome (GOLD analysis project Ga0371490, IMG submission 207959) | Lab enriched peat soil microbial communities from McLean, Ithaca, NY, United States - MB28FN SIP fraction | ecosystem: Environmental > Terrestrial > Soil > Wetlands > Peat | place: USA... | reverse complement strand
ATGCGCGGAGCTACCGGGGCACTCGGTCTCTGACCGAATGAATTTGCACTTTGGCATCTCAGCTTCCCAGGTCTCAAAATCGAGACCTCCACCCCACGGACGAAGACCTGTCCGCGGGGACCCCGGGCCTGGGGCACACAGGAATGATTCGGAATCATGCGGTCAGAAACCTAGCGCAACGGCGGATACTCGTCGCCGTTCTGGCTGGAAGGCCGGTATTCATCGCCGCCCAGCGTGGGCACGGACGGCGCCGGCTGGGCATCGCTGCCCGTCCAGTGGCTGATCAGCAACGACTCTTCCGGCGTCACCTCGGAACCAGCCGCAAGCGCATCGCTGACCTTGCGCAAGCGGCGACGCAGATCGTCCGCACGGCGAGCTTCAATCTCCGCCTGCATCTGGGTGGAGTGGAAGTTAGCAGCCTGAACGGCCAGGGGATTGGCGTGAATATGCATCCTACCCTCCTGCAGGACAAATAAGGCAATTGGACCGCCGCAAAAAACGCCAGAAGATAAGAAAAGACTTAGAAACTGTATGTCTTTCCTGCACTATAGCTCCGTTGACTTTACCAACTGGACTAAGGATACTTAGTCCATGGCCTACACCGTGCATCAGGCAAAGACCCACTTCTCGCGGCTGCTCAAGGAGGCAGAGGCGGGCAAGGAGGTTGTGGTGATGCGCGGGAAAAAACCGGTGGCGCGGATTGTGCCCATCGGGCCGGATACAGAGAGCAGCTCCTCGCGCCGTTTTTTGGCGGGCGCGTACCGCGGAAAGGTACACTATCAGGAGGGAGCCTTCGATCCCATGATGGACGAAGAGTTAGTCGAAGCTGGCTTCGGCTTCATGCTGGATGCTCCTCTGGTTCCCGCGCCGGACGGCCCAACGAACAAATGAACTACCTGCTCGACACCCACACGTTTCTCTGCCTGCTGACAGAGCCGGAGAAGCTTCCCGCGCAGGTGCAGGCAATTCTGGCCGATCCGGAAACGACCCTCGCGCTTTCTCTGGTAACGCCGTGGGAGATGGCGATCAAAACCGGAATCGGCAAGCTGCACGCGGGCGAGATTCTGGACCACTTTGAAGCGGTTGTGGCGCAGGGCAGATTTACGATGCTGGAGACGGCCGTGCCGCAGGTGGTGCGCGCCGGCACTCTTCCCCTACACCACCGCGATCCCTTCGACCGGCTGCTGGTGGCGCAGTCGCTGGAGTTGCGCATTCCGATCATCAGTCGCGATCCTGTCTTCGATCGCTATGGCGTCGAACGAATCTGGAGCGGATCTGGAGCTTAGCTCCCCGTCGCCCGACAACAAGGAGAAAGTTTTGCCAACCTATCGCCGATCCGTCGTTCCCCAGAAGCCGGGCGCTGAAGCGCTGCCGCTGGTGGCTATTGTGGGCCGCCCCAACGTGGGCAAGTCCACCCTGTTCAACCGCCTGACCAAGAGCCGCCGCTCCATTGTGGGCGATGAGCCCGGCATCACCCGCGACCGCATCTATGGCGAGTACGAGTGGAGCGGACGCCGCTTCCGGCTGGTGGACACCGGCGGCATTGTTCCGGACGACGCGGAGCTGATCCCGACCGAGATCTATAACCAGGCCAAGGTGGCGCTCCAGGATGCCGACGCGCTGGTGCTGGTGGTGGACGTGCGCACCGAGCTGGCCGCGCCCGATTACGATCTGGTGAAGCTGCTGATCAAGGGTGGCAAGCCCGTCTTTCTGGCCGTGAACAAGGTGGAAGGCATTGCCATGGCCTCGGAAGCGGAGAACTTCCGCCGTCTGGGCCTGCGCAATGTGTTTCCGCTGAGCTCCGAACACGGACTGGGCATCGGCGAACTGCTGGACGCCATTGCCGATGCGATTCCGCGCCGTGTCGGCGACGAGGCCGTGACGGACGAGCCCGAAGAGGAAGAGAACGAAGAAGAAGCTGGTGCAGAGGAGCCGAAGGCGGAGAAAAAGCATCGCACCCACGGCGAGTATGAGCAATACGAGACCTCGATTGCCATCATTGGCCGCCCGAATGTGGGTAAGTCGACGCTGCTGAACGCGCTCACCGGCACCACCCGCGCCATTGTTTCGCCCATCGCCGGCACCACCCGCGATGCGGTGGATGAAGTGGTGGAGTTTGAAGGCAACACCTTGCGCTTTGTGGACACCGCCGGCATTCGCCGCAAGGGCAAGACCCACCTGATGGCCGAAAAGCTCAGCGTGGTGATGGCGCGCCGCCATCTGGAAGCGGCCGACGTGTCGCTGGTGCTGATTGACGCTACCGAGGGCGTGACGGCCAGCGATGCCACCATCGGCGGCTACGCGCACGAGAGCGGCCGCAGCGTGATTGTGGTGGTGAACAAGTGGGACGCGGTGACCACCGGCCGCACCGACGGCAAGCCGCCCGCGGATCGCGAAGTGTATGAGCAGCAACTACGCCGCGAGCTGAAGTACCTGAACTATGCGCCGGTGCTGTTCATCTCTGCCAAAGATGGCAAGGGAATGGCGCGCGTGCTGCACGAGGTGGTGGCCGTGGCCGCCGAGCGCCGCAAGCGCGTGACCACCGGACAGATGAACCGCTTCCTGGAAAAGATCGACTTCCAGCGCGCTCCGGTGCCCATGGCCAAGCGGGTGCGCATCTTCTACATGACCCAGGCGGCCGTGGCGCCGCCCACCTTTGTGCTCTTCACCGATCGCGACGTGAAGCTGCACTTCGCCTTTGTCCGCTTCCTGGAGAATCAGGTGCGTGAAGCCTTCGGCTTCAAAGGCACGCCCATTTGGTTCAAGGTGAAGGCCCGCAACGCCAAGAAGGACGAGGATAAGAGCTAATACAGGCTGTCACAAAGAGAATAGAAAAGACGCGCCGGGTGCCCCACCCTCGGCGCGTTCTTGTTTTTGCGCCTAGGGTGGGGTGGTACGAACCTTGGACTTCGAAGCTTCCAAGCTTTCCCGGACCCCAAAGTTTATCTCAAAACAGCTCTGAATATCGCACTTCTCAATATGTAACCTAGTCGGGCTTGATCGTCCCCACCCTAGCGGCAAAAACAAAAGCGCCGCGAGGGTGGGGCACCCAGAGAGCCTTCTTGCTTCGATTTCTTTGTTGCCTCCGTGCGCCGCTCTGTCCTACACTCCCGCCATCATGCCTTCCCGGCTCAAGCGGTACCAGCAGGCAGGCGAGAGTCATTATCTGACCTTCAGTTGTTACCGCCGCCTCCCCTATCTCGGCACAGCTACTGCGCGCGATCTGTTTCTCACATCGCTTGAGCAGGCGCGGCGCCATTACGTCTTCTTTGTCTTTGGCTATGTGGTGATGCCGGAGCATGTGCATTTGCTACTCTCAGAGCCTCGCTCCAACACGCTTGCTCATGCGCTCCAGGCGCTCAAGACTTCAGTAGCCAAACAGATGCCGCAGAGCCCCTTCTGGCTTCCGCGCTACTACGACTTCAATCTACGCTCCGAAGAGAAACACGCGGAGAAACTTCATTACATGCACGCGAATCCGGTCCGGCGCGGTTTGGTTGCGCAACCGGAAGACTGGCTCTGGTTAAGCTGCCGGCATCATCTGAAAGGAGAGTTCGGACGGGTGGAGATTGAGTCGGTGTGGACTGCGGGAAGACGGATGGGGTTGACGGTTCCGGAGGGATTTGTGTCGGGGAAGAATTCAGTAGATTGATGTCTGTTTGCCCCTGATGTGGGGATTGGACGCTTGGTTCTACCCCACCCTAGGCGCAAAAACAAGTACGCGCCGAGGGTGGGGCACCCATAGATTTCTGATCCGATCAACCTTGCTGGATGAAGGATCTACTTGTCTGCTGGCGCGGCATTCACGCTGTCGGCAATCGGCGTCACATGCACGCTGGATTGCGATTCGGGCACGGTGCCGTCGTTTACCTGCACCTCGACGGGCTTGCTCTGGATGAGAATGCGCTGCGAGGCCTTCCCGCGCGCGGGCACGATCACGCGCTGCGTCACCGTTGCCGTATCGGAGCGAACCGTCACCGGAACCTCCGCCGCCGCATAGCCGTTGTTGGCAATGTTCACCGACACCAGCCAGTTCCCGGCCTTGGCCACCGACGGAAAGACGCCCTCCACCACCAAGTCCGGAAGACCCTTGTCGCTGTTGACCCAATCGTCGAAGAACCAGGCTAGATCGCGGCGCGTGCCGGCCTGCTCTACCAGCGCCTCAAACGGACACTTCACCGGGTCGCGGCCATAGCCCAGGCTCACATCGTCGGCTGGGTTGTAAGCGCGCAGAGCCGCGGATAGGGTAGCGTCAGAGGCAATGTCGCGCAGCATCCACAGCACGTAGGTGGCCTTGGTGCGGTAGTAGATGGGCGCCACCGCGTGCGCCAGCGGCTGGCCCGCGCCCATGCCCGGACTGGCCGGCTCGGCGAGCGTCAGCGCGTTGCGCGTGGACTCCAGCGACTCCAGCGCCCTTTGCCGGCCCTTGCTGCGCTCAATCCACAGCGTACCCATGAAGTGCGCCACGCCCTCGCTGAGCCAGGCGCGGGGCGATTGCATCCATGCATGCGTCAGCGCGTGGGAGAGAACGCCGTCCAGCTGATCGGGCGACGCCAGCCGCAGCGAGGTGGCCAGCAAGGCGCCGGTTTCAAAGGGCGCATCCTCCGGATCGGGCAATTCCAGAATGTTCAGTTGCGCGCGCGGCCGCTGCCCCAGCCACTGCTGCAGGAAGGGCGTCACGTGCGCCGCACTCTCGCTCCAGGCCGCCACGCCGGCATCGCTTGCGGGCAGGGTCCACAGGGTGGTGTTGGTGGCACTGTGCGCGGTGCGCGCGGCCAGAAACAGGCTGGGCGCCTCAAAACCCAGTGTGGAGCTGCTCAGCACCGCCGTGGCCACGCCGTCGATCTCCGGGCCCACGCTGTCCACGTTGGTGGAAACAAGCTGGGTAGGATGGCCGTTGATGAGCGCCACGTTGGGCGCCTGCCCACGCGGGAACTCAACGGTGAGGCGCAGGCGGAATTCTGCTCCGGCCATGCGCTCCTTGTGCTCGCCCATCTCATCGAATAGCCGCGCCCCGTCGCCCAGAATCACAGGCACAGCCGAGGCCGGATACCACACCACATTGCCGAAGCCACGCAGGCCAGTAAAGGGCACGGAGATGCGGTCCCAATCCGAGTGCAGCGCCACCTGCTCGGGTGTGCCGATGGCCAGCAGCCGTTGCGCGGTCTGCACCACCGTGCCGGAGTAAGTCACGTCCAACTGCTGGCTGGCGCCGGGCGCCAGCGGCGCGGCCAGTTGTACCGCCGCTTCGTGGAGCTGGCCGGTGTGGTCGGCATCGGAGTTGAGCGTGGCCACGGTGAACAATGCGTCGTGGCCCAGGGTGCGGATGCGCTCCCAGTTCAGCGACGAAGAGATTTGCAGCGGAATCTGCTTGAGCGGCTGCTTGCCGTCGTTGCGCACCGTCACCAGCGCGCGTACCGCCATGTGCTGCTCGGCCAGGTTCAGGCGCACATCCATGTCAAAGGCCGTGAAGGTCACCGCGACGCGATCCGCGTCTTCCGCGCTGGGCGCGTTGGTGGTGCGGATGGCAGGCGGGTTGGCGCCGGGCGTGGTCTGCTGCGTCTCGCCGTTCGCGTCGATGGAGCGCGAAAAGATGACCTGCCCCTTGCCTTGCTGATTCTGCGCCGGCGGCGGGCCAAGATCGTGGGCGTTCTGTGCGCACACCGGCACCGTGAGCAGCCCAGCCGCCAGCACAGCAGGCGCGACAACTGCGGAAGAAAAGAGCTTCATGAACCCAGGCCTTTCTGTTTGCGGGGTTTTGACGCAGCCGTGGCAGCGGGGCGAGCAGGATCGGCCTGGCGGCGGCGCTGGCGCGCAGCCTCGTAGAGCACCACGGCGGCCGCGGTGGACACATTCAGCGAGCTCACTCCGCCGGCCATGGGAATGCGCAGCAGATAGTCGCAGGTGCGCTTCACCAGATCGTGCAACCCCGCGCCCTCGCGGCCCATCACCAGCACGCAATCGCCGGTCAAGTCGAACTGGTCGTAGTCGCTCGTGCCGCGCTCGTCCAGGCCGATCACCCAGATGTTCTGCCGCTTCAGGTCCTCCAACGCGCGCACCATATTCACCACCCGCGCAATGCGCAGATGCTCGGCCGCGCCGGCGCTGGCCTTGATGGCCACCGGACTGAGCGGCGCCGAACGACGCTCGGTGAGCACCACGCCATCCACCCCCGCGCCATCGGCCACGCGCAGCAGTGCGCCCAGGTTCTGCGGATCTTCCACGCCGTCCAGGGCCAGCAGCAGACGCGATCCGCCTGTGGACCCGGCGGCGTAGAGATCTTCAATGGAGAGAAACTCGTGACCGCGGACCAGCGCCACCACCCCCTGATGGGTGGGCGACTGCGCTACCTGGGTCAGCTGCTCGCGCGACTCCTGACGGACCCGCACCCCCACCTCGCGGCACAGCGCCACAAGCCGCTCCAACCGCTCGTCGCGGCGCTCGCGAGCCACCATCACGTGGTCAAAACGCCGTTTTCCTGCCCGCAATGCCTCCTCAACGGAGTGCAGGCCATAGAGAACTTCCATAACTAAGATTTTAGAAGATTGCCGGGCCGAGTCGCTGCAGGCCGGCGGTTTTGTCGCGATACGATCTGGGAATATGGCAGACTGTGCAGAGAACCGCCCTCCTGAATGGCAGGTTCGGCCAATCCTGAACAGATTCCAAATCCAGCGGTCAAGATTTTCAACTTCTGGAGGTCACATGCAGACAAGATCCAGTTCCCCGGCCCAAACCTTCAGCGCCCTGCTCGAGCCCGATGGCACGCGGCTACGCTGGGTGGTGGCGCGGCTCCCCTTCGATCCTGCCCGCGTGTGGCCAGTGCGCAACGGACGCCGGGTCAAGGCAGAGATGGGCGGCCAAACCTTCCGCACTTCGCTCTTCCCCACTCCCGGCGGCCCGGGCTACATCCTGTTGGTGAATCGGAAGATGCAGGCGGCAGCAGGAGTCCGCGTGGGCCAACGCGTCAGCGTGCGTCTGGAGCCCGACCTGGAAGAGCGGCCCACGGAATTGCCCACCGAGTTTGAAAAAATCCTGCGCGGCGAACGCGCCCTGAAGCTCTGGTTCGGCCAGCTGAGCCCCTCCATGCGTCGCGAGATCGGCAAATGGATTGGCGAGGCCAAAACTGCCCCCACCCGGCTGCAACGCGCCGAAAGGATGGCGGAGCGGCTGGCGCTGGCCATGGAAGGCGAGCGCGAACTGCCGCCCATCCTGCGCGCCGCCTTTGCCCGCACCCCCAAGGCTCTGGATGGCTGGCAGCGGCTTACCCTCAACCAACGCCGCGGCCACCTGCTCGGGATCTATTATTACGAGGCCGTCGCGGCCCGGGAGCGCCGCGCCGCCAAAGCCGTGGAAGAGGCCCTGCGCGCCGCCGAACGCACGTCCCCAGCTCCGGAACCAAAGCGCTGAAGCTCTCGTATATTGCTACAGGCCTGCCCATGCAGGCCGGAAGGCGAAACCATGGTCAAGTTTCTGCTCTGGTGCATTCTGCTGGTCTTCTGCTGGCCGCTGGCCCTGCTGGTGCTGATCCTCTATCCCTTTGTCTGGTTGCTGCTGTTGCCTTTCCGGCTGGTGGGCATCGCCGTAGATGGGGTCTTCGATCTGCTCGGCGCGATTCTCCGCCTGCCCGGCCGGCTGCTGCGCGCCATCTAGCGCCTGAACCCGCTCGACACACCGCCCGGAATCGGTTAGCTTGGCCCTGACGGGACCCCGCATTCCCCCGCGCGTCATCAGGGGTGACCACCGGGCCGTCCAACAGTCTGATCAGGTACATGAGGTTGGAACGATGAAGATCCTTGGCGGGTTGACAACCGGATTCCTGGCTGTGGCGCTGGCCGCATGCGCCCTGCCGCTTCCGGCTCAATCGGCCGACGACGGTCAGAAAAACGCTCAGCAGGCTCGCGTCCTGATCGACGCCATGGTCAAGGCCCTGGGCGGCCAGGCCTGGCTGGAGATGAAGAACCAGATGCGCCACGGCCACCTGGCTGCCTTCTTCCAGGGCCGGCCCGAGCCCGGCACCACCGAGTATTGGGACTTCCACGAGTGGCCCAGCCACGACCGCATCGAAGTGACCAAGCACCGCGACGTGCTCCAACTCTACCTGGACCGCGCCGGCTGGGAGGTGACCTACAAAGGCAAGAAGGCCCTGCCCGACGAGATCACCTCCGACTACCTGCGCCGCCGCGACCACTCCGTCGAGACCGCCGTCAAGCTCTGGCTCAAGAACCCCAACACCATCCTGATCTACGAGGGCAAGCACATGGCCAGCCGCCACCTCTGCGACCAGGTGACGCTGATCTCGGCCGAGAACGAGTCGGTAACCATCCTGACCGACGACACCACCCACCTGCCCCTGCGCCGCGTCTTCCAGTGGCGCGACCCCGTCTACCACGACAAGAACACCGACGCCGAAGACTACGACGACTACCACACCTTCCAGGGGCTGCCCACCGCCATGCGCATCACCCGCTACAAGAACGACGAGATCTTCCGCCAGTACTACATCGACCAGGTGGTCTATAACCAGCCCCTGCCCGCCGACATCTGGGACGTGGACGCTACCGCCCGCCGCATCAAGAAGTAATTCTGCATCTCGCAGCGTAAAGGCCCCGGCTCCATTCCAAGTCCGCGCATACATCGCCGATTTATAATTTCAGGGAGACAAGGCGGCCACGCCTTCACGCCTGGGAGTCCGAGAATGACCATCGCCATCCAGGAGATCATGGATCTCCTGCCCCACCGTTACCCCTTTCTGCTGATCGACCGCGTTGTGGAATTCGAGCCCAAGGTGCGGCTGGTTGCCATCAAGAACGTCACCATCAACGAACCTTTCTTTCAAGGTCATTTCCCCGGCGCACCCATTATGCCCGGCGTGCTGGTCATCGAGGCCATGGCCCAGGCGGGCGCGGTGCTCATGATGAGCGAGTTTGAAGACCGCCAATCGAAGCTGGCCGTCTTCACCGGCATCGAAAAGGCCAAGTTCCGCCGCCAGATCATTCCCGGCGACCAGCTGCGCCTGGAAGTAACGGTGCTCAACTTCAAAACCCGCGTGGGTCGCATGGAAGCCAAGGCTTTTGTGGATGGCAAGCTGGCCTGCGAGGCCACGCTGACCTGCCAGATCGTTCCCAAGCAGCGCGAAGCCGCGCCCGCCGCTGCCCCAGCCGCATCGGAGAGCGCCGAGTGAGCATCCATCCCAGCGCCATCGTCGCACCCGGGGCCGTCGTTCCCGAGAGCTGCACCGTGGGACCTTTCTGCACCATCGGTCCCGAGGTGGTGCTCGGCGAGGAGTGCCGGCTTATCTCCCATGTGGTGCTCGACGGCCGCACCCGCATTGGCGCGCGCAATATTTTTTATCCCTTCTGCTCGATTGGTGTGCCCCCACAGGATCTGAAGTACAAGGGCGAGCCCACCGAGACCGAGATTGGCGACGACAACACCATTCGCGAGTCGGTGACCATCAGCCGCGGCACGGTGGGCGGCGGCGGCAAAACCACCCTCGGGTCAGGTTGCCTTTTGATGACCTGCGCCCACATTGGCCACGACTGCCACGTGGGCAACGGCGTCATCATGGCCAACAACGCCACCCTCGCCGGTCACGTCCACATAGAGGACTTTGCCACCGTGGGCGCCTTCTGCCCCGTGCATCAGGGCTGCACCGTGGGCAAATATGCCTTCATCGGCGGCGGCACCATTGTGACTCAGGACGTGCTGCCCTTCTCGCTCACCGCGTCCAAACGCGAGAACCACGCCTTCGGCATCAACAAGGTGGGCCTCAGCCGCCGCGGCTTCTCGGAAGGACGGTTGAAGACCCTGCAGAAGGCCTTCCGCTACCTGCTGGCCGCAAAGCTCAACACCACCCAGGCGATGGAGCGCATCAAAGAGCTGGAAGGCGAAGACGCTGCCCTGGTAGCCACCTTCATCGAAAAGAGCCAGCGCGGGGTAATCAAGTAACGATGAATCTCGGCCTCATTGCCGGCAACGGCCGCTTCCCTTTCCTGCTGCTCGACGCCGCGCGCGCGCAGGGTGTACCGGTTGTCGTGGCCGCCATCAAGGAAGAAACGGATCTGGAGATCGAGGCCCGCGCCGCAGCCGATCCCGGCATCACCGTCTTCTGGCTCTCGCTGGGCGAGCTCTCCAGGCTGATCGAAACCTTCCAGAGACATGGCGTAGCCCATGCCGTAATGGCCGGACAGGTGAAGCACAAGCAGATTTTTTCCTCCATTCGTCCCGACTGGAAGCTGGCAAAGTTGTTGATGAGCCTCAGCACCCGCTCCACCGACATGCTGCTGGGAGCGGTGGCCAAGGTGCTCGGCGATGAAGGCATTGAGCTGATCAGCTCCACGGCCTACCTGGAGCCCTTGCTGGCGCAGGAGGGCGTGCTCACCGCGCGCGAGCCTACCGACAACGAACGCCGCAACATCGAGTACGGACTGGGCGTGGCCAAGGCGGTTGCCGGCTTCGATATCGGCCAGACGGTGGTGGTGGCCGCGCAGGCCTGCGTGGCCGTGGAAGCCATGGAAGGCACCGATGCGGCCATCGAACGCGCCGGCCGGTTGATGGGTTCGCTGGAGGGCTCCGCCTCGACCCTGGACCGGGCGCTCACCGTGGTCAAGGTGGCCAAGCCCAACCAGGACATGCGCTTCGACGTGCCGGTCATCGGCATTCCTACCATCGAGACCATGATCCGCGCCGGAGCCACCTGCCTTTCCGTCGAGGCTGGCCACACCCTGCTCTTTGATCGCGAGGGCCTCATCGAGCGCGCTCGAAGCGCAGGCATTGCCATTGTGGCCGTTCCCCGGGGATACTGAATGCGGGTGGAGTCTTTCCCCGGCTCCGCGCATCCTATCCTCGGAGGTCCCCATGAAGTTTTTCTTCTCGTTGCTCGCGGGTGTTGCGCTGGGCTTTGCGGCCCTGCCAGCGTGCATCCACGCCCAAACCGACGCCACGCTGCCCGCCGTGGGCCAGAAGGCGCCCACCTTCACGCTCGGCTCGCAGGATGGCACCCAGATCGCGCTCAAGTCCTTCCATGGCCAGTGGGTGGTGCTCTACTTCTACCCCAAGGACATGACCACCGGCTGCACCATTGAGGCGCACAACTTCCAGCGCGATCTCCCGCAGTTCGAGGCGCGCAAAGCGGTGGTTCTAGGCGTCAGCGTGGACTCCGCCGATAGCCACCAGCAGTTCTGTACCAAGGAGGGTCTCACCTTCCGCCTGCTGGCCGACACCACGCATGAGGTAACCAAGGCCTACGGCTCGCTAGGCGACCACAACGGCACGGCCTATGCCCTGCGCAACACCTTCCTCATCGATCCCAAAGGCGAAATCGTGAAGGTATGGACCAAGGTCAACCCGGCCACGGCATCCACGGATGTGCTGGCCGCACTGCCCGCGCCCCATGGCCCGGCTCTAAACTAGCCCCGGCCTGTGCGCGTCGAACCTGTGTTGCATAAGCAAGGAGGCGCTATGCCGACTGAACTGGCCCGCCAGTTTCGTTCTGCAGTTGAAGCACTCTCGGCTGAACTGAGCAACGTGCCGGCCACTCTGGCCGGCGTTCCCTGGCGCGAGGGCGGCTGGACTCGCCGCCAGATTCTTGGCCACCTGCTCGATTCGGCCACCAACAACCGGCAGCGTTTTGTGCGCGCCACCCTCGACGGCAGCTATTCCGGCCCCAGCTACGCCCAGGAACCGTGGCTGGAGGCGCATGGCTACGGCGAGCAGAGCTGGGACACATTGGTCCGCTGGTGGCGCGTGGAGCATGAGATCCTGATGGCGGTTGTGGATCGCATTCCCCAGGAGCGGCTGGCCGCCGCGTGCCACATTGGCGAGAACGAGTCGACTACCCTCGGCTTTCTCATCACCGATTACCTGCGCCATCTGCGCGGCCACTTTGAGCAACTGAAAAACGGTAACGCCAGCTGAGAATCAGATCCCCTGCCATCCTTTTTCTTCTCTTGCAGACGCAAAAAAGCCCGGCGCAATGCCGGGCTTTTTTGCTTGCCTTGGTTGATCGGTTGCCGTGCTACTTCTTGGCAGAAGCCTTTTTGGCAACAGCCTTCTTCGCAGGTGCCTTCTTGGCAACGGCCTTTTTGGCCACGGCCTTCTTGGCAACAGCCTTCTTCGCCGAAGCCTTCTTGGCGACAGCCTTCTTTGCCACGGCCTTCTTGGCCACAACCTTCTTCGCAACGGCCTTCTTCGCCGGAGCCTTCTTGGCAACAGCCTTCTTCACTGCGGCCTTCTTGGCGGGCGCCTTCTTTGCTGCTTTCTTGACTGCCAACGTATTACCTCGTTTGGTGGTTTTGCTGGTGCTCTTGCCGGCTGCGGCCTTCTTTGCCACAACCTTTCCGCCCTTTGCGCCAGCAGGGGTTTTCTTGGCGGACTTCTTCGCGGCCTTGGGGGCCACAGCTTTCTTCGCGGTTTTCTTGGCGGCCTTCTTGGCAGCCTTCTTCGCGGGTACGGTCTTCTTGACGATCTTCTTGACGGCCTTGACTGCCTTCACGGCCTTCTTCGCCTTCCTGGCCTTCTTCACCACAGGCGCGGGCACCGGCTCCGGATCGGCAACCACCAAAACCACGGCTTCTTCGACAACAACATCATCGTCATCCGAAGAGGTCACGATGCTGGCGATCTCCGCTTCATCTTCTTCTTCGGCGAGGTCCGCGGCCTGATCGGGATCCAGCTCTCTCGGCTCCCCCATCGGGTCGCCGTCACTCATCGCATACATACCGAAAACTTCTTCCATCCGATTGCCTCCAGCGGCTCTCCGCTGTCCACGTTCTGCTCTCCGCTGCAAAGTAACGCACAGGCTTCGCGTTTGGAGTCAGTGTAGCTATAGATTGCAACTAAACTGATGCAAAAACAAGTGGGATTCGAAGCTTGGCAACCTTTTTTACAACTACTTGGTGCTCTTTCGCTTCTTGGCCGTGCTGTGGGCACTGCTTTTGCCCGCTGTAGGAGCAGCTTTTGCATGCGATGACTTGGTCGCCGGCCGGGGCGCCGCCGGCTTGGACGTTGCCGTCTTTGCCGGCGCAATCTGCTTGCCGCTGGCGGCATGCGTCTTCTTCGTGGTGAATTCGTGCGATCCAGTCTCCGCCGTTACGCTGGCCGAGAGATGCCGGCGCGAGCCCTTGCCGCGCGTCACCACCGTCGGCTCAGCCACCACCAGCTTGCGTCCCGCGTCCACCTTGACGCCCGTACCGGGCAGTTTGTTCCAGTGCCGTAACTGCGTCAGCGACACGCCGAAGCGATCGGCGATGGTCACCAGCGTATCGCCCTTGCGCGCAGCATAGACCCGGGTGCGCGCGGTCGAGACGGCCACTGGAGCCGCCGGCACCACCACCGCTTCCACATCCTTCAGGTCGGCGTCCTGCTGCATCTGATTGGCTTCGGCCAGCTCAGCCGTACTCATATGGAAGTCGCGCGCGATGGCGGTCAGCGTTTCGCCGGCCGCCACGCGGTGGTAGCGCCACGCATTGCGATGCGCCTCCGGCACCAGCGCCACCCGCTGCTCAAAGAGCATGGCTGTGCCGGCGGGCAGATGCAGATCGAAGCTGGCATCGGGCGGCGTGATGCGGTGCAGCAGGCTGGGATTCAGCGCCTCCAATTCATCCACTGTCGAGCCCACCAGGTCCGAAACCAGGCGCAGATCGATCGAGTAGTTGATCGTCACTGTATCGGTGAGCACCGGCGGATCGAGGGCCAGATCGTCCAGACCGTACTTGGTGGGGTTGTTGGCCACGACGATGGCGGCCAGAATTTCGGGCACGTAATTGGCGGTTTCCGCGGGCAGATTGTGACGCTGGTAAAGTTCCCAGAAGTCGGCATAGCCGGTCTTCTCCACTGCCCGCTGTACGTTGCCCGCACCCCAATCGTAACCGGCCATCGACAAGTACCAGTCGCCCAGTTGCTCGTAGATGAACTTCATGTAGCGGGCATAAGCGCGGGTGCTCTTCTCCGGATCGAAGCGTTCATCCACATACGCGTTGCGTACCAGCCCATAGTTGCCCGAGGGCATGAACTGCCACATACCACCGGCATGCGAGTGCGGGTTGAGCGCCCGCGGATTGAAGCCCGACTCGGCCACCGCCAGATAAATCAAGTCCTGAGGCACGCCTTCTTCGGCCATCACGCGCTGAATCATCGCCCTGTAGCGGCCGCCGCGCTGCAGCGAGTGCAGCAGCGTGTAGTGGCCTTTCTTGGTGTTGGCAAAAAAGTTGATGTAGGCCGCCACGTAATCGTTCACCACCAGCGGAAGATCGGACTTGGTGGTGGCCAGATCGGCCTGCGCCTTGGCCAGAAAGGTGGGATCCACCTTGAAGGTCACATCGGCGGCCGCTTCGGCAGGCGCCTCTTCCTGCGGCGGCGCAAAACCGTTGCCCCGCTTCAGAGCTTCCATCTCCAGCCCGTTCACCTGGTCCAGAATGCGATTGAACTCGTCTTCAAGTTGAGGATTGGCCTTGATGTCGATGCCGCTCTCCAGCATCAGATCCACGGCGCGATCGAAATCGGCCTTGGCCTCCGCCAGCTTGCCCTTGCGGTACTCCGACTCGCCCTGCGCGTAAGCCTGCTCCACCTGCTGGATCAGGATCCTTATGCGCTGCTCGGGCCGCATCCCTGCCTGCTGCCGGGGCGCAGGCGCTTTGGGTGCAGCCGTTACCACGGGGGCCGTAGCCTCGGGTTTGGCAGCCGGCGACGTGGGCGGCTCGGTGGGTGTGCAGCCGGAAAGCCACAGAATGAAGCCCACACTGCAGGCACCGACAAAAACGCACCGGGTCCAGCGGAGGCCGGATCCGGACCGGAACGGTAAATGGAAGCGAACGAAAGACACTATGCCGATGATAAGCTATGGCATGGAGGCAATGCGCGCTCAGGCACGCAAATCGTGCCCCCGCCAGCCTGCATGGAATCAAAATTCATTCGCAATTTCGCCATCATCGCCCACATCGACCACGGCAAGTCGACGCTCAGTGACCGTCTGCTGGAATTAACCGGCTCCCTCACCCAACGCGAAATGCAAGCCCAGGTGCTGGACGCCATGGACCTGGAGCGCGAGCGCGGCATCACCATCAAAGCCCACTCCGTGCGCATGATGTACCGGGCCAAGGATGGCAACACCTATCAGCTGAACCTGATCGACACCCCTGGTCACGTCGACTTCAGCTATGAGGTTTCGCGCTCGCTGGCCAGCTGTGAAGGGGCTTTGCTGGTGGTCGACGCCAGCCAGGGCGTGGAAGCGCAGACCCTGGCCAACGCTTATCTCGCCATCAATCACGGCCTCGAGATTATTCCCGTTATCAACAAGATCGATCTGCCTTCAGCCGACATTGTCCGCACCCAGGAGGCCATCGAGCAGGCCGTCGGGCTGGACGCCACCGATGCCATTGCCGTCAGCGCCAAGACCGGCGTGGGCGTGGAAGACATTCTGGAGGCCATCGTGCACCGTCTGCCTCCGCCTGTTGCCGACCCTGATGCCCCTTTGCAGGCCTTGATCTTCGACAGTTGGTTTGACCCCTATCGCGGCGTCATTGTTCTGGCCCGCGTCAAGCAGGGCACCATGCGCAAGGGCCAGCGCATCCGCTTCATGTCGAACGGCATTGTTCACGACGTGGATTCGATGGGTGTGCTCTGCCCCAAGCCCGTAGAGATTGCCGAGCTCTCGGCCGGCGAGGTGGGCTTTTTTGCCGCCACCATCAAGACCGTGGCCGACACCAAGATCGGCGACACCGTGACCGACGACGCCAACCCGGCCGCCGCGCAGTTGCCCGGCTTTGAAGACATCAAGCCGATGGTCTTCAGCGGCCTCTATACGGTGGACTCCCACGAGCACACCCTGCTGCGCGATGCGCTTGAAAAGCTGCGCCTGAACGACTCCAGCTTCTTCTTTGAGCCGGAGAGCTCGGCCGCGCTCGGCTTCGGCTTCCGCTGCGGCTTCCTGGGCCTGCTGCACATGGAGATCATCCAGGAGCGGCTGGAGCGCGAATACGAGCTGGATCTGATCACCACCGCGCCCGGCGTGCGTTATCACATCGAGATGACCGACGGCTCGGTGCTGGAGGTGGACAACCCTTCGCGCTGGCCCGAGGTCACCAGCATCGAAGCCATCCGCGAGCCCGTCATTACCGCCAAGATTCTGACCAACGAAGAGTACGTGGGCGGCATCTTCAAACTCGTCGAAGAAAAGCGCGGCAAACAGTTGAACTTCGAGTACGTCACTCCCACCCGCGTCCTGCTCACCTACGAACTGCCGCTGAACGAGATCGTGCTGGACTTTTACGACCGGCTCAAGTCGATCTCCCGCGGCTACGCGTCGCTCGATTATCAACTGGCCGGGGAGTGGGTTTCGCCCATGGTCAAGATGGACATCCTCGTCGGCGGTGAGCCGGTCGACGCGCTCTCCATCATCGTGCATCGCGACTTTGCCTACGAGCGGGGCCGCGCCCTGGTTTCCAAGATGCGCGAGCTGATCCCGCGTCAGCAGTTCGAGGTAGCTATCCAGGCTGCCATCGGCGCCAAGGTGGTGGCCCGCGAGACCGTCAGCGCCCTGCGCAAGAACGTGCTGGCCAAGTGCTACGGCGGCGACATCAGCCGCAAGCGCAAGCTGCTTGAAAAGCAAAAGGAAGGCAAAAAACGCATGAAGCGTATCGGCAAGGTCGATATTCCCCAGGAAGCCTTCCTGGCGGTGCTCCGCATAGGCGAAGACCAAGCCAAATAGAGCCTGCTTCGGGTGTGGAATTGCCCTTGTTCCAGAATGGGTTTGGTACTTTGGTCACAGAGTGTTCATCTGGATCTGTGGAAACCTTTTTCCTGCGGCTCATGCGCCAAGCCTGGTGTCAAGGGCGGAAAAGATTCGCGTTCCATTCTCCATCTAGCTCATCTGCATACACTTACAGCGGCTACCATTTAGGATTTCCGGTTGGCAAGAGGGCGATTTTGCCCTAAAGTCTGTTCTTTCCGAAAGCGATCCACAGTTTTTTCCACAAATTACCGCTGAAAACCAAGAGAAATTTTGCTTTTTATCCTCTTTAAGTCTGATACATTAATTCGCCTCAAAAACAGAAAGGTCCCGCCAAAGCGGGACCTTTCAGACTGCTGACGAACCCCATCATTTTGGTGGGGTTTGTTTTTGGGATGTTGT
>Ga0371490_1000912_pt1 | contig 17148 bp, 13 predicted proteins | sample MB2SIPfraction_FD_207959 | JGI IMG/M metagenome (GOLD analysis project Ga0371490, IMG submission 207959) | Lab enriched peat soil microbial communities from McLean, Ithaca, NY, United States - MB28FN SIP fraction | ecosystem: Environmental > Terrestrial > Soil > Wetlands > Peat | place: USA... | reverse complement strand
TTCTTTTGTTGGACTCAACTGGTCGAAAGTTCTGCTGTGGGTATGGATAGTTGACATCCTCTTAGTGAGTTATTTTGTACGAAGAACAGGGGGTAGCAAAGAGAGTCCCTATACAACACTCCTTTTTGTTTTTCCTCCGATTGCGATGTTATTGCACGAGTCTTTGTCTAGGGTTTCAATCTATACTGCGCTGGTTGTAATTTTCTTTTCCCTACTTCTAACCGAAGGGAAGGAAAAATCAACTTCTGCTCAACCAGCATTCTGGTGGGTGTCGGTCGCGTCGTTTCTTTTGACAACTTCAGTTAGCTATATGACTAGAAGTTGATTGAAACTCTAGAAACGTTCTACTCCGCCGCCTCCTGCACCAGCTTCCATGCCAGTTCAATGTCCTGCTCGCCGGTGGCGATGTTGCCGATGGCGATGCGGATGACGTAGCGTCCGTTGAGCGCCGTGTGCGAGAGGAAGATCTTCGGACTCTGGTTGACCTTTTCCAGCAGCCGCTTGTTGCGCTCGTCGGATTGTTCCCGCGACTCGCCCTGCCGCTGGCGCAGGCGGAAGCAGACGGTGGAGAAGGGTACAGGCGCCACGCGCTCAAAGCGCTTGTCGGCGTCCACCCATGCGGCGAACTTTTGTGCCAGCGCAATGTGGCGGCGCAGGAACTCCATCACGCCGTCGCGTCCAAAGTAACGCAGGATGAACCACAGCTTAAGCGAGCGGAAGCGGTGCCCGAGCGGCACTCCGTAGTCCATCAGGTGCACGGCGCGCGGGTCTTCACTGGCGCGCAGATACTCCGGCACAAGGCTCAGCGCCTGGCGCAGAATCTGCGGGTGGCGCGTGTAGAAGGTGCTGCAATCCATCTGCGTCATCAGCCATTTGTGCGGATTGGTGACCACGGAGTCGGCGCGCTCGATACCCTTAAAGTAATGAGCGCACTCGGGCAGCAGGGCGCAGGGGCCGGCGTAGGCGCAGTCCACATGCAGCCACAGCTTGAACTCCTCGGCCAGCGCGGCACATTCGGCAACGGGATCCACCGATGTGCTGCTGGTGGTGCCGATGGTGGCGACGATGGCGCAGGGGCGCAGTCCGGCAAACAGATCGGCCTCGATGAGTGCGCGCAGGGCATCGGGACGCATGCGGAATTCGGCGTCGGTGGGAACCTTGCGCACATGGTTCTGTCCGAAGCCGACGGCCATGGCGCCTTTCTCGACGGAGGAGTGCGCCTGCTCGGAGGTGTAGATGACGAGTCCGGCCTTCATGCCATCCTGTCGCGACTGCGGCTCGGCCTTCTCGCGGGCGCAGATGAGGGCGTGCATAGTGCTGGTGCTGGCCGTGTCGTAGATGATGCCGAAGAACTCCTGCGGCAGTCCCAGCCACTGGCGCAGCCAGCCCAGGGCGACCTGCTCGAGTTCGGCCACGGCGGGCGAGGTCTGCCAGTGCAGGCCGTTGGTGTTCATGGCGGCGATGAGCATCTCCGCCAAAATGCCGGGTGTGCTGGCCGATGTGCCGAAGTAAGCCATGAAGCCGGGATGATTCCACTGCGTGACGGCCGGAAGAACCTGGCGCTGGAAGTCGGCGAGGATGGCGGAGAAGCTCTCACCGTGGGCGGGCGCCTGCTTGGGCAGGGCATCCACCAGTTGGCCGGGGCGAATGCGCGACTGCACGGGCATAAGGCGGATGTTCGTCAGGTACTGGGCAATCCATTCGACGCTATCGTGCGCCGAGCGGCGGAAATCTTCGACGTAGCTATCCCAGCTGGCAGGGTTCTGGGGATCGGGCAAGTGTTTCGGCATGATTTCTCCGGAAAAGACGATTCTAGCGCATGGCCGGTGGGCGCAAGAAACCTTTGCGGCCAGTATGAGAAAATGTGAAGTCAGATTGCAGCCGGGGAGACGATGCACGAGCTATCCATTGTGGCCAGCGTGTTGGACCAGCTGGAGGAGATCAAAAAGCAGCAGCCTGCGGGCGTGCACTTCAGCAAGGTGGGGCTGCGCGTGGGCGAGCTGGCCGGCGTGGACGTGGACTGCCTGCGCTTTGGCTTTGAGTGCTCGGTGAAGGAGACTCCCTGGGAAGATATGGTGCTGGAGATTGAGCAGGTTCCGCGGCGGCAGCGATGTCCGAGTTGTGGCGCGGAGTTCCAGGCGGAGAACTGGGCGACGGCCTGCCCCAAGTGCGGCGAGGCTGCCACCATCACTATAGCCGGCGAAGAGTTGCAGATTGCGTTTGTCGAGGTGGATGAATGAGCCAGATTGTAGTGGAAAAGAAGGTGCTGAACGAGAATCAGAAGCTGGCTGCAGAGTTGCGCGAGCGCTTCCGCCAGCACAAGATTCTTGTGGTGAACATCATCAGCTCTCCGGGCAGCGGCAAAACGACGCTGCTGGAGCACACGCTGGAGCGCATGGATAAGACGAAACGCGTGGCCCTGCTGACCGGCGATCTGCAGACGGAGAACGACGCCAAGCGCCTGGCCAAGTGGGGATTTCCAGCCAAGCAGATCATCACCGGAGGCACCTGCCACCTGGACGCCAAGATGATCGACAAGCATCTTGCCGACTGGAAGCTGGAAGAACTGGACATCCTGATCATCGAAAACGTGGGCAACCTGGTGTGCCCCACCAGCTACGATCTAGGCGAGCATCACAAGATCGTCATCCTCAGCGTGACCGAGGGCGAGGACAAGCCCTTGAAGTATCCCTCCATCTTCGTAAAGAGCGACTTGATGATTTTGAGCAAGGTGGACCTGTTGCCCTACCTCAGCTTTGATGCCGAGCTGGCCAAGCAGAACGCGCGCACGGTGCATCCCGGCATCGAGATCATCGAGACCAGCAACAAGGGCGACGGCCTGGAGCAGTGGATGGCTTGGCTGGAGTCGAAGCTAGCGGCGGTGAAGGCCGGCGACGCGGTATCGGCCTGAGGACTACATACAGAACGGCCGGAGGGTTACGCTCTCCGGCCATTTTCTTGCGCGGCGGTTGCGCCTGGCCGCGGGAACGGATAGAAGGGAAGCAGTGATTCCGCGCCGCATACTCGTGTTCTTGCTGGCCCTTCTGCTGGCTGCGCCGCTTTGCGGTCAGATGCACGCGCAGAGTATGCCGGCGTGGCAGTTACGAGGGTTGGGCAGCACTCTGCGTGTGGTGCAGATCACGGCGCATCCTGGCGATGAGGATGGCGCGCTGCTGGCTTACTTTGCTAAGGGCCTGGGTGCCCGTGTGACCTTGCTGACGCTGACGCGCGGCGAGCGCAGAGACAGCCACGAGGGCGTGCGCGAGCCCGGCGAGCAGGGACTTGTGCGCACCCTGGAGCAGCAGTCCGCCGACGCCATCTACGGCACGGAGCAGCGCTATACCCGCGTGGTGGACTTCGGCTATGCGCGCAAGTCAAGTGAGGCCTTTGACCGCTGGCTGGGGCATAACCCGGCGCTGGCGGACATGGTGCGCGTTCTGCGCGAGACGCGTCCGCAGATCATCGTGGTGCCATTTGACGTGGCGGGCGATGGCGATGGCCAACATGAGGCGGCACTGATCCTGGCGCGCGAGGCCTTCAAGGCCGCCGCCGACCCAAAGAAGTTTCCCGAGCAGCTAAAAGATGGCCTTGCAGTGTGGCAGCCGCGACGGCTCTTTGCCATGGCGCACACGGGAGCTGCGACCGTGGAATTCCATGCCGACGATACTGCGCGCGGCAGTGCGGAGAGCTGGCAGCAGATTGCACAGCGCGCCTTGCAGCAGGAGCGCTCGCAGCTAGGGCTGTGGCATGCACCAGGCGGCCCGGTGCTCCGTTACCGGCTCGTTGAGGCTGCGCCAGGCTATGAGTTGGCGGAGGGCGAACGCGACTTTGCCGCCGGGCTTGATGTGCAGCTGGAATCGCTGGCGGCGGAGAGCGGGCTGAGCGACGGGGCAGAACAGACGGCGGTACAGCGTCTGCATACGATGCGCGCATCATCCGATGCCGCAGCCGAGAGCCTGCCCGTCGCGGTGGCAAGCGCGAGTCATCTGGCGGAGTACCTGCAAAACCTGCGAGCGGTGGATGATCTCCTGCTCGGTGGGCGTGGCCACGGTGCTTTCCGGGCGGAGATGTTGGATCGGCGCGCCCGGGCCGAGCGTCTGTTGGCGCAGGCGAGCGGCGTGAAGGTGTTGGCACGGCTGAAGGAAGATGGCGCGGCCACCTCAGCCGACGCGGCAAACGTGCTGGTGCCGGGGATGAAGTACACGATCGAGGTGAGCGTGGAGCAGGGCTCGAATACGGCGGTGCGCAGCATCGAGTTGCGCAGCGAGGGCGGGCGCTGGACTCCGGAGCGCGAGTGGAAGCCCGGCGAGGCACATGCTGTCTTCCGCGGCCGTGTGCCGCAGGATGCGCCATTCACGCGTCCGCAGTTCTTGCAGGAATCCACGGACGATGCCGTCTATCGCATCCTGGATGAGCATAATGCCACGCGTCCGCTGCCGCCTCCGGCGCTGGAAGCCGTGGTGGAGGTGCAGATTGGCGACGAGTTGGCGCGCCTGGTGGTCCCGGTGGAAGCTCTCTCCAACGCCGTGCCGCAGCCCGTGGCCGTGGCGCCGCCCATGTCGGTGATTGTGCAGCCACGCACACATTGGAACCGCCGTACCCGATACTCCTATGGAGAGATTGAGGTGCGCGTGCGCAGCAACGTGGCCAACCTGCAGAATGCGCTGCTTACCGTGCATCCTCCCAGCGGCTGGCACACCGAGCCCGAACACGAGATGCTGGAGATTGCCACGCGCGGCGACGAGCACACCTACCGCTTCTTCATGGTGCAGGACCGTGGTGGTGAAGGCGCATTTCCGTCGCGTGCCATTGTGCGCTGGGCGGCCAACGTCTTCGACCAGGGCTACACCATAGTGCGCGCCGCCGGCGGCGTGGCCTTCTACTATCGCAGCTCCGATGGTGTGCTGGTCAGCACGGCCGTGGATGTGCCGGAGGGGTTGAGCGTGGGCTACGTCGGTCTGCCCGGGGATAACATTCCTGCTGCACTGCGCGATATGAACATCCGCGTGGTAACTCTCGATGCCTCGGCCCTGGAATCCGAGCGCCTGGAGCGCTACTGGACCATCGTACTGGGGCCGGGCGTAATTGATGTGCGCGGCGAACTGGCCGCGCAACGCGAGCGCCTGTTGCAGTACGTCAAGGGCGGGGGTGTGATCCTCATCCTGGGGCAGACGGATGCCGCGCGCTTTGCCACCAACGCTCCGCTGCCCTATCCGCTGGAGCTGGGTACGGCGCGCGTGGCCAATGCCTACAGCCTGGTGGAGTTCCCCGAGGCGCACCACGAACTGCTGCAGGAGCCCAACGAGATCACCGAGGATGACTTCCGCGGCTGGAGTGAGGAGCGTGGACACAACTTCGCCCTGCACTGGGATGGCCGCTACGAGCCCCTGCTGCGCATGAAAGACACCGGCCAGCCCATGCAGGAGGGCGCTCTGCTGCGGGCTCGCTATGGCCGCGGATCGGTGATTTACTCCGGCCTGGCCTTCCATCGCCAGATGGATGCCGGCGCGGCTGGGGCATTCAAACTGCTCATCAACCTGCTGAGCGCGGGAGCCGAGTTGCACCGCTAGCCGATTTTTTTATTCGCACGGCTGCACCCCAGGAAGAAGCTTTCCCCAGCAACCGCCAATGCAGTAGAATCACGGGTCGCCCATCTCGCTTTGCGCTGCGCGGGAAAACCACGAACGCTTGCGCATTTGCAGATTGCGGCGCTGTTTGTTTTGATGCATATACAAGCACCGGATGGCGTGCCATCAATCGGTGCAATATGGAGAATAAGATGAAACGCATTTATGTGGCGGCTTATCACCAGTCAAAGTTTGGCAAGTTGATGGGCATGACCGTGCCGGAGATTGCCAGGACGTCCATCGAGAGTGCCTGCAAGGAGATCAACGCCGATCCCGCGCTGCTGGACATGGGTGCCGTCTCGGCTGCCTGCAACATTGCGCTCAACGAGCAGGGCCTGGTCAGCGGCCTGGCGGCCAGCGTGCCCGGCCTGGCCAGCAAGCCCATTGAAAGCGTCGAGAACGCCTGTGCCAGCGGCGGACAGGCCATCCTCAGCACAATCCTCAAACTGCAGGCGGGCTGGGGCGAGGTAGGTTTCGCCCTGGGCTATGAGAAGATGCGCGACGCCGAAGGCAAAATGGATGGCAAGCTCATCGGTAAATCTCTTGGCTATTACTCACACCCCGACGAGCGTCCCGGCAAGGTGTACATCTTCCCGCACCTTTTTGCTGAAATCATGGATGTCTACTTGAAAGCCTACAACCTGACCGAGACCGACCTGGCCAAGGTGGCTGTGCAGGAGTACGCCAACGCCAATCTGAATCCGCTGGGACACATGCACAAGGTCAAGGTCACGCTGGAGGAGGCGGTCACCATCAGCGACCGAAACCGCTACATTGTGGACGGACTGCCCCTGAAGACTTACGATTGCTCGCAGATCACAGATGGTTACGCCACGGTGATCCTGGCCACCGAGGAGGGACTGAAGCGGCTGGGCGTAAGCAAGGAAGACGCTGTGGAGATTGCCGGATACGCGCAGGCCACGGATCCGCTGCTGAAAGCTGGTCGCGACGTTCTGCACCCGGCGGGCGCGCTGAAGGCGATGAAGACGGCCTATGCGATGTCTGGCCTCACTCCGGCGGATGTGAACGTGGCCGAGGTGCATGATTGCTTCTCCGTGATGGGCGCACTGGGTGCCGAGGTCATCGGCAAGGCCAAGCCCGGCGAGGGAGCCAAGTTCTGGGGCGATGGCAAGGCCGCAGTGGACGGCGAGTGCGGAATCAACCTCTCCGGCGGATTGATCGCCAAGGGGCATCCTATCGGTGCCACTGGTGTGGCCATGGTGGGCTGGTGCTTTAACGAGCTGCTGGGCCGCGCGCCGGTGGGCTTGCAGGTGAAGACCCCGAAGGCGGCGGCCACCTTCAACGTCGGCGGAGCCCTCTGCGCCTCGGTGTGCACGGTGCTCAGGAAATAACTACGTGTCTTGCGGCAGAGCCGCATCGAGTGCTTTAAGGTAGGCCGGTGGATTGTCGCCGGCCTGCTTTTTTGTGTGTGGCTTTTGATATACTCCTGCGCATCGGCCGTTACCCCGACGGATTGGTGGAAGTCTCGAAAGGACATCTCATGCGTTATCGCTTCGCCCTTGCCGGAGTTTGCCTGCTCACGCTGCTTTGCGTTCCCGTCGTATTCGCGCAAAAGGACGCAGCTCTCGAAGCTGGCGTGGATCGCCAGATGCCGGAGCTGACGGCCACTTACCGGCATCTGCATCAGAATCCCGAACTCTCGCACCATGAGGAGAAGACCTCCGCCTATCTGGCCGAGCAGTTGCGCCGCGCCGGATACACGGTGACCGAGCGCGTCGGCCGCTATCCGGATGGCCAGCAGGCTTTCGGAGTGGTTGCGGTACTGAAGAACGGCGATGGTCCCACGGTGCTGGTCCGCACGGACATGGACGCCCTGCCGGTGACCGAGCTGACTGGCCTGGACTATGCCAGCCACGTGCGCACCGTGATCGCCGATGGTCAGGATGTGGGCGTGATGCACGCCTGCGGACATGACATGCACATGACCGTTCTGCTGGGTGTGGCCCGCGAACTGGCTGCGAGCCGCGAGCGCTGGCACGGTACCGTGGTGCTGGTGGGCCAACCCAGCGAGGAGACGATTGATGGCGCCAAGGCCATGCTCGCAGATAACTTCTACGAGCGCTTTCCGCGACCGGATTTCATCCTGGACACGCACGACACCAACGACATTGCCGCCGGGCACATCGCCGTGGCTGCGGGACCGCTGCTGGCCGGTGCCAACAGTCTACGCGTAACTTTTCACGGCATCAGCTCGCACGGTTCGCGACCCTCGCAGGGCAAGGACCCCATCGTGATGGCCTCAGAGTTTGTGGTGCTGGCGCAGGCAATCGTCAGCCGTCAGCTTCCATCGCAGGATCCCGGCGTGCTGACCGTGGGAACCTTCCACGCCGGCACGAAGAACAACATCATTCCGGATGACGCCGTGCTCGGCATCTCCATGCGCTTCTACTCCGACGATGTGCGCAAGAAGTTGCTGGATGGCATCACGCGTACCGCCAACGGCGTGGCCATGGCCTATGGCGTGGCTCCCGACCGCATGCCGGAGATCCAACTGTTGGAATCAACAGTGCCCACGGTGAATGACGCCGCGCTGGCCGATCGCATGAAGAAGGTAGCCGAACGCACCCTGGGCACGGAGCGGGTAGATAAGGCGACTCCCGTGATGGGCAGCGAGGACGTGGGTTACTTCGCGCTGGACGGCAAAATTCCCTTTGTCTTTTACTGGCTGGGCGCGGCCGATCCGCAGAAGCTGGCCGCATGGCGCTCCGGTGGAACACCCCTGCCGGCCAACCATTCGCCGCTCTTTGCGCCCGTGTATGAGCCGACCATCCGCACCGGCGTCACCGCCATGAGCGCCATGGTCTTTGATTTGCTTCACAAATAATTTGCGAGAAAGAAGACTGGGCGCCGCGTGCAATGTGCGGCGCCCTTTTTACGTTACTCCACGGTGCGCGAGGACTGGATGCGGCCGGTGCCGGGAATGAGGTCTTCCGTCACATAGTCGGCGAACTCGTGGCAGTGTGGACACTCGTGGCGCCCCACGCCGGTGTGCGCGGGCAGCGCGTCGGTACTCTTGCCTGCCGTCGCCTCGCGAGGAAGCATGGGGAAGCGTTGCGCGCAGATTTTACAGTCAGCCAGCCAAACCAGGGCCATGGAATTCTCCTTGAAAAAATGCGCGGGCCCCGGTGGTGATGCTATGCCACAGGAGCCCGCGGTTGTTGTTACCAGATGCGCACGCGCGCCGTGGGCGCCAGGTACAGCTTGCTGCCCTCCTTGATGGAGAAGGCTGCGTACCAGGCGTCAATGTTACGCACGGTGGCGGCGCGATACTGTGCGGGTGAGTGCCCGTCGGTCAGCACCTGCTGGCGCAACGCGGCTTCACGACCCTTGCTCGCCCAGTTCTGGCCAAAAGCGATGAAGAACTGCTGGTCGCCGTCGAAGCCATCCTGCGCGGGTGCGGGTTTACCTTTCAGCGATGCGCGGTAGCCATCGTAGGCCGCGGAGATACCGGCCACGTCGGCGATGTTTTCCGCCAGCGTCTGCTCGCCATTCACCGCCAGGTCAGGGAAGGGATGATAGTTGCTGTACTGCTCAGCCAGCCGCTTGGTCGCCGCGCCAAAGTGGTCGAGGTCGGCCTTGGTCCACCAGTTGCGCAGCGCGCCGGTGGAATCAAACGTCGAGCCCTCGGTGTCAAAGGTGTGGCTGATCTCGTGTCCAATGATGGAGCCGATGGCGCCGTAGTTGGCCGCCGCCGGGGCCTCGGCGTCAAAGAACGGAGGCTGCAGGATAGCTGCCGGGAAGCTGAGTGCATTCTGCAGCGGCAGGTTGACAGCGTTCACCGTCTGCGGCTCCATGCTCCATTCCTTCTTGTCCACCGGGCTGCCCAGGCGCTTCACTTCGCGGCGATAAACAAATAGACTGGCGCGCCGCAGGTTGCCCAGGATGTCGTCGGACTTAATCTCCAGCCCATCGTAGCTGCGCCATGTCTCCGGGTATCCGATGCCCACGTAGAGCGTGTTCAGCTTGGCCTGCGCTTCGGTCTTGGTTGCGGGAGCCATCCAGTCCAGGGCGTCAATGCGCTTGCGGAAGGCGGCGATGATGTTGCTCACCATCTCCTGCGCCCGCTGCTTGGCCTCTGGAGTGAAGTAGCGCTCGGCGTAAATCTTGCCCACGGCGTCGCCCAGAACAAAATTCACCACTCCCACTCCGCGCTGCCAGCGCGGACGCTGCTGAGTGGTGCCGCTCAGGGTCTTGCCGAAAAAGTCAAAGCGCTCGTCGGCGTAGGCTTTGGGCAACACCGTGGAGGCAGATTCGATCTGGTGATAGGCCAGCCAGTTCTTCCAGCTCTCCAGCGGTTGGCTTTCAACCAGCGCCGCCTCACCCACAAAGGCCGAAGGCTGCCACACGGTGAAGGTCTTCTGGTGCGCCAGCCCCGCAGCGCGGAAGTACTCCGGCCAATCCAGCCCGGGAGCCTTCTGCAGGAACTCAATTTTCGTCCAACTATTGTCGGCCTTCAGCGTGTCGTCGTCTTCGGCCAGCGTCCAGTGCTTTTCGGCGATGGACGTCTCTAGGGCAAGCACGCTCTTGGCGCGCTCCTCCGGCTTGTCGTAGCCAGCGAGCTTGAAGATGGCGGCAACGTGTGCCAGGTAACGCTCGCGCACCTTGACCATATGTTCGCTGGTCGCCAGGTAGTATTCACGATCCGGCAGCATCAGGCCGCCCTGTAACAGATAGGCCGCGTAGTGGCCGCTGTCGTGGAATCCCGGCGCCACCCACAGACCAAAGAGGTTTGCGGTGTGGAAGTTCGTGTTGTTCAGCGCGTCCACGTCTGCCCGCAAGGTCTTGCCCAACTCGTGCGCCAGCTGGTGCTTGTTCTGGATGGCGGCGATGGCATCCAGTTGCGCCTTAATTGGCGACAGCCCGGCGGCCTCGATGGCCTTTTCGTCCATGTAGGAGTTGTAGAGGTCGGCGATCTTGCGTGCGTCCGTGCCGGCTGCCGGGTTCGACTTGGCGGCCTCTTCGATGATGGCGGCCGTGTGCTTGCTGCTGATGTCGTCCAGCTGGCTGAAGACGCCGATACGGGCGCGGTCGGCCGGCAGCTCGGTGGTGCGCAGCCACTCTCCGTTGGAGTACAGGAAGAAGTCGTCGCCCGGGTTCACCGAGCGGTCCATGTGGCTGAGGGCAATGCCGTGCTGGGTAATGGTTTGCGCAGCGGCTGGCATGGCCACCGCCAGCAGCAGGACGCAGCCAGCCAACAGCAGGGCCGCGCGGGTCATCTGTATGGTACGAATCTTGTGTTTCGAGAAAATCATAAGTTCTCCCATGCCCGGAGTTTTCCTTGCAGTCCACGCAGGGTAACAGCGGCCTCCGGCAGCAGACTAGTGTAGTTGACGGCCATGTGAAAAGGGTAGCCCGCCTGTCGCGCAGCAGAATGCCCCGGCTGAAACCGGGGCACGTTAATGTGTGCTGTCAGAATCTCAACCGATGCGTTCGAACTGGTATCCAGCGGCGGCCAGGGCGGTCAGCAGATGCTCCACGTGCTCGTTGCCGCGCGTCTCCATCGTCAGGTCAATGGCCGAATATCCCAGGTCCACGCCGAACTTGCGGTCGTAACTGGTCTCCACGATGTTGGCGCGGTGATCGGCCAGCACGCCGGTCAGCACATGCAACGCGCCGGGGTAATCCGGCAGGTGGATGCGCAGGCGAATGAGGCGTCCATCCTTGGCCAGGCCGCGCTCAATGATGCGCGACAGGATGCCCACGTCAATGTTGCCGCCGCTGATGATGGCCGCGATGCGCTTGCCCGAGCAATGAATCTTATGGTGCAGGATGGCTGCCACCGCCGCCGCTCCGGCACCTTCGGCCACGGTCTTTTCGCGCTCCAGCAGCAGCAGGATGGCCGATGCGATCTCTTCTTCCTCGACCGTCACGATCTCGTCCACGTACTTCTGCACCATGGGCAGGGTGCGGGTGCCGGCCGTGCGCACGGCAATGCCATCGGCCAGAGTGCTGGCCACCGGCAGTGTGACCAGGTGCCCGGCCTCCACGGCGGCCTTCATCGAGGGCAAACGCGAAGTCTGCACGCCAATGACCTTGATGCGGGGATTGATCTCCTTCAGTGCGCAGGCCATGCCGCTGATGAGGCCGCCTCCGCCTATGGCCGTGATGACCACGTCCACGTCGGGCAACTGGCCCAGCAGCTCCAGTCCCAGGGTGCCCTGCCCGGCGATCACCGCGTCATCGTCAAAGGCATGGATGAAGGTGAGTCCCAACTCGGCGGAGCGGCGCTTGGCCTCGTCGCAGGCCTCGTCGTAGTTGGCTCCAAACAACACCACCTCGCCGCCAAAGCGGCGCGTAGCCATTACTTTATTCAGCGGAGTAGCCAGCGGCATCACAATCTGCGCTGGCACGCCGCGCTTGCTGGCGTGGTAGCTGACGGCCTGGGCGTGGTTTCCGGCCGAGGCGGCAATCAGCCCGCGCGAACGCTCCTCCTCGGTCAGCAGCAGAATCTTGTTCAGCGCGCCGCGCTCCTTGTAAGCGCCGGTCATCTGCAGGTTTTCCATCTTGAGGAAGACCTTGTTGCCGGAGAGCTGCGAGAAGGTCTCCGAGTGCGAACATGGCGAGAGGAAGAGCGACTCGCGGATGCGCGACTGCGCCCGCCGGATATCATCCACTGTGACCATGGTTGTTGCAGCGCCTGCCGACATCAATACCTTCCTCCGTTAAATGCGATGCACCGCGTCCTATGAACGACGGGACGTTCACTGTATAGGTGGCTGCTCGCGGGGAGTCCCTCCAGTATACGCGAATCGCAGGCGGCTGATACCGGGCGCGGCGGTAAAGTGATCGCCGCCTACCGCCGATGTGTTCTGCAAGGAAAGGGAAGACGATGGTGCACAATGACGCGGTGTACGCGAGAACGCTGCTCTGCTGGAAGCTGACGCTGGCCCACATCGGCCGGGCGCTGGGGCACCTGAAGAGCGCACTGCTGCTGACCGTGGCTTCGGCCGCCATGGGCCTTGCATGGCTCTGCTGCTGGCTGGAGTGCTACCTCAGTGGCCGTCGTGCTACGTCCTGGCTGCTGCCGCTGCGCCCGGCCAATCAACCCAGTTCCACGCCCGAGCTCAAGACTGAAGTCCAACCGCTGGCCCGGGTTCATCCCTTCGCGATGCCGCATCCCGCGCCGCGTACCATAGACGGACTGCTCCGCACCCGCAGCGCGGCGGCTCGAATGGAAGAGCGCGGCTCCTCGCCCATGGTCCACTAATGCAAAAAATAACGACCCACTGAACAACGACCACTAAACAACAGCCGCCATGGCGCGATTCTCGCGTATCCGGCCAGGCGCTTCGCCGCGCGTGGCAGCGGAATATACCCGTAGCCTTCTGCACACACCCATCCCAGATGCTCCACCCTTGAGCCTCTGCACCTCTCCTGGTGCACTCTAGCCGGCTCCGGATGCTTTCTGGTTGGGCTGTCCGCCTGTGGGAAAAATGAAAAATAGAAAAAGTAACGAAATTCCACATTTCGCTCTTGACATTCGAAGTGGTCTAAATCAGACTGATTCGGCAAAGAAAGGTATGTTGTGGACCGATATCCAAGTTTTCTACCGGTATCCGCTTCCACTTCCTTTCTGCTGACCTGGTTCAACCTTTAACAACGCCCGACGAGGGGCACGGTTTATGTTTCGCGGCAACTGCCCAACCCGACTGGATGAGAAGGGCCGTCTTAAGATCCCGGCCGATTTCAAGCACGAAATCGACCGCGCTTACGACAACCAATTTTATCTGACCAGTCGGGACAAGAAGGTTATCGAGCTGTATCCCCTCAAGGAGTGGGAGCAGATCGAGGAGCGCCTTCTGAAGCTGCCGACCTCGAACCAGGTAGTGCAAAAGTTTTTGAACATCACCAGCTTTTACGGCCAGATGGTGACTATGGACCCGCAGGGGCGTCTTACGGTCAGTGACCGCTTGCGCGGCCTGTTTGGCCTTAAGGGTGAAGTGGCCGTTGTGGGCAAGCTGAATCGCATTGAAATTCGCCCGATGGATGAGTTCTCTGAGTATGTGGACAAGAACTCGATCAGTGATGAAGAGAACGATCAGCTGTCGGAGTTGGGTATTTAAGTGGTGGACAGCGGTTCGGAGTCAGCAGGTGATTCCAGCGTCCTGAGGGGCGCGCATGGTGGAAGAAAGTTCAACCATGCACCGGTTCTTTGCAGCGAGGCAATTCACTTCCTGGCCATTCGGCGCGGGGGAACCTACGTGGATGCCACTCTTGGTTTGGGCGGGCACAGTTCGGCAATCGCCGCTGCGCTCGGTCGCGAGGGCCGGCTGATCGCGTTCGACAAGGATCCCGTGGCGCTGGAAATGGCTCGCCAACGTCTGGCTGCCCCCGAAGGGCGCCAGGACGACTGGCCCGAGGTTGTGCTGCACCATGCGTCCTACGCCGAGTTGGCGGAGCGCGTGGCCCCCAGCAGCGCGGACGGCGTACTGGCCGACCTTGGCGTCAGCTCGATGCAGTTGGACGATGCCAGCCGAGGATTCAGTTTTCAGGCGGACGGCCGACTCGATATGCGTATGAACCCCGAGTCGGAGCTGACCGCCGAACAAGTGGTAAACCAGTTCGGCGAGAGCGATCTCGCAGATCTGATTTACGAATTCGGTGAGGAGAGGAGGTCGCGGAGAATCGCCAGAGCAATTGTTCGGGCGCGGCCGATAAGAACGACCGCTCATCTAGCACAAGTTGTATCGGCCGCGGCCCGGCCAATCACTCACGCCAAAGGTAAAGGCAAAGGCATTCATCCCGCGACGCTGACCTTTCAAGCGATCCGGATTTTCGTGAATCGAGAACTGGAAGATTTGGACGCGCTGCTACGTGCGGCGCCAATAGTTGTAAAGCCGGGTGGAAGGCTGGTGGTCATCAGCTTCCACTCGCTGGAAGACCGCAGGGTGAAGGATGCCGTGCGCGATGGACACCGCGACGGAGTGTGGCTGCCGCTGACGAAGAAGCCGGCGATTGCCACACCGGAAGAGATGCAGGAGAATCCGCGGGCACGCTCCGCCAAGCTGCGTGCGGCAGAACGCATGACGCCCAGGGCAGGGCGCGGGAATAGATAGAGTTTTGTAAATATTTGAATTTGCTTTGCACATCATGTGGAAAAAGCTGTGCATGGTGTGGAGAACTTCGGCAAGTGGGGGAGTAAAGGTCATGGCGATCTGGGCTGCGGCATTGCCGCAAAAATTCATTTCGCGAAAGTCGAGCGCAGCCATTGCACCTCCGCGCCGCTACATGCCGGGCGCGCCGGAGATCTATTTTCATAAGGCGATCGATAACTCCCGCCTGGTGCGCACCAGCGATATTCGGCGCGGCAACGAGATGAAAGTCTTCTTTGCCAGTGTGGTGTTGTTCTTCTTTATGATGCTGATCTACGGTGCGCAGCACGTAAGTGCCCAGCAGTATGGCTACAAGATTGAAACCGCGCGCACGCAGTGCGAACAGTTGGCTGATCTCAATCGCACGCTCAAGCTGGAAGAGGCGACGCTGAAAGACCCCGAGCGCATCCATGCACTTGCCGGGCAAATGGGTTTGACGCTGCCGGCCGTGGGCCAGGTGCAGCAGATGGATTCGGCGAACTCAGACGCAGGCGTGCCAGTGATGGCGCGCGCGAACAATATTTCCGTGGTCTCGGTCCCGAACTAAGCAGGGCGGTCTTGGGACGCCGCAGCAGCGGGAGGAGCCTGGATAGACGCTGGGCGCTTTCCGTACCGGACAACCGGCACGGCGGGCGCCCGATTTTTTTAAGGCGGCTTTCACGGGTAACTTCTTCAGGTGAAAACTCCCGGTGCAGTGCGGGAGGTGCGGGTGCAAGCGATGGCGTCAGGCGGCAAAAACTCAGTCAATGCAAAATCGCGCCTCTTTGGTCTTGGCGCGTTTCTCTTTGTCTGGGCGTTGCTGATTGTCGCTCGTCTGGCATGGCTGCAGGTGGTGCAATTTCCGCACTGGATGCTGAAGGCGCAGCACCAGCAGCAGCGCTCGGAGGATGTTTCTCCGCAGCGCGGCATCATCTACGACCGCAACGGCCAGGAACTGGCGATGACCGTGCCGGTGGAATCGGTCTTTGCCGTCCCCAGTGAGATTCCCGATCAGAAGACGGCAAGCATGTTGCTGGGGGCGCTCACCGGTGAAAGCGCCGACGCGTTGCTGGAGCGCATGCAGGCGCAGCGCAACTTTGCATGGGTGGCGCGCAAGGTGGATGCCGACACCATCTCGCGCATCCGCGCCCTCAATCTGCGTGGCATTTACTTCCAAAAGGAACACAAGCGCTTTTATCCCAAGCGGCAACTGGCGGCGCAGGTGCTCGGCTACGTTGGCATGGAAGACACGGGGCTGGCCGGCATCGAGCTCAAGTATCAGGATGAGCTGAATGGCGAAAAGGGGCGCATGGTGGTCACCATGGATGCCCGCCGCAAGTGGTTCGGTCACATGGAGCACCCGCCGGAGCCCGGTTCCAACCTGGTGCTGACACTTGACGAGAAGATCCAGTACATCGCCGAAAAAGAGCTGGCCCAGGCCATGGATGAGACGCATGCCACCAGCGGAACGGTCGTCGTACAGAATCCGCGCACGGGCGAGATTCTGGCGCTGGCCAACGCCCCCACTTTTAATCCCAACATCTCACGCGAGATCACGCCGGAAAAGCTGAAGAATCACGCCGTCAGTGACGTATATGAGCCGGGCTCTGTCTTTAAGACCGTCACCTTCTCGTCGGCCTTTGAGGAGAAGGTTGCCACGCCGGAGGAGATCATTAACTGCGATCCCGGTTATGTGATGATCGGCGGCATCAAGATTCGCGACTCGCATCACATCGGCACCGTCACCATGGAGCGCGCCTATGCAGAATCCAGTGACGTGGGCGCCGTGCGCCTGGCCATGCGCATGGGGCCGGAGCGCTTCTACCATCACATATCAGATTACGGCTTCGGCCAGCAGACGAGCATCGAACTGCCCGGAGAAACGCGCGGCCTGGTGCGGCGCCCGGAGCGTTGGGCGGCATCGTCCATCGGCTCCATGGCCATTGGGCAGGAGGTCGGTGTCACGCCTTTGCAGGTGGTCAGCATGATGTCGGCTATCGCCAATGACGGCATCTATACGCCGCCGCGCATCGTAGCGGGTGTTACGCCGCCCAGCCAGGGATACCAGCGCATCGAGTTTCACCCCGCGCAGCAGCATCGCGTCCTCAGCTCCATGACGGCGGCCATCATGCGCCGCGCCACCGAGGAGGTCGTGCTCGATGGCACCGCCCGTCGCGCCATTCTGGATGGCTACACCTCGGCGGGCAAGACGGGCACGGCGCAGAAGATTGATCCGCGAACCCACGCCTACTCCAAGACCGACTATGTGGCCAGTTTCGTCGGCTTCGCCCCGGTCAACACCCCGGCCATCACCATCGCCGTTATTTTGGACACACCCAGAGGTCTGCACCAGGGTGGGCAGGTGAGCGCTCCGGTCTTCAAGCGGGTGGCAGAGCAGGTGCTGGCCTACCTGGGCGTGCCGCATGACG
>Ga0371490_1000910_pt1 | contig 17150 bp, 13 predicted proteins | sample MB2SIPfraction_FD_207959 | JGI IMG/M metagenome (GOLD analysis project Ga0371490, IMG submission 207959) | Lab enriched peat soil microbial communities from McLean, Ithaca, NY, United States - MB28FN SIP fraction | ecosystem: Environmental > Terrestrial > Soil > Wetlands > Peat | place: USA... | reverse complement strand
GATGGAGGGCAGGCGGGAAGTGTAGGGGCTCGGGACGGAGGGACTCGACGCTGCGTGAAGTTCGTCTACGAATTTTGTCTCAGCCGCGTGGAAATTTGTTGAAAGAGCCTACCTGCTCGCATAATTTGGCGGTGGATTCTTCAGGGGCTAAAGCCCCTGGCTCTTTTTGGTTCCGTTTGCGGCACGACTAAAGTCGTGCCCTGTTACGATGCCAGTTGATCAAATAGGCTTCAACTACTTCGTCGCTCGGTCACCTCAGCACATAGGGCCGTCAGCATCCAGCATCCGTGCAAAAAAAGAGCGGGAAGAGCTGGTTGGCTCTTCCCGCTTGCTCATGGAGTGAACAGATGGATGATCCGTTCGAGAAATGGTCTTACTTGGCCAACTGATCGAGCGCGATGTTCAGCTGCAGCACGTTGACGCGGGGCTCGCCGAGCAGGCCGAACTGGCGGCCGGTGGTGTCCTGATCCAGCAGCTTGCGCACCGCGTCTTCGCTGATGCCGCGCGCCTTGGCGATGCGCGGAACCTGGAAGGATGCGGCGTCCGGCGTGATGTCCGGATCGAGACCCGAGCCGGAGGTGGTCACCATGTCGATGGGCACCGGCTTGCCGGGATTCTCTTTGGCCAGCCTGTCGATGTCGCCTTGAATGCGCTGGACGAGCTTCAGATTCGACTGCGCAAGGTTGGAGCCGCCGGAAGCAGTGGGATCGTAGCCGTTGCCTGCCGCCGAAGGCCGGGGATGGAAGTAGCGGTCGGAGGTGAAGCTCTGCGCCAGCAACTCCGAGCCCACCACCTGGCCGTTGCGCAGGATCAAGCTGCCCCCGGCCTGGTGCGGGAAGAGTATCGACGCGATGCCCGTGACCACCAGCGGATAGACGATGCCGAGCAGCACAATGGTGACCAGCGTGAAGAGGATCGCGGTCTTCCACACCGGATGTTGCGCGGGCGCGTCCTTGGGCTTCAACAGAAAATCTTTGGCCGGAGCCGTGAACTCGTCGTCCTGTTCAATCTCTGTGTTCATGAAGTTCTCCTATGCGTGACTCTCGCGGGTTATGCCAGGTGCAGAGCCACGAGGCAGAGGTCGATGGCCTTGATACCGAGGAAGGGCACAATGATGCCACCCACGCCGTAGATGAGCAGGTTGTTGCGCAGCAGCACCCCGGCGGCCTTGGGCTGGTACTTGACGCCCTTCAGCGCCAGCGGGATCAGCGCCACGATGATGATGGCGTTGAAGATGACTGCGGAGAGAATGGCCGAGTGCGGCGAGGCCAGATGCATGATGTTCAGCGCGTTCAGCACCGGGAAGACGCCCGCGAACATGGCCGGGATGATGGCAAAGTACTTGGCCACGTCGTTGGAGATGGAGAAGGTGGTGAGTGCGCCACGGGTCATCAGCAACTGCTTGCCAATTTCGACAATCTCGATGAGCTTGGTCGGATTCGAATCGAGATCGACCATGTTGCCGGCTTCCTTGGCGGCCTGGGTGCCGGAGTTCATGGCCACGCCCACGTCGGCCTGGGCCAGAGCGGGCGCGTCATTGGTGCCGTCGCCGGTCATGGCCACCAGCTTGCCCTTGGCCTGCTCGCTCTTGATCAGGTCCATCTTGTCTTTGGGCTTGGCTTCGGCCAGGAAGTCGTCCACGCCGGCTTCGCGCGCAATCACCGCCGCGGTCAGCGGATTATCGCCGGTGATCATGATGGTGCGGATGCCCATGGCGCGCAGGCGAGCCAGACGATCCTTGAGTCCGCCCTTCACGATATCCTTGAGGTAAATGACGCCTAGCGCGGTGGAGTTCTCGGCCACCACCAACGGCGTGCCGCCCAGCCGCGCAACTTCCTCCACTGCCTCGCGCAGCTTTTGCGGCAGCGACGCGCCCTGATCCTCCAGGAAGCGCGCAATCGCGTCTACCGAGCCCTTGCGGATCTTGGTGCCGGGCAGGTTGACGCCGCTCATGCGGGTTTGCGCCGTGAAGGGCACAAACTCGGCATGCATGTTGGAGATGTCGCGCCCGCGCAGGCCGTACTTCTCCTTAGCCAGCACCACGATGGAGCGGCCCTCGGGCGTTTCGTCGGAGAGCGACGAAAGCTGCGCGGCATTGGCCAGCCTGTCCTGGTCGACGCCGGGCGCGGCGATGAACTCCGCGGCCTGGCGGTTGCCCAGGGTGATGGTGCCGGTCTTGTCGAGGAGCAGGGTGTTCACATCGCCCGCGGCCTCCACGGCGCGGCCGCTCATGGCCAGCACGTTGTACTGCACCAGGCGGTCCATGCCTGCAATGCCGATGGCCGAAAGCAGGCCGCCGATGGTGGTGGGAATCAGGCAGACCAGCAGCGAGACCAGCACAAAGACCGTTTGCGGCGCCTTGGAGTAGATGGCGAAGGGCTGCAGCGTGACCACCGCCAGCAGGAAGACGATGGTGAGGCCACTGAGCAGAATGCTCAGCGCGATCTCGTTGGGCGTCTTCTGGCGGCTGGCGCCTTCCACCAGCGCGATCATGCGGTCCAGGAAGGTTTCGCCGGGGTTGGAGGTGATGCGCACCTTGATGTAGTCGGAGAGCACCTTGGTACCGCCGGTCACGGCCGAGCGATCGCCGCCGGCCTCGCGGATCACGGGAGCCGATTCGCCGGTGATGGCCGATTCGTCTACCGAGGCCACGCCTTCGATCACTTCGCCGTCGCCGGCAATGTACATGCCGGCTTCCACGAAGATCACGTCGCCCGAGCGCAGCAAACCGCTGGGCACCTCTTCCAACTGGTTGGTGTCGTTGTAGCGATGGGCAATGGTCTCGCCCTTGGCCTTGCGCAGGGTATCGGCCTGCGCCTTGCCGCGGCCTTCGGCCATGGCTTCGGCAAAGTTGGCGAACACCACCGTGAACCACAGCCACAGGGTGATCTGCAGGTTGAAGGCGATGGGCTTGTGCGCGATGGCGTCGCTGATGAGCAGGGCCGAGGTGAGCACGCTGCCCACCTCCACCACAAACATCACCGGGTTCTTGACCATGCCGCGCGGATCGAGTTTCTTTACCGAATCCACCAGGGCCTGGCCCATGATTTCCGTATTCCAAAGACTCGTTTTTTCAGCCATGAGAGTTCCTTGTGCCTCCGCGGATCGGTTAGCTGAACAGTTGGCCGGCCTGGAGAACCAGGTGCTCGAGAATGGGGCCGAGACTGAGTGCCGGGAAGAAGGTGAGCGCGCCCAGGATGATCACAACGCCCACCAGCAGTACGGTGAACATCCCGCCGTTGACCGGGAAGGTGCCGGGCGAAGGCGGAACGCCCTTCTTCTGGGCCAGATTGCCGGCCAGCGCCAGTACCGGAATCATCATCAACAGGCGGCCGCAGAGCATGTCGAAGCCCAGCGCCACGTTGTACCACCAGGTGTTGGCGTTCAGGCCGGCAAAGGCTGAGCCGTTGTTGCCGGCGCCGGAGGTGAAGGCGTAGAGAATCTCGCTCATGCCGTGCGGGCCGTTGTTGTTCAGCGAACTGAGCCCGATGTTGGGCGACAGAACAAAGGCCGCGGTGAGCGAGAGGATGATCAGGGGGAAGATGAGCGCGTAGAGCATGGACATCTTCACGTCGTAGGCTTCGATCTTCTTGCCCAGGTACTCCGGCGTGCGGCCCACCATCAGGCCGGCGATGAAGACAGCCAGCACCACGAAGATGAGCATGCCGTAGAGCCCCGAACCCACGCCGCCGAAGATGACTTCGCCGAGCATGATGTTGGTGAGCACCACCATGCCGCCCAGCGGGGTAAAGCTGTCGTGCATGCCGTTGACGGCGCCGCAGCTGGCATCGGTGGTGATGGTGGCAAAGAGCGAGGAGTTGAGGATGCCGAACCGCACCTCCTTGCCCTCCATGTTGCCGCCGGGCGCGGTGGCGGTTACGGCTTGTTGCGCGCCGTGAATTGCCGGATGGGGCTGCGACTCCGCCCAGTAGACGGTGAGGAAACCGCCGAAGAAGAGGATGAACATGGCGGCAAAGACCGCCCATCCGTGGCCGGGCGAGCCGGTCATGCGGCCCAGCGTATAGGTGAGGCCGGCCGGGATGATGAAGATCGAGAGCATCTGCAGCAGGTTCGAGAAGGGCGTGGGATTCTCGAATGGATGGGAGCTGTTGGCGTTGAAGAAGCCGCCACCGTTGGTGCCCAGCATCTTGATGGCTTCCTGCGAGGCCACCGGGCCCTGCGCAATCAGCTGTGTCTGCGCGGGCTGTTCGAGGGGGTGCGCGGTGGTGTAGTCCTTGAAGTTTTGCGGTACGCCCTGGGCTACGAGTAAGAGCGCGTAGATGAGCGATCCGGGCACGAGCACCCAGAGCGTGGTGCGGGTCATGTCGACCCAGAAGTTGCCGATGGTGCCGCTCTGGGTGCGCTTGATGCCGCGCACCAGTGCCACTGCCACCACAATGCCTACCCCGGCCGACCAGAAGTTGTGCGTGGCCAAGCCCGCCATCTGGGTCAGATAGCTCATGGTGGTCTCAGGCACGTAGGACTGCCAGTTGGTGTTGGTGGTAAAGCTGGCGGCGGTGTTCCAGGCCAGATCCTGGCCCAGGTTGGCAAAGCCGCGGGGATTCAGCGGCAGCCACTGCTGGACGCGCTCGATGATGTAGGTGGCCACCAGCGTGACGGCGGAGAAGCCGAGCACTGCGTATGCGTATTGCCGCCAGTTCATCTCGCGGCTGGCGTTCACGCCGGTCAGCTTGTAGATGAGCCGCTCGAAAGGCCGCAGCACAGGATCGAGCCAGGTGCGCTCGCCTTCCAGCACCCGCGCCAGGTAGATGCCTACCGGGCGAACCGATGCCAGCAGGATCACGCAAAAGATGGAGAACTGCAACCAGCCATTGGCAGTCATGTCAGAATTTCTCCGGGAACAGAAGGGTGGCGGCCAGGTATCCGAGCAGGAGCACGGACAGGACGAGGGCGATGACGGCGTCGATGGGCATGGGCTACCTCAGCTTTTGGCAGGCCTTGACGTACGCAAAGGCCACGGCGAAGAAGACAGCGGTGAAGGCGAGCATGACGAAGTCCTGCATGGCATCTCCGACAAGCGCCGGGTTGCGGCGCGGGATGAAAGGAGCCGTATGGTTCCCTTCTGTGTACAAGTGAAATTCTCAAATCCGGCAGGTTGTTCTACCGAAAGGAATTTCTAAAAGGTTCGTAAGGATGCATTGCACTGTGGGGAAAGCCGTTTGCAAGCTGGGAATATTCGACTTTCCGGGGGCAAGCCGTTTTTCTGCAACGCGATGCAGCCCAGGAGCGGGGCGTTGCACGGGGCGGATCCGAGACAAAAATCCTGCGATTACGCTTCTTCGCTGCCTGCCAGCCCTTCCGGCACAAAGCGATAGCCCACCCAGGGCTCGGTCTGGATGTACTGTTTGCCGGTTTCGGCTTCGAGCTTCTTGCGCAGCTGGCCTACAAAAACACGCAGATATTCCGGCTGGTGAGCCGATTGGGCGCCCCACACGGCGGTCAGCAGGGCGCGGTGGGTCATCACCTTGCCGGCATTGCGGGCCAGGTGCACCAGCAGGTCGAACTCCTTGGGGGTCAGGTGCAGGGGTTTGCCGGCAATGGCGATACTGTGAGCTGTAACGTCGATCTGAAAGTCGCCGGCTTCAATGGTGGCGGCGGAGCGCTCCGGCGCGCGGCGCAAGTGGGCGCGTACCCGGGCCAACAGCTCCTGAATGCCGAAAGGCTTGGTTACGTAGTCGTCGGCGCCGGCGTCCAGCGCTTCCACCTTGGAGCGCTCCTGATCGCGGACGGAGAGGACAATGATGGGCGTAGCCGCGCTGGCCCGGATGGCGCGGCAGATCTCCACGCCGCTCATGCCGGGCATCATCAGATCGGTGACGATCAGGTCCGGCTGCCACTCGTGGAAGGTGCGCAGACCCTCTTCCGGATCGTTGGCGATGCGCACGTCGTAGGTTTGCGCGGCAAAGCTGGCGCGCAGCACGCGAGTAATCTGCGGTTCGTCGTCGATGATCAGGATTCGTCCGGCCATAGAAAAGTTCTTTCAACGGAAGATTACATCATCCGGGTGGGCGGGTATGATTCCGGAGAGAGCGCAATGAAGACTGCAGCCGAATCGATGCGGATCGCCCGGGGCGTGGGAGCCACTCTGACAGTGGGCGGGGCCACCGCGCTGCTGGTGGGCCTGAACGTGGGTTCCACCACGGCCGGACTGGTGTTTTTGACCCTGGTGGTCTGGTTTGCCACCCTCACCGGCTATCGGCTTTCGCTCTACGCGGCGCTGGGGTGCGCGGCGGCTTTCGATTATTTTTTTCTGCCGCCGTTGCACACCTTTGTGATTGCCGGCTTGCCGCAGTGGGTGGCGATGGTCTCGTTTGTGGCTTCCAGCCTGGTGGTGAGCCGGGTGGCGGAGCGCGCCCGGCAGCAAAAGCTGCGCGCCGAGCAGCGGCGCGCCGAGGTGGAGCAGCTCTACGCGCTGGGCCAGCAGATGATGCTGTTTGAAGATGCCAATCAGCTGCTCAACGAGCTGCCCCGGCTGCTGGAGAGGATCTTCGCGCTAGAGGCCGTGGTGCTCTACGTCCGCCAGAACGACGGTTTGTATACCTCGGCTGCGGATCTGCCCATGGGGCTGCGGGCCAGCCTGCAGGCGATGATGTCCGGCCCGGTCGCAAGCCAGGAACAGGCCGGCGAGTTCATGCTGATGCCGCTGGTGCTGGGTTTGCGCGCCGTGGGGGCGCTGGCCTGGCGTCCCGCCGCGCTCGGCCGCGATGCAGCCAGTGCGGTGTGCGCGCAGGTGGCCATTGCCGTGGCCCGCTCCATGGCCATTGAAGCGGCGGCGCGGCTGGAAGCAACGCGCGAAGCCGAGCGCCTGCGGGTGGCGCTGACCGACTCGCTGACCCACGAGCTGCGTACCCCCCTGACCGCGATTCGCGCCGCGGCCAGCACCCTGCTGGGCGGCGGCCAGCTAGATCAGGAGCTGCGCAACGAACTGACGGCGGTAATCGACGAAGAGGCCTCGCGGCTGGATCTGCTGATCGGCGAAGCCGTGGAGATGGCCGAGTTGGATACCCGGCCGGTGGAGGTGAATCTGGAGCCGCATTCGGCGCGGCAAATGCTGGAGCAGGCTGTGGAGGCATCGGAAAAGAATATGGCTGGGCATGTGGTGACGATTGCAGTGGAAGAGGACGAGCCGCCGCTCTGGTTCGATGCCCATCTGCTGGGCCGCGTGCTGCGCCACTTGCTGGAGAATGCGGCTGCCCACACGCCTGCCGGCACCCAGATCCGGCTCTCGGCCAACCGCACCGAGGGGCAACTGGAATTTCGAGTGGAAGACAATGGGCCCGGCATCGACGGCCGGGACCTGCCCCACATCTTCGAGCGCTTCTACCGCGGCAAGCGCAAGAAGCCGGGCAGCAAGGGTTCGGGTATGGGACTGGCGATTGTGCGCTCCATCCTGACCGCGCTCGGAGGCGGCATCGAGGCTCAGAGCGAGCCCGGGCACGGCGCCAGTTTCCGCTTCTGGGTGCCGCTGGTGGAGCAAGATCCGCGCGGCCCGCGCTAGAGCTTTCTCATGGAAGGCTCTAGACCGGCTCGGCACTCCAGTCGCAGGCGACGATGCGCCGTGCGCGGCTGGCTTCCACCGCCAGCTCCAGAATGCGGATGGTGCGCCATGCCTCCAGCGCCGGGACGGGTGGAGCGGCTTTTCCGAGCAGCGCATCGCGCACCCCGGCATAAAAGATGCGATAGTCGCCCGGGAGCGGTTCAACCCGGGAGCTGGTCAGCTTGCCCTCCACGTCGAGGGTAAGCTCGCCCCACTCCTTCTCCGGCTCGCGGCCCCATTCGGGACCGGCCGCGCGCGTGACCCGTTGCAGGGCTTCTTCCTGGGGTTCCACGCCGTGCTTCCGATAGGTGCCTCGCAGGCCGCGCACGTAGAAGCGCGGACGCTCGATCGCAGCCACGTTGGTGGCTTCCAGCGTGGCGGTCAGGCCTGGGTAATGCAGGCGCACGGTGAAGGCATCGTCGGCGCCCTCGCCGTCGCGCTCCCGCACGGTTTCGGCTCCCACCGCTTCCGGAAGCCCGAACAAGACCAGCGCCTGATAAATCAGATGCGAGCCCAGATCGTAGAGCTTGCCGCCGCCCGCTGCGGAGTCGTCTTTCCACGGCGTGCGGGTAGACCCGGGCCGCCAGCGATCCATGGCCGAATGGAAGGCAACCACCCGCCCCAAGGTTCCCTGCTGCAAAAGCCGCTCCACGGTGCGGAAGTCAGCATCCCAGCGGCGATTGTGGTAGGGCACAAAGAGGCGCTGCCGGGAATGAGCCAGGGCCGTCAATTCCGCAACCTCCCGGGAGTGGATGCAGACCGGCTTGTCCACCACCAGATGCTTGCCGGCCGTGAGCACCTGCCGCGCCAGTTCGTAGTGGCTTGCCGTGGGCGTGGTGATCACGATCAGATCCAGCGTGTTGTCGGTGAGCATGGTGTCCAGCGAGCGATAGACCGTGATGCCCGGATAGCGCTCGGCCGCAAGGTTGGTGGATCGCTCCACCACGGCCGCCAGTTCCATGCCTTCAACCCCGGCGATCACCGGAGCATGCAACACCCGGCCGCCCAGCCCAAAACCCACCACTCCGACACGCATCATGCCGTTCACGCTCCTGCACAGGATTGTAGATCGGCGCGGCGGTCACCCTTCCAGCTTGTAGCGGGTTTCGGCCAGACGGTAGAGCCGGCGCCACACCAGGCGGTTGGTGGTGACCACAATGGCGGCCATCAGGATGGTGGCCAGCAGCAGCGTGGCCAAGTTGTTGGTGGCCAGCGCGGCGGTAATCTGCGCGCCCAGGCCCACGGTCTGGAAGGTGCGCGAACCGAGCAGTCCATACTCGGCCAGAATCGAAGCGTTCCATGCGCCGCCGGAGGCCGTGACCATACCGGTCACCAGATAAGGGAAGATGCCGGGCAGGATCAGCCGCGTCCAGCGCTGCCAGCGGGTGAACTTGTACACCGCCGCGGCTTCCTTCAGGTCCGAAGGAATGGCCATGGCGCCGGCGATCACGTTGAACAGGATGTACCACTGGGTGCCCAGCAGCATGAGCAGCACCGAGCCCCAGCCCAGGCCCATGCCGATGGTGGCAAACACCAGCATGATGGGCGGAAAGAAGGCCGAAGCCGGGATGGAGGCAACCAACTGAGTGATGGGCTGGAGTGCGGGCGCCAGTTTGGGATTGGAGCCGATGGCCACGCCCACCGGAATGGTCCACAACGCGGCGATGATCAACGAGGCATTAACGCGCAGATAGGTTGCGCCGGCGCTCCAAAGCAGCGTGCGCAGATCGGCCCAGGTGGTGCCCTCCACCAGTTGCCAGGCGTGCAGCGCGCCCCAGAAGACGAACAGCGCGGCAAAGAAGCCGAAGATGCCGGGGATCAGCCTATCCTTGCGCCGGGTCTCGTCGTCCATGGCGTGAACCACGCGGCAGGTTTCCGAGTGGGAGAGGCGGCGGTAGATGCGTTCGCCGGCGGCGTCGAGGGCGCGGCGCGGCAGGGCCAGCACGCGGCTGGGCCGCTGCAAAAGCGTCAGGATGGGCGAGGTGATGGTGCGCGAGCTCTCTACCTGCTCGATCTTGAACTTGTCGCTCCAGGCAATCAGCGGCCGCCAGATGAGCTGGTCGGTGGCCACGATGATGAGCACCAGCGCCACCATGCCCCAGAAGAGCGCGTGGCCGTCGATGGGATTGGAGAAGGCCGCGGCCTGCAGGTAACTGCCCAACCCGGGCAGGCGGAAGCTCTGCGCGCCCAGGGGAAAGGTTTCGCAGGCGATCAGCGCAAACCAGCCTCCGGCCACGCTCATGATCGAGTTCCAGATGAGGCCGATGGCGGCCGAAGGCAGCTCCAGTTGCCAGAAGCGCTGCCAGGCGCTGAAGCGGTTGATGCGCGTGGCCTCAATCATCTCCCGCGGGATGGACTTGATAGACGAGTAGAAGCTGAAGGCCATGTTCCACACCTGGCCGGTGAAGATCAGCAGGATGGAGCCCAGTTCGATGCCCATCTGGTGGCCGGGGATCAGGGCCATCATGGCCAGCATGACGCCGGGCAGAAAGCTGAGCACGGGGATGGATTGCAGAATGTCCAGCACCGCAATCATCCACGCTTCCACGCGCTGGTTGTAGGCGGCAATGTAGCCATAGCCGACCGCGAAGACCAGGCTCAGCACATACGCAATGGCGATGCGCATGCACGAGTAAAACGCGTAGAGCGGCAGCGCGGCAATGGAGTGCGAGATGTTGGATTCCGGCAGCGGCTTGCCCAGCCAGTAGCGGCCCGTCTCCACCAGCGCGAAGAAAGCGGCCAGCAGCACCAGGCTGACGGCCGCGTCGATCAGGATGGAGCGGGGCCGGGGGGTGGTGACCGGGGTGCGTCCGAGAGGCGGCGTCTTCAATGCGTCTCCTCCCGGTGTGTGGTCTCCTCTTCGCCGGCATCGGGCAGCACAAAGCGGCGCCGGCCGGCGTCAAAGTCGAAGAGCTCGGCATAGCGGCCCCAGGCCACGGCGGTTTCCATCTGGTGCAGGCACTCTTCCTCGCTGAACTGCTCGTCCAGCATGTCCAGGAAGAACTCCTCGGGCACGGAGTGGTCGCTTTTGGCCTCCAGCGCGCGGCGGATCTGGCGCAGCAGCAGCACGTGCTCCACCGCGGCATCGCGGAAGAGTTCCTTCTGGCGCAGAATCTCGGAGTTGGCAAACTCCGCGCCAGCCACGGTGATCACCGCATCGCCTTCTTCGATGGTCAAATAGCCGAGCAGTTGCGCGGCATCCACAATGGGGAGCAGGTCGTCGATTTCAAACGCCAAATCGTCGGCGGTGCGGTAGATGTCGTCGCGCCCGCCCTTGTCGATGAGCAGTTCCAGCAGGCCGGCAATGCCACCGGGCCTGGCGTGGGGCAGCATCTGGTAGTGCATCTGGCGCTGGTCGCGGACCTGCGGCACAGCCTGCTGGCCAGGGGCCTCGGTGGCTGGAACGTCGGGCCGGGTGAGCACCTTGTAGATGTAGTCCACCAGCTGCGTAAAGGGCTCGGATTTGCGGTCGCGGGGATGCTGCAACTGCACCCGGAAATCGGTGCGGATGTGGCCCGGATTGCGGCCCAGCACAATGATGCGGTCGGCCAGCAGGACAGCTTCCTCAATGTTGTGGGTCACCAGGAAGACCGCCTTGGTCGGCATGGTTTTCTTCGACCACAGCTCCAACAGCTCGGAGCGCAGGTTCTCGGCCGTCAGCACATCGAGGGCGCTGAAGGGCTCGTCCATGAAGAGCACTTCCGGCTCGACCACCAGGGCGCGCGCAAAGCCCACACGCTGCTTCATGCCGCCGCTGAGTTCTTTGGGATAGGCGGCCTCAAAACCGTCCAGGCCGACCGTGTCCAGCATCTTCATGCTGCGGGTGCGGCGCTCGTCGGCCGGCACGCCGCGGGCCTGCAGCGGAGCCTCCACGTTTTCCAGCACCGTGAGCCAGGGAAACAGGGCAAAGCTCTGGAAGACGATGGAGACGTTGATTTCGGCCTGATCGATGGGCTTGTCGTGCCAGTAGACCTGGCCGGCGGTGGGCTTGGAGAGGCCGCTCAACATGCGCAGCATGGTGGACTTGCCCGAGCCCGAAGGGCCCAGCAGGGCCAGAATCTCGCCCGGCACCACGGCCAGATCGGTAGCGGAGATCACCTGGATGCGGTTCTGGCTGGGCTGTTGGTAGAACTTTTCCACCTTTTCGGCACGGATAATGGCTTCGGCCGGCTGCACGGGGGCCGTGGCCTGTTCCTGGTTGGGGAAGACCGCTTCGCTCATGGCTGATTCTCCGGATGGGGCGGCGTGCGAAAGACACGACTCTACCAGGTTAGTATAGGCCGGCAGGATTGATGCTGGATGAATCGATTGCAATCAAACGGGTTGGCCGGGAATGTGCGCTCCCTCGCTGCCCCGTACGCCCCGCGTCGGGATATGATGAGTGAAACCGTTGCGCAAGAAAAAAATGGGTTCGTATGCCCACCGGCAACGTGCGGCAGTTGAATTCCGCTTGAGGTTAGGGAGAATGGCCAACACAACCGCAAAACCCCGAGTGCTGGTGGTGGATGACGAGCGGGTGATTGCCGATACGCTCAGCATGATCCTGAGCCAGAGCGGCTTTGAGGCGCGCGCAGTGTACTCCGGCGAACGCGCCGTGGAACTGGCCAGCGAGTGGCAGCCGGAGATGCTCATCTCCGACGTGATCATGGCCGATTTGAACGGTATTGATGCCGCCATCCGCATCCGCGAGCTGGTGCCGAAGATCAAGATCCTGCTCTTCAGCGGCCAGGCCGCCACGGCCGATCTGCTGGAAAACGCCCGCGCCCGGGGCTACGAGTTTGAGATTCTGGCCAAGCCGGTGCACCCCCAGGATCTGCTCAACCGGCTGCGCAGCTAAACGGGTTTTCCCATTGAGCTTGGTGCAGGCGCGTGCCGCTTGCAGACGCCTGCGCGGGCTTCCAGCACCAGTCGCCGTCCTGTACCATGTCGGTCGGCGAAAGAATCGAGGAAGCGCATGGAAGATGCAGGACGGCAACTCGCGGCAGGCGACTACTTTTACGAGGATCTGAACGAGGGCGACTGGTGGCTGACCGGCCAGATCGTGGTGACCGAGGCGCACATTGTCCAGTTTGCCGGGCTCAGTGGCGACTTCTTCGACGTGCACATGGACGACGAGTTTGCCCGCGCGCAGGGCTTTCCCGGTCGCATTGCGCATGGCTTGCTGGGCCTTTCCATGGTGGACGGGTTGAAGAATCGTGCCTCGGCCCGGGTGATGGCCGTGGCTTCGCTGGGCTGGAACTGGCGCTTTGTGGGCCCGATTGTGGCTGGCGACCGCATTGGCGCGCGCATCCGCGTGGCCGGCAAGCGGCTCTCCAGCAAGGGCACCGCCGTTGTGACTCTGGCGCTCGAAGTCACCCAGCAGGAAGGCAAGCTGGTGCAAACCGGCGAAACCACGCTGGTGGTGCGCAAGAAAGCCTGAACATTGCCAGATACAGCTTGACGATGGGTCGGGTGCCTCAGCGGGTGCCCCTGGTCCCTCGCCTTTGGGGACCAGGGATGCAGGCAATGCCTAGGGACGGGCAGGCGAAGCAGTTAGCCTCACCGCAGGTGATTCGGGCCCCACTCCGGGAGGAGCCGCGCCAGATCGTCGATCACCATGCGCCCGAAGACCATCTGTCCTGCGTGGTTCAAATGCGTCCGGTCCGGACCCTTCTGCTTGTTCTCCTGGCTGGCGTCCGGATGCGCCTCGGCATCGAACTTGTCGGCCTCGTCCTGCGTCATCGTGCTCAAAAACTTCATGCTGGCCGCGTGCAGATCGATGACCGGCACGTTTTCTTCATTCGCCACGCGGCGGGTGGCTTTGGCGTAGGGCTCCAGCGTGTCGTCCAGCTTGCCGTCCTTGTAGTTGCGGCGGGCCAGCGATGTAACCAGGATGGGCCGCGCACCGGCTGCCCGCGCCTCGCTGATGTAACGGCGCAGATTGGCGGCGTAGCTGGTCTCGGGATCGGTTTCCCGCTCTGGACCCTTGCCGGGCTGGTCGTTGTGACCGAACTGGATCAGGATGTAGTCGCCGTGTTCGTCGAGCGCCTTCTTCCATGCGCCTTCGTCATAAAAGCTTTTGGAGCTGCGGCCGTTGAGCGCGTCGTTGATGCACTCCACGTTCGGGGTTACCAGGTTGCAAAAGCCCGCACCCCATCCGCCGCCGGGATTCACCGTGGAATCGCCCACCAGCACCACGCGGAAGCGCGCGCCGTTGAAGATGTCCACGGTGCGAATCGCGTCCGGCGGCAGCAGCGCCGCGGTGGGCCGCACATACTTTGCCAGCGTCGGGACCGCCTTGGCTAGCTCCTCGGCCACCATGCGCCCAAAGACGTACGAGCCCAGCGGATTCAGGTGCGTCTTGTCGGGGACGGTCTTGCCCGCCGCATCCTTCTTGGTGATGCCCAGCCGGCTGCCTTCCGCCTCCGTCAGCGTGTTGAGATACGCAATGCTCGCCGCCTGCAGATCGATGAGCGGAGTGTGCATCTCCGCAGCCACCTTCTTCATCGCCTCGGCGTGGGCCAGCAGATCGGAGTGGATCTTGCCGTCCGCACCATAGTAGCGGCGGGTGATGGGCGTGACCAGAATGGGCGTAATGTCGTGGGCGCGGGCCTCTTCCACAAAGCGGCGCAGGTTGGCCGGGTACTCGTTCTTCAAATCGGTTTCACGCGGCTGGTGTTCGGCGGACTGCTCATCGTTGTGGCCGAACTGGATGAGCATGTAATCGGGTTTGACGGCCAGGGCTTTGTCCCAAAGGCCGTCTTCGCGATAGGTTTTGGTGCTGGCTCCGCCCTTGGCGTTGTTCAGGCAGGTAGCGTTCACCAGATTGGCGCAAAAGCCGTTGCCGTAACCGGCATTGGCAGTTTGGGTAGAGTCGCCCACCAGCATGATTCTCGGCTGTGCCGGGGTCTGTGCCATAGCGATGGGAACGGCGGCCAGTGAGGCCAGGGCAACAAAGATCAAAGAACGCATGGAAAAGCTCCGGAGGTATTGGCGGTTGTGAGAGTCCGTGAAGCCGATTGTAGTGCGTGGGAGGTTCGACCAGCAATGCGAGTTTCCGCCCGTTGAAAAGGGAAGAAAGACATCCACTAAAGTGATTTATTTCGAGGGGAGGCGCAGATCTTTCCCTTGACGAGCCAGGGTTCCGGTCGGCTACCCTGTAGGCTGCCGGTGGTCAGTCCTCTTGGTGTTGCACGCCGCAGTGGCTGCCCGGACGGGAGATTCGCAATGAACCTGAACCCTCAGCGCCTTGCTGCGCTTCTGCTGCCTTGCCTGTTTGCCGTTGCCATCCGTGCGCAGGATACGCGCACCGTGACCGAGCCCAGGATTCCCGCTGCCTGCATAACGCTGGAAGCCGCGATTGCCGCGCCCCATGGCGTGGTGGCCGAGGCCGACGAACAGCGGCTCGACACCGCGCGCATCCAGGCCGCCATGGACAGCTGCGAAAAGGGCAAGGCCGTGGTGCTGAAGGCCAAAGGCGCGAAGTACGTCTTCATCTCCGGCCCGCTCACCTTGCGCCCGGGCGTCACGCTGGTCATCAGTGCCAACACGGTGCTGGCGGCGGCGCGCGACCCCCGGCTCTACGACATGGAGCCCGGCACCTGCGGCACGGTCAGCGAGCGCGGCCATCGCTGCAAATCGTTTATCACCGGTGACCACGTGGAGGGCGCGGGTCTGATGGGCGACGGCGCCATCGACGGCCGCGGCGGCGCAACCCTCATTGGCAAGAACCAGAGCTGGTGGGATCTATCCCACGAGGCCAAGATCAAGGACCTGAACCAGGCCGTGCCCAAGCTCATTTCCCTGAGTCATGCCGACGGCTTCACGATGTACAAGATCACGCTGCGCAACTCGCCCAACTTCCACGTCACGGTGGGGCAGACGGATGGCTTTACCGCATGGGGGGTGAAGATCCGCACGCCGAAGATGGCGCGTAACACCGACGGCATCGACCCGGGCACCTCGAAGAACATCACCATCGCGTATGTTTCGATCAGCACCGGTGACGACGACGTGTGCCTGAAGCCGGCTCCGGGCCGCGGCGTCCAGAACATGAGCGTGCTGCATAGCCACTTTTACGCCGGCCACGGCATGTCCATCGGCTCCGGCACCGATGGCGGTGCGGATCACCTGCTGGTGGACGACCTGACCATCGACGGGGCCGACAACGGCCTGCGCATCAAGAGCGATCCTAGCCGGGGCGGTTTTGTGCACGACTTCACCTACCGCAATGTGTGCATCCGCAATACCATGAACCCGCTGGTCTTCACCCCGCACTACACCACCTTCAAGGGCTCGCGGCTCCCGATCTATCGCGACATTCATCTCGAAAACGTGCGCGTGACCACGCCCGGCGCTTACACCTTTCTGGGGCTGGACGCCGATCATAAGCTGGGCATCACGCTCGATAACGTGTGGGCCGATGGCCAGAAGGATTCGCTCTTCTACGTGAAGGACGCCGACATCATCCTCGGCCCGCACAAGGGCAACCTCGTTCCGAAGGGCGAGAACGCCACGCCGGTTGAGGCCGACGGCACAACCGATGGCGAGCCCCGCAACTGCGATGCGCGTTTTGTGCCTATGGAGCCGATTCCCACCGCGCCGGAATTGAAGGGCAAGGTGCCGGAGGAAGATCCAACGCTTTATGTAGCTGCCGACGGTACAGGCGACTTCTACTCCATCCAGCGTGCGCTGGACGTGGCCAAGCCGGGCGCGATTGTCTCCGTGGCTCCCGGCGAATATCGCGAGGTGCTGACGGTGAACAAGCCGCACATCACCATTCGCAGCCACAAAACCGACCCCAGCCAGACGGTGATTGTGAACGACCGCAATGCGGGCGAGAACGGCGGCACCTTCAAGAGCGCCACGGTGAATGTGCTGGCCGACGACTTCAAGGCCGAGAACATCACCATCGAGAACGACTTCAACAAGACGCATGAGCAGGCGACACAGGGCTCGCAGGCACTGGCTCTGCTGGTCACAGGCGACCGCGCCGTCTTCCACAACGTTCATCTGCTGGGCAACCAGGACACGGTGTATGCGGCCACCAAGAATTGCGGGCCCGACGGACAGAGCTGCACGCCCACCCGCCAGTATTTTTCCGATTGCCTGATCGCCGGCAACGTGGACTTCATCTTTGGCGACAGCAAGGCGGTCTTCGAGCGCTGCGAGATCCACTCCACTCCGCACGGTGGCGGATACATTACTGCGCAGAGCAAGCATTTCCCGACGCAGGACTCGGGCTTTGTTTTCGATCACTCGAAGCTCACTCAGGATGCGGGCGTGACCGGACCGGTCTTCCTGGGCCGGCCCTGGCGCAATTACGCCACGGTGGTCTATTTGCATACCGAGATGGGGGACAAGATTGCTCCTGCGGGCTTCCGCGAGTGGCATCCGGGCGAGACGCATGCTCTGGAAACCACCTATTACGCGGAGTTCGACTCTACCGGCCCCGGCGCGCATCCGGGCGAACGCGATCCGCACGTGCATGAATTGACTCCCGAAGAGGTCAAAAAGTGGGAGCCGGCCACCTTCCTGAAGGGTTCCGACAACTGGGACCCGACCGCCGAAGCGAAATGATGCCGGGGGTAAAATAAAAATGTACGAGTCTGCC
>Ga0371490_1000906_pt1 | contig 17217 bp, 12 predicted proteins | sample MB2SIPfraction_FD_207959 | JGI IMG/M metagenome (GOLD analysis project Ga0371490, IMG submission 207959) | Lab enriched peat soil microbial communities from McLean, Ithaca, NY, United States - MB28FN SIP fraction | ecosystem: Environmental > Terrestrial > Soil > Wetlands > Peat | place: USA... | reverse complement strand
AACAGGAACGTTCCCAGCACGATCAGCACCAGGTTGCGCTCCGTAGCACCAACCGCTTGGTCGACGGCCTGCTGCACTGCGGCCTGGCTGGTGGAAGGAATCGCAGCGGCAACTGCATGCAGGCCCGCGAAAGCAATAAGAGTCATCAAGACGAGAACGAAACACGATGCGAGGAAGGCCGAGACGATCTTCGCGCGAATACTTAACTTCATTAACATCGAACAGAATCTCCAAACGAGTAGGGGCTCCCTCTCTCCCTTGCTGAGAGGTTTAGGGACATCTGAAGGAACTTATCGACCAGCGGGCGGGCAAGGTAAGCGAATGTGGACCTGAAAAGTCAATATGTTCCGGATTGTGGCCTAGGAGGGAATCAATTTCAATTTGGTTCCACGCAGGCAGGGCCCCAGGCAAGGTCGGAGCGGGGTGTGCAGAACATCCTTGGCGGGAGGCAACCCAATTGAAGTTGGAACGGCGCGCTGGAGGCAAACCCCCGAACAACAAAAAACCCGCCGTAGCGGGCAGGGAACGGATTTCTGGAGCCGAAGGCCGGACTTGAACCGGCGACCTGCTGATTACGAATCAGCTGCTCTACCAACTGAGCTACTTCGGCCCGCCAGCTTATTGTATCGTTCTCCCGCCTTGCGGTAAAGCTGGGCGGATGGGGGGATGCGGCGGCTGATGCGGGCGGCGCGGCGATTGGCACGGCGCAGGCCAGCCGATATACTGCTGCCCATGCAGACAGATCCCCATGGCGAGTTGCTCCGGCTTGCCGAGCACTACCGGAGCCTTTATGACGGCGAGCTGCTGAATCTGGCCGCCGACGCCGATGACCTGACCGACGTGGCGCGTCAGGCGCTGAGCAGCGAGATTGCGAATCGCGGGCTGAAGCTGCCCACGGCTGAGCCGCGGCCCGCGATCGAAAATCGGCCGGCAATCGAGCGCCAGCCGATCAATCCGGCCACCAACGATGCGGTGTTCAGCGAGGGCTGGATGTCGGGCAGCGAAGATGTGCCGCTGAGTTCCGGCCGGCGGGCGAGCTTTGCGCCGATTGTGAGCCCAACGGAAGGCGACGACGAGGACGAGCCGTCTCCAGAGGCCGACTACACCTGGAAGACCGTTCTCTGCGAGTGCGAGACGGCAGAACAGGCGCGGGCGCTGCAGTTGGCGCTCTACAAAGCAGGCTATGAGAGCTGGCTGGAAACGCGGCGCGAGTTTCCCCGCGTTTTGGTTGCGGCCGACGAATTGGATGCCGCGCGCGAGATTGCCGGGCGTCCGATTCCCCTCGAGATTCTGGAGGAGCTGAACCAGGAGGTGCCGGAGTTCGAGCTGGGCAGCTGTCCGAAGTGCCATGCGCCAGATCCGGTGCTGGAGGATGTGGAGCCCACCAACCAGTGGCTCTGCGAGGTCTGCGGGCACCAGTGGAGCGATCCGGCGTAGGGCATTGCATGCAGGCACCTGCGGTGCGGCAGACGCGCTTCGCGCCGTCCCTCAAGCCACCTATGGATCCGGCCCGTAAATACCGATCAATGGGTGCCCCATCCTTTCCGCGTTTGGTGCGGAAAGGGTGGGAGAGCAGAACACTCTTTGAGGGCCGGATCGAGGGCCACTAAAACGAGCCTCTAAAACGGTAAAAGCCGCCCGGCAACAGGGCGGCTTTCACCTTAGGGAGAATAGTTCCAACGGAGGCAAAACCATCAGAACTTTCTGGCTGCATAGTAGGAGCGGGGGGAGGCAGTGTCAAGGAGAAATCGCGCACGAAATAAACCATTTTGAATCATTAAATTACAAAACGATTTCGGATCGTGGACGGTTGCCGATGTTCTCCTCTTATTCGCCTTTTAGGCTCCTGAAATTTCAGTGTTTTACGGGTGTTTCATCCTATTTCCACCTGGTTTTCCACAGGCAAAAATCCTTCTGTTAACCCTTCAGGTCCCCGCTGTCAACCGGCTCTGCGGTCTTTGTCCCACCGGGTGCCGCGGGCGGCATGTCGGAGTGCAGGTCGATGGAGATGAACTCCTCGTCGTAAACCGAGCTGGCGGGCTTGCCGTGGGCTACTCGCCACAGGGCCCGGCCGCCGCCCAGGAAGAAGCCCAGCAGGATGGCGGCACTGCCGCCGACGATGACCAGTGCGGCGATGCCCATCAGCAGCTTCGCGGTCTTGTTGACCTCGGTCTCGCCGCCTACCTGGGGCAGGACGGTGAAGTCGGCTGCGTAGTGGACGGTTTCGATCAGCTTGTGGCTCTCGTCGGGAATGGCGTCGCCGGAGACCAGGATGACGATGGGCCCGCTGCGGCGCACCTCGAGCGAGGCCAGGTCGGAGTCCTTGAGGGGCTGGGGCCAGGCGGGCTGAGCCTGCGCGCCGGCCTTGATGTAGGCCTCGATCCGGGGCTGCATGGCCTCGGCCATCTGCGGAGTGGGGTAATCGATGATGGTGAGCGTGGCAGGGCCGCTGGAGAGCTTGTAGTTGGCCGTAACGGCCTCGGCACCCTTGTCAAAGCCCACCAGCTCAGCCGGAAGCACGCCGCCCGAGCCGGCGTAGCCTGCCGGGCCCATGGCGTAGTGGGTGGTCTGGGGATCGATTTTGGCCTGGGGCAGATTGGCCAGGATGGGTGGCATGGTGGCGCGCGTGCCGCCGGGAGCCGGAATCTGTTCAGCTAGTTCGCGCAGCTCGGAGCCGCTCATGGCCTCGATCTGGGAGAAGTTGGCGTCGACAACGGTGGAACCCTTCCAGAAGAGGACGCGATTGTGAAAGGAGGTTGCGCCGGTGCCAATGTCTTCCTTGGGCCAGTTGTTCTGGCGGTAGAAGCTGTAGGCGCCGTAAGCGCCTGAGGCATCCTGGAAGCGCAGGGCGCGCAGGGTCAGGGTCTGGCCGTCGCGCTTGTAGGTGGCCGTTGCTCCAGTCACATAGGAGTATTCGCGGAGCGCGGCGGCGTTGGCGGCGTCGGCGGCTGCGGCATCGGCCAGGGGCTTGGGGGCGTCGTCCGAGACCCATCCGGCAAACGCTTCCGGCAGCAGCGCCTTGGGGCCGGCCGGCACGGAGACGGTCGCCGCGGGCTTCGGGTTGGGCTTGGCAGCCTGTGCCTGGGCCAGAACCACAGCCCCTGTTGCCGCCAGCACGGCCACTGCTCCCCAAACTGCAATTCGACGCATTGCCACTCTCCGTTTCAAAAAAATAAAAAAACTCCAGATTCAAGGGTACACGGTGAGCGTGGGCCGCACAGCACGTCAAAACCCCCTCTTTACTTGGACACTGCGGAGACGGGAAAGGTTCCCAGCACTGCGTGCAGCAGACGGCTTCGCCATCTCTGTGGGAGGGGAATCGGGCGGGGGCACAACGCCCCCGCTGGGGCATTGCTATAGGACTAGCGCTCCATGTTGCCCCACCAGGCGTCGAAGGCTGCCAGCGCGCGCTCGCACTGGATGCGGTGGCGTTCTTTCTTGTCGCGCACCCGCTTGCGCAGCTCTTCTTCGAGAGGCTCGATCAGGTCGAAGGTGATGTTGGCGGGCTGGAAGTGCTTGGCCTCCGCGTTCGTAATGTAGTGGACAAGAGAGCCCAAAGCAGTTGCACGGGGAATGGGCGTGGGCTCAAGGCCGCGGGCGATCTGGGCGGCGTAGAGCCCTGCGAGCATGCCTGTCGCAATCGATTCGGTGTAGCCCTCCACGCCCGAAAGCTGGCCGGCGATGAGCAACTTCGTTGCGTTTTTGACACGGAGCAGTGAGTCGAGAACCAGCGGCGCGCAGACGTAGGTATTGCGGTGGATCTGGCCGAAGCGCAGGAATTTGGCGTTTTCCAGGCCGGGGATCAGGCGCAGAACGCGGGCTTGCTCGCCAAACTTGAGGTGGTTCTGGAAGCCGACCAGGTTGTAGCTGGAGGCGCGCAGGTTTTCCTTGCGGAGTTGGACCACGGCCCAGGGGTTCTTGTCGGTGCGCGGGTCGCGCAGGCCGACGGGCTTCATGGGGCCAAAGCGCAGGGTATCGCGGCCGCGGCGAGCCAGAATCTCGATGGGCAGGCAGCCCTCGAAGTAGTCGACATTCTCCCATGCTTTTTTTTCGGCCGGCTCGGCGGCGATGAGCGCGTCGTAGAAGGCGTCGTATTCTTCGCGGTTCATGGGGCAGTTGATGTAGTCGGCCGTGCCCTTGTCCCAGCGGGCCTTGAAGTAGACGCGGTCCATATCGATGGTGTCGGCATCGACGATGGGGGAGATGGAGTCGTAAAAGGCGAGCTGACCGGAGCCGGTGATGCGGGCCAGATCCGCGGCCAGAGCGTCGGAGGTGAGCGGACCGGTGGCCAGGATGGTGCAGGCAACGTTCTCGTCTTGGTCGAGCGTCGTCACCTCTTCACGGATGACGCGGATGCGGGTCTCGTCCGCGATGGCCTGGGTGACGCGGCGGCCGAACTCGGTGCGGTCAACGGCCAGGGCGTGGCCTGCTGGAACCGCCGTTGCATCTGCAATACGTAAAAGAGCGGAAGCTCCGCGGCGCATCTCCTGCTTCAGGAGCCAGGGGGCGGTATTTTCCGACTCGCTTTTAAGGGAGTTGGAGCAGACCAGCTCGCCAAAGTCGGTGGTTTCGTGGGCCGGGGTCAGATGGAGCTGGCCATCGACGACGCGGCGCATCTCGTAGAGTTCCACATCGCAACCCAGCCGGGCTGCGGTCAGCGCTGCCTCCGGGCCGGCCAGTCCGCCGCCAATCACGCGAATCTTCATTGGGACTCCTCTCCGCTGGCCGCGGCCAGCCGGGTGAGGGCTTCGCCTTCGACGCGCACGATACGCCACTCATCCATCAGTTGGCCGCCCTGGGAGTGGTAGAAGTCAATGGCCGGCTGGTTCCAGTCCAGCACGGACCACTCAAAGCGGCCGCAATGGTTCTGGACGGCCTCGGAAGCCACGCGCCGGAGCAGGGCCTTGCCGATGCCCTGGCCACGCAGCTCGGGCAGGACGAAGAGATCTTCCAGATAGATGCCGGGTTGGCCGCGGAAGGTGGAGTAATTGAAGAAGTAGAGGGCATAGCCGGCGGGGCGGCCCTCGAACTCGGCGATCAGGCACTCGAAAAAGGGCCGGGGGCCAAAGCCGCCGCGTTCCAGGTCGGCTTCGGAGAGCTGGACGGCGTGGGAAAGATGTTCGTAGTCGGCCAGGGCGCGGATAAAGGCGAGGATCTGAGGGAGATCGGCGCGGGTGGCTTTCCGGATCACGGTATGCATACTCGCATTTTAAAGTGTGATACAGGCCACAATCCCGGGCGCAGGAAGCACACTACCATGATGAATGGAGTACTGTGCGCGGATTGCCACGCTAGATCCCTGCCCCGGGATATGGCAAACGGCCACAGTTGGCATCTTTCCGCGGGTTTCAGGTTGGGAAGCGGTTGTGGTGGCAGCTTCAAGGTCTTCCGTCGGGCTCTTGTGAAAGGTGCCGGATTGGATTTACCTTTGGTTTTGCTGAAGGAAACCGCGTCGGGAGCTGTTTGTGCGCTCAATCAGGAGTGCATGCCAGCGGCCTGAACCGGTCCCGAGGACGGATCAGGATCAGGCGTGGAGCGGTTGCTCCGCGATGAGCAAAGCGCCGGAGCCGGAGATGGCTCTGGCAGGCAGGGAAGATTTCGATTTTCGAGCTCGCGGGCAGCAAGGCTTGCGCCGCTCTCAAGGAGAAGAACATGAAACGCACTCTTATTCTCGGCCTCGGGCTTCTGGCGACCGCGCTGCTGCCCGCCGTGGCCCAGACGCCCGCAACCGTCGGCAAGATTCACGGCACGGTGACCAACCCGACTGGCCAGCCCCAGACCAGCGGCACGATCAGCCTGTCGACCGACGGCGGCGCGACCCTGAAGTTCACCTTCCAGATCACCCCGGCGGGCGATTACTCGGGCGAAGCGGCTCCGGGCACGTACATGGTTGTATACCGTGCAGCCGACACGCCTGCGGGCAAGATGGTGGACTCGATCCGTGGCGTCAAGATCGTTGCCGACCAGGACACGGTACAGGACGTGGATATGTCGCGCGCCGAGTACATCAAGTCGCTCACGGCGGAGCAGCAGAAGCAGCTTGAGGACCTGAAGAAGGCCAACGCCGAGGCCATGAACGCCAACAAGGTGATCAACGCCCTGAACGCCGATCTGCGGGTTGTGTCGCAGGACATCAAGGACGCCGAAGGCGCCCGTGCCAGCGCCGTGCAGGAACTGGGCGCCGGCGCCACTCGCGACGCCATCGAAGCCAAGGCCAACGAGATCCGCACCGCCAAGTTCACCGAGGTGCTGACGCTGATGACCAAGGACACGCAGGCCAAGCCGGATGAGCCGATTCTGTTCAGCCATCTGGGCCGCGCCAACCTGGGCCTGAAGAACTATGCCGACGCCGAGACTGCCTACAAGAAGGCTCTGGATCTGGAAGCGGCGGCCAAGAAGCCGAACGGGGAAGTGATTGGCGTTTCCAACGCCGGTCTGGGCGAAGTCTATGCCCGTCAGGGCAAGGTACCGGAGGCCAACGCAGCCTTTGATGCCGCCGCCAAGGCCGATCCGACCAAGGCTGGCTTCCACCTGCGCAACGAAGCCATCATCTTCTTCCAGGAGAAGAATGGCCCGGCTCAGGTTGCGGCCGCCAACGAGGCGATCGCGCTGGATCCGAACCAGGCCATTCTCTACTACATCAAGGGCCAGGGCCTGATCCAGAACGCCACGCTCGACGCGAAGGGCCATATCGTTCTTCCCGACGACTGCGTGAAAGCCTATCAGCAGTACGTGAAGTTGGCTCCCACCGGCCCCTATGCTCCCGAGGTGAAGGGCATTCTGGCGCAGGCGGGCATCAAGTAAGCATCCAGCCGACAACTGAAAGAAGCAGGGAAGAAGGGCGCATCCGGATACCGGATGCGCCCTTTCTCTTTGCAGCCGTGCTGGAGAGCCACAGGCGAGCTTTCTCTGCCGCCGATGCGGGCGGGCAGGGCGGATGGAGAAAGCGTCCTCCGTGCCGCGCGCAGCGCGCCTGCTGTTCCGCAATTGGCTGCCTCGGAAAGCCGTTGGCAGGCATGGCACGCGGAAAAGGGCCGGAAAGCGTGTTCCGGAGGACGGAATTTTTCGAGGAACTTCGGGAAGCGATCAGCCTCATGGGCAGCGGCGCAAGCAGGCATTTGCGGAAAGTTTGCCGAAAGGCCCGGGAAGTGGTGTGTGGGAGCATCTGCCCAAGAATTGCAACACGTTGGCAGGTCAGACCGCGACGGAGTTTCGGCGGAGGATTTCCCGATTAGCACTTGTTTCGCAAAGGCTTTTGCGCAATGTGGGAAGAAGAAATGCGGAACCGGGAAGGCTGGAAAGGGGAAAAACGGGCGCCAAGGAATGACTCGAATCCATGCCGCAAGGCGGAACCTTTGAACGCTCAAGTTATGCTTAACCGATTTGCGGAAGCGAGGCACCAGCACCGACTTCTGGGACCGCTGCAAGAAGGCGTTTTCACGTTGACACGAAAATTGGGCATTGCATACGTTCCCCTTCGCAAGACCAAAGTTGCCTCTTCGCGATCTGGAAAAAGTGAAGAGCAAGTTGACTTCAGAAGGAGGCCAGCATGAGGTTGAACCTCGTTGGAAAGAGAATGCTCCGGTTTGGCATGGCGTTGTGCCTGCTCTGCACGGCGGCGTGGTTGTCGGCGCAGAACACAACCAGTTGTGCCATTTCGGGGACGGTGATGGATGCTACCGGAGCAGTGATCTCCGGTGTAGCGGTAACAGTGACGAACCAGGCCACCGGCCTTGTGGTGAAGACCGCGAGCAATGCGGCGGGCTTCTTTACAGCCGAGTCGCTGGCACCGGGCGACTATTCGATTGTGACCAAGAAGACGGGATTCAAGAGCGAAGTGGTGCATGACATCCACCTGGAACCGGGCCAGCGCCGCGGCGCGGACCTGAAGCTGGACGTGGGTGAAGCCACCGTGACGGTGACCGTGGAAGCCGACGCAGTGGTGGTGCAGACCGAAAGCGCCGACCTGAGTGGCACGGTGAGCGAGAAGGAAGTCTCGAACCTGATGCTCAACGGCCGCAACTTCCAGTCGTTGGCTCTGATCGTTCCGGGCGTCAGCTCGGCCAACGGCGCCAACCAGATGGCCAACTACGGCGGCGGCGGCTATCTGGGCCAGACGGCGATCATCGTCGGCGGCACGTCGGTGGAAAAGACGACGTACACCATTGACGGCCTGTACGACATGGACCCGAACGCGATGATTAACGTCAACGTGCTGCCCACGATTGACTCGATCTCCGAGTTCAAGATCATGAAGGACAACTACAGCGCCAAGTACGGTTTGGCCGGTTCGGGCCAGATCCTGGTAGAGACCAAGTCCGGCGGCGAAAAGTACCATGGCGACGCCTACGAGTACGTGCGCAACAACTTCATCGGCACGGCCCGGCCCTATACCACCGCGACGCCGACCGGCATCTCGGCTCTCCACTACAACATCTTCGGCTATACGCTGGGCGGCCCGCTGACGATTCCCAAGGTGTACGACGGCGCGGCCAAAAAGACCTTCTTCTTTGTGGGCGGCGAGTGGCGCATCAACCACTACCCGGCTGCGCTCCAGACGCGCAACATGATTCCGCAGTCGATGCGGAATGGCGACTTCAGCGCCGGTTCCGATCCGTTCCTGGGAGGGGCCGCGCTGACCCTGGATGCGCCCAGCCAGAACCTGCTCTCAACCTACCGCGGCCTGACGCCCTCCTCCTGTATCACGGCGGATTCGACGGGCAAGATGACCCAGCTCAACAAGGCCTGCATGGACCCGACGGCAGTGGCGTTGATGAATGCCTACTGGCCGGTGACCACGTCCGTCAGTTCCAGCTACATCAACTACATCAACAATGGCACGGAGAAGGATACCCAGGGCGATTACAACTACAGAATCGACCACACCATCAACGACACGAATCAAATCACCGGACGCTGGACGAACGAAGAAGTGAACGACATGCGTCCCTCGCGTAACTACAACGATCCGGCGCCGAGCCCCGGCTCGACGGTCTACAGCCGCGGTCTCAATACGCTTCTCCGTCTGACCTCTACGCTCACGCCGAACCTGATCAACACGCTGGAAGGCGGCGAGACCTACAATAAGTGGCTGCTGGGCGTGACCAACTACACCATGCCTTCTGGCGCAACGATCGCGCAGATGTACTCCAACGCCGATCCGTTCAACCGTATTCCCGACATCAGCATGGGCGGCAACGGTACCTGGGCCTGGCTGGGCGTGGGCGCGCAGCCGAACTTCATCCACGACGGCGTCACCGTGGCCTCCGACGATGTGAGCTGGCTCAAAGGCAACCACCTGCTGCAAGGCGGAGCCATCGCACTGTTCACCATCCGCCACGTGAATGCCAATTCCTTCCCGATGGGCAACTTCAGCTTCTCCGGTGTGCATACCGGCGACACGGTTGCCGATTACCTGTTGGGTCTTGATGCCAGCTACAGCCAGAGCAACGAGCAGCCCTCTGGGCGCTTCCACAACCGCTGGCTGGAGGCTTACTTCCAGGACGACTGGAAGGTGAATCCGAAGCTCACCATCAACTATGGTGTGCGCTACTCCTACTACTGGCCGACCTACATGGAAGGCGATCAGGTGACGAATTTCAACGCCAGCAACTTTGTGGCGGCGAATGCGCCCGTGATGACCACCGGCGGCGGTTATGCAAGCCTCAACGCCTCCAAGCAGCCACTTACCGCAACCGGAACAGTCGCCAACCTGACCAACGGTTTGGTTTATGCCGGCCAGGGAATTTCCCGCGGCTTCGACAACCCCAAGGCCACAAGCTTTGGACCGCGCGTGGGCTTTGCCTATCGGTTGACGGATGACGGCAAAACCTCCCTGCATGGCGGTTTCGGTATTGGCTACACGCAAGTGGCGTTGCTGGAGACCTCCAGCCTGATGCTGAATCCGCCGTTCGTGCAGAGCACCTCGCTCTCCAACACTCTGCTGAGCCTGCCTACGGTCGGCGCCGTCGCTGGAGCTCCGGGCGTATCCAGCCTTACCGTGATCGGACCGGACTATCAGCCCACTGCGACCAAGACCTTCAGCCTTGGCGTGGAGCGGCAGGTTCTGCCCAATGCCGTTGCCCAGGTGGCGTATGCCGGAAGCCTGAGCCAGCACGTGATGGCCGAAGGCTACAACTACAACTTCGCTCTGAACGGGACCACGCCGGGTACGGCGACCTGCGCGGCCAGCGCCAGCAACCCGCTGAACAGCAGCAGCTACACCTACGCCGGACCGTCGGTTTCCTATGCTTACGATCCTTGCATTAACTCGGGTGCGGTTTCCAGTGTGTACTACGCGCCGTATCAGGGCTACAGCACCATCAGCGGCACCAACAACGGTGGCATCGCCAACTACAACGGCCTGCAGACAGGCTTCCAGTGGAAGGCAAAGACGCTGACCCTGAACGCCGCCTACACCTGGAGCAAGGCGCTCGAAGACGTCCAGCCCTCAAACCCCGGTGCAAACGGAGCCGGCGTGGGCTACGATCAGTCGGCCAGCTTCCAGAATCCCCGCAACAAGAAGGGGGACTACGGAACTCCCGATTACGACCGCAAGCACGTCTTTACTTCGGCCTGGGTCTACAAGACGCCGTTCTTTGCCAACTCCAGCAACGTCATCGCCCGCGAACTGCTTTCCGGATGGGGCTCCTCGGGCATCGTGGTTACCGAAAGCGGCTTGGCGGTAACGCCTTCGCTGTCGGTCGGAAGCCAGGGTCTGGCCTCGCGTGCAAACTTGATTGGTTCCGTCACGCACCCCGGCAATGGCAAGGCCCAGCTGGGTCAAGGCAAGTACTGGAGCATCGGATCGTTCCAGGCGCCGGCCTGGGGCATGTTCGGCGATGCCAAGCCCGGCATGTTGCGCGGACCTAAGGAAGTCAGCGTCAGCACCGCGCTCGACAAGACCTTCCCGATCCACGACAACATTGGCTTCAAGCTGCGCGTGGAGGCCTTCAACATCTTCAACCACCCCAACTTCATGATGAACGGAACCTATGGCGGCCCGACCAGCAGCTTCGGCACCGTTGCTGGTGCAGGCGATATGCGCCAGATGGAGTTCTCCGGCCGCTTAACCTTCTAATCTGCTGCAGTAACAGCACAACTGGACGGGGGCCTGTGGGCTCCCGTCCTTTTTTGCGCGAAGTTCTCACATTGCATTTGTAGAGTTGCCGTCTACAATCCAGGGGATGAGCGAAAAGCTGCTCTCCTACGAAGATGCTGCGGCGCTGGTGACGCAGCGCGCGGCCAAACTGGCCAGCCGCAAGCTGCGCACCGAGCAGGTTGCGCTCCACAAAGCCGCGGGGCGTGTGTTGGCGCGGGCGCTCAAGGCAGACAGCGATCAGCCGGCCTTCGACCGCTCCACGCGCGATGGCTACGCCTGCCGGGCGGCAGAGATGAATGCCTACAGTTCGCTGCGGGTTCAGGGGAGTTCGCGCGCAGGCGATGTGCCCGCCGGGCCGCTAGTCGAGGGCGCGGTGTGGGAGATCATGACCGGCGCACCGGTTCCTGCGGGAGCCGACGCGGTGGTCATGTTCGAGCACGTGAAGGCTGGCAAAAAGGGTGTCCGCCTGCTGGTGCCACGGCTGTTGACGGCGGGTGAAAACATTGTGCCGCGCGGCGCGCAAGCCAAAAAGGGAGACGAACTGCTCCCGGCCGGCACCGCGCTGACCTGGGCACAGATTGCGCTGGCAGCCAGTTGTGGCAAGGCGAAGCTCAAGGTCTACGCGCGGCCGCGCGTGGCGATTCTGACCACGGGCGATGAGGTTGTGTCCGTGGAGGCCAGGCCCGCGCCCGGCCAGATCCGCAACTCCAACGCGCCGATGCTGGCGGCCATGGTGGAACAGGCCGGCGGCGAGCCATGGGTACTGCCTACGGCCAGCGACAACCAGAAGGCGCTGCTGCGCGCGCTGCGGCAGGCCCGCAAGGCCGATCTGGTGCTGGTGACAGGCGGGGTTTCAGCGGGCCACTTCGACTTGGTGGAACCGGCTCTGAAGCAGCTGGGTGCGCGGTTTCCCTTCACCGGGGTGCGCATCCAGCCGGGCAAGCCCACGGTCTTTGCGGAGTTGCCAAGGAGCAAGGGGAAGAAGCACGGCGAGACGCCGTGTTTTGGGCTGCCGGGGAATCCGGTTTCCTCCGCCGTAACGTTTTTGTTGTTTGCCGCACCGGTGCTGGCGGCGCTCTGCGGCTGCGCGGTGACAGGACCACGGTTTGCCCTGGCGCGGCTCGGCGCGGGACCGCAGCGCACGCCGAAGTCTGCGCTTACGCGCTTTTTACCCGGGTTGTGCAACTTTGAAATGAAAGAGCCGACGGTGGGCTTTGTGCCCTGGCAGGGGTCTGGCGACCTGGCGGCGCTGGCCCGGTCCAACTGCTTTGTGGTTCTGCCGCCCGAGGGCGAGCCGCCCCAAGAGGGCGCGCTGGTCCGCATCCTGATTCCCTGAGGAGGTACGATGAGTGTTCCACCCCAGCTCTCCCACGTTGACGCCGAAGGCCACGCCCACATGGTGGACGTGAGCGCCAAACCAGCTACGCAGCGCACCGCCGTGGCCTCGGCCTTTGTGAGCCTTTCGGCTGCGGTGCTGGAGGCACTTCCCGCCAACCCCAAAGGCGACGTGCTGCAGATTGCGCGCATCGCCGGCATTCAGGCGGCCAAGCGCACGGCAGAACTGATTCCGCTCTGCCATCCGCTGGTGATGACCCACATTGCCGTGGAAGCGGAGGTGGTGCCGGGCGGGGTGCGGCTGGTTTCAAAGCTTGCCGCCACCGGGCCCACCGGCGTGGAGATGGAGGCGCTGACCGCGGTATCGGTGGCCGCGCTCACCATCTACGACATGTGCAAGGCGCTGGACAAAGGCATCGTGATCCACCAGATTCAGCTGGAATCAAAGACCGGCGGCAAGAGTGGGGATTATCACCGCGGCGCGTGAGGCATTGCATGCAGCGGCTGCGCTTCGCGCGGATGTTCGGGGACGGGCATGGTTCCTCCCACCTTTCGAGCAAAGAACGCGCGAGGGGCACCCGGCATTATTCCTTCCCGGGTCCCCAAAGGCGAGGGCCCCGGGGCACCCGTCTGAGCTTTTTTGAGAGATCCTCACCACAAAGGACGCGAAGCGGTCTGCCGCACCGCAGGTGCCGAAGCGGTCCGCCGCACCGCGGTGGGGGTTGCATCTTTGGTTACCCCTCGTGCATCTGTAGATACGGAAGCGAGAGGAGGTCAACCGTGTCGCTCCGAGCTGTCCGGGAGGTCCTGGACACCAAAACTACCATCGAGGGCGCTGGCGTGAAGCTCGAACGCGCCTTTGGCTTTGGCAAGACTGCCGATTTCGATCCATTTCTGCTGTTTGACGATTTCCGCAGCGACAACCCCGCCGACTATCTGGCCGGATTTCCCTGGCATCCCCACCGGGGCATTGAGACCATCACGTATGTGCTGGCAGGCGAGGTGGCGCATGGCGACTCGCTGGGCAACAAAGGCCGGATGACGGCCGGCGACGTGCAGTGGATGACCGCGGGCTCGGGAATTCTGCACCAGGAGATGCCGAAGGGCGACGCCAAGGGCCGGATGCACGGCTTCCAGCTGTGGGCCAACCTGCCTGCCAGTTTGAAGATGACTGATCCGCGCTACCAGGACATTCCGGCTGCGGCGATTCCCGAGGTGACCGAGGACGACGGGACCCATGCGCGGATCATCTGCGGCACGTTCTGGGGCCAGAAGGGGCCGGTGGAGGGTGTGGCGGCCGAGCTGGGCTCGGTGGACGCGCGCTATGTGGACATCTCTGTGCCGCCGGGCAAGCGGCGCACCATCCAGGTGGAGGTGGAACGGAACGCGTTTGCCTATGTCTTCGCGGGCTCGGGGACGTTTCGGGATTCCTCAGCTCCGCAGGCGGTGCTGACCGAGTCGGCCACCGACCCGAAGGCCGCGCCGGTGTACGACGCGCGGAATCACTCCATGGTGCTCTTTGATCGTGGCGATGAGATCGTGGTGCAGGCCGGACCGGAGGGAATCCGCTTCCTGCTGGTGAGCGGCAAGCCGCTGGAGGAACCGGTGGCATGGTATGGGCCGATTGTGATGAATACTCAAGAGGAGATCCGGCAGGCCGTGGCGGAACTGCATACGGGCGGGTTCATCCAACACAGATAATGTCTGGAAGTAAGCGATAACTTTGAGCCAGGACGAAGCGGAAATCGGCAACTCCCATGAAGAACAGGGGTTGCCGATTTCTTTGTGCAAACTATTTTCCATTCGATTGCGTCCCGGTGTATAAAGGTTGCTGCCCATCCCGCAGAGGGTCAGGCGGCAGCATGCATTGCTAGCCTGAATGCGCGCCGCTGTGGGTAAGCCAGAAGCTGGTTGCAGCTGTGCCAGATCCTTCTCAAAGGAGATTTTCTGCCATGCGCGTCGATCACGTTGTTGTGCGCGTTGCCTTGTTTGCCCTAGCCGGGCTTTCCGTTGCCGCCGTTGCCCAAACCAAGCCCAATGACCCCATGCCGCCCCGCACCTGGGTGGACAAAGACACCGGCCACCGCGTGTGGCGGCTGAGCGACGAGCCGAACTCGGGCGGCTTCTACTTCAACGTCAATGCCTACACGCCGGACCACCAGCAGATGATCTACACCTCGCCGGCCGGCATCCACGTGATGGAGATGGCGACGCGCCAGACGAAGCTGCTGGTAGCCAATCCACCGAAGACGAAAGACGCGAATCCCGAAGGCCCCGGAGCGTTTGCGGGTACCGTACACGCACTGGTGGCCGGCTACAGGACCAACAGCGTCTTCTACACGCAGACCGATCCGGCTACGCACGTGACATCGGTCTACAAGGCCGACACCAAGACGGGCCAGATTCGCAAGCTGGTGGATCTGCCTGCCCGGCACATGATTGTGAGCATCAACGCCGATGAGACGCTGGCCGCGGGCACCTACATCGAGGGCGATGCCGCCGGCAAAGAGTACGGCTCCAATTTGCCGCCCGCCAGGCAACCTGCGGGCGCGAGCGACAACCGCGTGGGTTCGGCCGCGCAGGGACCGCACTTCCAGCCCTTCAACAAGGGCGAAATGATGGAGCGGCGGTTGGCGGCACGCTTGCCGCTGGTGCTGTTCACCATACGGCTGGAGCCGGGCGCGAACGGCGAAAAGGTGGGTGAGGAGAAGATCCTGCTTCATTCGACCGACTGGGTCAACCACCTGCTGTTTTCGCCGGTCGATCCGGAGCTGTTGATGTATTGCCACGAGGGCCCGTGGCACAAGGTGGATCGCATCTGGATGATCCATACCGACGGCACCCACAACACCCTGGTCCACAAGCGCACCATGGCCATGGAGATTGCCGGCCACGAGTTCTGGGGGTTGGACGGCGAGACCATCTGGTACGACTGGCAGTATCCGCGCGGGGAAGATTTTTTTCTGGCCGGCTATAACCTGAAGACGGGCCAGCGGACCGCTTACCACATGCAGCGCAACGACTGGTCGATCCACTTCAACCTGACCAAGGATCTGGACCTGTTTACCGGCGACGGCGGCGATCCGGGCCAGGTGGCCAAGGCCAAGGACGGCGAGTGGATCGAGCTCTTCCATCCGGAGCTCTACAAGATCAGCGCCGACACCCTGAACGGCAAGGACTTCTGGCAGCCGGGCGTCTTCCATCCCGAGCACCTGGTGAACATGAGCCACCACTACTACCGCGAAGAGCCCAACGTGCGCTTCTCGCCGGACAAGAAGCTGGTGCTGTTCACCAGCAACATGTTCGGACCGAGCTATGTGTTTGCGGCCGAGGTGGAGAAAGCTGTGGATGCGAAGCCGGAGGAAGTGGTTTCAACGCCGGAGCTGGCGCGGAAGTACAATCCCACCGATCCGCCGGAGAGCAAGGCGCCGATGCCTGAGGCACGGTAACAGCGAGACAGGAAAACAGAGGCGGGCCGGAAGCGATTCCGGCCCGTTTTTGTTGGGATGTGGCAGTACGCAGGAAGCACAGGCAACGCGGCGACCGGCAGACGAAAAGCAACTGCAGATCCTATGTCTCTTCGGTCGGCAACTCGGCAGCCAGAATCTTCAGGGGCGTTACGCCTTGCTGGCGGAGAGCGCGCAGGCTGAGGGCGTCGTGGCGCTTGGCCAGGCGGCGGCCGTTGTGGTCCACCACCAGGCGGCAGTGGTAAAAGGCCGGCGGCTCCAGGCCCAGAGCCTTGTAGAGCAGAAGCTGGCGGGCGGTGGATTTGAGCAGATCGGCGCCGCGCACCACCTCGGTGATGCCCATGGCGGCGTCATCCACCACGCAGGCCAGCTGATAGCTGGGCACGCCATCGCGCCGCCAGACCACGAAATCGCCAAAATCCTCGCCGGCTACAAACTTCTGCAGGCCGAGATTGCGGTCTTCAAAGGCGATCACCGTGCCATCGGGGACGCGGAAGCGCCAGTTGGCGCCGTCGGGCGATTCATTGTGGCTGGAGGTAGGGCCGGGCAACTGCGGCAGACGCGCCAGCAGGTGGCGGCAGGTGCCGGGATAGATCGGCTCGTCGTCCAGCGGCTCCAGCTTGCCGTTGCTCTGGCCCGGGGTAGAGCTCTCATGGGGCGCGCCCAGGGCGGCGGCCAGATCCTTGCGGCTGCAGCGGCAGGGAAACAAGAATCCGCGCTCCACCAGCTTGCGCCACGCGGCCAGATAAAACTGCCGGCGCTTGCTCTGCACATAGGGCCCGCAGGGACCGCCGCGATCGGGGCCTTCGATCCAGCGGATGCCGAGCCAGCGCAGGTCCTCCAGTGCGGCGTCGGCGTACAGGGTCTTGCTGCGTTCCGGGTCCAGATCTTCCATGCGCAGAATGAGCGCGCCGCCGGCCTGGCGGGTGCGCTGCCAGGCGGTCCAGAAGGTGCGCGCATGGCCCACATGCAGAAAGCCGGTGGGCGAGGGCGCAAGGCGGCCGCGATAGCTGGAAGTCGGAGTTGGGGCAATCGTGGCCATCCTGCCCTCAGTCTAGGCAAAGGCCGGAGCCGGGCATATGAGGAGCTTGATCCTTGGCGAACTTGATTCCCGGGCATTGCATGCAGCCATTGCATGGAGCGGAGCACTGCGTGTGGCGGGCCAGGGAGGGAGTTGGGAAGGCTGTCAATGGGGCGGCGTCTCTGGGCGGCAGGCAAAGTGCAGAAGGGAAGGGGCGTTAGGGAAGTTGGCAGCGATTGCAGAGGATTTGCCGCCTCCGGCCTAGTCTGGGAGCAACACAGAAAAGGGCAGAC
>Ga0371490_1000904_pt1 | contig 17277 bp, 9 predicted proteins | sample MB2SIPfraction_FD_207959 | JGI IMG/M metagenome (GOLD analysis project Ga0371490, IMG submission 207959) | Lab enriched peat soil microbial communities from McLean, Ithaca, NY, United States - MB28FN SIP fraction | ecosystem: Environmental > Terrestrial > Soil > Wetlands > Peat | place: USA... | reverse complement strand
GGAGAGAATTCGAAACTGGCGTGTTCATAGCCTCTATTCGACCGGGAGTGCGAGGTGCGGTTCGATGAAACTGAGGTCCCACGCTTGGCTCCTTCGAGTCCTTCTGCTTGTTCTCTGTCTCCCCGCTAAGGTGAGAGCGCAAACGACGACTTCGGGCGGGTTGACTGGAGTCGTAACCGATCCGAGCGGTGCGATTGTAAGGTTCATGCGAGCGAGGATCACGTACTTGCTGATTCTCTGCGCGCTCAGCGGCGCTTCGCTGTTGGCGCAGTCCACACTCGGGACCCTTCTCGGAACGGTGACGGACTCGAGCGGCGCGGTGATCCCCAACTGCGTCGTCAAGATCACGAATATCGACGAGGGCATATCGCGGACGGTGAAGACGGACCAAAACGGAAACTACGAGGCCCCCGACTCCAAGCCCGGCCGCTACACGATCGAGGCCAGCAACCCGGGGTTCAGGACCGAAAAGGTGGAAGGACTGAACTTGGTTTCTCGCCAGACGCTGCGCGTGGACGTAACCCTGCAGGTCGGAGAGGTCTCGCAGCAGGTGTTCGTGGAGAGCGCGGCTGGCGCCATCACCACCGAGACCGAGACGGTCTCTTCCACGTACACTACGCTGCAAATCACCAGTCTGCCGACAAACTACCGTGCCTCCAGCACCGGGAACAGCCCCTATTACCTGCTATCGATTTTGCCCGGAGTCCAGTCTGACAACAGCGGCAACCTGTCCATTCAAGGCGGCCTGCAGTCTCAGTCGCAGTTCACCGTGGACGGAATCTCCACCACCGATACGACGGGCAATTGGCCCATCAAGGACGCCTTCCCTTCGGCGGAGTCGATTGCCGAAATAAAAGTCCAGGGCGTGGGCAGCCCCGCCGAATTCGGCGCCCCCGGCGACGTCACCACCATCTCCAAGAGCGGCACCAACACGCTCCACGGAGACACTTTCTGGTACCACCAGAACGCCGCGCTCAACGCCATTCCCTTCGGCGCGACCTCCGAGCCCTCGGAGATCGCCAACGACTTCGGCGGCAGCCTGGGGGGCCCGGTGGTCATTCCGCACCTTTATAACGGCCACGACCGGACCTTCTTCTTTGGCACCTACGAAGGCTTCCGTCTCCCGCGCACCGGCGTCATCCAGAACAAAGTTCCCACCCAGGCCATGCGCGAAGGCGATTTGTCGGTCATCTGCGCGTCCGGGTTTAACGCGAACGGCCTCTGCAATGACACGGACGCGAGAGGGAACCGGATCGATCAAATCAGCAATCCCGCCACCGGCCAGCCGTTCCCGGACAACCAAATCCCATCGGCAATGATTAACTCCGTGGCCTCAGGGGTCCTCAGCCTGTATCCCATGCCCAACAACGGAGGGGCATTCACGAATAACAACTACAACGTGAACGTGCCGGCGAGCTACACCTCCAACGGGTTCGACATCCGGGGCGACCAGTATTTTGGGTCGAAGCTCTCCGTCTTCGGAAGGTATACGTATAAGAATGTCAGCAACCTGTCGCCGACGGAGCTGCTGATCCCCTCCTCCAGCGACTTCGAGAACATCCGCATGCTGGTTACCTCCGGAACCTACACGTTCTCGCCGACAATCCTGAACGAATTCCGCTTCGGTTTCACCGACGACCATTTCGGGAACTCGAACCCCTTTAACGGTCAAGCCTTCACCAACAGCCTGGGCTTGCAGAACATCAGCCAGCACATCTTCTTTAACGGCGTAACGGAAGTGGACTTCAGCGGCGCCAGCGGCATCCAATCTCTCAATGTCGACCGGCTGAGCGGCATCAACCAGGCGCGGACTTACGAGTTCAACGACAACCTGACCTGGACCAAGAGGCGCCACACCTTCAAGTTCGGGATGGACTTGCAGATGATTCGCGCCGTGACCCCGCTGAGCTTCTTCGGCGCGGACAACTACGGCACTTTCGGTTTTCAGAACACCTTCTCAGGATACGACTTCAGTGACTTCCTGCTGGGCTACCCCGCCACGTCGGACTTGGACACCGTCAGCCAGGACAACGACGGGCGCAGCCGCCACTGGGCCCTCTTCACCGAGGATAGCTTCCGCGTCAGCCGTCGTCTAACGCTAGAATTAGGTTTGCGCTGGGAGTATCACCCCGGATACATCGACGCCGGCGGCAACATCGGCAACTTCGATCAATCCCCCCTCCGATCCGGCTCCGTAGTCTATCCCGACGGTTTTGCCAACCTTCTGGCGCCCGGATTCCTGCGGTCGTTTGACGCCTGCCCGACGACGGCAGTCCCACTGACCGCCAGCGATCCCACGTCGCTCAACGGAGCTCCTTGCACGCCGGTGCTCTCCGCTTCGCAGGCCGGCCTGCCGGAGGGACTGCGCACCACCTCGAAGCGCTTCCTGCCGCGCCTAGGCGTCGCCTACAAGCCGTTCGACAACGACAAAACTGTGGTGCGAGGCGGCGTAGGCGCCTACGAGGCTGCCAGCCTGGGTTCCATCTACTATGCCCTCACCGGGACTCTGCAGTCCTATACCGACTCGTTCCTCAACACCGTGGGGCCCGACGGCACCCCCGTCTTCGCTTGGCCACAAACCAGCACCGGTGGATCGGGCATCGGCGCGCCCCAATACGGCAGCGACTCCTTCGACTTCGCCACTGCCATCAACTGGAAGGAGCCCTATTCGCTGCAATGGAACCTTTCGGTGGAACGCGAAGTCGGCCTCAATACCGGCCTGCGCGTCTCTTACATCGGCATGAAGACGACGCAACTGGTGTGGGCGCCCGACGACAATCAGTCAAATTCCTCGTTGATTCCGTTCGCCGATCAACCTCTGAGCAGCCGCCCCTATCCGAACTGGGGGGTTGTGAACACGCGGGCGGTCGGCGCCACCGCCAACTACAATGCGCTGCAGATCGAAGCCAACCGGCGGCTCCGCAAGGGGCTGACCTTCGACTCCACTTACACATGGTCGAAGAACCTGGCCGACAATCAGGGCCCTCAAGCCAACGACGGCTTCTGCGACGAGGTCTCCTGCCATCTTTCGGCGGACCTCTTCGATCGCCGCAGCGAGTACGGCAACACATTCGGTCCGCGCCGGCATAACTGGACCAGCACGCTGATCTACCAGTTGCCCTTCGGGCGTGGCCAGCGATTTGCCGGCGGCGCCAACGGCGTGCTGAACGCCGTCATCGGCGGGTGGCAGACCAGCAACATCTTGCTCGTCCAATCGGGCCCGTTCTTGTCGCCGCTCTTCGCAGGCGCTGACCCTTCGGGGACCGGCTCGGGTACCTTTGACGGCCGTGCGACCCACCCGGACCGCGTTGGCTCAGCCTATCCGGGCTCTCAAAACTCCAGCCAATGGTTCCTGTCCTCCGGCTTCGCCTGCCCGGGCGGTGATTGCTCGGTGGGCACAAGCCTCGCCCATCCGCCTATCGGCCGCTTTGGAACCTCGGGGGTCGGCATTCTGGAAGGCCCCGGCACCATCAACTGGGACTTCGCCCTCTCCAAGAGCTTCCCCCTCACCGAGCGCGCCAAGCTCAAGATCGAAGTCTCCTTCGTCAACGTTCTCAATCACGTCAACCTGGGGAATCCGGACATGACCTTTACGGATCCCAACAACCCTAGCCAGGGACTCTGCGGCTTCGGCTGCATCACCTCGGCCCAGGGCCTCTACCAGTTCGCCGGGGCGCGCACCGGCCAGATCGGGGCGCGCATCGACTTCTAAGGACAAGTAAAGCTCGCCGCCAGCTTCAGAAGTTTTCCATCATCCACATGTTGCCGCTCATGGTCCGGCTCTGGATCGCCAGGTGGCGGCCATCCGGGGATGGGAAGGCGAGTATATCGCCAGTAGCCCCGGTATTCTCCCGAAGGACATGCGAGTTCCCCTGAAGGTCCACGTACAGAAGCACGCTTGCACCCCTGACGTTGGCAACAACAAATAATCCCTTGCCATCTGACGCCCACGTGAATTCCTGGAGGTTATCCCAACCCTTTACATTGATCTGCTGCACGGCCGGGCCGCGCACAGAGAGAATGTAGACCGGGCCTGCCGGGCTTCGGGTCGCCGCAATGCGCGTGCCATCCGGGGAAAGGTCTGAGAACCAATCGTTGTCGTTCGGATCGAGAGCAAAGCGGGCGAGCTCGGGGCCACGTCCTTTCAAAGGATCGAGAGTCGTTATGATCTCCTGGGTGCGATCATCACTTGGTTCGGCAATCGCACACAGCTCAGACGGGGATCTTGCACACATAATGAGACTGATAGGTCTGCCCGTGAAGAGCTCCTGAGGCGGCCCGCCATTTATGGAGACGCGCATAATTGGTTGCGGTCTTGTTCCCAGTGGCTCCCGCAGATCTCCAGCGCCGAAATAGAGAATCCACTTGCCGTCCGGAGTCAGGCGAGCGTCTCGGCTAAACCCCTCTGTGACAAGTGGCTTTGCGGTTTCCTGGTCCAGGGACTGTTTGTAAATCCCAGGGCTGCCGGCGCGATCCGAGATGAGGAGAACTTCCTTGCTATCTGCTGTCCAAGGCCCAACTTCATCCGAACTCTCGCTCAGCGGGAAATGCCTCAAATTGAGGATGCGCGTTCCGCCCGCGGCCAACTCGGCCATGTACGGAATCATGTGTGACGCCCATTTCAAGAATGCGAGCCGCTTGCCATCAGCAGTCGCACTCGTGTTGCCCACACAGTACCCAGTCCAGTTTGTCAGGCGCCTCGGCTTTTCGATGAGTTGCCCTGTGCCTGGGTCAGCGCGCACGGTCCAGTAGTTACAGTTAGATACGTCGAGGTTTGGACTGGGTTCTCTCACGGAGTACAGCAACTGCCCGCTTGGTAACCAAGATATATCCATTATGTTTTTCATCTCGGAAGGAGAAAGCAGCCTGATGGGAGGCCCTCCGTTCAGGTCGCGGCTCAGGAGACTGTCTCCAGACTTGTCGGTCTTGATGTAGACGACCCGTTGTCCCTGCTCAGCCCAAAAACATGCGGCAATTGCACTACTCTCGTCCGCATCAAGTAACTTTCGTTCGAGTTCTCCCGTGGGCGCCATCAACCAGACTTCGAGTTCGCCGAAGCGACCCTTGTTAGAGCCAACCGCAATGGAGCCGTTTGGAAACACTGACCGTGCAACGGCTTCGCTGCGAAGCTTGCGCGGTGCGCCGCCGAGCACCGAAACCATCCAAATGCTCGTGTCCTGCGAACTCCAGAGACTGGGATCCTGGGCAGAAGGATGGGCATTAGCGACAAACCTGGCACTATCCGGAAACCAGGCGGTGGGGACAATCTCCCACTGCGCATTTTTGCTATTCAATCCTTCGGACTGGGGAACAGCGTGGGTCTCGCCGGTTTCAAGAAGCTTGATATACATGCCATTGATGTCGGTGTAGGCGAGATATTTGCCGTCGGGAGAAATGGCCCCGCTTGTCACGCGGTTCTCGAAGGAGTTAAAGGTGAGTTGCGTTAATTTCGGTTGGGGTGGACCTTGTAACGGCCGCTGGCGACGCTGGTAAACCCAGAAAATCGCGGTCATGAGCAAGAGCAGGGCAAGACCCCCTGCCGCCACCTCCCACCAGCGAGAACGACGTTCGGCTGCTTCCTTCAAACCCTGCAGATCGGCACGAATTTCCGCCGCAGACTGGTAGCGAGCTTCTCTGTCCTTCGCGAGGGTCTTGTTGATGATTTTTTGCAGCTTCGCAGGGAGTTTGGAATTGAATTGAGACAGCGGGGCAGGTGTTTGCTGGAGAATGGCATCGCGAAGCACCGGTCCGGACCTGCCCTTGAATGCGCGTTGCCCCGTCGCCATCTCATAGAGCACGAGGCCAAAGGAAAACAGATCCGTCCGCGCGTCTAACTTCTCGCCGCGAACTTGCTCCGGTGACATGTAACCAGCCGTCCCCATGGCCACTCCAGTTAGGCTGAGGAGCGGATCGGGAGTTCTCCCTGATACGGTTTTGCGCGGTAATCCTCCTGCGCCGCCTTCCGGGAGCTCCGGTTCCAGAGAATCTCCGGCAATCTGGACGGCAAGCTTCGCCAGTCCGAAATCCAGGATCTTGGCTTGTCCCTGTCTGGTTACAAAAATATTGGCGGGCTTGATGTCGCGATGGATGATGCCTTTCTGATGCGCGGCGTGCAATCCATCCGCAATCTGGATGGCTAGATCGACCAACTTATCAAGCGGCAGCGGTGGTTTTCCGGGCGCCCCGACGTAGCGCGGGCGTCTCGCCCGCTGCGGCGGGAGCGTCTCCCTGCCGTGCGCGGGCAGGATGCCCGCGCCACCGCGCGAGATTAATTCCCGCAGCGTCTCGCCTTCGAGTAACTGCATGACCAGGAAGGGTTGGCCCTCGTGCTCTCCGAACTCGTAGATGGGGCAGATGTTGGGATGCTCCAGCGCTGAAGCCGAGCGTGCTTCGCGCTCGAAGCGCCCGAGCGCCGCCGAATCCTCTGCGGAGTCTTCGGGGAGGAACTTCAGCGCCACTTGGCGCCCCAGCTTGATGTCCTCCGCCCGGTACACCAAGCCCATGCCGCCGCCACCCAGGCCGCCCAAAATGCGGTAGTGGGAAATGGTCTGGCCCACCAGCGGAAACCCCACGCCATCGAGCGCACCGCGTACTGCGGCCTGCATGTGATCATGTGCGCTCTCCTCGCTGGCAAGCAGCGCCTCTACTTCTCGCCGCAACTCCAGGTCATCCGCGCATTCCTTGTCCAGCAGAAGGGCGCGGTCCTCTGGTTCGCAGTCCACAACGCGATGGAATAGCTCCTCGATCTGCGCCCAGCGTTGGGGAGTCAAGTTGCACCTACCCGCTTTGCATCGCGTGGTGAAGCCAGGCTTCTGCCATCCTCAAGTCGCGCCGGACTGTGACGGCAGAAACTTCCAGCGCTTGTGCTACTTCCTCCATCGAAAGCCCGCCAAAATAGCGCAGCTCGACGGCTTTGCACTTCCGCGGATCGATCTTTTCGAGTGCGTTGAGGCTGCTGTCGAGAGCCATGAGATCCTGGCTGCGATCCTCCATAAAGCTCACCGCCTGTTCCAGTGGAACTTGCAGCCCTGCTCGCTTGCCGGCTTGCTTCCGTCGCGCGTGGTCCACCAAAATCTGGCGCATCAGTCGCGCCGCCACGCCATAGAAATGCGACCGGTTCTGCCAATTGGGATTCTTCTGATCCACGAGTCGCAGGTAGGCCTCATGCACGAGCGCCGTAGGCTGCAAGGTGTGACCTTGACGTTCTCTACGCAGGTAACTGGCAGCGAGTTTGCGAAGTTCCTTATAGACGAGGGGTGTAAGCTCGTCGAGGGCGCGCTGGTTACCCTTCGCCCATTCGGCCAGCAAGAGCGTCACTTCGTGGGTGTCTGACCCGCTCATCGGATTGTTCTGCGCTAGTGTACTGACGTCATTATACATCTTCCAGCCGCCCCCGCAAAAGTAGTGGCGTTATTAGTCATGTTCCCATGATCGGTTTTCGCTCTGCTCTGCGCATGACTAAGTAGGAGCCGCGGAGTTCATAAACCGTTCCGTGAGGAGGTGGCTGTAATGAAGGCCAAGATTGAAGGGGTTGCCAACGTAGCCGTGATCCTGTTGGCCATAGTGATGGGGTCGCTTTTTCTCAAGGACCGCTCGATGTGCAAAAGCGAGTCCGCGCACTGCTGATGCATCGAAATGGCACCCGCTTTTTGATTCATCGCACCGGCGCACCGGGAGAAGAGTTGAGAAAGCAGGAGGAGAAGATGAAACGCAAAAGGATTTTTCTGGAGTTCAAGAAATCCGGGCCGGCTTTACTCGTGGTGGGAATGCTGGCCTTACTGACCACGCTCACGCGACCTGTTCGTGCCACTTTTCCTGGCAGGAACGGCCGGATTGCGTTCGTCCAACAGTTCCCCGGTCTGAACGGCTCAGGGGGCGACATCTACACCGTGAACCCCGACGGAAGCGATTTGAAACAGCTCACGTCTTTGGGGTCCAGCGGCACCGGCGCATACTACGCGACCTGGTCTTCTGACGGGCGATACTTGACGTTCCAAATCTTCAATCCCAACACCCAGCAGGGGCAGCTCTGGTTGATGAATGCCGATGGGAGCAACCAGCACCTCTTATTCAACGATCCCTTGTTCAGTGATTTTCAGCCGACCTTCTCACCCGACGGCAGCCACATCGTCTTTACCCGATGCGGCGGAGCTGCCGGGAATTGCGCCATATATCGGGTCAAGTCTGACGGCACCGGCCTCACGGCCCTCACGCCGTTCGATATCAACCCTGATATGGTTGACTTTAACCCGGTGTATTCGCCGGACGGAAGCACCATCGCTTTCGCGAGCCAAGCCCGAGGCGGCATTCTCGCTTCGGTTTACCTGATGAACGCTAATGGCTCGAACATCCGCCCGCTGACACCGCCGGCGCTCGAAGGATGGCTACCCGACTGGTCACCAGACGGCCAGAGGCTCGCGTTTACGACGAACTTTATAGGCGGCGTCCTGGACGAGGAAATTTGGACTATCAATGCGGATGGGACCCAGCCGACGCGCCTGACGAGCAACAACACTGATTACCAAGGCTACTTGTCGGGCCCGCACGACAGCGCTCCGTCGTGGTCCCCGGAGGGAGACGCCATCGTCTTCGAGCGCGATGCTCCCGATTTCAGCAGCTCGGCAATTTACATCATGAACACAGACGGAACTGGCGAGAGCATGGTGCTTCAGGGAATTGGCAGAAGAACGCCGAAAATCCCTCCCCGCCGTGGCTACGGCGCAGGAAAGCCCGGGCAGGACCGCCTGGAATTGCTGGAGCAAGGGGGAACCTTCCCGCGCTGGGGCGCGGCCACCAACTAGCGCCTCAAAATTGATCACCATTTCAGCAAAATCAAAGGAGAACGGAGGCATTATGAACACGCATAGACCAACTCGTAGTTCCTTCGCCGTGACGAAGGTTCGGTGCATCGCCCTCGCGGCGCTTTGGGCTTTGACATCCGCAGGCATTACCCTCGGAGCATCAACCGGCCGCATCGCGTTTGTTGGCAACCAGAGTGGCAGCTTTCAACTGTACACGATGAATCCCGACGGAAGTGACATGGCCCAGATCACCTATCTGGGGCCGACCTCGTTTGAGAGTTGGTCGCCCGATTTTTCTCCTGATGGACGGCGGATCGCATTCTGCTACGGAACATTCAACAGCTCCGGCAATCTGGTCACCGAGATTTACGCGATCAATGTGGACGGCACCGGACTCACACAATTCACGCACGACGGGCAGTTCGATTGCTTTCCGCGCTGGTCTCCGGACGCTACCAGAATCGTTTTCGGACGGACTGCGGCCTTAACTCAACAACTCGTCACCACAACTATGGCGGCCGACGGGTCCGATATCAAGGAACTCACCACGCCTTTCTGGAGTATCGGCCGCTCCGGGTACACACCAGACGGTCGTCGCATCTTATGGGAAACACAGCAAGCGGGCTTCGTTTCGGTGATTTGGAGCATGGACGCGCAAGGCGGCCAGCAGCAACGACTAACCGCCCCGGCGCTGCGAGCGGGCGACATCAGTGCTCCATCGCCTGACGGCAAACACCTTGCTTTCATTAGTTACCAGAACACGCTACCTGTGCTGCCCATCACGATCTTTGTGATGAACCTTGACGGCACAGGCATCCAGCAGATCACTCAACCCGTTGGCAACTCTCACGATATGGCCCCGAACTACTCGCCGGACGGTACGAAGATCGTGTTCGCAAGCGACCGGCTGAGCTCCGATGGCAGTCTGGACATTTTTACCATGAATGCGGACGGAACCAACCTTACGCGAATTGCCACCGGTGTCACCGTCGGAGGTTGCCCGGACGTGAGTTGCGTCACCCCGGCCTGGGGCCGCAAACCATAAGCGCAATCCGGACAGCCCGCCGAGTCTCTGAGAACGAGACTCTGCAATGCCATACCGTAAATTCTTGTTTTGGTGTAGGGCCGAACGGCGTTCGGCCCCGCGCCAGCGCCGCTGGCCCCTACAAGTTTGCTTGCGGCTCCGCCGCGATGCGCAGTTTCAGGACCGAATGCCACTTTATCGCCCGGCAGCCCGCAGACAGCTGGTGGGCGCGCGGGAAATGACTGCGGCGATGTGGAGCCTTTCTCTTCCAACAACTTTCCTGAAGGTATCGAATTAGTACTTGCGTACCGTTGATTGCCGGGTATCCCCACGGATAGAATTCAGGAAGCTGCTGGCGGATGATCGGGCGGCTCGCGCTGTCAGTGCGCCTCACGGCAAAAGCACGAGCTCCGCCCACTCCGGTCGCGAGGAAAGGCGAGACAACCGGAGATTCTGAGGCCACGTCTATGGGTAGGTGGCGGCACATGAGAGGCCTGAAAACAAGTAACGGACATCACGCATCGCTCCTTGGCATTGCTTTGGCCACGATGCTCGCAGGCACGGCGCTGCCGGCTCAGCAGATCCAGCAGCAGGACGACTTGCAGACCCACCAACAGCAGGGTCGGCAAGATCTCCAGCAAGATCAACAAAACGAGCAGCAGGCCAAGCAGCAAAAAGAACGATTGGCCCAGGAACTGGCGCGGGAGCAAGACGAAAACCAGTACCACGGGGAGCGGCCGTCGCCCACGCCCCAGGCGCGGCAAGCGCTGGCGGAGAAGTCCCCAATGCAGCAGGCATCAGCCGATGCCGAGGTTTTGCACGCGCTCTTGCGGCGGCCACTGGTGCTAAGCTCGCCTGCCCCCATTATGCGCATTTCAGAGGCCGACCCCAGCATGATCGACACCGTGGTGCTGAGCCGCAACCAGATCCTGATCAACGGCAAGACGCATGGCCGCGTTTCGCTGACCGTGTGGGATGCGACGGGCCGAAGCCAGGAATTCGACATCAGCGTTGACCAGGACGCCCCCGTCACGGCGCAGCAATTGCCGGAAGCCCTCCCCGACCCGCCAGTGCGGACCGAAGCACAGAAAGGAAAAACGCATTGGCTTGATTGGGCAGTCATTGCGTCCATTGCCTTGGTAGCAGGAGTAATATTCGGAGCGCGGCGGCAACGCCACCCGCATATAAGCAAACTTGATCTTCAGACACGAAGCGGGGATTCCCGGGAGGAGACCCACGCATCTGGGCCGCCTGTTACCCCACACGTGGACGCCGCCAACTCTCCTATGGAGGAGGCCATTACCGACGCGTTGACGGGCCTCAAGACCCGTCGCTATCTCATGGAGGCGCTGGACGAGGAATGGCGGTTGTCTGCCCGCTCTGGCCATCCGTTTTCCGTGATCATGTTGGACCTCGATGGTTTTAAAAATGTCAATGAACGCGGGGGCCAAGCGGAGGGCGATCGAATGCTGGCAGCGGTAGCCACCGTGCTCGACGCCCGCTCGAGACAGTCGCATGTGCTGGCGAGGTGCACGAGTGATGAGTTCGCCGTTCTGCTGCCCGAGACGAACACGCACCAAGCGGAGATTCTGGCGGAGAGGCTGCGGGCTGCCTTGGCTGGGGACAACGTCCTGCGCGCGCACCATGTAGCCGCGAGTTTTGGGATCGCGACCTTCCCGGACCACGGCCGAATCCCAGAGGAGATTCTCAAGGCCGCATATTCCGGAATAAATCTTGCCAAACGTTGTAAGGGGAACTGTGTGAAGGTGGCTCCGCCCACCCTCAAGCCAGGCATTGCAGAACGTAACGAGCGACTGCTCATGGCGTATCTGGACGCAGCGGTGAAAGGGATCTATTCCGTCACGCCTGATACCGGTATAGGCGATTCGCCCTCCGGCCTGAAGCTTTCGGACGACGGGTCGCGCACCGCCTCTGCGACTGTGGCGCAGATGAAGCCTCTTTTGAACTCGATGGCAGCGCTCGCTTTCGCTGTGGAAGCCAAAGGTCCATACATGAAGGGCCATGCTCAGGCGGTTTCCAGGCTGGCTGCCCGGATCGCCACTCAACTGGGATTATCTCCCGCCGAAGTCGAAGAAATCCGCCTGGGGGGCCTCTTTCACGACATCGGCAAGCTCCACGTGCCGGAGTCCGTGTGCAACAAGCCTGACCTGCTGACGGCGGAAGAGTTCGAGATCATGAAGACCCATGCGGCTTCGGGCGCGAAGATGCTGGGACCTTTGAACTCGAAAGTTATAGAAAGCATCGTGCTTCACCACCACGAGCGCTACGACGGCAAGGGTTTCCCGGACGGGCTGGCGGGAGAGAGCATTCCGCTAGGAGCGCGAATTGTGGCGGTGGCGGAGTGCTTCCACAATATGATTTCCGAGCTGCCTTACAAGAGCGCCCGCACTTTCGAGGATACGCTTGCCGAGTTACGCCGTTGCTCCGGCACGCAGTTTGACCCCAAGGTCTTAATGGCCTTTCTCGACTGGCTTCAAATCTACAACGCTCCCCCCAAGAAATCGTGACCGCGCGATGGCGCCTTGGCGTGCAGCAACGTCACTTCAAAGGCCCTACTCGAGCACGTAGATGTTCTTCTTGGCGCAGATCTCCTTCAGGATTTTCGGCCATACCGTTACGCTGACCTCGCCCAAGTGAGCCTTCCTGAGCAATAACATCAGCGTGCGTGATTGGCCGATCCCGCCGCCAATCGTAAGCGGAATGCGATTGGACAAGATCCCCTGGTGGTACGGCAGCTTCATCAAATAGAGCTGATGGGCCATTTCCAACTGGACTTTCAGGGTTTCAGCCGTCACGCGGATACCCATCGAAGTCAGTTCATGCCGCCGCCTGGTAACGTGGTTCCACACCAGAATGTCGCCATTCAAGCCATGAGTCGGCTTGCCGGTTTCTTTGCTCGTATCCGTGACCCAATCATCGTAGTCAGCGGCGCGATTCTCGTGAGGATAACCATCCTTCAACGGCCAGCCTATCCCAATGATGAAGATTGCCGGGTACTCCTGAAGTACCTTTGTCTCACGCTGCTTGCGCGGCAGATCGGGATACAAATCGAGGATTTCTTCGGCGTGCAGGAACGTCAAGTTCTCCGGCAGATTGGGATAACGCGCGTCCTTGAGCTGCGGGAACATCTCCTGAGCGAAGCGTTCTGCGCCGACCAGCGCTCTCCAGATCCCCCGGACGACTTCCTTCAAGAAGGCCAGATTACGCTGTTCAGGGGTAACAACGCGTTCCCAGTCCCACTGGTCAACATATACGCTGTGGTCATGATCCAGGAAGTAGTCCTTGCGGACGGCTCGCATATCCGTACAAATACCCTCGCCCACCTGGCACTGGAACTGTTTCAGTGCAACTCTCTTCCACTTCGTGGCCGCCTGCACGATCTGGGCATCAATAGGATGCTTGCCGTTATCGTTGGAAATATGGAAGGAGACTGGGGTGCGCGAACCATCCCGATCCAACATGTCATTCACGCCGCTTTCCACGTCCACGATCAGGGGCACCTCGACCATCATCAGGTTGAGCTCTTTGCAAAGATTGTCGACGATGTATCGTTTTACTTGAAATATCGCTTGCTGGGTTTCTCTCTCGGTTAACAAGGAACGATAATCGGAGGGGAGTATCTTTTCCAATTCGTTGTAGTCGCCTATACCTGGGCCTGCAAGATCAGCTTTCTTGTCTCTTATGACAGCCCCCATGGATTTTCTCCTTTCTCGCTTAGCGTTGCCCCAAAAGCCTCGTCATCCCCGCGAAGGCGGTGGTCCATCGGAAGATGGATTCCCGCTTTCGCGGGATTCACATGACTTTCGACGGAGGTCTCACACACTACTCCTTTATGCCAGCTCCCAGGGCGAGCGGCGCGGGGGATTGATTTGCGCGTTGGCCGTTTCGAGGTCGCCTGCCCGGCCTTCTGCGAGGCGTACGATGCGCTCATTCTCCGCGTCCCATTCCAGCTTGGTTCCCATACGCACAGCCACGCTGCCCAACAGCACGGGTTCCACCACCTTCTGCTCGAACTCGAAGTTCGCCCGCGGCGGCGCGCCCCCACGGATGGCGTCAAGCCATTCCTGGTAGGCTCCTGGGGATTTCGGCAGATCGTCTGGCGGCGGCTCGAACGCTTTCATGCGGCTGGTGGGAATCAACCGCGCATTCTGGCCCTCAAAACCGCACAGGATTTTGCCACGGTCTCCCACCAGCAGCATACCCTCGCCGTCTTCGACATCGCTCATGTGCTCGTCCGGTGCCAACTCCGCCGGCCGGGGCGGGCGCAGATCCCCATCGTACCAATGGATGGTCACCGGCGCCCGGCCTTCCCGCGCGGCAAACTCCCAATGGACGAGCGAGCCTACCGGATAAGTCTCTGGAAAGCGCGGTGTGGAGCTGGCATCAACGCTGATCGGTGACGACAGCTTGAGCACACGAAACATCGTGTCGAAGCTGTAGTTGCCCATATCACCAATGGCGCCCACGCCGAAGTCGAACCATCCGCGCCATACGAACGGCAAGTAGACCCGGCTGTAAGGGCGCGCGGGCGCAGGACCCAACCACAAATCCCAATCTAATCCCTCCGGCACGGGCTCGGAAACCTTGGGCCGCTCGATGCCCTGGGGCCAGTAAGGCCGCTGGGACCAGTTGTGCGCCTCGCGCACCTGCCCGATCACTCCCGCCGCCACCCATTCCGTGAGTAGTCTCGTGGCCTTGGAGGCTTCGTTCATCACTGCCACCTGCGTGGCCACTTTCGTCTCCCGTGCCACTTGCGCCATGAGGCGGGCTTCGTGGATGGTGCGAGTCATCGGCTTTTGGCAAAACACGTGTTTGCCCCGCCGCATCGCGCTGATGGAAATCTGGGCATGCCAATGATCGGGCGTACAGACCACGACGGCGTGCAGGTTTTTCTCTTTTTCAAGCAGTTCGCGAAAGTCATTGTACTCCGCGCATCCCGTGTAGCCGGAAAGGTTCCGCACCTTGCGGTAGTATGCGTCCACCAGGCGCCGAGCCGGCTCCCGACCGCAGGTGGGGCCTTTCCAATCCGACCCCCATCCCGAGTCATTCAACAGCCTCCGCTCCTTGCCGAGGATCTCTCCCTCGCCCCACTCGGAATAATCGCCGCTCTCGCGGTTGACGTCGCAGACCGCGACCACCTGCACGTCCGCCATTTTCAAGAAATCCATCATCACGCGTGTACCTTGCGCACCCACACCGATGCAGGCGATTGCGATCTTATCGTTCGGCCCTACCCGCCCGCCTGCGCCCCCTGCCCCACTTGCCTGCCCCGGCAGGATGGTAAAGGCCGTCGCTGCAAGAAGGCTCTCCTCAAGGAACTCCCGCCGCGTCGGCCCTGTGGTTTGAGTCTGATTTCTTTTCATGGTCGCCTCCTATATCCGCCGAACAGGGTTTGTCCTGAGCGCTGGGCTCAGCCCATTAAGCCCATCATACGAACTTAAGTTTTGCCAGGCTCAACCGACTATACGCACGGAGGGTGCGGTTTGCCGTATCCGGGCGCATTCGATGAAATCAGGCCGGTATGAGGTGCCAAACTTTACTAAACCCTACGGCCAAAGGCAACTAGTTTAGAAAGCAGTCCCTCTCGGGCACAGAGAGTAGTACCGATGTACTATTGGTAAATCCGCCATAGTGAGCAATAAGTAAGATACGCTAATGGCCCGTGGATTTCTCGCGGGTGGCCACAGGGAGGCCGAAATGTGCGTAGCCGCATTGTTGTCTGATCCATGTTGGGAGATAACCTAAACAGTCTAAGGAGAATAAGTGTGAGTAAGAGGGATCATGTGTTTCTGTCAGAGTGGTGACCAAATCCATAGGGCACCACTAGGGGGAAAGCCTGATCCCAACCACTGACAACTCGTTCGGAAGGTATTGAAGTCCCTTGAAGGCGGTAGTTAGGAAGGGCGGCTGAAGGAAGATAGTCTGCTCACGGCACGATAGTATGCAAACATTGAGCTTAACTGAGAAAGCTTGGAAAGGTGCATCGAAAGATTCGCCTCAAAACGGCGGTGGAATCGACCAAGCGTCTCATCAGGGCGCAACGTCGCGAGAGCACTTACATGGGGTAAAGACCCTGCTCGCAAGAGTCCGCCGTATCCCCGCTCAAATGCATACTACTAAGTGGATTTTCAGCCGCGAGAGCACTCGCGTTGCCGTAGAAATTCCAATCACCATCAGCGGTATCGACGAGGACGGCCATGTTTTTAGGGAGGCGACTCACACCTTGGACGTTAGCAGGCGAGGAGCGAAAATCTCCTCGTCAAATCTCCTGGCTGTCGGAACCTACCTTTGGATCAAGACTTCCAATGGGGAGAAGCCTTTCGTTGCGCGAGTGGTGCGACATGGCGCTCAGAACCACCCTGATGATTCCTGTGAGATTTGTGTGACGTTGCCCGAGGTGGATGGGGCAGGCACCATCTGGGACATCCAGTCCCCGCCAGAGGACTGGAAAACAGGTTGTGGGCAGCCAAGCGCCGCAAAGCGGCTCGAGCGCATCTATGCGCGAGATTGGGCTACTAAGTTTGAGTCTATCTCCGAGGCGGCTGACTGTTCCACCGCACTTGCCGAGGACGCGGAGTCTGAATCAACGCCTACCCATACCTCTGCCTCTGCCGCGCCACAGGTTTCACCATCCCAGTTTGAAGTGCTACCGGGGGAGGGCCTCTCCCTTGTCGTGGGGCAGCCACAGAAGACCGCCCAAAGCAGCGTGTCAACTGCTGTCCGTCGCGACGAAGTGACGCCGTCGACATCTCACCAGGCCCGCGAAGTGGCCACTTCTGACATTGAGGAACGCCTGAAACGTGTGTCCCTGGCGATGGATTCACTGGAGGCGCGCATGGGAGCCCTCCTGGAGGACTTCCAGGGACGGATGGAGGGCACTCTTCAGGCTTTCCAGGGGAAGGACGCAAAGCGGGCGGAGGATTTGGAGAAAGCCGCGCAGGAGTTGGCAGGGCGGTGGTCGCAGCAGCTTCAGGAGCAAGCCGAGGCCGCGGTGGCCAAGCTGCGGGAAGAAGTAAGCAGTTCAGGCCAAGTCGTCGAGGAGAACAAGCAACAACTGGCCAGCCTGGCCGAGGCAAAATTCGCCTCCCTCAGCCAAGCCACCCGCGACGAATATAGCCAGCAACTGGAGCAAGCATTTCAGCAACAAGCGCAAGGCTTGGAGAAGGTGGCGCAGGAGCTGGCAGGGCGGTGGTCGCAGCAGCTTCAGGAGCAAGCCGAGGCCGCGGTGGCCAAGCTGCGGGAAGAAGTAAGCAGTTCAGGCCAGGTCGTCGAGGAGAGCAAGCAACAACTGGCCAACCTGGCCGAGGCGAAATTAGCCTCCCTCAGCCAAGCCACCCGCGACGAATATAGCCAGCAACTGGAGCAAGCATTTCAGCAGCAAGCGCAGGGTCTAGAGAAGGTAGCGCAGGAGCTGGCAGGGCGGTGGTCGCA
>Ga0371490_1000901_pt1 | contig 17334 bp, 12 predicted proteins | sample MB2SIPfraction_FD_207959 | JGI IMG/M metagenome (GOLD analysis project Ga0371490, IMG submission 207959) | Lab enriched peat soil microbial communities from McLean, Ithaca, NY, United States - MB28FN SIP fraction | ecosystem: Environmental > Terrestrial > Soil > Wetlands > Peat | place: USA... | reverse complement strand
CAACTGCGTCTTCTGGGCTGAGCTGAGCCCGGGCAAAACCTCGCTGAGCAGGCCAAGACCAACTTCCTCAATCTCCCGATTGAACTGGTTGTGGAAGTAGGTGGCGCGGAAGACGATGTGATCGCTCAGGAAGGACTGTGCTACGCCGCCCTCGTAGGTGCGGGCGCGCGGAGCCGCCAGCGGCGTAATGTTCATCTGGGCAATGGTGGATTGCAGGCCGGCATTCTGGAGCGTGGTGTAGAGCGAGTAGTCCTGATCGGTGAGTTTGGGCTCACGGATTGCGTCGCCATAGTTGAACAGGATGCGCGTGCCGCTGAAGACCTTGTTCGCAGGCTTGAGCGCGTACCAGGAGAAGCCGGCGCGGGGCGTGGTTTCAACCCCGAACAGCGAGTTGTGCTCCAGGCTGCCGCCCAGGGTGTAGAAGAAGCGATGCGCGTAGTCGCCGTGGATACCTGCCAGATACTCATAGTTGGTGCGCTCGACATCGGGATAATAGGCGCGGCTCAAGGGCTCGGAACCGCGCTCGTCCTGATAGCTGAAACCGGCCATGGCAGCCAGATGCGGGGTAATCTGCAGATTGCCGTTGTAGAAAAGCTGATCGCGGTTGGAAACCAGCTGCACCGCATAGGTGGAGCAGTCCAGCGTGGCCTGGCCGCTCGCGGAATATCCGTTCGCTCCGGTGATGGTCACCGTCTGGCCGATGGTGGCCGCGCTGAAGCAATAGTAGTTGAAGACCTGCGGGGTTCCCTCGAGGCTCCAGAGCGAGTCTTCTTCGCGTTTGCGGGTTGCTCCGTAACGCACCTCATTGTGCAGGTTGACCGTAGTCTGGTTGGAGACTGAGGCGCTGATGAACAGGTTCTGGTCTTTCTGGGTCGCGTCGTCTGCAACATGGTAGAAATCCCAAGCCTTCGGCACGCCTGTGCCCGCCACGTTGTAATGCACCGTACCACGGAGAACGGTGCTGGCCGTGGGCTGCCAGCCGATATTGGCCACAGCGGTGCCCAGGTGCTGGCTGTCGCGCGGCAGATCGTTGTCCGACTGCAGCCAACCATAGGAGCCCAGGTAGTCGAACTTGCGGTGGGTGCCGGCTACGGTCAGCAACCCGCGGCCTGTGGTCAGGTTGCCCCCATCGGCAACCAGGATCACCGAGGGAAAGTTGGTGGTTCCGTGCTCGGTGGTCATATTCAACACGCTGGTTACCGCGCCTGCCCCAAACAGGTTCGAGTTGGGGCCGCGATAGACCTCCACGCTCTGCAGGCTGTTGTTGGCCAGCGAACCGAAATCGAACTGGCTGCCCAGATCGCCAACGTCGATTCCGTCCAGCAGAACCTTGTTGCCTGTAGAGTCGCCGCCCCGCACAAACAGCGAGCTCTGCGCGCCGCGCTGGCCGGTTTGCACCAGGCTCACGCCGGGAATGGTACGCAGGGGCGCGGTTAAATCCAGCGTGCTCGCAAGCACCGTGGAATCCAGCACGTTGATGGAGGCGCTGGTCTCGGGTTGGGGCGTGGGCGTGCCGGTGGCCGTCACCACAATGGACTCATGAGCCCACTCCGGCTCCAGCACTAGGTTGCGCTCCAGCGAGTCAAACGCGCCCGCATAAAAGTCCGGTGTGGAGATCTGCCGGAAGCCGCCGGCGGTAATCAGCAGGAACATGTGCCCCTGGTTGCCGGTAGTCAGCTGAAAGCTGCCATCGGAGGCTGAGACGCCGGTGGCAACAACCTTGCCATTGAGCACCAGTGAAACCTTGGCGCCAGTGACGCGTGCGCCGGTGGCGTCTGTTACCACGCCGCGGACCGAAGCCGCGTGCAGAGCAGCAGCAAAAATAAACAGGAGCAGGGAAGAGATGAGAGACAGCGCGCGGCGGGACCACGACGAGGCGAGAGCGGACAAGAACATTGAGGCTCCTTCGTTCCCCTCGGAACGCAAGCTAGGTAAGGCGTCCTGGACCGGTCTCCTGGCTTGCGCTCGTGCTGGCCACCTTCCCAAGGCGTTGCCTCAGTGGATTCTGCAGCAATTCAATCGGGGAAAGCTGCAAAGGCCAAAACTCTGCCGGTAGGATGCTGACAGTGTAGACGCCAGCTCCGGGCAGGAGCGCTCACAGTTGCGGGGCAGTGGCGGAATTTCACCGCCTTCCCGAACATCCGGACGATAACTGTGGTGAGTTGAGCCGTGACGGAGCACGGCATGATGACATGGAAACGATTTCCATGCCATGAACATTTTCGCTGTCAGCAGGGCACCTTGTCAAAAAGCCAAGCGAATCGCAGCAGCAGCACATGTCGACGACTGGAATCGGATGGAGAGAAGTGGTGACCCCGGGCTGATTCGAACAGCCGACCTGCGGTTTAGGAAACCGACGCTCTATCCAACTGAGCTACGGGGCCACAAAGAAAGGTGCGAATACCATCTTAACCGATTGCAGGATTTCAGGCTGGCGGCAAGGCTCTCCTATTAGGATGCAGCACTCTGCATCTTGCGGTTGCCTGGGGCGATGCAACGCAGCAATTGAAGTAGGGGGGGCGGTAAGGCCTGCAACGGGCCGGATGCGTCGATTGTGGAGATGGTGCATCAGTAAGGATGGTGAGGCCAAGCCGCGCGGCTTTCGGCCTTGCAGAAAACAAGGGAGATCATTGGATGCCTGATTTATTTGATTCTTACTCGATCAAAGGTGTAACGCTGCGCAATCGCATTGCCGTGGCGCCCATGTGCCAGTACATGGCAACCGACGGCCTGGCCAACGACTGGCACCTGGCCCACTACGCCGGCATGGCGCGGGGCGGCGCGGGTTTGGTGGTGGTGGAAGCAACGGCGGTCTCGCCCGAGGGCCGCATCAGCTGGGCCGATCTGGGGCTGTGGAACGACGAGCAGGCCGCGGCGCTCAAGAAGGTTGCCGACGCCATCAAGGCCGGCGGTGCGGTAGCCGGTATCCAGATTGGCCACGCGGGCCGCAAAGCCTCAGCCAACCGCCCGTGGGAAGGCGACGACCACATGGCCGCCGAGGACCCGCGGGCCTGGGAACCGATCGCGCCCTCGGCCGTAGCCTTTGGCAAACATCTGCCGCGCGTGCCGCGGGAGATGACCATCGACGACATTCGCCGCGTGCAGGCCGATGTGGTGCGGTCCGCGGTGCGGGCGCGTGCAGCAGGCTTTGAGTGGCTTCAGTTGCATTTTGCGCATGGATACCTGGCCCAGAACTTCTTCTCGCCGCTCTCCAACCAGCGCACGGATGAGTACGGCGGCAGCGCGGAGAATCGGGCACGGTATCTGCTGGAGACCTTTCGCGCGGTGCGCCGGGTGTGGCCGGAAGACAAGCCTCTGGCGGCGCGGCTGGGCGTGGTCGAATATTTTGGCGACGACGAGAGGATGGTCGAGGAATCCATTGCATTGCTCCAACAGATGAAGGCCGAAGGGCTGGACTTTGCCGATGTTTCGATCGGCTTCAACACCTGGGAGGCCAAGGTTCCGTGGGGCAAGGACTTTCTGGTGCCGGTGGCCGAACGGGTGCTCAAGGCCGCCGGGCTGCCGGGCTCGACGGCGTGGTTTCTGACCCGCGAAGCGGCCGAAGCCAATGCGCTCATCCGTGAGGGCAAGCTGGACCTGGTGAGCTATGGACGGCCGTTCCTGGAGAATCCGCACTTTGCCTATAAGCTGGCCAAGGATCTGCAGTTGGAGAATGCGGCCTGGGCTACCTTGCCGGCGCCTTACGCGCACTGGGTAAGCCGCTACCGGTAAACGAGTTCGCGGCATGCCCCCTGCGCGGGGTCGCGAAGCAGGCATGCCGCACCGCAGGTGTCGCAGGTGCTTGTGTAGACTGACTGCATGACAAAGCGGATTGGAGTGCATCTGGGAACCACGGGCGGCGCGTCGAACGCCGTGGAACGCGCCGTGGAGATTGGCGCCAACACCTTTCAAATCTTCTCTTCGAGTCCGCGCATGTGGCGCGCGCCCAAGGTGGACCCCAAGCAGGCGGCCAGGATGCGCGAGCTGCGGGCCGCCCTCGATGTTGGCCCTCTTGTGATTCATACCAGCTATCTGGTGAACGTGTGCAGCCAGAACGAAGAGGTGCGCGAAAAGAGCGTGGGCGCCTTCCGTGGCGAGATCGAGCGCGCGCTGGCGCTGGGCGCTGAGTACCTGGTGCTGCATCCGGGCTCGTGGAAGGGCCTGACGCGGGATGAGGGGCTGGTACTTGCCGCCGAGTCCATTACCCGCGCCATCGACGGGCTTCCGTGGCAGGGAACTGCGTTCAGCATCCTGATCGAAAATACTGCCGGTGCCGAGTTCTCGCTGGGCGGCAGCTTTGAGCAGGTGGCCGAACTGGTGGAGCGGCTGCGGGCGACGGCTCCGGTGAACGTCTGTCTGGACACCTGCCATACCCACGTGGCCGGGTACGATCTGGTTTCGCCCGAAGGCTATGAGGAGACCATGGCCAAGATTGCCGCCACCATCGGCTTTGATGCCGTCAAGGTCTGGCACTGCAACGACGCCAAGGCCGCGCGCGGATCGAAGCTGGATCGCCACGAGCACATTGGCGAAGGCACCATGGGCCTGGAACCATTCCGGCGTCTGCTAAACGACCCGCGCTTTGCCCACTCCGCCTTTGTGGCCGAAACCCCGGTGGACGAACCCGCCGATGAAGAGCGGAATGTACGGGTCCTGAAGGGGCTGGTCAGCTGACAGTTTCCATTTTTCTTTGTATTCTCAACCCTCCGGCGTAAGATGTGTGCGAATCCAGATCGCCGGAGGTTCGGTATGCGTGCGGTTTTGATATCTTTTCTTACTGCACTCCTTTTGATTTGTTCCGCTCCAATATCCCTTGGACAAGTACCCGGCAACGCGGCCGCGCAGACTCTGAGTCCGAATCCCGCCCAGAACAAGCCTGCCCCCAGCGCCTACACCAAGGGCCCAGCAGATACAGAAGGCTGTTCAGCTATGGACGCAGTCCAGAGGCCGGTAGAGCCCCTGGCTTTCACGGCTGAGTTCAAGGTCACACACGTTCAGGTGCTGGCCGATGGCACATCCATTACCCGGGAGACAAAAGAGATCCAGGCGCGCAATGGCAAAGGCGATTTTCTGCACATGCAGACCATGCAGCAGGAGATGGGCGCGCAGTTGCAGGACTTCCAGTCGACCTTTATCACCTTTGTCGAGGACGGATCGTCGCTGCAATGGGGATCGCAAAACAAGGTAGCGACCCATCAGATGATGCCGCCCAAGGATCAGCAGCAGGGGTGCTGGGCCGACCCGCAAGGGAACATGCGCATGAGCTTTGGGCAGCACGCTGCGCGGCATCAGGAGCAGCCGTCCGGCTTGCCCATGCAATTCAAAATGCCTGAGAGAACCAACGAGGAGCTGGGCACCGACATGATTGAGGGTGTGAGCGCCCGCGGCCTTCGGACCACCACCACCATTCCGGCCGGAGCCCTCGGCAACGACAAGCCGCTCGTGACCACCGAGGAGTCATGGATGGCAAAGGATCTTGGGATGATCGTTTTGCGCAGTATCCGGAACGATCCCCGGAATGGCAAGCAAACCCGCGAGGTGGTGAATCTGAAGTTGGGCGAGCCGGATTCGGCGCTCTTTGAGCCTCCGGCCGACTACACCGTAAAGGTCGTGGAATTCCATCAGGTGCCGTGCGATTCCAACTGAAAACCGGCCATGGGACTAAATGCTGACAGTAAGGTTCGATCCCGAACTTACGACGTGCGTTCCCTGCGATTTACCCCTCCCGGACTCCGGAAAGATTGCCAAAAGCGATCCTGAACCGCCTTTCCATTTACACTGAATAAGTTATGGCGGAAGAGACAGAGAAACGTTACGAACCGGCTTTGATTGAACCTAAATGGCAGCAGCGTTGGGCGGAACAACCTGAGTTGTATGCTGCGGAAGCTGCCGATTGCGGCAAACCCAAGTACTACGTGCTGGAGATGCTGCCCTATCCCAGCGGCCAGCTGCACATGGGCCACGTCCGCAACTACTCCATTGGCGACGCCCTGGCCCGCCACATGTGGATGCGCGGCTACAACGTGTTGCACCCCATGGGCTGGGACGCCTTCGGCCTGCCGGCTGAAAACGCAGCGCTCAAGAACAATACACCCCCGCGCGAGTGGACCCTCTCCAACATCGCCGCCATGAAGCGGCAGATGCAGCGCCTCGGGCTGGGCTACGACTGGGCGACAGAGGTAACGACGTGTCTGCCCGAGTACTACCGCTGGAACCAGTGGTTCTTCCTGCGTATGTACGAGAAGGGCCTGGTCTACCGCAAGCAGAGCAAGGTGAACTGGTGCCCGGAGTGCGCCACGGTGCTCGCCAACGAGCAGGTGGTGGATGGCTGCTGCTGGCGCCATGAGACCACCCCCGTGGACCAGCGCGACCTGGAGCAGTGGTTCTATCGCATTACCGCCTATGCGCAGGAGCTGCTGGACGGCCTGGAGAAGCTGGACGGCTGGCCGGAGAAGGTGCGCACCATGCAGCGCAACTGGATTGGCCGCTCGGAGGGGACGGAGGTCGATTTCTTTCTCGACGAGGGATCAGGGATCAGGGATCAGGGATCAGAGAAAACCCGCATTCGCGTCTTCACCACCCGTGTGGACACCATCTTCGGCGCGACCAGCGTGCAACTGACGCCACAGCACCCGCTGGTTGCCCAGTTTGCCGCCGCCGACCCCGAGTTGAAGGCCAAGGTCGACGAGCTGCTAGAGCAGCAGAAGCGGGCGCGCGAGGCCGGCGACATTGGCGGCATCGAGAAGCACGGCGTACCCACCGGCCGCTCGGCGATCAATCCGTACAACGGCCAGCCGGTGCCCATCTGGGTGGCCAACTACATTCTGGCCGACTACGGCACCGGCGCTATCATGAGCGTGCCGGCGCACGACGAGCGCGATTTTGAGTTTGCCACCAAGTACAATTTGCCCATCGTGCAGGTGATCCATCCTGCACAGCCTGCCGACGACGAGAACGCAGCGAAGCTGCCGTTCTGCTCGGAAGACGGGGTGCTGGAGAACTCGGGCGACTTCAGCGGCCTGAGCTGCGAGGATGCGCAGCTCCTGATGCAGGCCACCGCCGTCCGCGGCAACTTTGGCGAAGCCAAGGTCACCTTCCGGCTGAAGGATTGGGGCGTGAGCCGCCAGCGCTACTGGGGCACGCCGATCCCGATGATCAACTGCCAGGCCTGCGGGCTTGTCCCGGTGCCCGACGATCAGCTTCCGGTGCTGTTGCCCAAGCAGATTGCCATCACGCAGCAGGGCGGGTCGCCTTTGAGCCGCGTGCCGGAGTTCCTGAACACCACCTGCCCGAAGTGCGGCGGCGCGGCCAAGCGCGAAACCGACACCATGGACACCTTCGTCGATTCCAGCTGGTACTTCTACCGCTACACCGACGCCAAAAACGACAAGGCTCCCTACGATCCCGCCAAGGCCCAGTACTGGTTCCCCATCGATCAGTACATTGGCGGCGTGGAGCACGCCATTCTGCACCTGATCTACTCGCGCTTCTGGACCAAGGTGATGCGCGATCTGGGCCTGATTGTGAACGACGAGCCCGCCCAGCGGCTGTTTACCCAGGGTATGGTCATCAAGGACGGATCGAAGATGTCCAAGTCGAAGGGCAATGTGGTTTCGCCGGACGACATGGTGGCCCGCTACGGGGCGGATGCGACGAGGATGTACGCGCTCTTTGCCGCGCCGCCGGACCGCGATCTGGACTGGCAGGAGGATGGCGTTGCCGGCGTCAGCCGCTTCCTGGGCCGCGTCTGGCGTCTGGTGGCAAAGTACGCGCCGGTGGCCGTGGAGGCCAAGGGCCAGAAGCTGGAAGCTCCCTCGGGCCTGGCGCTGAAGCTCCTGCGCAAGCTGCATCAAACCACCGCCAAGATCACCCAGGACTTCGAAGGCCGCTGGCACTTCAACACCTGCGTGGCGGCCATCATGGAGCTGGTCAACGAGGTGCAGGGAGCCGACGCGCAGCTGGCCGCGGGCGAGGTTCCGCCGGCAGCCATCCGCGAGATCCTGACCACCCTGGTGCTGCTGCTGGGGCCCTTCGCGCCCTTCCTGGCCGCGGAGCTGTGGGAGCTTCTGGGTGAGGAGTCGAACGTGCTCCGCGCTCCCTGGCCGGTCAGCGATCCGGAGCTTGCCAAGGAAGACGAAAAGGAGATCCCCGTACAGATCAACGGCAAGCTGGTGACGGTGGTGCGGGTGGCGGCCGAGGCCGACGCCAAAACCATCGAAGCTGCTGCCCTGGCCGACGACAAGGTGAAGGGACGCATCGCGGGCAAGACGGTGGTGAAGGTCATCGTGGTGCCCGGCCGCGCCACCAACCTTGTGGTGAAGTAAATGGCCGCCCCGGCACGCGGGACGCAGCTGCTTGTGGCACACATGGGCACCTGCTTTCGCAGGCCGGGGCTGGTTGCGCTTGAGGTGCTCTGGAAGTGGAGCTTCGGGGTTCCGCTGCTGGCTGTGGTTCTGGCGCATGCCCGGCGCATCCGGGAGGCCGTTGCAGCCAGCCCGCAGGCTCCGGCTGCCGTAGATTTCTCCAATCCATGGACGGCTGCGGCGCAAATTGCCGCCTTGGGCCACGCCTATGAGCCCCACATTGCCGCGCTGTTGAGCTGGCTCCTGCCCCTGGCCATTGTGGGCTGGGTTCTGTTCTCCGGCGTAGGCCGGGCAGCGCTGCTGGCATGGATGGAGCGGGGCGCTCGCTTCCGCCCTCTGGCGATGATGGCGCTCCAGGCGGCACACCTGGCGCTGCTGGCGCTGGTCGTGGTTGGCTGGGCGCGCTCGGTGGCCTGGGCCACGGCCGCCCATTTCCCCGATGCCGGTGAGCCGGATCTGGTGAGCTACTCGGCGTGGGTTATCTTTCTTTCCCTGGGCTTCTTCACGCTCTGGGCGTTGTTGAGCTGGCCGCTGGCGGTGGCGCCGGTGGTAATGCTCAAGCAGAACTGCTCGCCCTGGGCAGCGCTCGGGCACAGCTTCCGCCTGGGCAAAGCCTTCACAGCCAAGTTGGTAGAGATCAGCCTGGTGATGGGGATTGTGCGGCTGGCGCTGCTGGTGCTGGCCATGGTCTTTTCCGCCGTTCCCTTGCCCTTCCGCGACGAGCTGGGGCAGGAGACCCTGCAGACGGTCGCGCTGGCCGCGGTGGCCTTCTACTTTCTCGCCAGCGACTTCTTCCAGGTGGTGCGGCTGCGCAGTTTTCTGGAGTTCTGGAAGATATTCAGGACGGATTGCTGATTTCCAGTATCTCTTCTGCGAGAATCACAATGCCGCTCTGCGCCCAATCGACGGAATATCGTTCGGGCTGGTTGGTTTCTAAGATATTGACGATTACGTCCTGATATTCAAAATAGACAAAAGCGACCTTGGCTCGCATCCACTCTCCATCTGCAAGCCGTAACTCGGCAACCTTGTCTTCCCAGGGTTTCAGCTTGTCCATTTCCATAGCCGCCCCCGTGGACCTTCAGTAACTCAAAATCTCCAGGCACCCTTCAACCCACTCACAACCCCTCTGCGGAGTACGTGCAGCTGTCTGCTGCATGCAATGCCTAGAACACCTTCATCCGAATCACAAGAAACTTCTTGGGATTCTCGCGGATGGCCTGGATCAGCTGCTGGGCCTGATCGAGCGAAGCGTCGGCGTGGTTGTAGAGCGCGGGATTCTGCACCAGTTGCCCAAGCGTGCCCTTGCCCTCGTCCACACTGGTCAGGATGGAGTCCAGCCGCGTCACCGTGTCGTCGAGCTTCTGCGCAAAGGCCGGGTCTTTGGCCAGTTTGCCCAGCGCTCCCTGGCCGCTGTTCACCTGTGCCAGCAACTGGTTGGCGTTGGCCACCGTGGCATTCAGGTTGTTGTACAGGGTTTCGTCCTTGAGCAGCTTGCCGGCAGTGCCTTTGCCCTCGTCCAGATCGGTGGCCACATGGTTCAGGTGGTCGACGGCGGAGTTGGCGCGGGTGTACAGCGTGTCGTCGTCGATCAGCTTGCCCAGCGATCCCTTGCCGTTGGCCATGGCGCCGGAGATGGTCTCCAGGTCGGTGGCAATACGGGTAATCTTCTGGCCGAGCGCGGGGTCGTTGATCAGGTCGCCTACGGTGCCGCGGCGGCTGTTCAGCGAGTCCACCAGCGTCTCCATTTTGCGGATCAGCGTGGTAACTTCCTCCAGCGAAACGTTGCTGGAGCGGACCACGTCCTCGATGGACGGACCGGAGCCGGCGGGCAGCTCGGCGTTGTTGTGCGGAATGGGCCCCCTGGCGCGGGAGGAGTCGATATCGATGAAGTTGTCGCCCAGCACCCCGGCCTGATCGATGGAGGCAATGGAGTCGGTATGCAGGTCGTACTCGTACTCTTTGCCCACCCGCAGGGTAATCTCGATGGGATTGTGGCCGCGCTCCGGGACGATGCGGATCTTGGTGACGTTGCCGATGGTGACGCCCTGCAGCGAGACCGGAGCGCCCACTTTGACGCCGCCGGCATTGGGGAAGTAGACGCGAAGTTCCACCTTGCGGGCAAAAAAGCCGCCCGAGGAGCCGGACATGAGGAAAACCAGCACCATCAGGATGGCGAGGGCCGAAAGCACCAGGACACCGACACGCAGCTGCGACCACTGAATTTCTTTGCGGCTGGGCATGGAACTCCTCTACGTAAAATGAGCGAGTTACGACTTGAGAATAGCAGAAATCGCTGAACGCCTATCCTCAAGAATCACACTGGCCTGGGCCAGCTCTTCGCTATGGGTGAGCGACAGAGCAGCGTTGACCACCCCCAACTGCGCGGCGATCTGCGCGGCGCGGCCGTGGAACAGGAGCGTGGGACGGCCGCCGGGAGCGCGACCCACTTCGATCTCCTTCCAGATCACGCCGTAGCCAATGCCGGTCCCCAGGGCTTTGGCACCGGCTTCCTTAGCGGCAAAACGCGCCGCAAAGCTCTCTGCATGGTTCCGCTTGCGCTGGCAGTAGGCCTGCTCGGCGGGGGTGTAAACTCGATTGAGAAAACGCTGTCCGTAGCGCGCGATCGACTGCTCGATGCGCCGAATTTCCACAAGGTCGATGCCAGATCCGATTATCATCCTTGGTAACAAGTTATATCAGCCCTGGGTGGGGCGTGGTTCGACCCGGAATCGGACACCCGGGACTGGCAAAATAGGATGGATGGAGCGCAGTTCGTTACCTCGGAGAGCTATTGCATGGAGGGATCTGGTTCAGTTGTTTCAAAGCTGGGCAGCCGCCGTGCCGTTACCGCACAGGGGTTATGCTGCTCATTCGTAGTCCGATAGACGGGGTATGAGGACGCATTCAATGGAGAGGGACGCGGGACAAACCATCGGGGTCCCCTGGGCGCTGCAGATGAAGGCTATCTCCATTGAGGAGCCGGGCCGGCTGGTACAGACGCTGACAGGGGCGATTCTTGGATGCGGCGGCTGGGTGTTGAGCCGCGGCGCCAACGATACCGGTACGGTCAATATGCTCTTTGAGTTCGAACGCCAGGCCTGCGTCGATATCTACAGCCTTCTGATTGCCGCCGGGCTGGAGCTGAGCCAGAGCGCGCACATCCGTTTTACCGAACTCTGCCTCTGCACCCGTAACCAGCAGCGCGATTGCGGTTCGGAGATTGCCAGCATCGATCTGGAGATCCAGACCTTCCCAGTAGAGTCGATGAGCAACCTGGAAGGCGCTTCGGCAGCTTGAGCCGACAGGCTCGCTCCTTCCGCCTCAGACAGCTTTTTTACTGTTTCACTTCCGGCCCGTCTCGCCCTCGGCAAGGCGGGCTTTGATTTTGTCCGTGAATCCGGCAATGTATCTGCGCGCAGCGCGTCTGCTGCATGCAATGCCTGTCATCCTGAGCGAACGGGGCCCCAGGCGTACTCTTCAGACTGGGGGTGGTGAGTCGAAGGATCTGCGGTTGCTTTTTGAGCAGATTGCGTTCACAACAATCCTGCGCCGAAGGCGCGCCTGCCGCACCGCAGGTGCTGGTGAGTCGAAGGATCTGCGGTTGTTCTTCAATCAACTTCCGACTCACCACGAGGGTCGTATCGAGAAGATTCCCTTTACCGCAATAGGGAATTGCTCTGGATCGGCCTATCCGGCTTCCACCAGTCCGTACCGGCGTTGCCATGCCTCTTTCAGCCGTGCCCGCACGCGTGCCCGTTCCGCTTCCGTGCCCTCCGGAGCGCCGGAGTTGGCGTAACGCGAGGCTTCCTGCTTGGCCAGCTCCAGCAGTTGGCGGTCGCGGACCAGGTTGGCCACGCGGAACTCCGGCAATCCGGCCTGGCGGGTGCCAAAGAACTCGCCGGGACCGCGCATCTGGAGGTCGAGCTCGGCCAGCTCAAAGCCGTCCTGGGTGCGCACCATGGCCTCCAGCCGCTGTTCCCCCAACTCGGAGACGCGGCGGCCGGTGATCAGGATGCAGTAGCTCTTGGCCGCGCCGCGGCCCACCCGGCCGCGCAGCTGGTGCAGCTGCGCCAGCCCAAAGCGTTCCGCGTGCTCCACCACCATCACCGAGGCGTTGGGCACGTCCACGCCCACCTCGATGACCGTGGTGGAGACCAGCACATCGATCTCGCCGCGCTGGAAGCGCCGCATGATCACTTCCTTCTCGTCGGCATCCAGACGTCCATGCAGCAAGCCCAGGCGCAATCCAGCCAAAGGGCCGCTACGCAGCTTTTCATGCATCTCCACAGCCGACTTCAGCCCCGATTTGGCCGCAGGGCTGGCCTCCTGCGCGGCTTTGGGGAAGAGATCGCCGGTCTTGCCCTTGCGGGCGGCGGACTTCTTGGGTGTAACCGCAGGGGATGTTCCGGCTTCCGCGTCGTCCTGTGAAAAATCCAACTCCGGCTGGTCGTCCCGCGTCCCTTCGATGACCGGATAAACCACATAGGCCTGATGTCCGAGCCCTACCTGTTTGCGCACAAACTCCCAAACCTCGCTGGAGCGCTCCTCGGCCACGCGTCGGGTCACAATGGGCGTGCGGCCCGGCGGCAGTTCGTCCAGCACGCTCAGGTCCAGGTCGCCGTAGAGCGAGAGGGCCAAGGTGCGCGGAATGGGCGTGGCGGTCATCACCAGCACGTCCGGCTCCGGCTGGTTGGGCTTCTTCATCAACTTGAAGCGCTGCAGAACGCCGAAGCGGTGCTGTTCGTCGACCACCACCAGGCCCAGCCGGTCGAACTCCACCTTTTCCTCGATCAGCGCATGGGTGCCGATGATAAGCTGCGCATCGCCCCGGTTGATCTGGTTGCGGGCAAGGCGCTTGCGCTCCTCATCGAGCGAGCCGGTCAGCAGCACAATTCGCGGCTTACGGCTGGAGCGTTCCAGCAGCTTGCGGGCAGCCAGGTAGTGCTGCGTGGCCAGAATCTCCGTGGGGGCCATCAGCGCGGCCTGATACCCGTTCTCGATCGCTACCATCATGGCCTGCAGCGCGACAATGGTCTTGCCGGAACCCACATCGCCCTGCAGCAGCCGGCGCATGGGATTCGGAGTGCGCATGTCGGTGACGATCTCGCCCAGGGCCCGCTTCTGCGCCGTGGTGGGATGGAAGGGAAGAATCTCGCGCAGAGCCTCGCGGACACGGTCGTCGGCCACAAAGGCGATGCCGTTGCGCTGGCGCAGGCGGCGGCGCTTGAGCTCCAGACCCAGCTGAAGGTAGAAGAGCTCCTCGAAGATCAGGCGGCGATGCGCGGGCGTGGCCGAGGCCTCGAGCGCTCCAAGCGGCGTGCCCTCGGCCGGATAGTGGACCTCCCGCAGGCTGGCCTCGCGCGAGGGCAGCTTGAGCCGCTCCAGCATGGCCTGAGGCAGGCAGTCGGGAATGTTGCCGCGCAGGGATTCGAGCAGGTGGAAGATCACCTTGCGCTGCCAGCGGGAGGTGAGCCGGTTGCCCCCCAGCGACTCATAAACGGGCGTGATGCGGCCCACCTCCAGCAGCCGCGTCTCAGCGTCGGCCGAGTCGTCCGGCAGGATCTCGTATTGCGGCTGGAGCATCTTCAGGTTCGAGGAGGAGCGCGAAGGCTCGACCTTGCCGAAGACGGCCACCGTCTGCCCGGGCTGGAACTTGCCTTCCAGGTATTTGGCGTGGAACCAGATGCACTTGAGCGCGTGGCGCCCCTGGCCAAGAGTGAGCTCAAAAAGTGTGCCGTTGCGGGTGCGCAGCGGAGCCGAACCGCGCACCTCGCCGATCACGCTGGCCACGTCGCCGGGCTTGAGCTCGTCCATCGGCTGGGGATTCTGGCGGTCTTCATAGCGGAAGGGCAGGTGGTAGAGCAGGTCTTCGGCGGTCCAGATGGCCTTGTTGGCCAGCATCTCCGCCACGCGCGGACCCACGCCACGGACGTACATTACGGGGGTATCGAGGCCTGCCACAGGTTGGATGCTAAACGCCGGGCCGGGGGCGGCACAATTGCCTTGCCTGATTCGGCAGAGCAGGGAACCGGAGGGAGGTGCCTTGCGTAATGAGTCTGAAGGTGGCGCGCAGCCGTGCGTCTGCTAAACTGGCCGCGCATTGCTGCAGCCTGTCGCAGTTGCTCTGTACATCCAAGAGATAAGGAAAGCCCATGCCCGTTGTTGAGCTCGCAGGGGTCACAAAAGCCTACGACGAGAAGATCGCAGTGCGCGATCTGAGCCTGACTATCGAGGCGGGCCAGATGTTTGGCCTGCTGGGCCCGAATGGCGCCGGCAAAACCAGCTCCATCCGCATGATGATGGGCATCACGCTGCCGGATTCGGGCACCGTGCGGCTCTTCGACCAGCCGTTTACGCGCCAGAGCCTGGAGCGGGTCGGTTATCTGCCCGAGGAGCGCGGCCTCTACAAGAAGATGAAGGTGATCGATCAGCTCGTCTTCTTTGGCGAACTGCACGGGATCGAGGCGGGCGAAGCCCGGAAGCGTGCCCAGCGCTGGGCTGAGCGGCTGGAGATTGCCGATGTCCTGGAGAAGAAGACCGAGGAGCTCTCCAAAGGCATGCAGCAGAAGATTCAGTTCATCGGCACCTTGTTGCACGATCCGGGGCTGATCGTAATGGATGAGCCCTTCGCTGGGTTGGACCCGGTGAATGCGGCGCTGATCGAGAAGACGCTGATCGAGCTGAAGAATGCAGGGCGTGCAATTTTGTTTTCGACCCATCGCATGGACCAGGTGGAAAAACTCTGCGACTCCATCTGCCTGGTCGACCACGGCACAGCGGTGCTGAGCGGACGCATGCGCGAGATCAAGAGCCGCTACGAGCGCAACCGCGTGATCGTGGAGTTTGAGGGCAGCGACGCCTTCCTCCAGAGTGAAGAGGTGGCCGAAGCGCGCAACTTTGCCGGCCACGCCGAGATTCGCCTCAAGCCGCATGGCGACGCCCAGAAGCTGTTGCACCAGGCTGCGGCCCAGGCCCGCATTTATCGCTTTGAGCTGGTCGAGCCTTCGCTCGAAGAGATCTTCATCCAGACCGTGGGAGGCAAAGCCGATGCGTAATATCTTCCTGATCGCACGCCGCGAGTATCTGGAGCAGGTGCGCAGCCGCGGTTTCCGCTTGTCCACCGTCGGTTTGCCGGTACTGTTTCTGCTGCTGGCCTCGTTTTCGCATTACACCACCCAGAAGGCCGGTGTCACCAAAGGTGTGGATGGCAGCTTGCGGCTCGCCGTCGCATCCGCCGACCCGGCGCTGGCCTCGGCCGTGCGCGACCGGCTGCTGGCCGGCAAGGCGCCCCATCCGCAGGTAGAGGTGATTGCGCCCGCCGCTCAGGAGGCGATTGCCGCGCAGTTGAACCGCCTGCGCAGCGGGGAAATCGATGGCGTTCTGGCCGTGGACAGAGCCGGCGGAAAGACCACCGCCAGCTACACCTCCAACAACGCTGGCGATATGATGACCGGCAACTGGCTCACCAACGCCGTTGAAGAAGCATTGGTGGCCGAGCGGTTGACCCAGGCAGGAGTTTCCCAGACCGAAACCGCCGCATTGCTCAAGAGTGTGAAGCTGGAGACCCGCCAGCTGGGCAAGGACGGCTCGGTGGTAAAGAGCAACGCCATGGCTTCGTTCTGGAAGGGTTATGTGATGGCCATTTTGCTGGCCGTCACCACCATGGTTTACGGCATGAATGTGGCCCGCTCCACTATCCAGGAAAAGACCTCGCGCATCTTTGAGGTGATGCTGGCCATTGCCCGGCCCGATGAGTTGCTGGCCGGCAAGCTCCTGGGCGTGGGTGCGGTGGGCCTGACGCAGATGCTCATCTGGGGCGTGGCCGGCGCAGCGCTGGCCGGTTCGCCGATTGCGGCCGCCGTTCTCTCTGGCCAGATGCAAATCCATTTCTCGCTGCTCGAGGGCATTCTGTTCCCGATCTACTTTCTGCTGGGCTACCTGCTGAACAGCGCGCTCTTCTCGGGCCTGGCAGCCAGTTGCGAAACCGAACAGGAGCTGCAGTCGTTTATGCCCCTGGCCGGCGCACCTATGTGGCTGAGTTTTGCCATGATGTTGCTGGTGGTGAGCCATCCCAACTCCATGTGGGCCGTCGTCGGATCGCTCTTCCCACCCACCGCGCCGATCATCATGTTTCTGCGCATGGCCGCCATGCAGCCTCCCCTGTGGCAGATCGGGCTCTCCGTGGCGCTGCTGGTGGCCAGCATCTGGCTGACGCTGCAGTTCTCCGCGCGGCTCTATCGTGTGGGAATTCTCATGTACGGCAAGCGCGCCACGTTGCCGGAACTCGTGCGCTGGCTCCGGGCCGGATAGAATCGAAGAGTGAGACGGAAACCCACCTCTGAATTCTCCTTCGTCCAGCGCCTGGTGCTGGCCATTGTGCCGCGCCTGGTGTGGGCCCTGTTTTCCATCTGGGGCCGCACCTGGCGCTTTGAAGTGATTGCCGAAGAGGGTGTGGTGCCGATCGTGTATGGTGAGCGCTCGCCGAACAAGATCTTCTGCTTCTGGCATCAGTGCGTGCTGCCGTGCACGGTCTACTTCCGCCACTCCAAGGCCGTAATTCTGATCAGCCGCAGCTTTGACGGCGAACTGATCACCCGCACTCTGCGCAGGTTCGGTTACGACGCCGTACGCGGCTCCAGTTCGCGCGGCGGCGGCGAGGGATTGCTGGGACTCAAGCACATACTTCACAACGGCAAGACCGCCATCTTTACCGCCGACGGTCCGCTTGGACCCATCTACCAGACCAAGATGGGCCCGGTGCGGCTGGCGCACCTCAGCGGCGCGCCCATCGGCGCCTTCCATCTGGAGCCGGAGCACGCTTGGGTCATGGGTTCCTGGGATCGTTTTCTGGTGCCCAAGCCCTTTACGCGCATTGCCGTAAGCTGGGCGCAGTGGACCACGGTGCCTGAAGATCTGCCGCCGGAACAGTACGAAGCCAAGCGCCAGGAGCTGAACGATGCTCTGGAGC
>Ga0371490_1000900_pt1 | contig 17337 bp, 9 predicted proteins | sample MB2SIPfraction_FD_207959 | JGI IMG/M metagenome (GOLD analysis project Ga0371490, IMG submission 207959) | Lab enriched peat soil microbial communities from McLean, Ithaca, NY, United States - MB28FN SIP fraction | ecosystem: Environmental > Terrestrial > Soil > Wetlands > Peat | place: USA... | reverse complement strand
TGAATTCGATACTGCTTCCCTCGAAAGCCAGCCTTATTCCTTCGGTTGGGTGTTCATCAGGCACCTTGCCGAGGGCGCAGTTCACTTGCAGCGCTGCGTTCTTCGCGAACCCCAACACTGGAAGCAGGCGGATGCGGAAGACGGCCCGACCGCCTGTGGGCATCGAGCCAGACAACATTCGCATGCGCATGGGACCGAACTGTGGGGGACCTAATGCCCGGCCTTCACGCATCAGCGCACCCGGCGCGATACCATAAGAATCAAAACTGACGACTTCGCTCGCCACCCAGACACCCGTCTCGAGCACCACTCCATCGGTGGACTTGTGGGTGAAAATCCCCGCTGCCGTGACCAACTTTCGTTCCGGGGCGAGCGTGCCTGCGCCGCTCAGCTCGTAAGTCGCACCATCGGCGGACTTGACCACCGCCGGACAGGCGGTAGAGTCACCGGAATCGCAAAGAAACCCCGAGCCGACCAGGAGGATGTAATCACTTTTGCTGCTTTGGGCTATCGCCGGAACAACAGCCAGAAATACGGTCAGGCTCGGCAGCGCCACCCACGCGAAGGCCCGGCTCAGAAATACCCGTTGGCATGACATAATCTCCTCCCGTCCTCTGCGCAGGCTAACAGGCTGATGAAAAAGCCGTCGGGCACGAGGTGGCGGCGGGTTTACCCCGCCAATTGTCCAACGTCTTCAACGCACGCTGGCGGCATAAAGCCGCCGCTACACCCTTCTTCATTACCCTGCCAACTAAACTGAACCCGCAAGCCCTTGCCTCTCGGCAGCGGGGGAATAGTGTGACCCGCAGCGAAAGCAAAGGGTCTCCGGTTGCGCACAATGAACCGTCCTACCCTGTTAGAGGCGGATGAGCACGCCTAGGATAACGCGGTTCTACACCGTGCTACTCCCGCTTGCAACTTTCTGAGCGACTTGGCTGGCCGCGGGCTGCGCGTCGGAACCCGCGCAGCCGTGCGGTGCATTAGAGTGAGCAAAAAACTTGTCGTACGCTACCTGCGGAAAAAATCGCCTACGGGCTTACGGAATCCGCAGGAAGCCAGCCCGAGGCGTACGCAGTACCTCCTCAGGTAAGCCGCCCCGACATCAGGCGACCCTTTCTCCGGCAACGAGAGGGTTCTAGCCTCCGGTTCAGCTCTTTCTACCTTTAGTGGAGCGCTGTTGCGCCTCCGCATGAGGCGTACGTATCGGCTGGGCACTTCTTGCTGTCACCGTACGTGACCGTCGCAATTCCGTTGTTGTTCACCTCCTCAGAAAAACCCCACGAACCAGGGAATTTAATAATCTTAGAAAAGGTCGGGTCCTTCGTGCTCCAGCGCGCGGGAAGGTCCGTCACGTCGTTCCAACAATCGCCGACAATGTCGCCTAGTTCGTTGATGCCCACGCACTCGCAGCCTGTGAACCCAGCCGGTAGGGCAAGCTCAATCGGCTGGGAGTACGTCGTTCTTGTCTTGTCGAGCGGTTCCCAGAGCGCGGGAAGTTCTGTGCTCCAGTCAGCCGAAGCGACAACGCCTATGATTTCACCCATTCCGTTGATGTCATAGGGGTCAGCGAATGGATAGGCCTGGGGCGCCGGGAGGGACATGAGCTTTTCCCAACCTTTTCCGTCAGCGCGGGGATTCCAAAGCGCACCAGTTACAATCGTCGCGGGGTAGCCGTTCCCTCCTACGCCAATGATCTGACCATAGTCGTTCACCCCCCAGATATCCCACCCGAAGCCAGGAAACTCTGCGGTGTCGAGCTTGTGGATTTGCCATTTCGCGACGGACTTCCCGTTCATCCACACAATCGATGACGTCCAGACAACGGGCGCGAGGAAACCCACATTGATATCTCCGTACGGGGCGCTCCCACCCACAATCAGTGTTCCGTTTTTGTTCGTGGCGTACGCACAACTGGATTTGTAGTCTGCGTACCCTGGGCCGCCCGTAGCCGCTAATGTCCCCAAATCAATCAAACCGGACTCCCGGGTCCAGGCCACACCGTGCACATACCCGTCCCGAGCGGTGGAGTGACTGACGACCAGCCCGGTGTTCGAGATCTGGATCAAGGGTTCCTCCGAGCCCGTGGACTGCTCCCCACCCAACGTGCCAAGGTCGATCCATGTGCCAGCATTCGGCCCAAACAGGGGTAGGGCTAAGCTGTGGGTGTAGCCAGCGCCGTTGGAGACGACCGGGGGGACATCGCCAAGGCCAACTACCACGCCAAGATCATTGATGCCCTCTGCGGCAAGCCAGGTTCCGCCGGGATATGTGCCGAGTTCATAGACGTTCGGTTTTTGAGCCCAGGTCAGTTGTGCGCTGCCGATTACGACTAGAACCACTGGCAACACAACGCTGAATGATTTGCGCATGGTTTCTATCCTCTCTTTTTCTGGGAAAGTCGCTTCGGGCTTAAATCGCCCGCTACGCGAATCGCAGCTTCGCGCTCGGTGCTCGCGAGCGTCAATGCACGACAGGTGACGGCGGGGTGAATTGTTTGTACACGGCTAACCTCCTGAGGAGCGGCGACTTGGCCCCTGAAGTACATCCCCGGCTTACCCTTTCCGGGAAACTCGCGGAGTGGTACACTTGCCATCGAGAGGGGGAGCCTGCCCCCATGAAACACAGCATCGAAACTAAGGCACAGTCGCGCCATTTGCGCTTTGGTGTTTTCGAGGTCGACCTGCGCACCGGAGAACTGCGTAAGCAGGGCCTGAAGGTCAAGCTGCCCGGTCAGCCCTTTCAAGTCCTCGCCATGCTACTGGAGCGTCCGGGCGAGCTGGTGACCCGCGAAGAAATTCGAGAAAAGGTCTGGCCCGAGGATACCTTCATTGATTTCGAACACAGCATCAACACGGCGGTAAAGCGGCTGCGCGAAGCGTTCGGGGACGACACCGAACATCCTCGCTACATCGAGACGCTGCCACGGCGCGGCTATCGCTTTATTGCGCCCGTCGAGGCCCTCAACGCCAACTCTCCTCCCCTGGGGGGAGGATGGCACCGCGAGGCGGGGGCGGGTGAGGATGGTGTTGCGGCGGGGTCTCCACCGCCGGCCGATCTGCAGACGACCCGCAGCGTCACGCCAAGCGAAGCACTGCCCCGCCCCTACAAGCCGGTGATACTGGGGGCAGGAATCATCATCTTGGCCCTGGTGGCCGTTTTCACCTTCAACGTCGCAGGACTCCGTGACCGGGCGTTGCGCGCCGTAGAGGCGGTTCGCGAACCGCCGCTGCAGATCCGATCCATCGCCGTGCTGCCTTTGGAGAATCTCTCGCGCGACCCCGACCAGGAATACTTCGCCGATGGCATGACCGAGGAACTGATCACCAATCTGGGCAAGATCAGTGCGTTGCGGGTCATTTCACGGACTTCGGTGCTGCGCTACAAAGGCACGAAAAAGCCGTTGCCGGAGATAGCCAAGGAATTGAATGTAGATGCGATAGTGGAAGGCACGGTGCTGTGCTCGGGCAGCCGGGTTCGAGTCACGGCGAGCCTACTCCACGCAGCGACCGACCGGCACCTGTGGGGGGAGAGCTACGAGCGTGACCTCCGGGACATACTCTCGTTGCAGGATGAAGTGGCGCAGGCCATTACCAAGGAGATTCAGATCAAAGTCACGCCGCAGGAGCAGGCGGACCTGGCGAGCGCTCCCGCCGTCAATCCGGAAGCCTATAGGCTCTATTTACAGGGGCGGTACCAGGCCAACAAGCGGACGGTCCCGGGGTTCGCGAAGAGCGCTCTGCTCTTCCAGCAGGCGCTCGATAAGGACCCCGGCTATTCCCTGGCATATGCAGGGCTTGCCGAAACCTACGGTCTCCTTCCCTTCTACGGTGGGGCATCGCCCAAAGAGGCCTTCCCGAAGGCTAAGGCGGCTGCCCTGAAGGCGCTGGAGCTTGACCGCTCCCTCGCAGAAGGCCACGCAGCGTTGGGATTTGTCCTGTTTTACGGAGAATGGGATTGGGCGGCCGCAGAAAGAGAACTTAAATATGCGATTGAACTCAATCCCGGCTATGTCAACTCGCACCATTGGTACGGGGAGTACCTGAGTGCGATGGGACGTCACGACGAAGCCATCGCCGAGATCAAGCGCGCCCAGGATCTTGATCCGCTCTCGCCTCTCCTGCTTGCCATCGGAGGCGAGGTTTGCATCTTAGCGCGCCGTTACGACGAAGCTATAGAGCAGAGCCGGAAGGCGCTCGAACTCGATTCGAATTACGCCCTGGCACACCAAAACCTCGCTTCAAGCTTTCTCGGAAAACAGATGTATGAGGAAGCCGCTTCGGAGTATGCAATAGCGGATCGAGCCTGGGGTAAGAGTAATTCGTCGGGGTTGGCGCTCGCTTACGCCCTGACTGGAAAACGAGGTGAAGCCCTGAAGATCCTCAGGCGATTGAGAGAACCGTCAAGCCAGCTGGAACTCGACTCCTTGATGGCGGCCACCCTCTAGTTGGCGCTGGATGAGAAGCAAGAAGCCTTGGCTTGGCTTGAAAAGGCATATCGAGAACACGAGCCCTACGCGCCATTCTGGAACGTAAGTCCGGTGCTCGATCCCCTGCGCACCGACCCGCGCTTTCAGGACCTCCTGCGCCGTATGAACTTCCCGCCGTAAGGTCGCCCGCGGCTTTTGGCTCCCCCCGTTTCTTACGTGCGCCCCCGATGCGATTCCGTTCCGCACATACGCAGTTGCGGAATCGGCCGGCATACATGGCAACAAGGGAGAACAGCCCCTCCGACCGCCTCTGCCAGATTGTGCCTGTGAAACGCCCATCCACACCTGAATCCGGGTCAGCCCAAGGCGGCGGGCCAGTTGACGGGAAGCCGACATCCATTCTGTGTGCCCAGCACCCATGATGCGCACAGGAGCCCTTGGGGGAATCTTGGTCTGCATCCGGGACCACTTGACTGTTCACCCAGCACGGCGAGGTGTTGCTGCAGACAGCACCCCTGGGAACTGTTCCGCAACTTGAACTTTCCCGGATAGTCCTATCGCGCGCGTTGACTTAGCTGCACGTGCAGTCTACAATAGTTCTCACCGGGGCGACATTACGAATCGTACATAGATATTCACCCATGGTCGGCCAGACCGTTTCCCACTATCGCATCGTTGAGAAGCTCGGCGGCGGGGGTATGGGTGTGGTGTACAAGGCCGAGGACACCCGGCTGCATCGTTTCGTCGCGCTCAAGTTCCTGCCCGAGGAATTGGCAAAGGATGATGAGGCCCTGGAGAGGCTCAAGCGCGAGGCGCGCGCGGCTTCTGCCCTCGACCACCCCAATATCGTTACCATCTACGAACTCGGACAGGACGGTTCCAGTCACTACATCGCGATGGAGCTGGTGGAGGGAAAGACACTGCGCGAGCTGCTTGTCTGCGGCTTGTTGCCCATGCGAAAGGCAATTGAAATCGCGGCGCAGGTTGCGGAGGGTCTGAGCAGGGCTCATGAAGCGGGCATCACGCACAGGGACTTAAAGCCCGAGAACCTGATGGTCTCTCAAGATGGATTCGTCAAAATCCTCGACTTTGGCCTGGCGAAGCGCATGTCGACCAGCGAAGAGCTATCGGATATGTGCACACTGTCCTCGTCACGGACTCAACCGGGTCTGGTTCTAGGAACGCTGGGATACATGTCACCGGAACAGGCCAGGGGTGATCGGCTGGATTTCCGGTCAGACCAGTTCTCGTTCGGCTTGGTGCTCTACGAGATGGTGACCGGAAAGCGCCCCTTTCAGAGAAGCACGGCAGCGGAGACGCTGGTGGCCATTCTCCGGGAACAGGCCGAACCGGTCGAACTGCAAAACCGCGCCGCCCCCGCTCCGCTGTGTTGGGCTATCGAGAGGTGTCTAGCGAAAGAGCCCGATAAGCGTTACGTCTCTACCCGAGATCTCGCACGGGAACTTGCAGCCATACGAGACTGCTTCTCGGAGAAGCCAGTTAAGCAGGTGGAAACCCGCTCGATAAGTCTTCCTGTGTCGCGGACCCGATTTGTGGGGCGAGAAAAGGAAGTAGCCGCCGCAAAAGAACTCCTGCAGCGTCAGGATGTGCGCCTGGTCACAGTCACGGGTCCAGGCGGGATCGGCAAAACGCGTCTCGCGGTGGAAGTGGCCAGCGGCCTTATCGAGCGGTTTCCAGGTGGGATCCATTTCGTCCCGCTCTCCCCACTGAGCGATCCGGACTTGGTCGCTTCCGTGATCGTTCAGACGTTGGGGATACGGGAGGCTGGAGGTCAGTCACCGCTCGAAATACTCAAGGAGAATTTACAGGATTCATTGCGCGAACCAAGGCTGCTCCTGCTGGACAATTTCGAGCACCTCGTTCAAGCTGCACCTACCGTGGCAGAGCTCCTAGTCATGGGTCCCAATCTTAAAATCCTAGTAACGAGTCGCGCAGCGCTGCACGTGTACGGAGAACATGAATTTCCGGTGCCGCCGCTTGCGCTGCCGGATCCGCGGTCAATGCCTTCTGTGGAGGTCCTGTCACAGTACCCCGCCGTCGCGCTGTTCGTACAACGCGCCGTCGCTGCCAAGCCGGATTTTGAACTTAACCGAGAAAACGCGCCCGCCGTCACCGAGATATGCGCCCGATTGGATGGTCTGCCTCTCGCGATCGAGCTCGCAGCCGCCCGGGTCAAAGTTCTTTCGCCCTCTTCCATGCTGACACGTCTGGCGAGCCGGTTGCAGTTATTAACGGGCGGCGCACGGGACCTGCCACTGAGGCAGCAGACGCTTCGCGCTGCCATGGATTGGAGCTACGACCTGTTGAACGCTGCAGAGCAGAAGCTTTTCCGCAGATTATCGGTGTTCGTGGGGGGATGCAATCTGGAAGGTGTGGAAGCTGTGTGCGACACCAAAGGTGATCTCGATTTGGACCTTCTCGACGGTATGGCATCCATGGTGGACAAAAGTCTGGTGCAGCAGGTCGAACAAGCGAAGGGTGAATCGCGGTTCGTGATGCTGGAAACGGTTCGCGAGTACGCTCTGGAAAAACTGGAGGTAAGCGGGGAGGAGGCCTTGACGAAACGCGCCCATGCCGCCTACTGCCTGGTGCTGGCAGAAGAGGCGACGGAGGAGAGCGGCGCGGAAGGGGCGGAGTGGCTGGAACGCTTCGCGTTCGAGCATGACAATTTTCGCGCGGCCCTCGAGTGGCTGACAGAAACCGGAGATGCGGAGTGGGGCTTGCGTCTCGGCGCGGCCCTGTTTCACTTCTGGGAGACGCGAGATTATCTCACCGAAGGCAGAGCCAGGCTGGATAAGCTGCTGAAGCTTGCAGGAGCCGCAGCTGCCACGAAGGTCCGAGCGCGTGCGCTATTTGCCGCAGGCGTGCTCGCCGGCGGTCAGGGAGATTACGCCTCGGCAGACGCGCTCGTCGGGGAAAGTCTGGACATCACACGTGAGTTGGACGACAAGCAGGGCGTCGCCGTCTCCCTCAACGCCTTAGCGGTCCTTGCGAAGGGCCGGGGTGACGTCGCAGTCGCGCACTCGCTGTTAGAAGAAAGCCTGGCGGGGTGGAGAGAATTGGGCGACCTGAAGGCTGTCGCTCGTTCTCTCAGTAACCTGGCGAATGTGGTCACATTGCAGGGTGACTATGCGCGCGCGCGCTCCCTATATGCGGAATGTCTCTCAATCTTCCAGGGACTGGGAGATCGGACAGGTGTCGCTTGGTCGCTGAACCACCAGGGGGATGTCGCTCGCGATCAGGGTGACACCTTAGCCGCGCGAACATTGTACGAACGGAGCCTGGCTATTTTTCGGGAACTCGGTGACAGCTGGGGCATTGCCGGCGCACTGGCTGATCTGGGAACCTTGGCAAGGGAACAGCAGAATTGTCCGGAAGCGCATACTCTGTACAGGGAAAGCCTAAGAGTTTTTCAGAAACTGGATCATAAACGTGGAATTGCCCGCCTGCTGGAGTGTTTCGCGTGCTTGGCGGCGGCTCAATTCCGAGCAGAACGTTCCCTGCGGCTGGCAGGCGCAGCGGCTGCGTTGCGCCAAAATATTGGTGCGCCACTCACGCCCGCGGAACAGCGCAAACTGGATGCCATTCTGGATCCGGCACGGAAGGCATTGACCAACACTGCTTGCACGACGGCCTGGTTAGAGGGTTGGGCTTTGCCGGTCGAAAAAGCTATTGAGGAGGTGCTGGTGCCTGAGGCGGAATCTCCTCCGGGTTAGCGCCCGGGCAGCCTGACGCTGATGGTTAAGGAAATCCGCATGCCGCCGGAAGGTTCAGTCAGCGCTTACCCCGCGCTTGACGGGTCGATGAGCCGGCGCACGGCGGAGACGCGATTGGCAGGAAGGCCAACGCGCTTGGCGTGTTCGTGGATGATAGCTTCGTTCGCAGCGATGTAGATGCAATACACTTTGTCGCCGGCCACGTAGCTATGCAGCCACTGAATCTCGGGACCTAGAGCCTTCAAAACGTTGACGGACTTCTGGGAGATTTCCCGCACTTGGGCGTCTGTAAGACTGCCGGCTCCCGGGACTTCGCGTTCGATGACGAATTTGGGCATTGGCATTCTCCTTATGAGCACCTATGCTAGCATGGAACTGGAGCAGCATCAACACGGCTTGGCCGAAGCTGCCCTAGTCAGTGAAAAATGGCCAAGAACAAAAGAATGAGGTTGCCGTGGATCTTCGATCGCTTCAGAAGCCGTTGAAAGAGCAATACCGCCGTGACCCGAATGCGTCGCGAATCACCCTCCGGGCGAAAGGCGGGCAAACGGATGTTCCGGTGTCATGCTCAGTCGATCTGGGGCGTGCCATCTATAATGCCGAGGCGCACAAGGGTGTTGGAGGCGCCGGTGCAGGCGCGTGTTCCGGTGACCTTTTACTTGGAGCGCTGGCGGCTTGCGCGCAGATCACCTGTCAGATGGTGGCCGCGGCGATGGGGGTATCCACCGAACGGATTGAGGTGACCGTGGAGGGAGACTTGGATCTTCGAGGCACCCTTGGCATATCAAAAGAGGTGCCCGTCGGCTTTGAGGGCATTCGTCTGTATTTTGATGTTGCTGCGCCGAAGGCAACCCCGGAACAAATGAGTGCATTGCGAGAGAAAACGGAACAGTATTGCGTGGTGATGCAAACCTTGACACGGCCACCGAAACTGCAAACCGAATGGTTTGATCACGACTGAACGCGCGGCCGCAAAGACGCTACTGGTCCTTCAGAACCAGATTCTTACTACCATCCAGGTGGCCAGGCCTGGCAAGGAGTCCGAAGCCCGCCCGTTGAGCTCCGGAAACCAGAACCGGACCCCCGATGGCCGCGCCATCTCTTTCATCAATAGCGTGAATGGCGTGGGTAATATCTGGGAACAACCGGTGACGGGCGGTCCGCCGAAGCCCGTGACGCATTTCACTTCAGACGAGATTTTGTCGTTCGACTGGTCCCGCGATGGCCGCCTGGCCCTCTCACGGGGCACGGAACCGACCGACGCGGTGCTGATCAAGAACTTCCAATGATGGGCAAGACGATGCCTTGCTTCCAGGACCTCCTGCGCCGCATGAATTTCCCACCGTAAGGTCACCCTCGGCCTTCGGCTTCCCCGTTTCTTAGGTGCACCTCCGATGCGACTCCATCCCGTACAGGCGACGGCTACGGTCTGCTAATAGTTTTTCAAACGTGAAGCGCCTGAGTACCCCGGTCTGCTCTTTGAGGAACCGGCTGGCCCGGAGGCTCCAAAGGACGCCAAGGTGACTTACTTTCCCCCCAACGAGCGTATCCACCGCCTGGATGGGATGCTGTGCTATATGGTAATGCTTGACACTGCGAATTCCGTGCTCGACGAGGCGAAGCAAGACCACGATACACTGTTGGAGCATTTGCGGCCGGAATGACAGATACGCGGCGACGGCCGGAGTGTCGCGTGACCACCCAAGGAAGCGGACGGAACAAGCCCAAACTACAGGGTTTATGGGTCGGGTCCGCATCACCGCCGCGACTGAAGCAAGAGCCGGCGCGTCCTAGAGCTCCCGCAGGCGCGAGATGGTTGCCCGCCGTGCGGCCACAAGGGCCGCCCCTACAACGCGTGAGGTAGAGAGCTTCCGGGAGGGGTTCACAAGCGTTTAACAAAGAATTCACTTGTGAAGCCCTTTTATGCCGCGATGGTCCGTTCCAAGAATTGTACGCATCGGCGGTATCTACTGCCTGTCAAGTGTGTAAGCTTTCTTGGCTTTGAGTCTGGTCGAGCGGTTTAGAGCTGCCGACTCCAAGGAACCTTTGCGTTTTGCCTCTTTTTGCGTCGGGGGGGTCCAATGGACGGCTCGGGGGATTGGCGTTTGAGACGCCCCCCGAGTGCTTGGTTTACATTCCAAAGGAGGTTTTCCATGAAAGCTCTCGCATGCGTTTTGCTTTGTGTCCTGGCCCTACCAGTCTGCCTTCTGGGTCAGACCACTGACGGCACAATTCGCGGTGCGGTGACAGATGCTTCTGGCTCCGTAGTACCGGGGATTCCCATCACAGCTCGCAACTTGGATACCGGCTTAACGGTCACGGTGAAGACCACTGATGCCGGGCTCTATACCGTTCCCAACTTGCCGCCAGGAACATATTCGATTACGGCGGAGGGCGCTGCCGGTTTTAAGAAGTTCGAGCAAACAGGCGTCACCGTTCAGACCGCAAGCACCAGTAACCTAGACATCGTTCTACAGTTAGGACAGGTTTCTGAAACCGTAACGGTCAGTGCCAACGCCTTGCAGATCCAGACTGCGACGTCTGACGTCGGCACCACCGTTCAGAACAGCTTGATAATCAACCTGCCGCTCAACGTCAACGGTAACATCCGGAACCCGGTTCAGTTTATTACGTTGGTGCCTGGGTTTGTGGGAAACGTCGGCAACGACCCTGCGAGCAACTCCACCGACGACTACAAGTTGAACGGCGGGCAGGAAGGGGGGACGGACATCCTGGTGGATGGGGTCTCGATCTCGCTAGTGAGTCCTAACACCCAGCAGAATAAGGGCGTTTCTCCCGAGGCCGTTCAGGAGTTCAAGACCCTGCAAAGTAACTTCTCCGCGGAGTACGGCCAATCGGGCGACGGGATTGTCAGCCTGACAATGAAGTCCGGTTCGAATCAATTCCACGGCGATGTTTACGATTATCTGCACAACAGCGCGCTGGACGCCAACAGTTGGTTCAACGACACCGCAGGCGCGCCGAAGAACTTGGATATTCAGAACGATTTCGGCGCTCTAGTTTCGGGTCCGGTCTGGCTGCCTAAGATTTATGACGGCAGGGACAAGACGTTGTTCATGTTCAACTACGAGGGATTTCGCTTCAAGACCGGCAGCAGCAGCGCGCAGAGTTTTCCAAACGAGGCTTTCCGCAAGGGGGATCTTTCCGCGATATGCACAGCGGGCTTCACCGCCTCCGGCGTCTGCAACGATCCGACCCTCCAGGTTTACGACCCCACGACGCACGCGCCCATCCCGCACGACGTTCTATCCAACGATCCTAAGTTTACGGCCAGCCCAGTGATGACAAAGGTGTTCGGTTACCTGCCGCCGACCAACGGTAATTTAACCAACAATGTCTTTCAAAGGACGACCTCGCAAGTCATCGCGAACCTCTTTGACGTCAAAGTCGACCAAAATGTCTCGGGCCGGCAGCGGATTTCGGCGGGATTTGACTACGATAATACCAACAATCAATCCATCGTGTCGCTGGGTCCCATTTTCGGCGGCCAGACTCCGCAAAACACCCGCTACGGGCGTCTGAGCGATGACTACACGCTCACGACCTCACTGCTCAACCACTTTCTGGTGGGATTCGGTCGGCGCTATCGCGGCGAGCTGTCGAACGGCATCGGGCAAGGCTTTCCTTCTAAATTGGGGCTGATGGGCGTTCAAAACACCACTTTCCCGTGCATTAAATTCCACGGCACTCCCTATGACTCGGTATTAAACAACTGCGGCGACTCCGAGTTTGCTGATAACGTCTTTGAATTTGCCGACGCGGTGAGCTGGGTGCATGGCAAACACACTATGAAGTTCGGCGGCGAGTTGCGTGCCCTCCAGTTCAACAACCGTCGGCTGACCCAGTCCTCGGGCGAATTCGACTTCAATAGTCCTGAGACGAGTTCCACCGGCAGCTCCACGGGCGTGGGCGGCAATGCCATCGCCAGTGCTCTTTTCGGACTTTCTGACGTCACCACTCTGAACTATGGGTCGTTTAGCGGGGTTCGCTACAAAGATGTTGGCTTCTACGCGCAAGACTCGTACAAGGTTAGGTCGCGGTTCACCCTAAACTATGGTTTGCGGTACGACGTTGACATCCCAGCCACAGAAGCCTTCGGCCGTTTCTCTGTGGTCGATCCGACTCTCCCCAACCCGGGCGCCGGCAATCTTCCTGGGGCCTACACTTACTTCGGGAGCGGGACAGACCGAAACGGAAAAACGCGGCCTCAGAACGTTTTCACTCATGCCTTTGGCCCGCGCCTCGGCTTTGCTTACTCCATTAACGACAAGACAGTGTTGCGTGGCGGCTACGGGATCTTCTACGAACCGCTGAAGGAACCGTCATTTGCCGACCAGGATGGGCTTGGGTTCTTCAACAAGGAGAACTTTACCACCCCGGTCCAGATTGACCAGGGCGTGCCCCATATCTTTCCGACCTTCGGGCCGTTGACACCGGACGGTCAAAACGGTAATAGCGGTGTAATCGTTGCCCCGGCCAATTCTGGGCGTCCGGCCGACATTCAGTCGTGGAACCTCGACGTCCAGCGCCAAGTCCAGGCCAACCTCATGGTAGACATCGCCTACGTGGGCTCCAAAGGCACTCACCTGCCAGCGTACAACATCTTGACGAATCAGGTAGATCCCAAGTGGCTGTCGCTGGGCTCCGAGTTGGGTATGAGTGTGAGCTGCCTCACTAGCGACACCTGTCCAAATTCCATTGCGGCCGGGGTCAAGGTACCCTTCTCGAACTTCTCAACCCTGTGGGGCGGCGGCGCTACCATAGCCCAAGCCTTGCGCCCCTTTCCGCAATACGGCAACTTCAACGGCGAAGACCAATCCTTTGGGCCTGATCGCACCGGCAATTCCACCTATCACTCCATGCAGGCCCGCGTCACTAAGCGCTATGCCTCGGGTCTGAGCTATCTCGTCGCCTACACAATCTCAAAGAACATCACTGACGCGGATTCCATGGGGCCCGGCGTCTCAGGCTTTACCGGAACCGGCGGGTTCATTGGTCAGAACTCTTACAACCGGCGGGCGGAAAAGGCAGTTAGCGAGCTCGATACGCCTCAGAGCTTGGTAGCGAGCTTCTTCTACGAGTTGCCCATGGGCCATGGAAAGCGCTTCTTGAACCACACCGGCCCGCTCGATCGTGTCGTCGGAGGGTGGAACCTCTCAGGTATCCTTACTTACACCTCCGGCATTCCGACCGAGGCGTATGGCCCTTGCGGCGGCACGGCAGCCAGTATCCTATTTGGCGGGTGCCAAGTGGGGGGAATGGATGGCCGTCTTAACGTGGTCCCCGGCGTGCCCGAGAGCAACAAGAGCGGCAATTTCCAGCCGGCTAGCACTTCCTTCTACAATGCCGCGGCGTTTGCCCTACCGTCGCCTTACCTCATGCCAACCGAGCCCCGGGCCTTGGATCACGCGCGCGCCTGGGGTAATCGTGACGAGGATTTTGTCTTGGAGAAGGCCACTCGCTTGGTTGGGGAGAAGGCCAGCATCAAGTTCCGAGCGGAGTTCTTCAATCTCTTCAACCGCCATATCTACCAGGCTAACGGCGGAGCATGGGCCACGCCGATCACCTCACCGTTCATACCGGCCGGGAGCCCGGGATGTAGCGGTTCGTTCGCCTGTGGATTCGGCGCCGTCACCGGTGCCAGCGGGCCGCGAAGCATCCAGCTCGGTCTGAAGATAGAGTACTGAACTGTAGGTAGCATCTGCCGTGTCCCCGGCTTTTACGATTCCCTCTTGTGCCAGGGCATGGCGGATGCCGCCTGTTTAATGGGGATCCATTCGGTTGCTATAGTTTAAGCCGGATGGATCCTCCCTCAGGCCGGCCTGGGATGTCAGAATTCTCAACATGAAAAGACGCACTTTCTTCAAAACTGCCGGAGCACTGTCTGCACCGCTCGTATACCTCCCCTCCGAGGTTCTGCTTGGCCTCTCGGCCGCGGAACGTCAAGCGTCACCAGCGCGCGCAGACTCGTGGGAGATCGCGAATGGCCAGCAACGGGTCGTGGTAACCAGTCGCAATGGCACAGTGACGTATCAGAGTTTTGTTCGTGACGAGAAGATTGGCTGGGTAGGCGGTTCGACTTCGGATAATCAGTTCGTGTGGGGGCCAAGCTTTCAGTTGACGCTCGATTCCGGAGGAGTCACGAAATCCGGCGCGGACTTGGCCATGGAGCTTGCCGGAAGCGGCCATGCCAGGGCGAAAGACGGCTCGCCCCTCGAGTACACTTGGAATACTGCAATCACCACCCTGACGAGCTCACCATGGTTTCGGTTTGCAATCACCCTTCGCCTGCCGCACGACATGAAACTGCATCAAGGCGAGGTCCTGGAGCCGCAAATCATCCTCTGGCTCAACTCCGTTTCCACGCTGATGGAAGGGCAGTCGGGAAGTTGGCGCCGAATTCTGCTGGACCAGCCTACGCGCAACTCCCTGGGGGCAGCAGGCAACGACCTGCCGGCGGTTTATTTGCAGGATGCCAATGCCGGCATCGAGACCATGCTCTACTTTGACATGAGCTCGATGGGTTGGATGTCATTCGAGAACATCCCGCGCTTTCTCGGCTACCGCTGTGCGACGGTCTCCGTGCTGGAACGGGGTGGTAATCAGCGCCTTGGAATTGGATTGATCGCGAACCAAGCCACCGGAGATATGCTGCCCGCGGGCGAGGTCCATTTTACCTACTTTCTTCTGCAGCAGAGCTTCAAAGAGCTGATCACAGAACGGCAGGCAGTGAACCGCTGGATGGAGGCCTTGCTTCCCCTCTTCGAGGAAAAACTTGCATGGCCGAAATGCGCCACGAGCTGGAAGGAATTTGCGGCGGGAACCGTGGGTGACATCCAGCAAAAGGATGTGGCCCTGCTCAGCGTCCAGGGCCACCGCGGGCTGCGGGCCTATGTGAAGTCGACTTCGGAGTTATGGCACGAGAGCGGAGAGAATTTCGAGCTGATGACAATGGCCGACGTGCTGTGGCCATCGTTGCTCTACCTCAAGCTTCACCCTGACCCAGCGCAGCGGCAGGTGGTGGGTGAATTACTCGAAAGCATGCCGCTCTTTTACCACCAGGACACGCAGAGCATCAGCAACGACTTCATCCGAGGCGGAGACGAAACGGCGGATTCGTGGTACCCCTTTGAGAACGGCTTGATCAAGTATCCAATGATCGGGGCACTCTCGCAATCGAAAACGCTGACTGACAACTTTCTGCAAGCGTACGAAACGGCCATGCGCATGGCGCACCGTTACAACTACCTCTTTCCCATTTACTATCGCACCGGCAGTCTGGATCAGAAGGGTGCGGGCACCAATTACGCCGTAGGCGGGCTCTACGCATGGGGGGGAGTGATCGCGCACCGTCTGACGGGGAACGAGAAATACCTGAACGAAGCACGCCACGCGGTTGAGGTGCTGGCCACGGTTCGTGCCGCAAGCCTCTTTCATGAGCCGCAGGAACTGGCCTTTGGAGCCCTGGCAGCGGCGGAACTAGGAATGCCGGAGGCCGCGCGCTACCTCCTTTATGAACAATTGCGGATGCTCTACTGGTACAGTGATCCCAGCCAGAAGACGCACGACATTCGGGGCATGTTTCAGGCCGCCGCCTCCATCCTCTACCCGGCCTTCAAGGAAAATGTGGAAGCCATCCTGCCCTGGACGGGTGTCTTAAAGCGGGGTGTGATGGTCGAGGGATTGCTCCCCATCCTGGATCAGCAACGGCGCAATAATTTTTATTACTTTGACGCTTGCCTGGGCGCGACGGCGAAGCCATCGCTGTCGCCCTTCATCCCTTACGAAAATCTCGGCACGCTGGAGTTGGGCGGTCGGACAGGAATGGTTGGAAAGGAGATCTACGGCAGCGGAGAAGTCCTGTGGTTGTACCTGATGTTCGAAGCGCTGGGTACGACAAGTGATCGAGATATGATGCTTGTGAACCTGGACCTGCTGGATGCTCTTGACTCCAACCAATTTCCGGCCCGCCAACTGAATTTCATTCTGTTCAACCCCACGAATTCCGCCCGGACGGCGGAGGTTTCTATCCCCGTCGCTCGAGGAGTTCCCGTGAAATTTGTGGTTGAAGACAAAACAGCAGGCGGAGCGGTTCGGGTGGCGGCGGGGAAACATGTTCGAATCAGAGCGGAGTACTGAGACGCAACCTCCAGGAGCGTCTCGAGCCGTTCGAGCCTCCGAGGAAGGAGATCGAAATTGATGACCGGACGTAAGAGGCGTTTTCCATTTCCGGCCGCCGCCCTATTTCTCACCGCCGTTGGCCTATTCGCGGCAGCTTACTCCACTCCCCCGTTCGGATCTTGGCAGCGCCTTTCACTGAAACCGGTCATCTCTCCTCAGGGCGTCGGCTTTGAATCCGCCGGGACCTTTAATCCCGCCGTTGTGGAGAAGGATGGCAAGATTGTGATGCTCTACCGGGCCCAGGACAAGAACGGGACTTCGCGGCTTGGCTACGCCGTTAGCCAGGACGGCGTTCACTTCCAGCGCTCAACCCAGCCCGTCTTCGGCCCCGAAGCGCCCTATGAGAAGGGTGGAGGGACGGAGGATCCTCGCCTCGTCGAGATCAAGGGAACCTACTACCTGACTTATACGGGCTATAACAACATTGATGGAGCGGGGCCGGGGAAAAGAGACGCACAATTGTGCTTGGCCACGTCGATGGACCTGGTCCACTGGGTGCGGCATGGGGTCATCCTGCCAGCTTACCAAGGGGCGTGGAACACGGGGTGGACGAAGTCCGGGGCGATCCTCCCGGAAAAGGTGAACGGGAAGTATTGGATGTATTACTTCGGTGATGCTACTGACACAACAGGAGAAATGGGGGTCGCCTATTCGCAAGATCTCTTGCATTGGGTGAGTGCGCTTGACCACCCCCTTCTCTCCCCTCGCCCCAGGCACTTTGATTCCAAAGTCACGGAACCTGGACCGCCTCCGGTCATGACGCCCAAGGGAATCCTCCTGATTTACAACGGAGCGGACGACGATCTCACTTATTCCACAGGCTGGGTTCTCTTTGACAAGGCTGATCCCATGAAGGTCATTGCGCGCGCGGAGGAGCCGATCTTCCGTCCGGTTGAGGCTTGGGAGAAGATTGGGCAAGTTCCCAACGTGGTCTTTGTGGAAGGACTTGTCCGTCGCGGCAACCGCTGGCTC
>Ga0371490_1000898_pt1 | contig 17359 bp, 13 predicted proteins | sample MB2SIPfraction_FD_207959 | JGI IMG/M metagenome (GOLD analysis project Ga0371490, IMG submission 207959) | Lab enriched peat soil microbial communities from McLean, Ithaca, NY, United States - MB28FN SIP fraction | ecosystem: Environmental > Terrestrial > Soil > Wetlands > Peat | place: USA... | reverse complement strand
TAAAACCTCGAGGGAAGAGATCTCTCTGAAAATAGGCCCGTTCCGCAACACTGACGGAGCGAGCCACAAAATACTGCCTCCCGAACCCGTTCGTTCCTGATGTCCGCTAAAGTTCCGAAATCGCTGCCATTCCAGCGGCCGCGTTGACAAACCATCGGCCGCACTGCAATATGGTTTTTGCCTCGTTTTGCCGCAACGATTGCCCAAGTGGCGGAATTGGCAGACGCGCTAGATTCAGGGTCTAGTGGCCGCAAGGTCGTGGAGGTTCGAGTCCTCTCTTGGGCACCATTCATTCCTTAGCGTTTAGGCGGTAGCTGTCTAGACGCTCTGAACCACGTTCGTTTGCCCGGTGCTAGTCTTGGTGTCAGTGGGAGCTACTGTCAGGCGGTTCGAAGCGCCCGAATATGTGCCAAGCACGAGAACTGGCCACGTGCGCAGCGGCCGGCTTCTGCATACCAATAGCATGACGTTGCGGAGGATCTATGTGTACTGCCGAACTATGTTGAGCGCTCACGGATGCAGGGTGAATGTGGCGCTGTCTGCGCACAATAAATCAGGGTGGTGCTGAGAGAACCATGGCCAAGAACGTCAGCGATTTCTTTGAAGCTTGCGCCCTGGTTCACCATCTCCGTGGCCGCGCTATGCCGAAGCGAATGCACACGCGCATGCTGCAACCCGGCGCGGCGGAAAAGGTCGGCCATGGTGCACCGGACATGATTTTGGCGCCGCTGTTCAGTGAAGGGAGGTCTTCTGGGAGCAAAGATCCACGGTGTGTCTTTCTGTGGCCGGATTCGCAAAAGTGCAATAAGACCGTCGCCGACATCCTGCGGCAACGGAAGCATGCGCTCGCGTCGCGTTTTTGAGGAACGAACGCGCACTTCGCCGCGGAGACCCAAGCGCGTAAGCACCAGCAGCATCGCTCGGTCACGGATGTGGCGGTGCGTTTTGCGTGCGCAAGCGTCCCACAAGGCTTGCTTCTCTTCGTGGGAAAGGAAGCGCGGCAAGCTGGCCTGTTTTCGGTTCACTCGTTTGGGCAAAGCATCTTCCCAGCCCTCCGGGATGTGGCCTCCGGAGGCGAGATAGCGGACGAATCTTCGCACCGCCATCAACCACACTCGTTGCGTCCAATGATTGGGCAGACGCCGGAATTCCTTGTTCAAAAACTCGGCCAAATCACTGAAACGCAGTTCGCGCCAGCGAACCTGGTCCGAAGGGAACCGCATGGCGAGCAGGTTGCGAATCGCTTGGAGGTGCAGCCTACGGCTGTTGAACGCGAGTCCGCAGAAGTCGGCTAAATGGCGCTCGTAGTTGGCGATGAAAGCCGCACTTGTGACCGTGCCGCTCTGGGTCCGGGACATTTTCTTCTCCTTGTCGGCTGGTTGCCGGGCAGGGTGGTAAAGTAGGCCGATCCCAGCACGATTGGAGGAGAGCGTGTGGATACCGCCGTTGAAGACCGAGTCAGGAAGTATCAGCGCTGAGGAAGCCGTCTGTCAGATCAAGATCGTTCTTGTCGGTACCAAGCCACCCGTCTGGCGGCGCGTGCTGGTTCCTGCAAATTTCACGCTGGCGCAGTTACATGACGCGGTGCAAGCCACGATGGGTTGGGAGGACTGCCACCTACACCAGTTCTTCATGGGCAAGAGCAGGTTCGGCGTTCCCGATCCGAACGAAGCGTTTATGGGCGGATCGCTCACGCTCAACGAAAAGAACGCATGCCTCGCGAATGCGCTGAACAAAATCGGTGCCAAGGCGACGTACATCTATGATTTCGGCGACTCTTGGGAGCACGCGCTCACCGTTGAGAAGATTTTCTCTGCCGAACCTGGTGTTGCCTACCCCCTATGCACGGATGGAAAGCTCGCGGGTCCACCTGAAGACTGCGGCGGAATCCCCGGCTTTTACCACATGCAGGAAGCGCTTGCCGACCCGAACCACGAAGATCATGAGGACATGAAGGACTGGATTGAAAGCTTCGATCCCGAAGCGTTTTCCATCGACGCGGTTAACCAAAGGCTGCGAAAAATCTTTCGTCCTACCCGCAAATCGGAGTCCGCGCGTGCGGCGCGATCCGATTGAGGCCACGGATAACTCGAACCCTCTCCATGGATCGTAGCCATCCTGCCGTGACAGCGGCCCTGCCACACTATGTCAACTACACGGAGACCCGACGATCCAATCTTGCGCGTCCGGACCACCATAGGCTTCCTTGCACTCTGTATTGTGAGCGCTCAACATAGTTCGGCAGTACACATAGTATGTTGAGGAACACATAAGCCGTAGTACCGGTGGAATTTTGCCACATCAGTGAGGGTAGGCTGTCCGAGTTGTTCTCCTGCTCTCGTTGAGCGTGGCCCATGGTTCTGCGCTCAGCGGGTGATGCTCTGCGATTTCTCGATGTAATCAACGTGCCATAGACGCTTTGGACGACTCCTCTGAACTCTTCCTCTTGGCGTCGCGGCCCCTGTTTCATAATACTAGGATGATTGCTGGACCAAGATGCGAACAGGCCCTCCTTTACTTCTGTTCATGCCCAAAGTTGTGGTCCTTATCATGGAGTGTTTCGACAGGCCGAATCGAGAAGCGTGGTGATGTCGTGATCACAGTCACATGCGAGTCAACTGTTTGATGTGCAAGGAAGTCCCGAGCCGCGTGCCGTCGCCGGGGTGCAAGCGCGGACTGGAGTGCTTATGACACTTGGTGAATGCAAAAGTTATCGTTTCCAGAGACGCCCCAATGTCTTCCAGTCGCCTTTCAATCTGTGCTTCCAAAATGTGCCTTACCGGGGTCTTCGGGCAAGCATTTTTCTATTCGTGCTGATCTTGTGCTCAGCAACAGCCACGATGGGCCTCGAACGCGGCAAAAACATCGACCAGTATGGCCATGATATCTGGACATCGCAAAACGGCTTACCTGGTGAGGCCGTTTACCAGATTCTGCAAACTCCGGATGGCTACCTGTGGCTGCGTACGTCGGCGGGGCTGGTCCGGTTTGATGGAGTGCGTTTCGTTCTTGTGGAGCTAGCAGTTGCCAACAAGCGGGTCAACGAGCCGGTCAAAGCCATCTGCAGGAGCGCTGATGGCAACCTCCTGATTCGCACAACCTCCCGGACGATTTTGTACAAGGACGGCGTCTTTTCCGACTACTTGCCTCCCGCACCGCTGCCGGACGGCGGCATCCGAACACTCTTTGAAACCAGAGAGCACGAGGTCTTTATTGGCGCCGACGACTTCATCTACATCATCCGAAAAGGCCAGATCGAGATGCTTCGCCGCGGGACCGGATGGGTCAACGCTTTCTTTGAGGATGCAAGCGGGTTGTTGTGGATCGGAGCATCGGCTGGACTCTACACCTACCGCAACGGCGTACTCTCCCTACCAGAAGATCTTCGGGCGTCGGGAGCCTCCAACGTCGTGGCAGGAGACCGCGAGCACAATGTGTGGGTCGGCACCGTGTCTAATGGGCTTTACAGAATGAACCAGACCAAGCCCGGCCTCGCACCGGTCGAACGAGATGCAATTCACAGCGAAGTATTCGCGATTCTACAAGACCACCAGGATAATCTATGGCTCGGAACGATTTCGGGCTTGCTTCGTCTGACGGAAGGACGCGTCTCCTCATTCAATTCGCTGGCTGGTCTGACGGACAGCAGAGTTCATTCCTTGTTCGAAGACCGCGAGGGAAGCATCTGGGTGGGCACATCGAGCGGCCTCGATCGTTTCCGCGACACCAAAGTCACGACGATCACTTCGCAGGAAGGTTTGCCCTCAGACGACATTAAATCGGTAGTTGAGACCCGAGACGGCAGCCTCTACGTTTTCTGCAATGCTGCAGGGTTGGGACGCATCAAGGACGGTGTGGTAACCGCGATTCCAAAGCAGAAAGGCGTCCCAAATTTTTACGGCAATGCCATGTTCGAAAGCAGGGATGGAAGCCTTTGGCTCGGCCTTGTAGGCGGCTTAACTCGGTACGAAAATGGGAAGTTCACTGTCTACGCGGGCGACGAACGGCTCTCCATACCCTTCATCTCCGCTATCAACGAGGATGAGGAAAGCCTGATCGTAACGACATCGCAAACAATCGCGCTGCGCTTTAAGGAAGGGAAGGTTTACCCGTTCACAATCCGAGGGCAGACCACGCCGCTCTCGAAGCCGGGCAACTACACTTTTGTGATCGAACGCGACCCATCCGGGACTCTTTGGTTTGGCACGGTACAAGGGCTCTTCAAATTCGCTAAAGGGGAGGCGCCCGAAAATGCCCGCCAGACTCAGATCGATTTCCCCGTTACGACCATTTTTAACGATCAACGCGGCAGCCTTTGGCTCGGAGGCCGGACGCCGGGGCTGATTCGATTTCGCATCAGCGACGGCCGCGTAACGCATTACACGAAACAGGCGGGGCTCTTCGATGACTATCCGACGCGCATTCTCGCAGACGATCACAACAACCTATGGATCAGCACCTCGAATGGGATCTATAGAGCCAGTGGCAAAGACTTGGACGCCTTTGCGGATGGCCGCGTTTCCATTGTGCCGACGACGGTCTATGGAATCGACGACGGCATGAAGACCAGCGAGGCTTCCTCCCCGGCGGCGCAGCCCGGAGGCTGGCGGACCCATGACGGCAAACTGTGGTTCGCTACGCGCAAGGGTGTCGTCGTGATTGACCCCGACCATTTGGTGCATAACGATCTGGTTCCCCCCGTGGTCATTGAGGATGTTGCTGCAGACAACGAGACTCTCTCTGCCCGCCAGGACCTCCAGGTGGCTCCGGGAAAGGATCGCATTGAGATCTATTACACGAGCTTGAGCCTCCGGGTTCCGGATAGAGTGAGATTCAAGTACAAGCTCGAAGGCTACGATCGCGATTGGGTGGACGCCGGTTCACGCCGCGTGGCCTACTACACGAATCTTCCTCCAGGCAGATACCGATTCCGAGTGATCGGTTCGAACGACGACGGCGTCTGGAACGACGTGGGTGCGTCGACAGCAATCTACCTGACGCCTCATTTCTATCAGACAACCTTGTTCTACGGCTTCTGCATTCTGGTGATCATCATGTGCGCCATTGCGAGCCAGAGGCTGTACACACGCGGGCTGCGTGTACGCGCTCAAGAACTGTCCCGCGTCGTGAACGAACGAACAAAGGACCTGCAGGCGCAGCGAGCGTTCCTGCGGCAAGTGATTGACATCATTCCCAATTTTATTTTTGTGAAGAACCGGGAAAGCCGCTTCACGCTCGTCAATCAGGCGGTCGCTGACGCCTATTCAACGACAGTTGATGAACTGCTTGGAAAAACCGATGCAGATATCAGTCCACGCCGGCAAGAGGCAGATGCCTTCCGCCGGGATGATCTCGAGGTTATGAATTCCCTTCGCGAAAAGGTGGTCCCGGAAGAGCCGTTCACAGACCATGGTGGGCGGGTCCGATGGCTTCAGACAGTCAAGAGACCTCTCCTTGGTGAGAACAACCAGGTGCAACTCCTCGGTGTGTCCGTGGATATCACGGAGCGCAAATTGGTTGAACAACAGTTGCACCTGCAAGCGACTGCTTTGGAGTCTGCTGCAAATGCCATTCTCATTACGGATCGCCAGGGCACAATTTTTTGGGTGAACGCCGCATTCACAAAACTGACCGGATATTCATTTGACGAAGCAATTGGCAAAAATCCACGGATTCTGCAGTCGGGTGAGCAAGCACATTCTTTCTATGAAGACATGTGGAACAAGCTCATTGCAGGAGAGATCTGGCGCGGTGAACTCGTCAACCGCCGGAAGGATGGCCAGCTCTACACTGAGGAAATGACCATCACTCCGGTAAAAGACGCTCATGGAGACATCGCTCGCTTCATTGCCATTAAGCAGGATATAACGGAGCAAAAGGCGCTCGAGCGACAGCTTCGCCAAGCTCAGAAAATGGAAGCTGTGGGCCAACTCGCCGGGGGCGTCGCGCATGATTTCAATAACCTGATGGGAGTAATCCTCGGCTACAGCGAGATGTTGGAAGAAGGATTTGACTCTTCCAATCCCAATCGCAACAAGATGGAACAGATCCGAAAAGCAGCCGTTCGCGCTGCAGCCCTCACAAGGCAACTCCTGGCTTTCAGCCGCCAGCAGGTCTTGCAGCCCGTCGTCACGGACTTGAATAGCACAGTCGTCAACATGCACAAGATGCTATGCCGATTAATCAGCGAAGACATCAAGCTAGTCACCACGCTCCACCCCCATCTATGGCACGTGAAAGCCGATCCTACGCAGATCGAGCAGGTCCTGATGAACTTGGTCGTCAACGCGCGCGATGCCATGCCCGATGGAGGCATGCTGACCCTCGAGACCGCCAATATTGAACTGGATGAAACCTATCGCCGGCAACACGGCGGCGCAACACCAGGCCCGTATGTAATGCTGGCCGTGAGTGATACCGGGGTTGGGATGGACAAGAAGACCCAGGCACATATTTTTGAGCCTTTCTTCACGACGAAGGAGGTCGGTAAGGGAACCGGACTCGGATTATCGACTGTCTATGGCATCGTCAAGCAGAGCGGCGGCTACATCTGGGTGTACAGCGAGCCGGGCCATGGATCGACATTCAAGATCTACTTGCCACGCAACGAAGAAGAAATGGGCGTACACACTAAGGAAGAACAACCAACAACCGTGCCAAAGGGATCAGAAACCCTCCTGTTAGTGGAGGACTCGTCTGCCCTTCTAGAGTTGGCGTGCGAGTTCTTGGGGACCTGCGGGTATAAGGTACTGCCTTGTGAAACCCCGCCAGATGCGATTCGCATTGTTGAGAAATATGAGGGACCAATCCCACTGCTCATTACGGATGTCGTGATGCCCGAGATGAGTGGCCGATCCCTTGCCGAGAAGCTGACATCCCTCCGCCCGTCAATGCGCGTCCTTTACATGTCTGGCTATACGGACGACACAATCTTGAGATATGGCGCTCTGGACCCGGGCCAGGCATTTCTTCAGAAACCTTTTACGATGAAAGACTTGGCCGCGAAAGTGCGTGACCTGTTGGACGCAACCGCGTCTTAACCACCCTGATTGCTAACCTAGCGTAACGCTGCGGGGGCGCTCACGATCCGCTCCCGGTCGAAATGGATGCGCGAGAACATCAAGCGGCTCTCAGCATTTCGCTAAGCAGCCTTATAATCACAAGCAATGGAACAGCGGTTAGAGGCGGTCGTGAAATGGCTGCTGGGACCTGAGACTTCCGATGAACAGCGGCCGGGCCATGTCTGGTCGCGATGGATTTTTCTGCGGGCGTTGGGGCTGATCTATTTTTCGGCATTTTATTCCCTCCTGTTTCAGATCAAGGGTCTGATCGGGCCAAACGGTATTCTTCCCGCCACTGATTACCTGCAAGCAGTTTCCGCAATTTTGCACATGCGGCGGTTTTGGTTTGCTCCAACGCTCTTGTGGTTCGGACCGAGCGACCGTGCGCTGATGCTCCTCTGTTGGCTCGGAATCATCGCCTCGCTGATGGTGGTTTTGAACTTGTGGCCTCGAGCGATGCTGGCAGTGAGCTTTATCAGCTTCCTTTCGTTCGTCTGCGTGGCGCAGGACTTCTCGAGCTATCAATCGGATGGGATGCTGCTCGAAGCTGGGTTCATCGCGTTGTTCTTTGCCCCGCCCGGGTTCAAGCCGGGCCTGGGCCGCGAGAACGCGCCGTCGCGCGCGAGCCGTTTCCTTCTGCAGTGGGAATGGTTCCGAATCTATTTTGAATCCGGCGTGGCAAAACTGGCAAGCGGCGATCAAGCATGGCGCCACCTAACGGCGATGGACGACTACTACCAGAATGGTCCTCTGCCTACCTGGATCGGTTACTACGTGCAACATTTTCCGCATTGGTTCCATGCTTCGAGTGTCCTTTTGACGCTTGTGATCGAGTTTTTTTTGGTGTGGGCGATTTTTCTACCCCGGCGTTTTCGCATTGCTTGCTTCTGGATTGTCACGGCGTTTGAAATCGGCATTATTCTCACGGCGAACTACGCATTCTTGAATTACCTCGTCCTCTCGCTCGGTTTCTTGTTGCTCGACGACCGCTTTTTCGCCGGGATCATTCCCCTGCGCATTCGCACCCTCGTCGGTGCGGAACTCTTGCACCATGCGCCTGTGGAACCGCAGCCGAAGAGTTGGTGCAAGTTGTGGCGTGAGCGATTGAGGCCAGTGAAAATGATCGTTGCGGGCTCATGTATGGGCTTGGTTTTTTATGCGACCACAGCCGGACTTGTCCGCATGCTTGCGCCACGGTTGCCGCTGTCGGAGAAGCCCGTGCGGATGCTCGAGCCATTCCGCATCGCCGATCAGTATGGCTTGTTCGCTTCGATGACACACGATCGCTTTGAAATCGAATTCCAGGGCTCGCGCGACGGCAAAACGTGGATGGCATATCCTTTTCGGCATAAACCACAGGATCCCGCGAGAGCGCCAGGAATCTATGCGCCTTATCAGCCGCGATTTGAGTGGAATCTGTGGTTTGCGACGCTCGGCTCGTGGCGCGATTTTCACTTTGTCGTCTGGACCGAAGAGCGCCTTTTGCGCAATGAACCGAGTGTTCTCGCTCTTTTTGCGGGGAATCCATTTGCGGATTCGCCGCCACAACAAGTCCGCGTGGTGATCTTTCAGTATTGGTTCACGGATCTGAAAACAAAGCGCGAGAAGGGATTGTGGTGGCGTCGCGAACTTCTTGGTGAATATGCGCCGGGACTTGAACGCGAGCCCGACGGAAAAATTGTGATCCAAAACATGGCTGCCGCCGGATCCGTGCAACCATGATGGCGCGCTTGGTCAGTCGATCCCGCCAGGATTTCAAAAGCATCTTTTGCCATGCAGCCCGGATTCCGTTAGCCTGTGCGGGAGCGAAGGACCCCCTATGAAGCGCAAGCACGCCACTCCTCGGAAGGAACCGCATCCCGGCGAGGTGACCTGCGAGCAACTGGTCGGACATCTCAGCACCCTCTCGCAACCGGCGAGCATTCGCGAAATTGCGCACGGAATGGGCCTGAAGCATCACGGCCGTCGCTTCTTGCCCAGAGTCATTCGCCAACTCAAGCGCCGCGGAGACATCGAGGAGATTCACGGCGGACGTTATCGTCTTTGCGAAGCGAAACATACTCCGCAGCCTGTTCCGAAGCTCCCTACAAATGCCGCCATCGCAAACCGGCCCTCTGCGGTCGCGCCAAAACGCGCTGTGGATCCGAACCTCGTATCCGGGCGAATAGTTGCTCATCGCGATGGTTACGGGTTTCTCGTGCCAGACTCTCCCATTCCAAAGGTGGAAGGCGATCTCTTCATTGGCCGGGACAATTTAGGCGATGCAATGCACGGCGACCACGTGCTCGCGAGGATCGAGCGGCGCCGCGCCGACGGTCGCGCCGAGGGCCGCGTCGTGCAGATTCTCGAACGCGAACATCCGGCCCTCGTTGGCCTCTTTCGATACGGCCCTCACGGGAATCACGTTCTGCCCTACGATACGCGAATACTCCACGAACTTCTGATCCCGCCAGGCGAGGAGTTGGCTCCCGAACTTCGCCGCAACCTGGACGTTGAGCGAGAGTCCACACGCGCAGCGAGCCGCCCCGCGCGCCTGCCGGAGCTTGATGGCGCCGTTGTGAACGCAGAAATTACGCGCTATCCGAAGGGCGGGCATTCTCCTGTAGGACGCGTGATCGAGATTCTCGGACGTCCCGGAGAAATCGGCGTCGATGTTGAGATCATCATCCGGAAGCATTACTTGCCGCATGTCTTCCTCGAGGAGGCGCTCGCTGAAGCGCGAGGCGCATCGCAAGAAGTGATACAAGCGGACCTGCGCGGGCGTCGTGATTTTCGCAATCTGCCCATCGTCACGATCGACGGTGAGACCGCGCGCGATTTTGACGACGCGGTGCACGTCGCTCTGCTGCCCAATGGTCATTACGAATTGCAGGTGCACATCGCGGATGTTGCTCACTACGTTCGGCGCGGCTCGCCACTGGACCGCGAGGCGCGTTTGCGTGGCACCTCCGTGTATTTTCCCAATCGTGCCATTCCGATGCTGCCCGAAGAACTCTCCAACGGCATCTGCTCGCTGAATCCAAAGCTGGATCGCCTGGTTATGAGCGTGATTTTAGAGATGGATGCGACGGGGAAAACGGTGCACACGGAGCTTGCTCCGGGTGTGATTCGCTCGGTGGAGCGGATGACCTACACGAACGTCAACAAAGTGCTCGAGAGCGATCCAGAGATGAAGCAACGGTATGCGCCACTTGTGGGTGAATTCCGGCGGATGAAAGAGCTGGCGCTTTTGCTCAATCGCCGGCGCTTCGAGCGCGGCTCAATCGATTTTGATTTGCCGGAACCGGTGATTGAGTATGATGAGGTTGGACGCATGTCGAGCATTGTTCGCAGCGAGCGGAACATCGCTCACCGGCTCATCGAGGAGTTCATGCTCGCTGCAAACGAGGCTGTCGCGCGATTCCTGGAAGAGCGTGGAATCGCTTCGCTGCATCGCGTGCACGAGAAGCCCGACCCGAAGAAGGTGCTTGAGTTTGAAGAACTGGCGCACGCATTCGGCTACTCACTTGGTGTTGAGGATTTGACCGAGCGACGTATCGCCGTGCGGCATGGTCGCGTGCAGGCGTCCGCCAAAGTAGGGCGCTCGGGCCGCGGCCGGATGCGGCCAATGAGTGTGACACTTCCAGCGGCGGAGGAAGTTGATATTCGCCCGCAGCATTACCAGCGATTGACCCAGAAAATTGCCGGGAAACCGGAAGAGCGCATCCTTTCCTACCTGATGCTGCGCTCTTTGAAGCAAGCGCGCTACGCTGCCGATCCGCTCGGCCACTTTGCCCTGGCTGCAACCGAGTACACTCACTTCACTTCGCCGATTCGCCGCTATCCGGACCTGATCGTTCATCGCGCGTTGAAGTGGGCGCTCGAAAACCCGTTGATTCCTCCCAAGCGCGCAGTGTTGCAGGAATCGAAGCCGGGAAAGGAAAAATCAGTGGCTGCGCTTGGGCCCTATCGGCGCGTCGAACTGGAGGAGATTGCATCGGAAAGCTCGGAAGCAGAGCGCCGCGCAGACGCCGCCGAACGGGAATTGATGGATTGGAAGACGGCGCAGTTCATGGAAGCTCACCTCGGGGAAGAGGACGACGCTCTAATCATCTCCGTGCAAAAATTCGGTTTCTTTGTCGAACTGGTGGATATTTTCGTCGAAGGCCTTGTCAGCATCGACCGGCTTGAGGAGTCCACTGGACAGCGGTGTGTCTATCGGGAGCGCGATCATGCGATCGTCACCGAACCCTATCGTGCTGCGCGCGGAGGGGGCGCAAAGCGTATTTTCAAACTTGGTGATCGCGTCCGAGTGCGCGCCGATAGAATTGACCCATTGCGCCACCGCGTTGAGTTCTCTCTCGTTTAGACACGGCCCCGCCATAAATGGCGCTTGCGACGCGGAGTCGCCCGATTTTCAATTTTTTCGCGAGTAGTACCATAGATTAGTTAACCCAGTTGTATATTGAACCGTGGTACTATTGACCAGCTTAAGGGCGTTGGCGAGACTGGGGTGTGATGGGGCGATATTCCAATCTTGTGGGCAAGCGTGTGGAGGCGCATTATCGAGCAAGTGATATTCACCTCGTCGTGGTGGGCACGCTCGCTTCGGATACCAACAAATCCGTTTTTGTCGAAGAGCATTTCTCTCAGGGCGGCAAAGACAAAACGCTCCGAGTCGAGATTCCCTATGAATACGTCATCCGCGTTCTTGAAGTGACGGGCGAAAGGTCCGAATCGCCCGAACCTGTTTCATCTTCGTCAAAGAACCCGTTCTGACTCTCTCCGCTCCACTTGATTTGATACGCCATCACCTTCACCTCTTCGAAATTTCATAAACTGTTTCCGTCGCTTTGCCCTTATATTGCATCTTTGTATTGGGAGGCGCATATGAAACCCGCTGTTGGACTGATTGGTCTTGGATTGATGGGCAATCCGATGGGCAAGAACCTGCTGAAAGCTGGTTTCCCGCTTACTGTCTGGAATCGGTCGAGCGCAAAGGCGGACGATCTCGTCCGCGAAGGTGCCAAGCTCGCTGCAACTCCGCGCGAGGCGGCTGCTCGTGCGGATGTGTTGATCACAATGGTAAGCGATCCACCTGCGTTTGAAGCTGTTCTTTGGGGTGAAAAGGGCGCTCTTGAAGGATTGCGGGCCGGCAGCGTTCTTGTGGATTCAAGCACGGTTTCTCCAAACCTTGCTCGCCGCGCGGCTGTCGCATGTGCGGAGCGCGGCGTGGACTTTCTGGATGCGCCCGTGACAGGTGGCACATGGGGCGCGGAAAAAGGCGAATTGGTCTTCATGGTCGGCGGGAAGTCCGAGGTGCTCGAACGCGTCAAGCCGGTTCTTGCTGCGATGGGCCAACGGTTTTTCCATTTGGGACGGAACGGGGCCGGCCAGACCGTGAAGCTCGCGATGAATTTGATTCTGGCGCTGGAAGTTGACGCGCTGGCCGAAGCGCTGGCGCTTGTCACTGCGGCAGGAGTGCCCGGCGAGCGGCTCGTGGAAGTCCTGCAATCGAGCATGGCGCGAGCGGCGGTGCTCGATGTGAAAGCGCCGCTGATTTTGAAGCGAGAATTTCCGCCGAGCTTCCCGCTACGCTTGATGCAAAAAGACCTGAAGCTGGCGCTCGAACTCGCGCGTGAGCAAGGCGTCCCACTTCCGGCCGGCGCGGCGGCCTTCGAAACATACAGCGCCGTGAAGAACGCGGCGAACGATGACCCCGACTACGCCGCCGTCGCACGCTTCTGGAAGAGGTCCTGAGACGGCGCGTCAGGCTACGGAGCTGGAAGCGAAGAAGCCTAGAGGGAGATCGCGGCCGGTGCGCAAGCCGGCGGGCGCCGCGAGAATTGCGGGAATCGCATTTACGGCGACAGCCGCGGTGGCAATGTCGCCATGCGTCCCGCCGGGAATCACGAGCGAAAGATTCGGCACGCCCTTCAATTCGATTGTGTCTGCGGGCTGTTTCGCGCCGACGTACATTTTGAGTTCCATGAAAATCTTTTCTTCGCCACGATTTGTCCCGCGAGCAATTTGATGCACGCCCGCCACTTGCCCCGAAGCGACTTCTAGGAACGCCGTCTTCACAATCTCTTCGGCAATAACAGGCTCGATCGTTTCCGAAATATCGTCAACCGCGAGGCCAAGACCATCGGCCACCATGGCCACCGATTCCGGCAGTCCATGGTGCTTGATTACGCCCGCGGCAACCTGGCTGCGAAACTCTTCCGGCGTCATGCCGGCGCCAATTTTTTTCTGCAGCGGCAAGCGGCGTTTTGATGCATCCACCACACGCACAGCTTTGGCCCAATCCACTCGCTGCGACGCGGCGCTGAGCGTCAGCACAAGTTTGTCCATTACGAACCCTGGGTTGACGCCCGTCCCAACCACTGCCACTCCCTCGTCCTTCGCAGCCGTGTCGAGTTGCTTCGAAAGTTCCGGATGCTTGCGGAATGGGTACGCCAACTCCTCGCACGTCGAGACCACGCAACATCCGGCCGCGATGCAGGCGAGCAGTTGATCCATCACGCTGGGAAGATACGACGCGGTGGAGTGAATGACGATGTCGATCGGCCGGTCGAGCGCCGCCGTGGCGTCACTCGAAACCACGACGCCCCAAGGCGCGTCCGGCGCGCCCGCCATTTCACCGAGATCGCGGCCCGCCTTGGTGGGATCGATGTCCACCGCCCCCACGATTTCGAGCGACGCTTTCTGCCGCATCAAGCGAACGATCGACGCTCCGATCGGTCCCACGCCAAATTGCAACACGCGAATCCGTTTTCTCACGTTTTGTTCCCCGAGAATTATGGAAACACTTACCTTAATGGGTTCCCCGAAAGACTGCAACCGGAATCATCGGCGCACTTGTGACGCAGGCCGATGGGCCGCATAATGTGCGAGCGACGCTCCCGTGACCGACCACGCCAAGCTGCGCTCTCCCCAACGAAAGCTTACGCGCGCGACGCTGCAAGCAATCCTGCACTACGGCGGAAGCGCGCTCATTCTCTTTCTACTCTTCCGCATCCTTCCCGTGCGCCAAGTCTGGCGAACGCTCGGCTCGCTTCCCGCTCAGCTCTGGCTCCTGGCGCTCACCGGCTATCTCGCGGCGCATTGCATTGGAGTCGCGAAATACCGCTTGGTGGTGAACCTTGGCGGAGCAGACTTGAATCTTCGCCAGGCGGCGCGCTGCTATGGCGCGGGACTGTTTGGCTCGTTGTTCCTCCCCTCGCTGATTGGCGGCGACGTCTTGCGCGCGGCGCTGGCGATGCGCATGGGAAAGAGCAAAGCCGCCGTGCTGCTGGGAAGCGTCGCGGACCGCCTCCTCGACTTCACGGGTCTCACGCTGCTGGCGTTCGCGGGAGCTCTGGTCCTGCCGGGAGCGCTGAATCATTCGACTCGTCGAATTTTCTTTTGGCTCGGCGCCGCCGTGATTTTGGGAATCGTACTCGCTGCGTTCGCGTACGCCTTGCTTGCTCTCCGTCGGTTCTCATATCGAATGCGCCGGCGATTGGTGCGGCTGCGGCGCGCGCGGCGTTCGATGATGCGCCAACCGCGCAAAGTGCTGGCCGCATTGAGCCTGGGAATGTCCGTGCAGCTAATCTTCATCACGCTGAACATTGCGCTTGCCAAGGCCTGCGGTCTGCACTTGCTGTTTCGCGCGTGGCTGTTTGCCTGGCCGCTGGCGAAATTGTCCGCGGCGTTGCCAGTCACCCAGGGAGGACTTGGCGTGCGCGAAGCGGCGCTCGCGGCCCTGCTGCTTCCCATTGGCGCGCCAGCGGTGTTGACGGTGGCCGCCGGTTTCGCATGGGATGCGATCATGATCAGCGGCGCGCTGGTCGCGGGGATCTTTAGCCTCCTTCTGGGCCGATCCTCTCCCCCGGCGCGACCCGGTGTGAGCCCTCGAATCTCGACGCAAAGAAAATCCTCAGGTCTGAAGACCTGAGCTACATTTCCCGATGCGCTGCTCCCCCCTGCAACATAATCTTTGGAGGGGCCGTTTGCCGTATATTAGAAATTCCTTTCTTGCCTGTTTTCAACGACTTACGCCAATTTCTAATCCCGGTTCCGTTATTAGAAACGAGTCGACGCCATGTAAGTCGTGCAGTTTGCTTGACACGAAGAGAGATCCCTCGCTCACGTTGTTCACTCGGGACGACGATCCTTCCCCGGATCGTCGATTTCTAATCCCGGTTCCGTTATTAACGATCCGGCGAGGATCATTAACCTGAGCGAGTCTCCGCATCAGCGGTGACGAGTCGAAGGGTCTCTCTTCGTGTAGTCGCCCTTCGAACTTCCTCAGGGCAAGCTAGTGGATGCACGCCGTGCCCGTGCTTTTGCCGTTGCGTATGCAACGCGTGACGAGCGACCCGCGAAGTGTGATTCGCCGTTGCCTTACGGTGTCATCCCGGAAAGCGCGACTGTCAACTGGGAACTCTGGATGGTCGGTCGTGGACTTGATTCTCATCCCGTCCTTCGCCTTTCCTATCTCCGCCATCGAGAAGAGAAAACCTCTTGGCCAGGGCGCGCGCCGGGCTGGATGGATCGGTTGCAATATCCTTCTGGATGCGATCCCGCAAGACGCGAGAATTCCAGTCATCGCAGGTGGCACGCCATTGGCTCCTGGCGAGGCCCGCCAGAAATACGCACGTATCCGTCCTCTCGCGAAACTCAAAGTCGAGCAGCGAGGTTGGACGCTGGATGTGCTGAACGCAGTTCGTTCACTCCGCAGATCGGAGTTTGCGTTGGGCGAGGTCTACCGCTTGGAAGAACGACTCGCCCGATTGCATCCCGCCCACAAACATGTGCGCGACAAAATTCGCCAGCAACTCCAAGTTTTGCGCGATTTAGGGATCGTGGACTTTCTCGGTCGTGGCGAGTACAAACTAAAACAGTAGCAAACCTTGCCGGCCTTCCCAATTAGGCAGTTTCATGACGAAGCGGCGCAGCGACCTACAAAATGCGCCAATCCACGACCAGCGCAACGCAGCCCGCAATTCTGCAATCGCATGGAAGATTGAGTGTGAAATCAGAATGCGAAAGTGTTCACTACAGCACAGACGGCCGTCTTCTCTGTGACTAATCTAACGTCTGTTCAGTGTTCTCCCGCACGGAAAGCAGTCTCAGCACAGTTCAAGAGAGCGAGGCCGCGGATGTTCTCGCGCCCCGAAGCAAGGAGATGAAAACATGCTTGGGATAATCGCCGCGATTCTGATCGTCCTTTGGTTGCTTGGATTCTTCGCATTTCACGTAACCACCGGTTTGATTCACATTATCCTGGTTGTGGGCCTCATATTGCTTGTGGTGCATTTCGTCCGGCGCAACTGAACAAGCGTGTTGAGCGTTGGGCAACGCCAAACCCGCTGAGAACCACTGTCCCCGTGACAGACCGCCACGCGTCGATGCGACCAAGATCGCAATGTGTTCCTTTCTGTACAGAAACACTTTCCCCCGCTGACTAGTATTTCGGCTTGGACCATCCGTTATTGATCCGATCTGGATAAGAGAAAAATAGCCCCTGAGAAAGCCGAGAAGTGTGCACACCCAACCAACCGGATGCAAAGGCGAGACGCACCAGCCATCGCTTCATCGTCATTGAAGATTCCATCTGGAATTCATCAAAGGAGAAAGAAACATGAGAATGCTCGGACTGTCAGTAGCCATGTTCACCTTGCTTGTCGTCGGGATTCTGGTCGCATGCTCTCCAACAGCCACGAAGTCACCTGATGTTTCCGACAGTATCCGCAAATCGCTCGATCAAGCAGGCCTCAAAAACATTTCCGTCAGTCAGGATCGCGACAAGGGTATCGTGACCCTCGGCGGACAAGTCACCAATGAGAACGACAAGTCACAAGCCGAATCCATTGCAAAGTCCTTCGCGGGCGCCCAGGTTGTCGCGAATCAGATTGCCGTGATTCCCGTGGGCGTGGAAAGCGAAGCAAAGGCCGTGAATTCGGACTTGGACGAAGGCATTGAAAAGAACCTGGACGCTGCGCTGATTCGGAACAGGTTGCATAAGAGCGTGAAATACGACGTGAAGAGCGGTGTTGTCACCCTTACCGGAGAAGTGAACTCGCAGTACAAGCGCGACCTTGCCGAGAAGGTGGCCAACACAGTGCCCAACGTGAAGCAGGTCGTGAATGATCTCCAGATCAAAAATCAGAAAGCCAGTTCATCCCAGTAACAACTGCGGAATTGATCTAACCCAAGTTCGTCACGAAACGGGGTAAAGTTCAGCTAAGTCTCTTAGAATCAGTTCAAGCTATGGCCGAGTCTGCACTACATTTTAGGATCTGAATCGGGTCCAATCGTTCCGGCAACTCCAG
>Ga0371490_1000897_pt1 | contig 17365 bp, 19 predicted proteins | sample MB2SIPfraction_FD_207959 | JGI IMG/M metagenome (GOLD analysis project Ga0371490, IMG submission 207959) | Lab enriched peat soil microbial communities from McLean, Ithaca, NY, United States - MB28FN SIP fraction | ecosystem: Environmental > Terrestrial > Soil > Wetlands > Peat | place: USA... | reverse complement strand
GGATGCATTCTCAGAATTCATTGCTGCATCGTCGGTACTGGAGTCCTCGTATCGCGATCTCCAGCAGGAAGTTGCGCGTCTCGGGTCTGAACTCTCCGAGCGGAATGCGGCATTGACGCGCAGTCTGAATGAGAACGACCGCATGCGGGCAGCACTGCAACAGATGCTTGATTCGCTGCCGTGCGGTGTTCTTGTACTGAACCAGGCTGATCGGATCGTCATGATCAACCCGGAAGGCCGCAGGCTTCTGGAGCTGAAGAGCGCGCATATCGAGAGCCTGCAGGCCCTCTCCGCATTCTGCCAGATTGACTTCGTGTCGATGGGAAGAAGGTCCACCGGCGCCATCGATATCGAGCTGAGCCCCGATGGAAGGCTGGCTGGCGATCAGCTGCCGCCAACTGGACCCTGCGGCCGGTTCTGAATGCCGTTCAGGGCTCGAGAACCGTCTGCAAAGTATCTGGATTCTCCGCGACATAACAGCGAATAAGCTTGCGGAGCAGGAGCGCGAAGCTGCCCGGCGCGCTACAGTTCTGGCAGAGATCTCAACCATCCTGGCCCACGAGATTAAGAATCCATTAGCAAGCCTGGAACTTTTTGCCGGGCTCATCGAGCAAGAGCCCAGCGAGGCTGCTGAGTGGATTTCTCATCTTCGGGCCGGCATCCGCACGCTTTCCGGCACAGTGAACAACGTCTTGAGCCTCAAAAGTGAGTGCCGACTGCGCCTGACCTCGGTTCGCCTGGCAGCGTGCATTGAAAGCGGCGTGGAATTTGTCAGGCCCATCGCCGACCAGGCCGGAGTCTCACTTGCCTTTTCAGCAAGCGCTGCGACGATCTCCGTATTGGGCAACGAAGATGCCATCCGGCAAATCATTCTGAACATCCTCTGTAACGCAATTCGACATACCGAATGCGGTGGATGCATCACGGTTTCGCTGGTCGAGAGAACGAAGGCCGGGCTCAATCGTGCGGTGGTCACCATTCAAGACACGGGTTGCGGGATGCCGGACAACGTTGTCGAACACATCTTTGACCCAGGATTCAGTGGAACCGGAGAGACTCCGGGTTTGGGCCTTGCGGTTTGCAAGCGGCTCATGGAGCAACACCGCGGGGAGATCCGGGTTTCGAGTCAGGTAAACAAGGGAACAACTTTTGAGTTGGGGTTTCCGGCCATATGAGCATGGATGAAGCACTTTCGGTGATGGTAGTTGACGACGAACCAGGAATTCGCACGGCGTTGCGCGCAAATTTTCTGCGCCATGGATGGCGTGTTGAAACCGCCTCGTGCGTGCGGGAGGCGGTGCGCAACGTGGAAGGCCGGGACTTCGACTTGATCGTCACCGATATGCGCATGCCAGACGGCACAGGGATGGAAGTGATGCGGGCTGCGCGGAAAGCGTCACCCGATACCGCAGTGATTTTGCTGACCGCTTACGGGTCGGTGCCGGATGCAGTCGCTGCGATGCGTGACGGAGCGCTCGACTACCTGACCAAACCGATTCCTTTTGATCGGCTGCAGTCAACGGCAGCGCAGCTCGTGCACCGGGTTACGCAATCACCTGCACCGGCTGAGGATTCCGCGTGCGGTGAAATTATCGGTCGCTCACCCCTTCTGACTCGTTCGCTGCAACGGGCACGCGCAGCCGCCAGCGCCGGTGCGGATGTATTGATTGAAGCCGAAAGCGGAACTGGCAAGGAGCTTCTCGCGCGCTATATCCACGATTCCAGCGCGCGCTGCGACAAACCATTCATCGCCGTGAACTGCGCGGCAGTTCCCGAGGCTCTGCTCGAAAGTGAGTTGTTCGGACACGGGCGTGGAGCATTTACAGGAGCTATCGCCACCAGGTCGGGAAAATTCGAACTCGCCGATGGCGGGACCATTCTGCTGGATGAAATCGGTGAAATGCCTCTTAACCTTCAGCCAAAGCTACTGCGCGTATTGCAGGAGCGCGAGTTCGAACGTCTTGGTGAGGCTGCGACCGTCCAGGTTGATATCCGCGTGATTGCTACAACCAATGTTTCTCTGTCGACCATGGTCGAGCGCGGCCAGTTCCGGGCAGATCTTTATTACCGGCTCAATGTCATTCCGCTCACTTTGCCGCCTTTACGCGATCGCCGGGAAGACATTCCGGTTCTGGCACGCCATTTCGCTGAAAAATACGCCGCACAGCATGGTACGCAGTGCCCACATCTTCTGCCTGATTTTCTCGATCGCCTGCAATCGCATTCCTGGCCGGGAAACGTCCGCGAACTTGCGAATTTCATGCGGCGCGTTGTCACCCTGACCGAGACCAGAACTCTCGATTCCGCATGCTTCGAGATGGAATTCCACGGGCAATCAAGGTTGAAGGAGCCGGCACGGGCCTCAGCAATAGATGAATTGCCCGCCGGCACTCCGATATGGCAGGTGGAGAAGACTCATCTCCAAAATACGCTCGCTCTCACCGATGGCAATCGGACACACGCTGCGGAAATGCTGGGAATCAGCCTGCGCACCATGAGGAACAAGATCCGGGAGTACGGCTTGCCGCCAAGGAGGTACGCATAGCATGTCAACTACCACGCCTGTTATGCAGTTGCTTCAGGGATATCTGAAGGTGACAGCGGACCGCCAACAGTTGATTGCGTCCAACATCGCCAATGTAGATACGCCTGGCTATCACACAAGAGACATCAACTTCCAGGCCGCAATGCAGCAAGCGACGGATGAGGGCAATGACGTGCAGCTCGTGCCCGCATCGTCTGAGGTCGAAGGCCTTCCCGAGCGGCCCGACGGAAACAATGTGAACATCGATCGCGAGAGCCTTTTGTTGGGAGAGGCACAACTCCAATACCAAATGGGCGTGCAACTGATTAAAGCTGAGTTTCATCGCCTGCTGATCGCGATCAAGGAAGGAAACTGATCATGGGACTGTTTGACATGTTGAGCGTGAGCGCGTCAGGCCTGTCGGCGGAGCGGCAACGAGCTGAAGTGGCCTCGACGAATCTCGCCAATGCCGAAACCACGCACACGGATACCGGCGGCCCGTATGTGCGCAAAGAAGTCGTCTTCAGCGCTTCGAATCCCTCTCCGTTCACCACGGTGCTGAACCGGCTCGGTCGCTTCGGTCATGCGTCGCCAGGCTCGGTTCAAGTGACGCAAGTCGTCGAAGATACAACACCGCCGGTGATGCACTATGAGCCGGGAAATCCCGATGCCGACAAGAACGGAATGGTCGCGTATCCCGCAATTAATCCTGTGGCCGAAATGGTCGACATGATGGGCGCAGTCAGGTCCTACCAGCTGAATGCCTCGGCGGTGAATGCGGCGAAACAAATGATCCAGCAGTCGATTGACATCTTGAAGACCTCGTAAACGGGAGCAGCGCAATGAGCAACGTCACCTTTACTCCGATTCCGAACGCAACCATTCCGGATCCGTCATCGCTCCAGAACAGCGGCGGAACATCCGGCGAAGAGAGCTTTTCTTCGGTGCTTTCCAATGCCGTGCATACCGTTGATCAACTCCACACCTCGGCAGCTTCGCAGGTGAGCAATCTTCTGCGTGGAGGCGGCGGTGACCTGAACGATGTGATGGTGGCGGTGGAGAAAGCAGATGTTGCCTTTCAGCTGATGATGCAGGTCCGCAACAAGATCGTGAATGCCTATCAAGACATCGAGAAAATGCAATTTTAGGATTGGTAAACAATGCCAGGTTCTTCGAATGTAGTCGAACAAGTGAAGCAGTTTTGGGGGAGCCGGACAGGCCTTCAAAAGAGCCTACTTCTGGGAGGCGCAGGCGCGACAGCCCTGATGCTGACCCTGTTTGTGCGTCTGATTGCGTCGCCGGATTACAAACCGCTTTACAAAGATCTCGATCCTGCGGATGCACAGGCGCTGGCCACACAGCTCGACTCACAGAACATTCCCCACCAGGTTAGCGCCGATGGCAAGGAGGTCAGCGTGCCAGCGGACAAACTGGATGCAGCGCGCATGATGACGGCGACGCAAGGCCAGCCGCATAGCGGGCGAATGGGATTTGAGCTTTTCGACAAAATGTCCTGGGGACAGACAGAGTTTGACGAGAAGGTGGCTTACCAGCGCGCAATGGAGGGCGAGCTGGAGCGGACCATTCAGACGCTTGCCGATGTTGAGCAGGCACGAGTCCACCTTGTATTGCCGACCGATTCAGTGTTCCTCGACCGGCAGCGCAATGCCAAGGCCGCAGTCATTCTCCGGCTTCGTCACAATGGACTTTCCAAGGACGCCGTCGTCGCCATATCGCGGCTGGTTTCCGGTGCGGTCGATGAGTTGAAACCTGAAGACGTTTCGATTATCGATGCCGACTCCGAGAGATCTCTCGGGCTGGCTCACGACGGCCCGGGCAGCGATCAAGATGAGGAAGCAAGACTGACGAATCGGTTGATCAACACCCTGGAGCCGGTGGTAGGAACCAACGCGATCCGCGCCAGCGTAAATGTGGAATTCGATGAAGCGTCAACCGACGAAAACGATGAAAAATATGACCCGGCTGTGAGTGCGTTGCTCACCATGCAGAGAACTGAAGATTCAGCCGGCGGGACACCGAATCCTTCTGGGGTCCCGGGGACAGCGAGCAATATCCCGGCTGCCAAGCCGGCTAAACCGGCGGGCCAGGCGAGCCAGCAGAATAATGTCCCGGCGGCTCAAACGTCGGCAGCCAATTCAAGCCCCACACAATCTTCCAAGACCGAAAGTGCGCAATACGGAGTCAACAAAACCATCATTCATACGATTACGCCGGCAGGGGCAATTCGACGGATCAGCGCTGCTCTGCTCGTCGACGACACGCTTGTGAAGACAACCGACAACAAGGGCAAGGTTAAGGTCACGCGCCAGAAACGATCGCAGGATGAGCTGAATCGAATCCAGGAACTGGCTGAGGCTGCGATCGGATTTGACGCCAAGCGCGGCGACACAATCAGCGTGCAGAATCTCTCATTCGATAGTGGCGCGACAGACAGTGATTTGCCGGCTCCGAACCTGGCCTCAGAAGTTCAAAAGACAGTCTCCGATTATTCGTCGCTTTTGCGTCCGCTGTCGCTCCTTGGCCTCTTTCTGCTGGCCTACCTCCTGGTTATTCGGCCCGTTCAGAAGCACGCACTGCGACAGGGAGAACTGACTGCGGGGCTGCAGCCGGCTCTGGCGGCCCCCAATGTGCAGGGACTGTCTTCGGAGGCGACGGAAGCAATTGACGTGGGCAGACGAGCCGCACAACTCAAGCTGCAATCGTCCGAACTGGCAAAACAGAATCCGGTCGACACGGCGCGGGCGATGCAAGCCTGGATGCGTGAGGAACGGCCATGAGCACACAGACTCAATCATCCTTCGCTGGCGCGCGCAAAGCGGCAATTCTGCTAGCGGTTCTCAACGAGTCGGAGGCGGTGCCAGTTCTCCGAAGCTTGCCGCCGTCCGATCTGGAGCGCGTCACGGAAGAGTTGGCAAACCTGCCGAGGATCCCTGCTGAGCTCACTCTCCAGGTGCTTGAGGAATACAAGCAGATGATGGCGGCCAGGGGAACGACAACCGCGGGTGGCCGGGACGTTGCGGTTCGTCTGCTGGTGAAGGCCTTCGGCGAAAACGGCGCCGAGAAAATGGTGCAGCGCCTGAACAGCCCGAAGGATAACGACCCGCTCAATTTTGATGCGCTCCAGAAAACAGAGCCTCAACAGGCTGCAAGGTTTCTGGCCGGCGAGCACGCCCAAACAAAGGCACTCCTGCTTGGACATCTTGAACCAAAGCAGGCATCGGCGCTGCTCATGCAACTCGAGCCGGAAGAACGGGTCGATTGCGTCAAGCGCATGGCCACGATGGGTCAGTTTTCCTCCGAGGCCGCGGCGAAGGCTTCACAGGTGATCAATCGGCGTTTCAGCTCCGCCGGGAAATCGACAAAGCGCGCCGACACCGGCTTCAAGAATCTAGCCGACTTGATGAATCAACTGGCGCCTCCTGCCGCGAAAGAGATTCTGGAAACCATCGAATCTACAGAACCCGCGCTAGCCACCGGTATCCGCGATCTTATGTTTACATTCGAGAATTTCGTTCAGGTGCCCGAATCTGACATGCGGGAACTGATCACGATGGTCGACAAAAAGACCCTGGCAATCGCCTTGAAGGGCGCCAGTGAAGAATTGCGAACCCATATATTCAAAACGATGTCGTCTCGCGCCGTTGAGATGTTGAAAGAAGATTCTGAAATGATGGGGCCGGTGCGAAGCAAGGACGTTGCCAAAGCGCAGAGCGAAATGATTGCAATCGCTCGAAAACTCGAAGCCGAAGGCCGAATGGTGCTTCGCGGCCAGGGAGAAGATGAGTATGTCGACTAACGCGGAATATTCAATTCCAGTGACCACGTTGCAATACCGCGAGATTTCCGCGGGCGTGCTGCGCGATGGAGATCCACTTCTGGCCGGATTGCATAGCGATCTCGAATTCGGCGCCCAGCGAAAAGACCTGCAGTTGACGCAGGCGGAGTTCGCCGAACGGATCGCACGAGAACGGGCGGAAGCAATATGCGAAATGGAGCAAAAGCTGCGCGTTGAGTACGAGCGAAAGCTCCAGGCAGCGCGCGCTTCAATCGCGACGGCAGTTGCCAAGTTTGCAGAGGAACGAGACAAATACTTCGGCAAGGTTGAAGCAGAAATCGTTCAACTATCTCTTGCCATCGCAGCCAAGATCCTGCATCGCGAGGCGCAGGTCGATCAGATGCTGGTGGCATCGCTGGTTCGCCTGGCCATGGAAAACATGCGTGAAGGCTCGAACGTAACCATTCGCGTTGGGCCGAGTAAGAGCGAATCCTGGAAGCGTTACTTTGCGAGCGTTTCCGGCGCAACTCGTGTTGAAGTGGTTGAGGATACTGAATTGAACGACCAAGACTGCATCGTCGAAACCGAACTCGGTTCCGCAAATTTCGGCTTGGAGAAGCAGCTGAAGGAAGTTGAGCAGGGCTTCTTCGATCTGCTCGCGGTGAGGCCTGCCAGCGAATGAGCCGTCCTTTGCTTTCTCCATACACGCACTTTCTCCGCGCGGGTTCGACACTGCGATGGCGCGGGCGTGTAAATCAGGTAGTAGGGAATCTGATTGAATCGAATGGGCCCTACTGCTCGGTGGGCGAGTCTTGCGAGATTGTCGGTCACGGCCGGAGTTATTCCGGCGAAATCATCGGCTTCCGGCAATCTACGATGCTGGCAATGACCTCCGACCCGCCCCAGGGAATTCGCTATGGCGATCAAATTATAACGTGGGGCGCGCGTCCGTCCATTCGCGTCGGCCCGGAGATGTTAGGCCGCGTGATCGACGCAAGTGGAAATCCTCTGGATGCGCTGCCGGATTACCGTGCAAGCCACTCAGCTACTCTCGATGGTTCGGCGCCGCTACCGCTTGAACGTGTTGCGATTCGTGAGCCTCTGGGCTGCGGCATCCGCGCCATTGATGCATTTCTTACATGCGGAAGAGGGCAACGCGTGGGCGTCTTCGGCGGCAGCGGGGTTGGCAAGAGCACGCTGATTGGCATGATGGCCAGGGGAACGGCCGCGGATATGACGGTGTTGGCGCTTGTGGGTGAGCGGGGGCGCGAAGTGGGAGAGTTTCTTGAGGTTCTCGGCGCGGAAGGGCTTCGCCGCGCGGTTGTTGTTGTTTCCACTTCTGATCAATCACCGCTGCTCAGGATTCGTGCTGCACTGGCCGCAACTGCGGTCGCTGAGCATTTCGCAGCCCTCGGCAAGAACGTTCTATTGATCGTCGACTCGCTCACGCGCTTTGCCATGGCGCAGCGCGAAATCGGACTCGCTGCCGGCGAACCTCCGACTGCGAAAGGCTATACACCTTCAGTGCTGAATAAACTGGCCCGGTTGGTAGAGCGCGCCGGGAATTTTTCGCAGGGCAGCATTACCGCCTTCTATACCGTGCTGATGGAAGGCGACGACCAGCAGGATCCAGTGGTGGATACGGTTCGATCGCTGCTCGACGGTCACGTGCTTCTCGACCGCAACCTGGCGTTTCGCAATCACTATCCGCCGATATCGATATTGGAGAGCGTCAGCCGGTTAATGACAGGCATGGTTTCAGATCAGCATCTTGCGAAAGCCATTACGGTTCGCTCACTGATGGATGTCTATCAACGTTCCGAGGACCTGATTCGCATTGGCGCGTACCTGAAGGGCTCTGATCCTTTACTTGATAAGGCGATTGAGACCCTGCCGGCAATCAACAGCTTTCTCAAACAGAAGCCCGATGAGTTTACAACACTACCAGAGACCATTGAACGATTGATTGCGCTTCCTGCCTAAGTGGAGGACCGTTTTCAAAAAAGGAATTCGCGTGCCATTTCACTTTCCACTGGCTTCGGTTCTTCGTCTCAGGAAGAGTATTGAGAGGCGCGAGGAGCTGTCACTTAAGGCAGCTCTATTAGAGCTTGCCCGCGTACGCCGCAGGATCGATGAACTAACAGACGAAATGGCAAAAGCGTGTCAGGACCGAGAGAAGGCCTTGCGGAATTCAACCACGGCAAATCGCCTGCAGTCGATGCAGGTCGAGATCAATGCGGCCATCGAAGCGAAACAGATACTACTCGAGACCCTGCAAACTCTGAAGCTGCAGCGAGACACCCAGATGAAGGCTTACAAAACCGCTCATAGCGGCCGCCAGGTTCTCTCGGATTTGTTGGCACAGCAAAGGAGTTTATATGAACAAGATCAACTCCACAGGCAACAGAAGCAGCTCGATGACATCTTTGCTGCGCGATGGCAGCGAACTTAGCCCGATGTAACACAGATTTCTTTCCGAGCCCGCGACAATCGACCGCGGGCTTTTTTCTGCAATGCTCTTTTTGGCGCGCGCTGCCGATTGCCTACTGGGCATAGATTGCCCATCATGATCGGCAAGCGTTGCCGGGTTCGCTATTTGGCGGCACACGGCGCAAGTCCTGCGATCGCCATAAGGTGAACAAAACAAGGTGGTTGCCAGCAATAAAGTGAGATTTAGTTTTTGCCAATCTCTGGCCTGCCACGTGCAATGAACTGGGCGTGCGAATTGCGCTCAAACCCGTGAATGGCGATACCGCCTCGAACCAGACAGGAGCAACGAAGGTTACGGGACGGTCATTCCTCGATACGCTTGCACAGGCTTCGAGCAGCGCGGCGAACACGTCAGCGGTGACGGGGGCCGCTTCAAAGGATTCATCGAGCGACACTGCAGATCACGACAGCGAAGACCAGACGTCGAGGCAGCCGATCCACGCATCTGAAAATGACGCTGCTGGCGCACAAGAGAACTCCACCGCTGGTAGTTCGATTCGCAATTCTGCAGCATTGATTGGGAGCGAGCAGAATCAGGATGCAGATCCCAGCCCGGCGGCGTCAACGATCGGGTGTCTGGCGTCTTCGGCTCATTCGCAACCACAGTCAAAAGCGTCTCAGCCTGCCGAGAAGCAGGTCACGGATTGCATCCAGCAAGCCGGCGATCAGGGTGCAGCGCAACAGCTCGTCGTCAGTTTGCCGACTGCCTCGCTATCAGAAATCTCCTATGGCCGCTCAATGCAAGGTGAGGCCGCGTCTCCGAACCCGCCGGCCGTTCCTACGGTTCCGCGGTCGAACGCGAAGTCCGTTGAGCAGACCGGAAGCGACGGAGCCGACGCCAGCCAAAGTTCAGCACCCGCTTCGGCATCGCCCGCGAAAACAGATCTTTCAGAAGCAATCACAGCCGAGTTGATTGAGCAGTCCACTTTTGCAGTAGGAAGTACCTTCTCGCAAAGCATGCTTCTGTCCAAGGGCGACGGCACGGGCGCTTTAGCTGACAAGACATCGCAATTCAAGAGCAGCGGCGCAACATTCACGGTGAATTCAGGCGATACAAGTTCATCGAAGGCCTCTCCGGCTCAGGATTCGATTTCAGCCGATCACTCTGCTCAGAATGGGAACCCATTGCCCCAACATGGGCTGGGAGATTCCTCCGCTGCAACACCACTCGCTATCAAGCCGCTGGAGGCCACGGTCACACAGACCGTTCCAGTCTCGAATCACACTGCTTCCGTTTCGTCCGGTCAACCTCATGCCGCAGGGAGCGCGACCGATGTGCCGATCAAGACGCAGGACGCGGCAGATGCCGCGGCGGAACAGTTGGAACGAGCGGGCTCCGCAGCAGGCGCGGGCGTCAGCACAGCCCGGCTGATTCAAACCATGAGCGAGTCGGAGATGCGTGTGGGAATGCGTTCGGCAGAATTCGGAGACATCTCTATCCGCACTTCAGTTTCACAGCAGCAGTTAACGGCACAAATCAGTGTGGATCACAGCGAGCTGGGAAGCGCGATATCTGCTCATTTGCCCTCGCTCGAGAGCAAGCTTGGAAGCGATTTCGGCCTGCGCGCAGCGATCGAAGTAAATCACCTCGGCGGTTCTGTTAGTGGCGGAAATGGGCAGTCGTCGCAGCAGAACCACAAAATGACCTCGCAATCGGTACCGGCCGATTCCTCGGCGCTGCAAGCAGACAGCGATTGGACACCTTTGCCGGGCCAACTGCACGAGGTCGAGGGTTCGAGACTCGATATCAGGGCCTAACAAGAGACGATTTAACGAAAGGGAATTCAGATGAACATCCAAGGTATCAGCCCGGCAATTACAGCTCCGATTGCTGGCCAAAGCGCGAGCAAACCGGCCGCTGCCGCGAGCTCGACCGGTTCGTCGAGCACCTCCTCCTTAGGCTTGTCATCCTCGAGCCTTGAGAGCACTTTCCTCAACCTGCTGGTAACCGAGTTGCAGAATCAGGATCCGACGCAACCGGTCGACCCGACTGAAATGGTTGGTCAGATGGTCTCACTAAACCAGCTGGATCAGCTGATCTCGATCAATCAGACATTGTCGAACATGTCGTCAGGAAGTTCCACAGCGGCTTCGACGTCGGGTACGGGTCAGGCTACTCAGCAAGCAGCAACCAATGCAGCGAACACGGCTGCAGCGGTTAGCGCGACGCCCACAGCAGCAAGCGCTCAACTTCAAGCAACGCCGTTGAGCGCCGCGGGCAACACGGGTCTCATGAATCTTTACGGCAGTTACGTTTCGCCAGGTGCAACCACAAAATCCATGTATGCAGGAGTGCGTTAAATGTCGACCTTTACGATTCCACTTTCAGGCCTCATGGCGACCTCTCAGTCGCTGAGTGCGATCGCCAACAACCTGGCCAATCTGAATACCGATGGCTACAAGGATGAGAACCTCGATTTTGCGAGCGTCTTCAACCAAATGCAGGGAACGTCGGGGAACGGCGACCCAATCCAGGCAGGAAACGGCGTCCAGGTTGCCGGGACAGTGACTAACTTCGGGAATGGCAACGTCACTTCGACGAGCGTCTCTTCCAACATGGCCCTGCAGGGCAATGGCTTCTTCGTTGTGAAAGATGACAACGGTATTGACTACACCCGCAACGGTGACTTCACAGTGAATTCTCAGGGGCAGCTCTGCACCCAGGGAGGTCAGCTTGTGTTGGGATACCCGGCAGTCAACGGCGTGGTGGAAACCGGCGCGGCACTTGCCCCGATCACGGTCGACCAGGCGAATAACATCCCTGCTGTGGCGACGACAAGTTTCCAGATGACAACGAATCTGGATGCGACTGCGACTGTGGGCACGACATACAGCTCGCCAATTACGGTGTACGATTCGCTGGGCGAATCGCACGATCTCACGATCAACTACACCAACACTGCTCCCAACACCTGGAGCTACAGCATTACGCTGCCCGCGGCCGATACCGGCGGCACCGGCAACCCGACACAGATCGCCAGCGGCACATTGGACTTCAACTCTTCGGGTGTCCTCACTTCTCCGTCAGGCACCGTCCCCGGCATCACAATTTCCGGACTTGCCGATGATGCGGCAACGATGAAACTGACCTGGGATTTAAACGGCAGCGGCGGGACAGCTGCAATCACCCAGCAAGCGGCGGCCAGCGCGACCAGCGAAACAACTCAGAATGGATATACGACCGGCACGCTCACCGGCTACTCGGTACTCTCCGATGGAACGGTGCAGGGACAATTCAGCAATCAGCAAACCCTGGCGTTGGGCCAGGTAGCGGTCGCGAGTTTCGCCAACAACCAGGGCCTCACCCAAACTACGGACAATAACTATCAAGCTTCGTTCGCGTCGGGTGCTGCCGTTGTGGGACAGGCCGGCCAAGGAGGTAATGGCACCATCACAGGGGGCGCAGTAGAAGACTCGAACGTGAATCTCTCCACCGAATTCGCAAACTTGATCGTGGCGCAGCAAGGATACGAGGCGAATGCCAAGGTCCTCACCACCCTCGACCAGGTATCCCAGGCGACTCTCCAGGTGATCTCGTAGACTCTGGGTTTGTTGGGGAGTCATTAAGTTACGATTAGAGACTTTTCCAGGCATAGTTTCCTGACGCGTGGAAGGGTGCCGTGTCGTGCCGGCTCTCATGGCTGTCTCACCAGCCAAGGGCCGGCGCGCCGGCGCTCCATTGCGTTCAAATCATTTAGATCCATAGATTTGCTGGAATAATTTCATCCTGCCGCTGGTTCTCCCTCCCTACGCCAATTCCGGCGTTTCAATTGCTTTGACATTCGTGGAATAGCTAGGTCCCTGCTGTCTGCCAAGGACCATCGCCCGGATTCTTTCTGGCAAACGACCTGGGCAAGGGACCCAGCACTCTCGAGGTTTTATGAGCGCAGTTGTTCAAGAACTGAATTCCAATTCGACGCAGCCGATCGGCGGGGAAACGCCTCAGGGCGCATCGGATCCGCTGGATAGCTTGCCATGGCTGCCCTTCACCCTTTCCGTTGAAATCCCGGTGGTGCGGTTTACCATCGGCGACCTGCTTGGACTAAGAACGGGCTCAATTGTGGAGACAGGTTGCCACCAGACGAGCGATCTGCCGCTGCGGGCCAATGGACTGCTGATCGGTTGGACAGAATTTGAAGTAGTTGGCGACCGTCTTGCCGTTCGCATCACGGAGCAAATATGAAATTCACTAGCTTAGGGCTAAACTCTTTCTCCAATTCTTCCCGCACTGCGCCAGCCTCGGAGCCATACGAGCGGGCGATTCCACGCGCGCTCAGTCGCCCGCTAGGGCGTGGCAGAGACTATCGGTGCGATGTTGCGTATGTTCCCATTCCCCGCGCGGCGACTCGCCGTGTGCCGCCTCCCGAGCCCGAAGAGATCAAGCCGGAGATGCCGCCACCTATCTGCGCTACGACTCGCCGTGTGCCGCCTCCCGAGCCCCAAGAATTCAAGCCGGAGATGCCGCCGCTTACCCACGCTACAACTCGACTTGTGCCACCTCCAGAACCCGAAGAAATTAAGCCGGAGGTGCCGCCGCTTGCCCGCGCTACGACTCGCCGTGTGCTACCTCCAGAGCCCGAAGAGTTCAAGCCGCAGATGCCACAAGGTTTACTTGGAAGCCTCTTCTCCTGGCTCCGCGGTGGCGCGCCCGCACGCAAACAGCTTCGGTTGGTGGAAACGGTTCCCTTGGGCGAAAAGCGCTTCGTGGCAATCATTCATGCCCAGGGACGCAAGTATCTAGTGGGAGGCGGCACCTCCGGTGTGGCCCTCCTTACCAGTCTCGATGAGCCCGCGTCGCATTCTGACTCCATTGCTCCCGTAGCAGAACCGGTTGAGGTGGCAGGATGAGTTTTGTGAGGGGCAATGCACGGGCTGCTGCACTTGGTTTGCTTTCACTGGCGCTTGCTGTGCCGGTGATTGCACAAGTGCCCCCGGCTGTTCCTCAGACTCCAGCTTCAACTCCAGGCGCCAATAGCTCGTCGACGAATCAGCCGGCACCTGCGAATGCGCAGATATTGCCTCCAGCGTCCGGCAACGGAGTTGCCCCCTCGAATAGCGCCGCCCGCCCTGCGAACGCGGGAACTCCCGTGGCCGCGCTGGTACCTCCTGCAACTCCAGGGGGTGCAGCTCCGGTCTCCGCTCCCGCGGCTCCGGCCTCGGCTCCCGCAACTCCCGCCGCCACGCCTGCAACGCCCAGCAATGTTCCGTCGCCTCCATCCGTTCAGCCTCAAATCGTCTACAACGTCATTCCCGCTCAGCCGGCAGCCAACAATGGCTTCTTGCAGATTCAGGGAATGCAAGGTGAATCGGTTCCATGGTCCATCGTCGTTTTGCTGACGGTATTGACGCTGATCCCCTCGATTCTTCTGTGCATCACGCCATTTGCGCGACTTCTCATCGTGTTCCATTTTTTGCGCCAGGCCCTGGGCCTGCAAACCACGCCTTCCAACCAGACACTTATTGGGCTCTCACTCATCCTGACGTTCTTTCTCATGCAGCCCGTTGGCCAGCAGATTTTCGAAACGGCAATCGTTCCCATGCAGTCAGGCAAGATTACTGCGATGGAAGCGCTAAGCCGCAGCGAGGCGCCGATGCGCAAATTCATGTCGCATTATGTGCGCGAAAAGGATGTAGCGCTTTTCGTTGAACTTGCAAAAGAACCGCCGCCGGCGAGTGTTGACGACGTTTCCATGCGCGTACTTCTGCCTGCCTACATTTTGTCTGAGCTGAAAGCCGGATTTCAGATCGGCACGATTTTGTTTCTCCCATTCCTGATTGTTGACATGGTCGTCGCTTCAATCACCACCTCGGTAGGTATGTTGCAGTTACCACCTGTCGTCATCTCCACGCCACTCAAACTGCTGCTGTTTCTCATGGTGGATGGCTGGCACCTGTTGATCAGTTCTTTGATGAGGAGCTTTAACTGAATTTATGGATGTCGATCAAGTAGTGTTACTAGGCCGCATGACGTTGCAGGAAGTCGTCACCCTGGCCGGCCCCATTCTGGCCATCGCGATCGTGGTCAGCCTCGCTGTGAACATCGCGCAGGTGCTCACATCGCTCCAGGACATGACCGTCTCCACCGTGGCGCGATTGATGGCTACCGGCGGCGCGTTGTTCCTGTTCATGCCCTGGATGTGGCGGCATCTTGCCACATTTACGCTTTCAACCTTTTCTGATTTTAACGTGTACATGAAATGATCGAGATCCCTCTCATTACGATCATCAGCGGCGCTCTCACGATTGGAGTGCGCCTATCCGGGCTCATGCTTTTTGCCCCGTTTTTCGGCAGCATGGTCATCCCCGCCCGGATCAAAGCGGCTGTTGTTCTCGCCCTTACGCTGGCCCTGTATCCGGCGTTTGGCGGCCAGGTTGGACCGCACACCCTGGTCCAGTGGCCGCTGCTGGTCTTCAATGAATTTCTGGTCGGCGTCGGGATGGGAATTGCCACCAATGTTGTTTTCGAGGCAATCCAGCTCACCGGTTCGGTGCTCGGCATCCAAATGGGATACTCACTCGTCAACATCCTCGATCCGCAGAGCCAGGTCGACACACCGGTCGTCGCCATGTTTTATCAAAGCATTGCCATGCTGCTCTTTCTGGGGATGGATGTTCACCTGTGGCTACTGCGCGCGGTGGGCAACAGTTTTCGCTATGTGCCACCGGGAACAGCGCACCTCAGCAGCCTGTTCACCGTTTCAATTCTCAAAACAGTTGGCGAGATGTTCTCGCTCGGCGTGCAGATTGCCGCACCGGTGCTTTCTGCGACTCTTGCGGCCGACATTATCCTCGGGCTCCTGGGAAAGGCGTCGCCGCAGATGCCTCTCATGTTGATGGGGCCGGCAATCAAGAGCCTGATCGGCATCTGCATATTGATTGCAACGCTCAGGTATTGGCCTGATCTTTTCCGTCATTTATTTACCGCTGCGGTGACAAATGGCGAGCAAATATTTCATTTGGCTGGTTGAACCTAGATGGCTGATTCAAACAAGACCGAACAAGCAACACCGCGACATAGGCAAAAAGCCAGGGAGCGCGGCCAGGTCACACGCTCGCGTGAACTGAGCAGCGCGCTTTCGATGTCCGCAATCGCCGGCGTTCTGTTTCTCATCGGTCGAGGAGCCATCCCTCATTGGACACACTACTACCGCACCATGCTTGAACTTGCATCCTCGGAGTCCATTGAGCCGGGCGGCCCCGTTCTCTATTGGACAACGGTCGAGGTTCTGCGATGGATTGTTCCCATTCTCGCTTGCGGCCTTGTGGTTTCGCTGGCTTGCGGTTTGGCGCAGGGCGGATTCGTCTTTGCACCAGAATCTCTGGCATTCAAATTCGATCGCCTCAGCCCGGCCGCGCGGCTCAAGCAGCTTGTTTCTCCCGCAGCCCTTAGCACGATTCTCAAATCTCTTCTGCCATTCACCGCCATCGCATGGATCGGGGTGGCGTCGATCCGCAGCCATTGGGAGCAGATCCTGGGCAGTTCTTACGTGGATGCGCGAAGTTTTCCAAGTCTCCTGGGCAGCATCCTCATCGAGATTCTTTGGAAATCAGGCTTGGTTTTTGCGCTATGGGCGGGCGTGGACTACATGTTCCTCTGGTGGAAGAACGAAGGCGACTTGAAGATGAGCCGTCAGGAAATACGCGACGAGTTGAAGCAAACCGAAGGCAGCCCGGAGACCAAGGCCAGGTTCCGCAGAATCCAGCGCCAAATGCGCCGCCGCCAGATGCTTAAAGCCACGGAAAAGGCCACCGTGGTTGTCACCAATCCCACGCACTATGCGGTTGCGCTCCGCTACGAATCGGACATGGCTGCTCCCGTAGTCGTGGCCAAAGGGCTTGACTTCGTGGCGGCCAAGATCAAAGAAGTCGCCTGGAAGTTCGATATCCCGGTGATGGAAAACAAGCCGCTCGCCCAGGCACTTTACAAGAGCGTCGAGGTTGGAGATCCCATTCCATCCGCGCTCTATCATGCCGTGGCCGAGATCCTTGTTCTCGTGTTCAGGGCGCAGAGCGAAGTGCGCGATCGGGATGCGCGCACAAGGAGAACCGTTGCACAGAATTCCCAAGTTCAAAGAGCAAATGTGAGGCCGCAGTGAAAAAGAAACTCGGATTGTTGACGGTGCTTCGTACCTACTCGGACTGGATCATTCCCACCGGAGCGGTGGTTCTTGTCTTTGTGATGCTGGTTCCCATGCCCGCCATTGCCCTTGATCTTTTGCTCACGCTCAGCATTACCGCGTCTGTGCTGGTGCTGATCACTGCCATCCAGGTTCTTCGTCCTGGGGATTTCTCAGTCTTTCCCAGTGTGATTCTGCTTCTCACGCTGATGCGCCTCGCCCTTGACCTGGCAGCAACGCGCCGCATCCTGCTGCACGGCAGCGAGGGCTCGTCCGCAGCAGGCAAGGTGATTGAGGCCTTTGGCCAATTTGTCGTCGGCGGCAATTACATTGTCGGCTTTGTCATTTTTCTGGCATTGATTGCGATTCAGTACCTCGTGGTCAGCCACGGAGCGGTACGTACTGCAGAAGTGACAGCGCGCTTCACTCTGGATGCCA
>Ga0371490_1000896_pt1 | contig 17371 bp, 14 predicted proteins | sample MB2SIPfraction_FD_207959 | JGI IMG/M metagenome (GOLD analysis project Ga0371490, IMG submission 207959) | Lab enriched peat soil microbial communities from McLean, Ithaca, NY, United States - MB28FN SIP fraction | ecosystem: Environmental > Terrestrial > Soil > Wetlands > Peat | place: USA... | reverse complement strand
TGGCGATCTGAGCCTGCACGCCATCCGCGCCCTGAAACGTATGCGTCGCCGCCCCACTCTGATCTTGGCCTTCTGGCAACAAGCCGAGCTTTTTCCTGTGTAACTATATTATGCAATGCTCAATAGCAGGAAGACTCCAACTAACAGCATCACGGGGTTGGTCATGGTGTGCTTCGTCCGACCTCAGAAGAGATGTCCGCTCGACGAAACTGTTACGACCGGTAGCGCTACCGTCGCACCTGTGATATGTAATCAGTCTATTACCACTCCCGGAGGTTCCAATGCAAGTAAGCCAGCTCTGGGCCCAGTGTCTGATCGGGGCCATCGGTGGTCTTGCCTGCGAGGTTCTACATTGGTATTCGCTTTCGCGAAAGTCGGAAGCTGTGCGGTTTTCAAGATCGTCCGTCTACTGGATCGCTACCATCGCCATGATCCTCCTCGGTGCAGCTATGCCGCCTCTATATCTTCAAGGCACGGCGAGCGCCCTTCTCTGTTTCCATCTCGGGGCCGCCACTCCTGTTCTGCTACAAAAACTTGTTGCTGCCGCCCCCAGTATCACCCGAGCTCAAGGAGGAACGGATGCTTCGAAACCGTCTCTCCGGCAGTTCTTCGCCTGGTAACCAATGCCGACCGTCGGCCTTCTGATATTTCTCTCTCTTGAGGGCGAGACACCTTCCGAGCTCGTGCTTCCCCCGCTTCGCACTGCTAGATCCACGTTTGAAAATGTTAAAGCAACGTTTTCGAGATTCTCTGGAGCAAGCGATTTCTCAATATTTTGTTCCGATCTTTCGCAGTTACCAACGCCGCCGGCAGTGGATGCGCCAGATGTCATCACTGTCCTCTATGTCATGGGGCATGGGTGGAAGGAGAATTCCGCGTACCGAGTCTCTACATTCGAGAACGGCCAGAGCAAAGTGATGTCGGGCTCCCAACTCCTTGACAGGTTGGCCGCATTTCTCGCGCGTCCTTCGTTGCTTTTCATTGACACATGCAATGCGGCCGCCTTGCTAACCGACCTCGAAACGCGCCCCTTCCCGCGCCTGTGTTGCATCACCGCTTCCGAAGACGAGCAGACCGCAACCGAGTTTGGGCTTGATCGGACAACGCGATTTGCTTTGGCACTTGCCGAAGTGCTCGAAAGGCACCGGGAGGAGGAAATCGACGTCCTCCATTTGATTGTGGAACTCAAGGAATTGCTCGAAAGGCCTTCGTTAATCCCCTTCCAAACCGTCGAAACGTGGACTTCGGGTCGCCCCCTTCGCCTCTCGGTCGCCCATGGCCGACCGGTTCGTCCCTGGCGCCGTTCCACTCGGACCTATCTTTACCTTCGTGCGCTACTTATCATTGCCGGTGTTCTTCTAACCTCGGCCACCGTTGCATTGCTTGCTTATTATCGCGATCACATCCAGGTCGAAATTTCCACGGATTCACTTGACGTGCTCTCTGGCAATGCCGTGCTCGAGATCCACGAACAACTGCCTGATACGAACGAAGACAAACTACTCCTCGAACACGAACTCATTCGTAATGGCACTACACGCTTGAAAGTGCCTGCGGCCGATCTACTCGTTGTGATCAAAGCCACCTACCGTGACGCCCTGCCCCGAGAAATCCACTTTCCGATCTTCACCAAACCGAGTCTATCGTTGGAAGCAAAGTCTTACTCTTTCCGCCTGCCGTCGAACCAAGACATTCAGGGTCACCCCAATATGGCCTACGTTCCAAAGATCTCCTGGCTCCAGGGCGCCGAACGGGTTCCTGCGACCAACGAACAGGAATTCTGGATCGATCTAGAACCAGTTACAGCTCAAGAGTATTTGCCCATCGCCGAGCAATTCGTCCGCGACGGAAAGCTTGAGCGATTTACCTCTGTCTTGCTGACAGAACAAGATCGAAGGCGGGCCATCGAGGCCACCGACTTGAAACAACTTCCTAAACTCACCGGACAATTACAGTCGATTTTCGATGTCATCCATGCGGAGGAACGAGCCACCCACCAACCCAATCCTGAGGAAACAACTGCTCTCCCGGAGATCCCAACTTTCTGCCCGCGCTGCCCGGCTCGAATGACCATGGAGGAGGCGAAACTCTATTGCGCCTCCCAAAACAAAACCTTACCCACGGATCTCGAATGGGAGCTTTCGAGTCGAGGTGTGGATGGGAGGGCCTATCCCTGGGGAAATACCTTCGATCCCACCCGGGCAAACGTAGTTGGTCTGCCCGAGAAAGGAGAGACCTTAAAGTTGGTCGCTGTGGACTTCTATCCGAATAGCCGAAGCCCGTTTGGTTTGCTCGATACCGTCGGAAACGCTGGAGATTGGGTGGACTCAAGGGGCGGTTACGAACGAACGTTTATGGGGGGCACCTATCGCTTCAATAAAGAGGAGGCGCTAACCTACTCAGCGATGCCGGACACGGGAGATCCGCTCCCTCTTCTGCCCGTTACCACTAGATGCGTCTCACACAAAAGCGACTAGCTTAGCCTTGCGAGGCAGTGTGCTCGTCATCTTCGAAGACTTGCGTCTTGGCACCCAACCGCGCATCCTCTTCCGAGGTTGGTGCCATGTTCACCAGCCCGCTCAGCTTCTTTGACTTCTTCTCCTTATCCGCGGACCGACGCATGGTCATCTGCTGTTTGTTTTCTGACTTTAGGGACGAGGAATTCCGCGGCGGTGTCAATTTCGGTGACACCGCATCTACGTACCTTGCCTCATCAGTCTCCGAATCGCTTTCCGGGACAATTCGCCATTTCGGCATCGATTTCTTGGCTAGCTGCTCAAGATTCGAGCCTAAAGCGCGTGGACGCGATTCCGAAGCCTTTGTCCTTTGATTCTTTCGTTTAGCGGACATTGTCTTTACCTCTCAATCTCTCTACCAACCAAGTCCGAGGCACGTGTACTCTCGCAAGATCTTCAGCTCGATCGCATGCCCAATGTCCGTCGTTCGTCCATGGGGGATCGCTTTCAAATAATCTTGCTTCGCCGTATGCAAGGCGAGAGCGGGCTGCTTCACCTGATTATACCGCGTCCAGAAAGCCTCGTGCATGGGCCCTCCGTAATAGTGGTACGGCTGTTGCAAAGGAGAGTAATGCGACCCGGTACAGCCTACAAATGCTGCCGCCCCAGCTTGTAAAAAGCTCAATGCTACAGATGATTCCACAGTGCGGACGGCAATCGGATCACCGGTTCGGCTACGGCTCGCAATTCTCTCTACCGTCAATGCTCCCCAGCAGCAACCAGTGAAAACAACGCTGGGGCAAACACGAGCTAGGTTTCCCACATTGACCGCTTCGTACATATCCCCGTTCTCTTCGCCCCAGAATCGCGATCCATCAGAATCGGAACCATGAAGCATAAAGTACACGCCCGTCTGATCGATCTTTCCCGTTCCCACCTGCTGCGGTGCAGTCGGTGAAGATACAAGTAAGTTCGTATCACCGACCAGTAATGCATAGATATTTGTGGCGAATTGACGCGCTATATTTCGCACGCCGAAACGCGTCACAGGTGTGGCTCCATTGGTGGCACCCAAGGCGGCAAACACCAAGACGGAGGATTTCGCATCAGGAACTCGGCTCACAGGAATCTCTTCCACACTGTCACCGTTCACATCCCCGTAAGCCTCATCGTTCCATACGATGAAATTATCTCCGTCCTTGCCGGCCTGGCTTCCGATGGCCTTTCGCAAATCGGGATCAAGTACATCTAGGCGCTGCGACGGCAATACGTCGTAGCCTCCCAGAATCACCACCCCCTCTGCGCCCGACTTTCGGATGGCGTCTCGAATCTCCGGGAAAGGACCTTGCGGATTCCTCACCTCCAGAACCGTTTGTCCTGCATCTCGAATCAGTTTCAAGGCATGCGAGGCTTCTTCCGCTCCGATGTTTTCGACGAGCTTAGGTGTGTGGGTGACAAACAGAAGCTTCGGCAGACGCCTGTTACCTGCGAGCGGTTTGCTCTGCTCGACCGGCCGCGGCGGGACGTCAGAGCTAGGAATCGGCGCGCTTGACTTGCCTACTTCAGGCGCCGCTCCCGCCCGAATCGAGCGTCCAACCCCTGGCAATCGGCCCGTGGGAACTTTCAAATTGAAGGAGAATGTAGCACCACCCAGTTCGAGGTTTCCTGCAAATTCTGAAATCCCATTCGGCCGGTCCAAGACAGGTTCGAAACTTAAGCTCTTTGGGGCTTCCGTAGCGGCCAAAGCGTCCCGGGTACGTGACGCGCCAGCAGGTGGCGTTGCGTCATTCAGCTTGCCTCGCGATGTCTCGATAGTTGGCTTGTTACCGTCAAAGACCACCGTGACCAAACCGTTCTTATCCGTCCTCGCCCACTCGATGTCATTGGGGTCGCTCTTTAGAAGGGCAAGAACGTCCTTATTTGGATGGGTTGCGTCGTTCGCTCCGCTCGAGCAGGCAAAAGCGAGCGTATTGTCCCAGTCCTTCAGAACATCCGCATTTAGCCCGTTGTAGCTCCCATGGTGAGCGAGCTTAATGAAAGTGTAAGGTCCGGCTTCGTTCACGCTCTGAAGTAGCCCGCTCATTAGCTGATCAAGATTCGGAACCTCCGGGGCGGCAAATTGCATGTCGCCGGTCAACAACACCTTGTGTCCACCAACTTCGAGCTTCAAAAGTGTGCTCTGATTGTTCTTGGCTGCACCTGGACCAGGGCGATCTTCTGCGTCTGCGCCTCTGACCTCACGAGCAACCTTACGGTAGAGGTCCGCCTCACTTACCTGCCCTAGAGCATCGGAGAGAGAGCTCACCTGATCAGCAATATCTCGGGCGCTTGACTTCAGGAAGTCTTGGCAAAGCTCGAGTTGCTCTTTCGTTGGACCCAAGACTTCAAGCCCGAAGTCAGAAAACTCTTTGACCAGTGCATTAAGCCCTGAACTGTCAGGGCCCTGGTAGCGAACCAACTTCCCCTCTTTGCCAAGCTGTTCGAGCATCGTCTCATATCGGTCCTGCAAACGAGCAGCGTCCTGAAGGAATTGATTCACCCCGGCATCATCGAGGCCCTCGGCATAGTTCTCCTCCATCAACGCAGCCACCAGACGATAGGTCTCGCTGTTTGTTGCGTCGCCTCCCATGTCCGAGGCTGAGGGAAAACCCATGGTCTCATCTGCCACCAGGGCCCATTTGACTTCGAGATCGCTCCCTACTAGATCCGGCAGGCAACCGATGTGATCGAGATGACAATGGGTCGCCACAAGCAGGTCGATTGGAAATGGCGCTTTGCGACCGAAAATCTGCTCGAGTTGCGTGGGGATGGGGTCGTGTCCAGTTGTTCCGCGAAAGTCTCCGGGGTGGCCGCCATCCACGAGAATATAACGATCTCCCAGCTGGCATAGGATACAGTCGCCATATTGTTGCGTTCCAACATCCAGAAGATAAAGACACAAGGATAACCCGTTTTTGGAGGATCGAGAAGCATTCCCGCTGGGCTTCGGCCCACGTTTCGTTTTTTTGCGATTTGTTTGAGGGGGCATGGGGACCTCTGTTTGATTGACATGCTAAAAGAAGGAGTCCAGCGTGTCAATTGAATATCTGTTTACTTAGTTTTTAGGAGAGTTTGCGAACAGTTACAACATGAAAGAGTTGTAGATTAGAAGAGCTTCCGTTCGTTTTACTGCAAGTAGTTCATTCGAGTTTTACTTGCTCTGCACCAATCTCAAGGCGTTATTCGCCCGTCAGAAAAACGCATGCACTGTAAGGCACCTCGCAGACAACCCCAAGCTCCTGATGAACACTTTGGATTGCTTTATCCCATTCCAACTTCGTTGTCCTTGTCCGGGAATCATCGACGAAGTAAACATTCACAAGGAATGCCTGCACTGAGCCAATCTCCCTCAGGAAGTGCAGGTACGCATAGCGATTCGCAGATTGATAGAGGCGACCTGTCCAGTCAATCTCCGGAGAAACTCCGAGCCAAGCCTTCGTCGCGGCCAGTGCCGCTTCAATCCTCTGTTTGGTTTCAGGAGAGGCTCCGCAGCCGTCTCCGTAAATCTCCTTCACATGGCTTTTTGCTTCGATGAGGATGCATCCGCCTTCAACCCGCGCCAGCGCATCCTAGCACGGACCATTCCTTGGCCAGAACTTCCCAAGGGCAGTGACAAGAGGACGCAGCCCGAGCCACTCCAGAAACTCTGAGTCACGATATTCCGAGTACGTGTTCTCCTTGAGCGGCGATACCCATTGAATCGCTCTTTGATCGAGATCGTGCTGCGTCAACGCTTGCGCGATCGCCACATTTAGCGCCTCAGTTTTTTCATTCACATATATCTGGATTTGGCGCTGGCTCCCCGCGTACGCTCGACCAGATGAATCGACTCGACTGAAGTCTTTGGGGCACGGCATCGAATCTCCTCCACGGGTTTGAAGCACAAGCGTAGTGCCGCAGAAGGAGTTTGCAGCGTGATGGATGTCACATCCCGGCAGTTGTTCGAGTGCTTGATGCATTTGTTGCGGGCGCATGCTATTCGGGAAGGGAGAACACGCAATTCTATGAAAGTCGCGGGCGTTGACGGATGTCGAAGTGGATGGGTCCCGTTCAACGTCGACCTGTCATCTCTCGCCACCTCGAACTCATGGACCTCCCTCCGTCATGGAGAAAAAGCCCAAAGACCTTGCGATCCTCGCGGTGGAGTTTCTGGCGTATGGGAAATGCTCGGCATGGAGTGTCAGATACGCTACAGCCACGGTTCCGATCCAACAACTTACGGGGCTGCCTTTTTCGCACGCCCTGGGACCGTCGAGGAGTCCGATAGGTATAATCACGCTGGGGGCGAGTACCACCACGAATCGCAGGATCACCGTAAAAGGTCTGAGTCAGCAGGCGTGGGCTTTCGCGCGGAAAGAAGTGCTAAATCGAATTCCCGGGCAAAGACTCCGAGGACGAGCTAAAGGACCGAGGATAACTCTAGATTATGGGGCGAACTCGGTGCACCTTGGCGAACTGTCGCTGCGATACGGTTCCGGCTTCGTGACAATTTCAGACCTAGAGACGCCGAATAAATTCATCAAGTATTCTGATCACATCATCCCGAATTGATTGGTTCAAACGCTTGTCAGAATTCAGCTTTTTGACTTGGAGTCTGCAAAGCTCCTTCCACAGATTATTCAGTCCGGCCCTGCGAAGGCTGTTCGAGAAAGTGCTGAGTGTGAGTTCCTGAGGCCGTGCGGGAGGGGCGGTCTCTTGTTCTAAGGCTCTGACGGGTAGAATCGTTTTGGCTTTCTGCTTAAACACAGCTCTTACTGAAAGGGGGCATTGCTTCTTATGGGCCCCAGTAAATCCAACAGTCTTCCCGCAGATGCAGCCCGGCATCGGCGGCCCTAACGCAGCGTTACTCTTGCCTTTCACTTTCGATTTAACTCGAGGAGGGTCTGTTACTTTTCCTGTCTCGATCCACGCTGACCCATGTTGGAAGACTCGATTCTCCCGTCGAACGCGATCCCAATTCATTTTTGCGCACATAAGGCCTCCCGATTCGTTCAGCGGTTCTGTGGATGACCTACTATTCCATGGTTAGTCGAGGCGCAATCAGAACCTTTTCCAAGCTTGGTTCGCAGGAATTCGATAAACCCGTCGGCCTTTTAGTCATTGATGCGTGACTCAGACCTGCGGACCACCCCCTGCGCGGATTAGCTTTGTGCAAGCTGAAACACGTCATCAAGAAGCTCCGACATCCAACCAACTTCTCTGTTATCAGGTGTACCGACAATCATGCTTCGATCAAGACCTTGGTTAACTGTTTCGCAAAAAGTTTCAGGCAACAAAATGCAAGCATAGCAGGCGGCAAGGTTTGCCAGGCGCGAGCCTTGGCCTCCGAGATTCTCAGAACAAACTGGATCGGCCGAACACCATGATGCGCGGCTTAATGCGCGGCGCACCGCATCCCCAAAACGCTGAGGTTGACCCAATCGCACTAGACCCCCTAGTGTTCCTTCTGAATCTCCCGCAGCTGTATATATGAGAATCCCGGCCATTGGCGCTGCGTTGTCGACCGAGACATAGATACGCTCGCGCAACGAAGCTGTGCTGTACCCGCAGTCGAAGACGAACTGGTTGACCAGAATATGAGCCAGGCTATGCACAAGCAAATAGCGTGATGCCCACAACCAATTTGCTGGGTTATTAGGCGGCAGAGTCTGGAACACGCCTTGTAGCCTAGTTATGAACTGATCGCTAAGCCGATCTTTTAACCAGTCCTCATTGAGTTCCTGCCACTCTCGGATACGGTCTTCCTTTAGCTCGAAGTAAATGCCTTCGCCGAATACTTCAACGGCTGGAAGCCAGCGCTCTTGTTCTTGGGGAGGCGGCGTGCGGAACAGCTGAGCCATAGAGGTCTGAGGCATTCCTGTCAGTGGTTGCTGACTGGCCTTGAGGCGATCGAACCCATAAAACACCCTGGTTTCGCGGAGGCGTTCAACTAAATTCAATTTCGACAACCAACTGGAAAACTCCGCAGGAACACTGGCCCGGATGATCCTAAGATTCGGAATTCTTACTGGATCATTCACTTCCTCTCGCAGCACATTGAATTCCGATCTCCTGAACGCAACCAAAGGTGATTCCGGCTCTGTCGGCGTGGGACCGGTGGAACTGAATGCAGCACTAGAAACGAGAAGCGCTTCGAGGGCGCGCTCCACCATTCCTGTCTCTCTTGTCAGCTTTCGTCGCAAAAGCGAATTCATGACCAGTGCTACTGCTCCTGATCGGTCGTTCATATTCCAGAGCGTTCTCGCGATACCGCATGTCCCAGGGTCCTGTTCAATTTCATTTCTGATCTGGGTGATAGTCGGGTCGTTTTCCTGGAGATCGGGCAGCAAAATTGCTGATATCGTCCGAGGAAAATAGATATTTGTCTGATTAATCAGTGCTCCAACGAGCTGCCGTTTACAATCGAGGTCGTTCGCACCTTCACCCAGCCAAGGACGGTCCCCGGGGCAGGTTATCCCGGCTGCTTGGAATGAGCTTTGCTCACCTGACTCTTCATCCGGTTGCGTTGTCGTATTGGCAAGCGATTTTCCCTTTCGGCCTGAGGAACCCGCCGGACATGTAGTACATTCAATGCGCACGCTTGTAAGCTCTGAGCCACCGCGGTCCGTCAATCTTAGACCCGCGTCGCCCGTGCATTGACAACCAATCCATTGCTTCCATGGGAATTCACAAAGGTGACCGGCAGCACACACGGATATAAAACGAACTGGTTTCCACCGTCCCCCTGCGGGCGGAATCTCTAACTTTTGTGTACTGAGGTTAAATCGGCGCATTTCACCACTTTTGGTGTTCCGGTACCAGCGCGGAAAGCGCTGTGCCGGCAGGTAAAGCTGGGCATTTGGCGGCGAGGGTTGGCCCTGTCGGGCAATCCGAAAATCAGGCGGCGAACAGAATCTGCTGACCTTTAGCAGTTCCGAAAGTCTCGGTTCGAATCTCTGGAACTCGGACGGGTCTTGGCAGGGCAGCAGCCCACGAGTCTGGTCCCAGCGCTTAAACCAATGGTCAAGACCGCACACCACATGTGGAGTGCCGCGGCGATCCGTATAGATGCTCCCGGGGCCAAAGGGGGCAATAACTTGTCCTAGTCGAACCTGCTTGCTCGGCATGCTACCTCTCCCGTCTCCTACTGGTATGCTTGGGTAATCGTTAATTCACCTGTCCCATCAACCTGTCTCATGCTCGAAGGGACTACGACCCCGCGCTGCTTCTGCACTATGGTGGCGAATTGCCCTGGCCATAGCATCAAGTATTCGCCGCTCGGAGATGGCGGAAATTCTTCCCATTCGAGCGGACTTTGCTCCCATTTCTGCTGAACCTCCTGGCGTAGCCGTGCCACATGGCCCTTCGATTGGGGGCATATTGTTAGGATTGAAATAAGAAATTCCGGTGTGGGGGATTTAAGGCAGCTAGTAGTGTGCTTGAAAGATTTCGTCGAACTAAGTGGGGAATCCTGGAGAGGTAACCTCGACAGAGTGCGGTGATGAAATCAGCCCAGCATAAGCAGATAAGTTCTTAAATCCGCCTCTGGGGATAAACTCCGGGGTGAAGACGTAGTCGAGGGGCAGAGCCCCTCCGATACGAAAGTTTCAGATTGCCCTCTCAGAATTCAGTTCTTAGACCTCGAAGCTGCTCCCAAAGTGAATAGCAATGTCCCAGAAGAACTCAGTCAAAAATCAGGTCACAATGGTCCGGGCAGGCGTTTCCGCCTGCAAAGAGGAGAGCTCCAGGCCTATTCAGGTGGATTATGACGCTATAGCTAGAGCCATAGCGGACAATGATCTCCACCACCAGGAGGAAACCGGAAACCTAACCGGGCTCCACCTCCGCCACTGCACAATCCTAGTTCAGAGGCTCGCCGGAAATAAGTACCGAGGGTGGGACACGTTTGGGTGGACTATATGGATCAAACCCAAGCATAGGTAACGACAGAAGTGTCGCGCGAGCCTAACGGCATACTCGCCATCTGAGACTCGGCAGCGTAGCACCACATCAATTAGCCAAGGTGTTTTGCACAGTGGAGAGAGAGAAACCACCCCTCAGCAACGGTCCCGTCGTAGCTTACAGCCCAAAAATCTATGAAAGTCACAAAAGAGACTTTGACCGCCAGAATATCCCAACGAACGGGCCTAACCGCTTACAAGTCTAGGAAGGCCCTTAAAATGGCTCTCTGGCTCATCCGAAGGGCATTAGGCGATGGCAAACAAGTGGAGCTAGGAGAACAGCTTGGCAAGCTGAAAGTAGTGGCAAGAAAACCCACGAGGAGGATAAATCGGAACCTCAAGCACAGGGTTGGAACCATCGAAAGCGTCTACGAGATTCATCCCAAGACGGTCAGACTCCTGGGTGGGAAGGATCTTTCAGAGAATCCTCAACCAACTATAGTCCATAAGACACCGGAACCAACCGTGGCGCTACCGTCCAGAAGACGAGTGGCAATCGCCTATCCATCCTGGCGCCGAAGAATCAGATAACAAGGAGAAACGCATGTCGAAGTCCCATTTAGAAGCACTCAAACAGTTAGAAGCGAGCAGCAACTATCAATCTGTGCTGCCGTTGATCGGCTCGGTTCTGTATCTGGCGGAGAAGGTTGAACGTCTGCAGGAAGAAAAGCAAGACAAGCCATCGAGTTGCGACTCGGAGATCAGTGATCAGAATATCAGCCGACCGGTCCTACAACGGATGGCTATGGATATAATCAGTGCGGCCGGTGAAGACAAAGGAATCCGTACACGCATCTATAAGGCCCTCCGTAGTTTTCAATAAACTGAGTTTGCTGGCGGCATAATGCAGCGGTGCCAAGCACACCGAAATCACATCCTGCCGTCTGGTGATCTGCATTGAAGATCCAGGTTCCAGCATAACCAGAGCCCAATCACTTAACCGTGATTGGGCTCTCTTTGTTTGTGGGAGGCCGCGCGACTGATGAAACGGGTTACTTCCGGCTGGCCGACCATTCGGGAACTGGCCTTAGTGTCTCGTCACTACCGCGCGGTTGGCCATTCTTTGTCCTTGGGAGTGGCTGTGCCTTGCTGGAAAACGTCTTTCTTGGTTCAAGAGGACACCTGTCCCAAGTGTCCACTCTTACTAGAAGGCGTCATCTGCTGCAACGTTGGTCAGCAAGGGGAAGGAGGTTGCGCTGGGCCAACTGAAGTGCCATCTCCGGCAATAAAGGTGTCCCACGGAGTATTTGAGTTAGGCGTGTACTGATGGCGTTCCCATTGCATCCACCAGGCCTGAGAGTCTGTTCCGTTGAAGGGTGAGGGAAGCCCCACAATCGTCGCGATCTCGGCGGAACTTCGGAAATCGATCGACGGAAGTTCGTCTGTGTACCCACTCATAGTCTGATATTGACAGACTAGGTTTCTGAGGGCTTCCTTCGCTTGACGAATCAAAGGAATGACAGAGGAATCGCCGGTAGGTACCAGAGTATCTGATTCCGACTCACGGGGATCCAAAACAGGCGGATTTGCAGCGTTAGCCAGATCAGCCATCGCTTGGTTTTCAAGGCCCCAAATTCGTAGCCTAAGCACGGCAATTTGGTCCGAAAGAGAGCTCAATGGGCCAGCATTACTGCCGAGATTTATTATCTCGCCGGCCCTCATGTGGCCGTAAGCCATGGCGATAGACATCAATCCGGGATCGATCACAAATGGGCCGTGAAGGTTGAAGGACGGCTGGATCAGAGTACCGTCTGCGGGTAGTGATCGCAGCGAATACTGTTGAATCGCACTCGAAGTTATGGTCATGGCCCTCACGTGCATCCCGATCAGTCCTCCGATTTGAGTCTGATTTGAAAGGTTATAGAAACCTGGAGTTTGGGCTCCAACGACCGAGGCTATTCCGGATATGACATAAATCTGATTCGCGCCTTGGGCAATGGCGGCATCAATGGGTAGACTTTCGCGAAGACTTCCATCGACGAAATCTGAATTCCCAAGGGTCATTGCCGGCAATATGACAGGAAAGGACATCGAGGCCAGGACCGCTGGTGGGGCATTGGTTGATGGTATCGAGCTGGGCGAGAGCTCGCCATCTTGGAGAGTAAGAATGGTCCCATCGCCGCCCACATAGTAAATTTGGCCATCGTCAAGATTCGTGACCGCGATGAGCACGGCTATCCCAGAAGGAACTCCTGCGGAAACCAGAGAGAATACCTGTTCAATAAAACTGGAGGTTGGGGAATAGATGGATGCATTTGCGGCCATATTGTCGTAGAGATTCCCAAGATCGGTCAGCTGCTGCGACCCGCCGCTAGGGAGAAGCGCCCCGACCAGCGTTGAGATTAAACTCAGGACCGTACCGACGTCTCCGGCCGTTTGCGCGATCGCATCAGTAAGGCCCTCCAAATCAGCGATTAGTGCCGGGACACTCAAAGCATTACCGACGTTGTTTACGACTGAGTTGAGCGCGGGCAGATACGGTAGAACGGTCCCCGGTACCTGGACAGAAACAAAATTCCAGCCGTTAGAGAAAGACTCGACAATATTCCTGATCCAAGCGGGACTTTGTGCAAGCCACGGCTGCTCGAGAAGAATATCGCTTGGCAGCCTGAGTCCCAACCATAGAGCCTCCAGTTGGTCCTGAGAGTTAGTTTGCCCCTGCGCCAATACCAGTGCGTTGAGAGCACCCATCGACGTGCCCGCCCAAATCGTTCCTTGCATGCCGTGATTCGAGAGATAGCGGAGCGCACCGACTTGGAAGTCGGCCATTGTGCCTCCCCCGCCAAGAACGATTCCTACTTGGGCAGATCCGATGAAGGTGTCAACGCCGGGAAATGCCTCCCACACTTGATACACTTGGCCGGATGAAACGCCGAACAGTTCAAGACGACCAGTCTGATCTGAGCCGATGCCAATTCCTGAAAAAGAGCTCGTGCCGATCAAAGTCCACGGGGCCCAGGGTTTGAGTATGCCAATGTTAGGGGCGCCGCCAGTGGCATTTTCAATGGTATTCCACGAATGCCAGACCACACCGTTCGTGCCCAACGCGCAGATTTCCTCTCGTCCATCCGAATTGATGCCTCCAACGAGAGCCATTGGCAGTAGAGAGAAACCACCGGGTGCTGAGCCGAGGTTTAACCAGCCAGTCCATGCAGGAAGAGTGGGGGCGTTTACTTGTGCTCTCTGGCCTAGGCCCCAAAGAGTACCGCTACCATCGATGACGTATAGTTCCAGGTTACCGTTTCCGTCATTGTTGGTTATCATCGCTCCGAGCTGCCCGTATTGCGAGCCTGTGCCGATCGACGGGATCGGGCCTCCCGCAGCCGCTTGGAGTTGGACCCAGGAGCTCCACCCACTATCTAGCCCTCCCCCGCTGCGGACCGCCTGCCAAGAGCTCGGATTGACCCATGTGGGCTGAAGCCAGAGGTGCCAAATGCTGAGATCTAGATCCAGTGCGAAAACCTCTAGTCGCCCATCCGAATTGCTTCCAGCAGCGTAGCTCGTCAGCGAGTAGATGCGAGTGCCAGGCACCCCGAGCGAGATCCATGGACTCCACCCATTAGACTGCCCGCTGTCCGGGAAAATGGTCCACAGTGCTCCGTCGTTGTACCCAATAGTAAACAAACTGGCAACGTAAATCTGTCCGTTATAACTGCTCGAAGCAAACAGAACGTTGTCGCCCAAACCCGATGGTGGGCAACCGAGGTTTGTCCACGGGGACCAGCCCATAGGATTGCCTGCACTTTGCGAGCTAGCCCAGACGTTTTCGTCATCTCCGTACACAAATAGAGTAATTTGGCTTCCAGTGTCGCCGGCGACGATAGACATCGGCGGAGCGGAGATACTTACAGGCACAGTGGGTAAAGGCTGCCACGAGCTCCAGCCGTTCGGTGCCCCAGTGTCTTGCCAACTCGTGTATACAGTGCTGTCAGACCCAATAACGAAGCCCTCCAAGACACCGCCCAGGTAAATGTTCTTCAGAACCGTGAACCCCACAACGGAAGGATTAGGTAGCGGTGGGAATGGGCTCCAAGGATTCGAAATGCTCATGACGATTAACCTTTCGATCATTGAAAATTTACTATGGAGATATTCGTCTGAGGGCACGGATTGTACCAGACGCTAGCCGCTACGGGCAATTCGCTCTGTCACCGCGGCGGCAGAGCAGCGCTGCTGAGAGGCGCGGTCGGTGCGAGGCGGCTCGAACTTGCGCTGCAAGAGGTCAACGCAAGGTGAGATAGTCGATTAGTGAGAGGCGATTTCGAGTGCTTCGTCAGCACACCGAGCAGACATGCCGCTGAGGACCCCGACGGACATGGGCTCGTGGATCACGGGCCACCCGAAGGTTATTCTGCCTGTTGAGCGCGCTCGGCATTTGGCTGCCAGTTCTGCCAAACCGGCCCGTCCGAGGAAGTTTGTCATGGCATAGTACCCGTTGGGATAGATCATGACTAAGCCGCCAGTGTTACCGATTCACTCCCATTTACCTGAATGTTAGGCTATCGGAAACTGACCCACTACCGAAGGCTTTTGTGTTTCACTTAAACGAAGGTCCGAAAGCTAGGCCAGCTGGCACAGTTTATCAGTCTCCCAAGCCCCTAATCCCACCCTGCCCAGCTAATCGATTTTTATTACCCCCGGCGATAGATTATTAATAAGTACTACACACCACTTAAATACCACGTAGACGGCCCCGGGAGGCGATAGGACGCATTTTCTCGGCCAGGGAGGGTCAAGGGTGCGCTACAGCCGAAGTCGATCAAAAACGTCTGGAAGGTGTTGAGATTGATTCTCGGCAAGCAGCGAGTGAAAGACTGGACGATCCGTTTACCCAAGAACCCGATGAAGGAGCAACGGTGGTTCACCGTCGAAGAGATGGAGCGAATCATCGATGCAGCCTGGGGCCAGTACAAAATCGTGTTTCAACTGGCCAGGGCTACCGGGATGCGTTCCGGGGAGCTCTTCGGGTTGAGAGTGGAGGATCTGGATCTCGAAAGGGCTATTGTTCACGTCCGGCGGAGTGCTTGGAAGCATCTCGAAGTCACTCCCAAGACCGACGCCGGCTTCAGAAAAGTGGACATAGACGCCAAGACCGTTAAGATGCTGAAAGACCATCTTGGCGATCGGAAAACAGGTCTGGTTTTCCCCTCCAGGAACAACACTCATTTGGTGAACCGGAATATCAACGTCGACGTCCTTCGCGTCATCTGCAAACGCCTCGGGATTCCAAATGGCGGAATGCATGCATTCCGTCATGGAAGGATTTCAGAGCTGCAGATGAAGGGAGTTCCGGGAGACCTAATTCTCAAGTGGGTTGGTCACGTAAATCTGAAGATCACAGGTGGCTATACTCACTTCGACGAGGACTTCCGAAAGAAGACTATCGAGCGGGTTTCAGCGGGGTCCATCTGAAAGGATGGACCCTTGGACCCTACTTGATCACTCGCAAGTATCACGTTATGCTGTATTTAGCACGATCATCAAGTGGGCGTGTAGCTCAGCTGGGAGAGCACCTGCTTTGCAAGCAGGGGGTCGCCGGTTCGAACCCGGCCACGTCCACCAACCATTTGCCCGCAAATCAATGGCTCACATATTTGAACTCTGCGTGAGTTTCCGCAATTTGCGTCCATTTGGGTCCAATTAAGAGCTTCTTCACTCTTTCGGGAGAACTGTACAAAAAACGCCCGGGACTGCGCCGGCGCGATGACGAAAACCGCGACTTGCATTGCCATCGCACAGATCCACAGACGGTGCGCTGGCGAAGCACGACAATGTCGCAACGCACGACGGAGTTAGAATGTCGAAGCGCAAAAATCAATTGACATCCCTTTGCCGGAATGACAAAGTTTCGCTCGGAGTTAGGAATTGCGCCTAGCCCTATGGGTATCTACGGAATCGATCTTCCCGATTCGTTTCTTCATCCATTCCCCCGCTCCTCAAGGAGTCGTATCTCCCCGCTTCCAGCGCACCGGCAGTTTCTTTGTGCTTCCCGAGCAAGGCGGCATGCCTCGGGCACAAAGGCGAGCCTGTGGAAGTGGCGGCAGAAGAGCGGTGTAGCGCCTGTCTTCGGCCCCGTGCCGGACGGAGTGGATGTTTCGCGACGAAGGGGTCCGGGCAAGCAAGCGTTTGTCGTCATCAAGTTCAAGCAAGGGACCCAGCACGTTGCGCTCCCGCACCAGATGAGGGCGCTGCTGGGTGATGTGTAGGAAAGCACTCTTGAGCTTCCCTATGGAGTAGAGGCTCTCTTGGATCACGACTGAGAGAGCCCGCATGCGCCCGGTAATCGTCCAGGCGAATTACCGGCGTCTGGTGGAAAGGATTGCGGAATGAATCTGACGGCCATTGATTGGGTCATCATGTTTCTTTACTTCGCGTTCGTTTTGGGGATTGGGGTCTTCCTGAAGCGCTTCATGAAAACGAGCACGGATTTCTTCCTTGCCGGGCGTTCCCTGCCGGCCTGGGTTTGCGGCATTGCGTTCATGGCCGCGAATCTTGGCGCGGTGGAAGTGATCGGGATGGGTGCATCGGGCGCAAAATATGGAATTGCCACCAGCCATTTCTATTGGATCGGCGCGATTCCAGCGATGGTGTTCATCGGCATATTCATGATGCCCTTTTACTACGGCTCGCGCGCCCGGTCTGTGCCGGAGTTTCTGCGGCTGCGCTTTGATGAAAAGACGCGGGGATTCAACGCCTTCTCGTTCGCCGTGATGACGATTCTCTCGTCAGGCATTTCGATGTACGCCATGGCGAAGCTGATCCAAGCGCTCCATGTCCTGGACTTCCCGCTGGCCAAGATGGGTGTGCCTATATCCTGGTCCTTCCATCTGAGTGTTTTCATCTCCGCCCTGATCGTGCTGGCGTACGTTTTTCTGGGAGGGCTGACGAGCGCGATTTACAACGAAGTCCTGCAGTTCTTCCTGATCGTCGCCGGAT
>Ga0371490_1000890_pt1 | contig 17492 bp, 17 predicted proteins | sample MB2SIPfraction_FD_207959 | JGI IMG/M metagenome (GOLD analysis project Ga0371490, IMG submission 207959) | Lab enriched peat soil microbial communities from McLean, Ithaca, NY, United States - MB28FN SIP fraction | ecosystem: Environmental > Terrestrial > Soil > Wetlands > Peat | place: USA... | reverse complement strand
TGTGATCCAGTGTACGACCGTCAATTTTCGCCATGCCCACCTTATAGACCGACCGGCTATGCCTTGTCTACTTAAATGTCATCTATCCTAAAGACCAGTCAGTAACCCTCATGGAACCGATGGAACCGATCCAGAATGTGCAGTGCGCTGGCCAACCACTCCCTGACTGATGTCAGGGAAGGCCGCCACATGACCGAACAGACCTACCGGATGCCCGGGCAGCCGTCATATCGCTCATGGGCCGACAATTACCATCAGATCCCCGGGAGGAGCGGGCCGTGTCTGGCCTGCCTTAGGAACAGAGGGCTGCAACTTCGGAACCATCAAACCAGCCGAACCAGGAGAATCAGCGATGCCACCTGCGATCTTGCTGCCATCCAGTTCGACGGGCCCGCTCTTTTCCTTAGCGAAGGGCGCACTCCCGCCGCTTGCCTCGTTCACCTTGGACTCCGCGATGGAAGCATTGGCGCCGGCATCAATGGACGACGGACTGGATCCCGCGATGATACCACCGGCGATCTCGCTGGGAGCCGGCTCGACGCCCGCTCCGCCTCGCATCGCTCCTAGATCCGGGAAAGAAGGTGGTTCTTCCTTTGCCTCAGGAACAGGAGGCTCCAATCAGGAAGCCACCAAACCATCCGAAGGTGGAGCATCAGCGATGGCGACCGCGGGTTTGCTGCCATCCAATTCGACGGCCCCGCTCTTTTCCTCAGCAGAGGACGTGACTGTCCTGCTCGCCTCGTTCACGTCCAGCTTGGCTGTGGAAACGGTCGCCCCGGCAACGGTGGACGACACGCTCGATCCAGCGCCAGTGCTACCCTTGGGCTCGCTGCCAGCCGGCTTGACGGTCCGGCTTTCCTCCTCAGCGACACCGCGAACTCCTTCACTCAGCCTGTGCTCCGTGATGGAATTGCTTGCAGGACTGGGCGATTTAGCCGCCATAGATCGATCAGCATCACTGGCGGGTGGAAGACCACCGTGCCGGACGACCAGTGCAATGAAGAGGAGCGCGAGCCCCATTGGCACCGCGATCTGCCCGCCCCTGCCACCTAATCTGCAGAGCAGCAACTCACTGCCTCGGCTGTATAGCGCCCGCGACTTCTGCCGCAGGCCCAGCAACACAGAAATCTCGGTTAGGAAACACATGCCTCCAATGCAGCCAATTACCCATCGGACAAGATCTATCACCCGCTGAACCCAGCCAACTTCCCGTCCGTTCTTGAACCCGTCGGACCTAAAATAGGCGATCATCCCCGTCAACACCGCCACCGTGATCAGAAACCAACGCATGGGGCGGTACTTGTCAGAGAAAAGCAGCCTCTCAACCACAGGCTTTTTGCACTGCTTAACGGCCGATGGGGGATCGAACAACTCCAAAGCTCGTCGCGCCGCCGCGTACGGATGCAAGCCAAGTTCGGTAACGCCATCCGAATACTCTTTCTCCATCTGCTGCTGAAGCTCGGCTGCTCCGGCGGTCGAAACGGAAATGTCGAACTTGGCATCCTCGCACACCTCTTTGGCCACGTCTAAGAAGCGCGGCGGAGTCGATTGTGAATCCCGGTTCTGAGACATTGTTATCCTGTAATCGGTTTTGTGCCCAGCCGCAACGTCGACGACTCAGGAGGTCGCGCCTCGGGGGATTGCAATTGCTCTCGGCCCTTGGGTGTAATTGAGTATTCCCTGATCCCAGACTCACTTGGCTCCTTTGGTTCTGCCAACAGCCCTGATTCCTCCAAATCCCACAAAAGGCTGTAGATTGCACCCGTGACGGCATCCTTCAGCGCCAGGCGAAACTCCCTCAACGCCGCGTTATTCTGCACTCCATTCATTGATTTCCGTTGCGCCAGGAGCTTCAAAATCTCGATTTTCATTTCCTCTGCCGATTTTGCCTTTATCGGGCCTTCTCGCTGCAATGTGGGCAAAACCTCGTGGACTCCTTCGGCCGGCAGCAATTCTTTCACAGCCGAACGGATTGCGTAACGGACCCTGGGTGGCGGGTCAACCAGATTGTTCTTCAAATCCTTCAGACCCCTGCTTGCCTGCCTGAGCAGGTTTTCAATTCGCTGATCCATATCATCATTCATGTTATATATCCACGCATAAACAATTCGACATCATGGTCATGAAAAGGGGCGCATGAGAGTTTCAATTTCTTCCGGGTGCTGCTGGACATGGCGAAAAGTCCGGAACAACGCTTGGCAGAGGTGGTCGGGTTTCTCAAAGTAGCGGTTGTGCGTGGCATGTTTGCGCGTGTAATTCCAAATGCGTTCGGTGGCGTTGAGTTCCGGCCAGTAGCGCGGCAGTGGGCAGACCTCGAGGTAACGGCGGTTTGGGGTAAACCAGTCATAGGTTTCCTGCTTCTTATGATAGGATGCGTTATCCTGGATGAGAAAGACATAATTGCGCGTTGTCCAAACGAACGGCGCCGAAGATTTTCTGCGTGTTGCGCTCGCCTCGGGTGGGGACTTGCGGTTGGCTTCCGCGCCGCGCCCACGTGGCGTGCAAGGTGGGCGTTTGGCGCAAGGAAACCTCGTCCTCGAAGACGATCACCGCCCCCTCCCCCCGGGCTTTTCTTTAAGGCGTGGATAGGTGTAACGAACCCACCGGCTTTTCTCCGCCGGGTCGGCCTGCACCGAGCGTGTGGTCGGCCGCTGCACCGAGTAGCCCCAGCGCCTGAGCATCTTGCGGACGTGACCCGGATGGTAATGAATGCCAAACTCCTCCGCGATCACACGGCTGATCACCGGCGAGGTCCAGATGCCCGTTTCCAAACCGTAGGCCACCGGCCCGCTGTCCAAAATATCCTGCAACTGTTCCTGCTGCTGAGCGGCCAGGCTGGAGGGGCGGCCTTGGCGATGGCCTTCCAGCAGTCCCTTCTCCCGTTCCTTGTTCCACTGTTGGATCCACAGGGGGACCGACGAGCGGTGCACTTTGAGGGACTGGTCGATCTGACTGGTAGTGTAGCCTTCGATGCTTAAGGCGATGGCGTGAAAACGCTGGGCCACGCGCGGTTCCTCATCCTGGATCGCTTCCTTGCGCAGTTGCAGCAACAGCCGCGCTGTCTTCGGAGCGCCTCGGGCAAAAACAGGTTGCATACTGCCTGAACAACATAGGGCGACAACCTTCACATGTCGAATTATTTATGCGCGGATCTATAGCATGCGAGTTTAACGTTTGCGCGTGGAAATCCCAGCCTTAGTAGATTCTACTTCAGAGCTTTCTTACCGTCGCAGATTATTTTTCCGATGTTGTTCACGGTTACCCCATACTTGACCGAAAGTTCCTTGTAACTCATCTCGTTCCGAACGCGATCCAGGCGCACCTGCCGTTAAAGTTCCGGAAGTTGGCCCAGCGCTTTATCCATTAAACGCTCATTTTCCAGTTGCTGCTCCTGTTGCTGCAATTGTTCGAAGGGGGTTGGATTTTCTGAACTCGGTCCCGGGAGGCTGATCCTCGATGCTCTCGACGTTGCCTCCACCACGCTAAATGCCACCGGGAACTCTTGGAGAGAGAGATTTTGGCGCAAAAGTCAGAGCTAAAGCGTATGTGGGGGGGGCGAACGGCAAACCCAGCCTGCTTTTTGAGGAGAACTACGGGTTCTTCCGGAAAGTTCTAGTCTGGGGATAGATGTGGCACGTTGCTGAGTGAGTCAGAGCTTGCTGTATCATGCATTTGGAGAGTTCTGAGTTTTTCCGTCAATTATTTGTTTAGACTTATTCACAATGCGTGGCGGTGAGGTTTTTGAGTGTCCGATGCAGCGGGCTGGCGTGCTTTTCCAAGGCCATGAGATAACGATTGGGTTCATAGGTCTTGTGCTGCTTCCAGCAAGCAAAGTAAATGCGCACGAGTTTGTAGGCCAAGGCGCGGCAAGCCTGATGGTGCTTGCCTTTGTTACGCGCCTTTTGCTGGTCGTAATAGCACTTGGCCCAGGGTTCCTGCTTCAGAGCGCAGCCGGCATTTTCGTGGAAGGTCTGCGGACCGAACTTGGGACAACGGTAGCGGACATACACGGTCTTGGAGTTGCCACTTTGAGCTACCACCGGAGCCACGCCATAGAACTCAGCCACGTCCGCCGATTTTTGGAACCGATCCCGGTTGGTGCCAAAGGCGACCAGCAGACGTGGCGCCAGCGCCGGCCCCGCGCCCGGCTCATCTTCCTCCATGGGAGGCTAGTTATTGAGGGACATGATCAATAGCGATAAGGGTATTATGAGGTTTTTAGTGTTGTCTCTAATATATTACAATTGCGCTTGCCTCCCCCGTCCGCTTCCGCCACGCTGGCGGCGGCATGTTCATTAAACGCAATCGCACTCAGCACGCGGGCAAGCCCTACCAATCCATGCTCCTGGTCCAAGGCAAGCGCGTCCCCGCCAAACGTCCGCCGGGTCGCCCCGCCGTCGGTGCGCCGGCGCTCAAGACGGTCGTCGTCCATGAGACCCTGGCCAACCTTTCCCGCCTGCCCGCCGAACTGGTGGCCCTCATCGAAGGTTTCTGTCACGGCCGCCTCCCCGCCAGTCCAGCCCGCTCGACCCCGCCCGCGTCCGCCGCAACCGCCTTGCATGTGGGGCCCTGTTACGGACTGCTGGCCGGGTTGCACGCGCTGGCCCGTGAACTGGGGATCGTCGGGGCGGTCGGCGAGAGCACTCGGACGCAGCGACTGGCGCTCTACCTGATTTACGCCCGGCTGGCGCACCAAGGCAGTCGGCTCTCGGCCGCCCGTGCCAGCGAGGACCACGCGGTGCGCGAGGTCTTGCAGGTGGGCGCGTTTGATGAGGACGATCTCTTGGCGCACTGGAGTATCTGGGGGCGCACCAGCGCCAGATCGAGAGCGCCCTGGCCCCCAAAGCCGCCCCGGGGGCGGTGTTTCTTTACGACGTAACCAGCGTGTATTTCGAGGGCCAGCACAATGAACTGGCCGCCTTTGGCTACAATCGGGACGGCAAGCGGGGCAAAGTGCAAATGGTGGCCGGTTTGTTGACCGATGGAGCGGGCGAGCCGCTTTCGATCCAGCTTTACGCGGGCAACACCAGCGATCCGCCCACGTTTCTGGACGCGGTGGAGCAACTCAAAGTGCGCTTTGGCACCGAGGAGATCGCGGTGGTGGGCGACCGAGGGAGGATCAAGGCGCTGGGCCGGGCGGCACTGGGCGAGGCCCATTTCCGTTACGTGACGGCGCTGACCGACCCACAAGTGCGGGCGCTTTTGAAAGCCGGCGTATTGCAACTGGGCTTGTTTGAAGACCAACCGGCGGAGGTGACGGTGGGGAGCAAACGTTATGTGCTGCGGTGCAACCCGCAGACCCAAGCACGGGAACGGGCGCGGCGGGCCGACCAATGGGAGCGGGTCCGGGGATGGATCCAGGCGCGCAACACGGCGGTGGCCGTGCAGCCGCGGTGTGATCCGCAGAGTTCGCTGCGAGGCGCGCAGGGGCGGGTGCAAAAGTATCGCTTGGGCGGTTGGGTCAGTGTGCGCTTGGAAGGGCGTCAGGTGGTGTGGACGGAGGATGCCCTGGCGCGGGAAACGGAGGCGCAGTTGGACGGTTGTTACGTGGTAGAGAGCGACCTGCCAGTGGCGGCCGCCACCCCCCAAGCCGTGCATGACCGCTATCTGGATTTGACCCAGGTGGAGCGGGATTTTCGGACCTTGAAGACCGGTCTGCTCGAAATCCGGCCTGTGTTCCTGCGCAAGGCGGAGCGGACGCGGGGCCATGCGCTGGTGAGCCTGTTGGCGCTCAAACTGGCGCGGGCGCTGGACCGACGGGTGGCGCCGCTGGGCCTAACGGTGGACGACGCGGTGGAGCGACTCAAAGGCGTCCGCTTGGTTTGCTTGGGCGAGGCGAAGCTAGGGTTGTGGCGACTGGCCGACACCTATCCGGCGGCGCAGAGGGAAGTGCTGGGGGTATTGCCGAAGCTGGCGGCGCCAGTGTTGTCTCTAGGAAAAGCCAACCGCAGGCGCCTGCGTAACCCCCGTCAAGGCCGCTCCAATCAATGAGTTGCGTCAGTTTCGGCTCCCGCGAAAACCCGCGCGCGAATGGGGGAAGATGAGCCCGACAGGCGCAGTGTCGCTGGCGGCGGAGAATTCTGGTGGTTTGGGCGTTAGCCCACGCAAAACCAGCCGTTCACTACTTAGCGTCCTTGGGGGCTTCCTTTTTCTCCTCGCTGCCTTTGGCTTCGGGGGCTTGTTTGGCCGCCTTGAGGATGTCTTCGGCCGGCAGGATAATCGTGGTCATGCTGTCGCGGTAATTCCGCACCCCGCCGCCCTTGCCGCCAATGGCCCGCATGACGAATACGCCGACGACGTTGCCGTCGAGTGCAAAGGCCGGTGAGCCGAGCGTCGTCGCCGTCATAGTGCTGTCGGGGATGTAGAAGGTTCGCGGTTTCTGGATGACGGCGGTGATGCGCTCGACCGAGGCGGCGTAAGCGCGGCCGGCGGCGCTGTTGAGGCGGTTGAGCGTGACGACCTGGTCCAGCAACTGGACGGAGCCGGCCTTGGACAAGTCAATCGCGGCGATCGGACTGGCAGGTTTGGTCTTGGGCCGGATGAAGGCCAGGTCCAGGTCCTTGTCCCGGAGAACGATCTCGGCAGGTATTTCGGTGCCGTCGTCGAGGAGGATCTTTATATCGGTGACTTCGATGTCCAACTTATACTTGGCAGCCTCTTCGGACATCATGCGCTGGTATATCTCGGTGGGATCGCACGCCGAGAGGGCCAGCACGGTCAGGCCAGAAGGATCAACCACTGTGCCGGTGAGGTCCTGCCTGTTCTCGCTCGACCTGCCGGCTCCGGAGTAGGACATCTTCAGCACCACCTGAACCGTCACGACCGCATGCTGGTGTTTCTGGAAGATGTCGCGGCCCTTCTCCGCCAGTTCATCGGCGCGGCTGGGGGAGGCCACGCCGGCCAGCAGGAGGGCCAGGGCGAAAACGAGTGGGCGCAAATGGCCGGGTAGGGACGCGTTGAACCGCGGCCGTGAACGACTTGCGAGATAATGGGACGCGGTGGAACGCGTCCCTACCAACCGAGGATGCATACCTCGGCTCGGCGGGTGAACATTCACAGAGGAATCTTGGGGGGAGCGCATAAGAGTGCTTGGGTTAATGTTTAGTCTTTCCAGTTCGGTTCGAGTTCCAGGTAGCAGGTGTGGATGCCGCGGAGGACTTTGATCACGACCTCCTTCGCTTTGGCGGCGGCAATCCGTTCCATCTCGCGCCGGAGCGCGTCCACCGAGTCCACCGGCCGGCCGTTTACCGCCAGAATCAGGTCGCCGTCCGTGAGCGAGCCAAGTTCGGCCCAACTGCCGAATTTGACGCTTTCGACCAGGGCGCCGCGCTGGTCGCTCGCCCATTGTTCCTCGACTGTGTCGAAGAACGACACGTCGCGCGCGGTGAATTCAAAGTCGTCGTCGCGGTATTTCTTCATCTCGCGCTGGAGGCGCGGCGAGCGGGCGAGTTCGACCGAGACCTTGAGTTCCGCTTGGTCGCGCAGGACAGTCAACTCAACTTGCTTGCCGATGTCATATTGCCGGATCAAGGAAGAGAGTTCGTCCTCGTACTCGGAATCGGAGGCGGAGAGTCTGGCGCCATCCACCGCCGTGATGAGGTCACCGGGCTTGAGTCCGGCCTTCTCGGCGGTACTGCCGGGATAGACGCGGGTGATGTAAAAGCCCTTCAGGGAGGGCTGGCCGAGCTGTCTGGCGATCTCGCGGCTGATGACCTGTGTTCCGACCGGCAGCCAGGCTTTGGCGACCTCCAGGCCGGGGTCCTTGAGCTCGTCGAGGCCGAGCCGCACGACGGAGAGATAGCGCGCCGCTCTGCGCTCGAACGTGACCGTGGCCGGGACGGGCGCCGTCTGGCCTTCCGTGAGCTTCCGGGTGAAGGCGGTCAACTCCTGGGTATCCTTCACAGGCTGTTGGTTGACCGCGACGATCACGTCCCTGGGTTGCAGGGCGGGCTTGGCGCTGCCGGCGGGGCCACCCGGGCGAACGGAGGTGACGAGCACCCCAGTCTGGCCAGGGCGTTTCATTTCTTCCGCCAACAGCCTCGAAAAGTCACGCACGGTCAGCCCCCACGCCTTGAGCTCCTCCTGTTGTGGGAAAACCTCCCCGCGCTCGACTGGAACGGCGTGGAGGGTGACTTCCTTTCCATCGCGCTTGACAACCGCCGTCACCTCCTGGCCAATCGGCAGGGTGGCCAGCCGCCACATCAGATCCGGCATTTGTTCCTCGAAGCGGACATCGGCGGGGGTGCTGCCCAGGCGCAGGAGCACGTCGCCGGGTTTGAACCCCGCTTTGTCAGCCGGGGAATTCTCAAGCACGCCGCTGATCAACACGCCGTGCTTGTCCGGGCCATGCTTGAAGAGCGGCTGCAGGTCGAGTCCGAACCAACTGCGCTGGACCCGGCCCTTGGCCATGATCTGGTCGGCGACACTCTTGGCCAGGTTGCCGGGAATAGCGCCGCCGAGGCCGTAGCTGATTTCGTTGATGCCGATAATCTTGCCTCGCAGGTTCACCAGCGGCCCTCCGGAATTCCCGCCATAGATCGCGGCATCGTGCCCGATCCAGCGGACCAGCGAACCGACATCCTCGCCGTCCAACTGGAAGCGCCGGGACGACCCCCAGAACCGGGGCATGGTCATCTCGGTGTTGCTGATAATGCCGAGCGTGACCGATTGGGAGAGAGCCATAGGGCTTCCCATAGCCAGCACGTATTCGCCCACCTGTATCTTGGAGGAATCCCCGAACTCGGCGGGTTCAAACACCATTGCGTGCTCCGGTTTGAGTTTCAGGATGGCGATGTCGGTCAGGGAGTCGGTGCCGACCAGTTCGGCCTCAATCTCCTCCCGGTTCCACAAGGTGCAGAAGATGCGCGCGGCGTGGCCGGCGACATGATGGTTGGTGATCAGGTATCCGTCCCGGGTAATGATTGCCCCACTGCCGACGGCCTGCATTTTGACTTCGCGCCCCTCGGCGTAATCGGTGGAGACGACGCGGATTCGCACGAGGGCGGGTTTGACTTTGGCAATGGCCGAGTCAATCTGTGACCGCAGCGCCGACGGGACGGGGTGATCCAGCATGGCGCCGGAGCTGCCGGTTTCGGAGAGAAAGAGCAAACTGAAAGCCAGAGCCAGCCCGTAGAGGCGACGAAGCGAATTACTGCCGAACATTTAAGTTCTTTTAGAACAAATCCGGGCCCATGCAAGCCCTGAATCGGGGGGCTTGGCGCTCCGACCCTCGCTTCAGTGTTTCAAGTCGGTTAGCCGCGCCATGATCCTTTGCCAATGGGTGCCGTGCCAGAACAGTTTGTCGCAGCGGCGGCACACGAAATATTCGTCCAGCCAGAGGTAGGTCTTCGGCGGGATGCGGTCGCGCAGGGCTTCCTTGGGGACGGGGCGTAACTCGCCGCCGCAGCTCATGCAGCGGGGCGGGCGGACGACCAGGCCAAACTCGCGGAATACCAGCGCCAGTTGCTCTGCGATGCTCAACGTGGGGGGCATCCAAAAGGCGGGAATGATCCGGTCGCGCAGAAGCCGGCGCTCCATTAACATGGCGTCAGTCGTGAGGAGCGTCGCCGAAAGGCTCCGCGCCTCCCGCAGCAGATTGTCATCGTCAATGTCCGGCTGCCAGGCGGCGTGGTACCCGGTCGCCCGCAACCACCGGGCCAACCCGCCCAATCCAGCATCGCAGAGGAAGCGGACGGACCCGGGCGGGGGTGCCGACTTTTGAAGGCGCTTGTTGCTCGCCAGTCGCTCATAGACTTGCGCCAGCGTGCCCGCGAGAGAAACGCCCTGGCGCTCGCTGAGACAGCCGGCCTTCGCGACCAGCCACTGCACTCCTGCCTCGAGGCGTCGCGCCCGCGCCTGCCGCAGCAGCGCACGGAATCGGTCCTCATAGCCTTTGCGGATGCGGCTCACCTTCGCAATTTAGCGGCAAACCGGGCCAGGCAACGCAAGAAATTTCAGGAATACAGCCGTGTAATCCCGCCCCGTCCGTGGTAGAGAAGTCCTATGAAGCTGTGCTGGATTGTGGCCGCCGCGTTCCTGGGCTCGCACTTGCTCGCCGCGGACTGGCCCCAATGGCGCGGGCCAAGTCGCAACGGCGTCTCTTCGGAGACGGTTAGTGGTACGTGGCCGGCTGGGGGGCCCAGGGTCCTATGGCGGGCGTCCGTCGGCACCGGTTTTTCTTCCATTTCCGTCAGCCAGGGGCGGGTGTACACGATGGGTAACAAAAACAACGAAGACACCGTGTGGTGCTTCGACGCCAACACCGGGGAGCCTGTCTGGCATCACTCCTACGCCGCCCAACTCAATCCCCAGTGGTACGAGGGCGGCCTGGGTTCGACGCCCACCGTCGACGGGAACCGCGTCGTTACCATCAGTAAATGGGGTGATGTCTTCTGCTTCGACGCGGCCAAACACACTGTTCTCTGGCAGCGGGACCTGCGCCGGGACGGCGTCAAAACCAACCGTTGGGGGTTCGCGGGGTCGCCGCTGATGTGGGGCAGGGCGGTGATTCTCAACGCGGGCTCGGCTGGCGTCGCGCTGGACCGCGAGACAGGCGACATCATTTGGTCCAACGGCACTAACGCAGCCGGCTACGCCAGCCCGACCCGTTTTGAGACGGGCAGCGCCGACGCGGTGTTGATCTTCGCGGCCAAGCACCTGGTCGCCCTCGAGGCGCAGAGCGGGCGCGAACTCTGGCGGCAGTTCTGGGAAACTGGCTGGGATACGAACATCACAGACCCGCTGGTTTGGCGCGAGCGCATCTTTATCTCCAGTTTCAGCCGTGGCTGCGCGTTATTGTCCGTGCAAGACGGCAAACCGGAGGTCCTCTACACCAACACGGTCATGCACATGCACCTGAGCCCGGGCGTGGTGGTGGGCGACTATCTGTACGCCTTCAATGGCGAGGCCAAACAGGACACCGACCTCCGCTGCCTCTATCTGCCCACCGGCGAGCTGAAATGGGTGCGCAAGGACCCCGCGTTCGGCTCGATGATCCTGGCCGGGGGCAAGCTGCTCCTCCTTTCCGACAAGGGCGAACTGCTGCTGGCCGAGGCCTCGCCCGCCGAATGCAAAGTGCTCGCGCGCGCCAAGGTGTTGAGCGGCGTTTGCTGGACGCCGCCCGCGCTGGCCAACGGGCGGCTCTATGTCCGTAATGCCAGAGGCGAACTGCGCTGCCTCGAACTCGAAGCGAGACTTTGACTCAGCCCGGCGGCCAGCCCAGGCGGCGGCCGCCAAGGACATGGCAGTGCAGGTGCGGCACCGCTTCGCCCGCGTCTGGACCGTTGTTGAATACCAGGCGGAAACCGGACTGAGTCAGCCCCAACGTGTTTGCCACCTCCGCGGCTTTTAGGAGGAGATGCCCGAGCACTTGCTGGTCTTCGGCTTTGGCCTCCGCGATGCGGGGGATTGGCTTGCGGGGAACGATCAACACATGCACCGGCGCCTGTGGCCTGATGTCCCGAAATGCCACCACCAGGTCGTCTTCATAGACAATCGAGCCCTGGAGTTCACGCGCGATGATCTTCTCGAACAGCGTCTTGCCCATTCGGCTTTCCCCCGTTCACTCCACCAGCATGGCGAATTCCCTCAGCGCGGGTTCGGCACTCAGACATTCGCGCAGGTAGTCCACGATTTCTCCTTCCAGCGTCTGGCAACGCAGGCTCCAGCGCCGTGCGCCGGTGAGCTGCTTGACGCAGCCGCGCAGCCCGCGAAATCGCAGCACGTGCGGGGCCTGCTGCAGATGCCGCTGTAATTCGGCCCGCAGTCGCGGAAAGAAAACAAGCTCACGGCCCTGGCCGGATTCATGCGCCAGCCGACACAAGTCATACTCCAGCACTTGCGGCTCGGCGTCGGGTGGAGCGGGAGGCCGCGCTGTGACCGCGAAGCCGCACAGCACTTTCTCCAACGCTCCCGCAAATTCCTGGACGGACACTGTCTGCCGGCCCAACTCGTGTTTGAAGTAGTGGAAGACAGCCTTTGTGGCGTGGCAGATGAACTCCGAATCAAACGGCTCGGTCGTGTCGCCCGCCAACTCCACCCAAACCATGTCCGCCGAATACGGGATGCTCTCGCCCGTAGGCAGTTCAAAGAGGAGACAATCTGCGGCCAGCGTAATCACTGTTTGCCTTCCAGCTTCTTCACCTCGTGCACGAAATCCGTCGCTTCCTGAAAGCGCCGATACACACTGGCAAACCGCACATACGCCACGTCGTCAACGGCGCGCAACCCATCCATGACCAGGTTCCCGATCACTTGGGCCGGCACTTCGCGCTCATACTTGTCCGTGATGTCGTTGACGATTCTCTCAACCAGGTCTTCGATGACCTTGGGGCTGATCGGTCGTTTCTGGCAGGCCTTCTTGAGTCCCGACAGCAGCTTCGCCTTCGAGAACTCTTCGCGGCGGCCATCGCGCTTGAGGACCAGCAGACCGGCCCGCTCGATTTCCTCATACGTTGTAAACCGATAGCCGCAGCCGATGCACTCGCGGCGGCGGCGAATGGTGGCCCCCTCGCGTGAGGCTCGAGAGTCAATTACCTTATCGTCCTGGCAACCGCATTTGGGGCATCGCATATCGGCATAGCCACTGCTAATTGTGGTAGCCAGGCTTGTATCACACAAAGCATTGGGGCGTCAAGGGCCATACTTCAGAAAACCTGTGGCACACCCTCTACGAGCATGCGGACCTTGTGGGTAAGCCCCTGTTCCGCGGCAAGCTGCCGCAACCAGCGGGGCGGCTCGTCCAGGTCCTCGAACGAGAGCCGGAACGTGCCGTAGTGCATCGGCACTAGCCATCGGGCGTGGAGGTCCTTGAAAACGCGGATGGCCTCGTCCGGCCCCATGTGCACGTGGCGGAATGATTCAGGGTGGTAAGCGCCGATCGGCAGCAGCGCGATCTCCGGGCGGCAGGCCTTTCTGATCTCCTTGAAGCCGTCGAAATAGGCGCTGTCGCCCGCGTGATAAATGCGCCGGCCCTGGTGTTCCAGCACAAACCCGCCGTAGCCCCGCCGATTGTCGCGCAGGACACGCGCGCCCCAGTGTTTGGCGGGAGTCAGGGTCACCTTCCAATCGCGCTGGCAAAAGCTTTCCCACCAGTCCAACTCGACCACGCGACCGAACCCGAGGTTGTAAGCCAGGTCGCCCACGCCCCAGGGCATGATGCCGATCTTCGGATGAGGCAGGCGCCGGAGTGTAGGCTTATGGAAGTGGTCGAAATGGGCGTGGGTCAGCAGCACCACATCAATCGGGGGCAGGTGTTCCATGCGCAGGCCGGACCGCTTGATGCGTTTGAGCAGGAAGAGCCAATTGGCGAAGTTGGGATCAATCAGCACGTTGAGATCCGTGAACTGCACCAGAAAGGAGGCATGGCCAATCCAGGTGATGGCGACCTGGCCGAAGGTCAGTTTGGGAAAGGCCGGGCGCTGGGGTTGGCCGGTGCGCCGCGTCAGCAGGGCCTTCCAGACCATCTCGCGAAAGAAGGTGCGCGGGTTGAAGTGCTTGGCTGGCGTGAAGTCCTTAAATGATCGAGGGAGCGGTTGACGGGTCTGCACCGGCCGATAAGGGGCATGCTTCGTCATAAGTCTTTCCCAATGCTATTCATACCCCGCTTTCCACAAAACTCAAACGTCCCTGCTACTATCGTCAAGGTTGCCGGTTAAGCCGCCACTCGCTTTACCGCCCCCTCCCCGGTACACGCCCTCCACCAGGAACAGCGGCCTGCCCCGCGTCTGCTCGTGGATGCGTCCCAAGTAATGACCAATGATGCCCAGGACGAAAAGCTGCACGCTGCCTAGCACCGTGACGACGATCATCAAGCTGGTCCAGCCCTGCGGCGTCTTGCCGACCTTCCACCACGAGTAAAGCGCGTAAACGATCAGGATGAACCCAGTCCCGGCAAACAGCAGCCCGGCGTAACTGGCCAACGCCAGCGGCCGCGTCGAGGATGCCACGACGCCATCCAGGGCCAGGCGGAGCAGGCGGCCAAACGGGTACTTGGTCGTGCCCGCAAACCGTTTGTCGCGATCATAGGGAAAGGGCACTTGCCGAAACCCGACCCAGCTCACCATCCCACGCAGGAAACGGTGGCGCTCGGGCATTTGCAATAGCGCGTCCAGCACTCGCCGGGAGATGAGCCGGAAATCACCGCTGTCGAGCGGGATCGGGGTCTCGGATAGGCGGCTCAACACGCGGTAGAACACTGCACAAGACAGCCGCTTAATCCACGCATCGCCCGGACGGCTGCGGCGTTGGGCGTAAACCACGTCAGCTCCTTGTTCCATCAAGGCCAGCATCTGCGGCAGCAACTCGGGCGGGTCCTGTAGATCGGCGTCCAGTATCAGCACGCGTTCGCCGGTGCAGTAGTGGAGGCCTGCGGACAAGGCCAGTTGGTGGCCGTGGTTGCGCGACAGGTTGATGATTACCAGCGCGGGGTCGCGCTGCACGAACTGGAGCATTTGCGCCAGCGTATCATCGCTGGAACCGTCGTTCACGAGCACAATCTCATATTTCTTCCCCAGCGCGTCGGCTACCGCCTTGACTCGGCGGTAGGTCTCCGGCAGCACCGCGCTCTCGTTGTAACACGGCAGCAGGAAGGTCAGGGAGGGGCGCTCCGCGTTACGGGAAGAAACTGACGTTGGCTTCATAAAACACTTACATTTGGCACAACATAAGTGCCAGGAGTTTACTTTGGGATATCATCCCAATGCGAGCAGAATACGCCGCTCCCTGCGGTTCCGGTCAGCGCGACGCAGGCCCGGGAGTGCCAAGGACCTCCGCAACCGCGCGAAGCAATTCGCCGGTCTCGACTCCTTGTAACGCCTTCCCTTCGGCCACCGCCGCCCCGAGAACGGTTCGGTGCCTGTCTCCTATGGGAATCCACACGCCTGTACCCGGGCCGGCTCCAAACCACGAGACTGAGGGGGTGCCAGTCATCAAGGCCAGATGCAGCGTCCCGGTGTCGCCGCACAGATGCACGGCGCTGTGCTGAATCACCGCCGCCAACTGCACCAGGTTCAATTCGCCGGCAAACACCCTCCAGGGCTCGAGCCCCAGCCCGGCCACCAGCGCCTCCATCTTCCTGCGTTCGCGTTCGGTGGGTGCTGCGGAAAGCACCCAGCGCTTCTCGGGAAACCGGCTTTGCAGCACGCTGATGAGTTCAGCGAATTGCTCGGGCGGCAACTCTTTCTTATCGGCCGTCGTGAACGGGCTCAGGTGGAAATAGGTTCCGGCATCGTCTATGGTGATTCCGGCGGTCTCCAGATGCACCGGGGCGATCTGAGCATGAAACTCCGCCTGCGTGAAAGGGAATCCGGCCTGCTCCAGGCACCGGCATTTCTGCACGTAAACCGGCTCCGTCGCGGAGTTGTATTGGACGAAGTCGGTGAACATCCGCCCCCAGAACGGCGGGCCGCCATCCTTGGGCCTTCGTCCCAATCGCGCCGGCGCCCCGCTCAAGAACGTCAGCCAACTCGACCGGTCCGATCCGTTCAGGTTGATCACCACGTCGAACCGTTCTCTCCGCACCCGCGCAACCATCTGCAGGTTCTGCCGCAACGTCGCATGTTTGGGGAAGCGTGGGTAACCCCAGGCGCGGTTGACCCACGGCAGACACGTCATCAGGGAAAGGATATGGTCCGCCACCGCCGCGTGCAGTTCCGCTTGCGGATACGCCTGCCGGACCATCCACAGCGCCGGCAACAAATGGACTGTGTCGCCCAGGAAGCCCAGGTCCAGAACCATCACCTTCCGGGCGCCGCGCGTCCTTTGCAGGAAACCGCCTTGGGCGGGTCGAGCAGCCATGTCTCACCGTCACGTTCTATTGAACCGACCGTTTGATTCGCTTTTCCCTCCAGCATACAAACCCGTCGCCCGCCTGACAACGCCGGCCGGCGCATCTTGTTACTGCGGCCATGGTGAGCGGTTCGAACGGACTGCCGGCGCTCCTTGGCCGGAAGCTGGGGCTGACTTGCTGCCACAACAACAAGCGCCAGGGCATTGTCAGTTGGGCTCCCAGTTCTTGGACACCAGTCAGCGTTCGATTCTTCGGTTGCCGCCCGGAAGAGTTTTGAGGTAGGCTCTTTTCACGCGAAATGGCCTTTGGTCGGTTGTGGTTGTTGTTATGAGAAACGCGGTTCGATGAGCATTTAGGGGCCCATCGAGCGTTCTTGTGTCCCGACCCGAAGAACCACGCTTGTTGAGGGGCCAGCGCATAATTGGATGAAACCGATTCAGACAGCTTCCATTTGCGGGCTGGGCAAACTTGGGGCATGCATTGCGGCCACGCTCGCCCAGCGCGGGTTCACCACGGTGGGTATTGACATTGACCTCGATAAGGTCCGCAAGCTCAACGCCGGCCAGCCTCCGGTGGAGGAGCCGCTCTTGGCCGAGACGATCACTGCGGGCAGGGCACGTCTTCGTGCGACGGAAGACTATCGTGAGGCGGTGGCAACGGACGTTAGCTTCTTCATACCGCCCTCCCCTAGCCTGCCGGACGGGAGTTTCTCAAACGAATATCTTTTACGCGCGATGCAGCCGGTAGCCGCGGCAGTGCGCGAGAAAGGCAAGAAGGGGCATCTGTTTGTGTGCACCTCCACCACGACACCCGGCGCGGTGGACACGGTGTTGATCCCGATGCTGGAACGAGAGACGGGCGGAGTTTGCGGTCGCGACTTCGGTGTCTGTTACAATCCTGAATTCATCGCGCTGGGCAACGTGGTCAAGGGACTGCTCGAGCCGGACATGGTCTTGATCGGCGAATCGGACCCGGCCAGCGGCGCGGCGCTGGAGGATCTCTACAAACGCTACAACTGCAACACCCCCCGCATTGCCCGCATGTCAATCATCAGCGCCGAGCTGACGAAGATATCGGTGAACAGCTTTATCACCATGAAGATCAGCTTCACCAACCAGTTGCGGATGATCGCAGAGCAGTTTCCCAAAGCCAACATCCACGATGTTCTGGGAGCTATCGGCAGTGACAGTCGCATTGGCCCCAAGTATCTGCGGGCGGGCTTGGGCTATGGTGGGCCGTGTTTCCCGCGTGATAACCGCCTGCTGGCCTACACCGCCCGACAGCTTGGCCTCGAGGCACCACTGGCGGAGGCCTCCGACCGCGTCAACCAAAAGTCCAACCTCGACCTGTTTGAGAAGGTCCAGAAGCTGGTCAGCAAGAGTGACACTGTGGCTGTCCTGGGGCTGGCCTATAAACCGGACACCTATATCACCGAGGAAGCGGCGGGGCTGCACCTAGCGCAACAACTCAAACGCCATGGCTATCGCGTGGTGGTGCACGACTACGGCGCCAAGCCGGCCAACGCCCCCAGCCTGCACGAGTTCGAATACATTGATGATCCGCTCGTCCTCCAGCAACGCGCAGAGGTCAAGCTGGCGGTGATCTGCTGTCCCTGGCCGCAGTACCGTTCATTAAGGTTCGCCCCCGGTATGAAGGTCCTCACGCCTTGGAAGTTCTAACCTCCACCCTTCGGCCGCTTATACCA
>Ga0371490_1000889_pt1 | contig 17513 bp, 16 predicted proteins | sample MB2SIPfraction_FD_207959 | JGI IMG/M metagenome (GOLD analysis project Ga0371490, IMG submission 207959) | Lab enriched peat soil microbial communities from McLean, Ithaca, NY, United States - MB28FN SIP fraction | ecosystem: Environmental > Terrestrial > Soil > Wetlands > Peat | place: USA... | reverse complement strand
TCCAACTCCTGCTGCTGCATCTCCGGCTTCTTCAGCATGTCTACAAAATAAATAAGGCTCCCGTGGAAAACGAGAGCCTTTCTTGATACTTTGTCAGCAGTCTGAGCGGCGTCCTTGCGGACGCCGCTTTTGTTTGATTTTTCGGAGCTCTTCGTCCCACGCCAAAATCTGCTCGAGAACGAAGCTCCTGCCGGGATTCCGCTATCTTTTCTCCCGATCCCGAGTGTCGAGGCAATAGCATAGGAAGAGAAATCCCAGACGGCCCCCCCGTCCCTGAAGGACTGCAATCTTGAGTATTGATCCCGTTCGCCGCCCTCCATCCAAATCCTATCGCTGGGCAGTGCTGATTCTGGTCAGCCTGGCCATGTTCGGCAACTACTACGTGTACGACTGCATTGCGCCCATCGCCGATCTGCTGGCCAAGCAGCTTGGCTTTTCCGAATCGAACATCGGCCTGTTGCAGGCCATTTACAGCATCCCAAATATTTTTTTGGTGCTGGTGGGCGGCGTCATTGTGGATCGCGTGGGTGTGCGCAAGGCGATCCTGCTCTTCGGCTCCATCTGCCTGGTGGGCGCGTCCATCACCGCGCTGTATGGCGCGCTGGTCCCCATGGCCATTGGCCGCCTGGTCTTCGGGATGGGTGCGGAGTCGCTGATTGTGGCCGTGACCACGGCGCTGGCCAAATGGTTCCGCGGCAAGGAACTCAGCTTTGCCTTCGGCATCAACCTGACCATTGCGCGTCTGGGCACATTGCTGGCGCAGCGCTCGCCCTCGTGGGCCGGTTTTGCCTACACCAACTGGCGTTCGCCGCTGGTGATCTCCGTGCTGTTTGCCACCTTCTGCGTCACCGGCGCGCTGGTGTACTGGTTCATGGAGCTCTACGCAGAGCGCAACTACGAGCTGGCCGCAGCGGAAACCGACAAGGTGGTCTTCAAGGACCTGTTCAACTTCGGGCCCTCCTACTGGTTCATCGTCTGCCTGTGCGTGGTCTTCTACTCGGGCATCTTCCCGTTTGAGACCTTCGCCTATCAGCTCTTCATGGACACGCACCACGTAACGCGCGAGATGGGCGGCCAGCTGGTCAGCATCCTCACCATCTTTGCTATGGTGGCCACGCCCATCCTGGGCCTGCTCGTCGACAAGGTGGGCAAGCGCGCCCTGCTGATGATGTTCGGCTCGGTGCTGCTGGTGCCGGTGTACCTGATGATTGTCTACTCGCACGTTTCGCTCTACGTGCCGATGGCGATGATGGGGCTGTCGTTCTCGCTGATTCCGGCGGTGATGTGGCCTTCAGTAGCCTACATTGTGCCGCAGTCCAAGCTGGGCACCGCCTACGGACTGATGACCATGATCCAGAACATCGGTATGGCCGGCTTTAACCTGATGATCGGCTGGGCCAACGACCACGCCCATGCGGGCGCGGCCAACCCCGACGGCTACCGCCTGGGCATGTGGATCTTCTCCTCGCTGGGCATTCTGGCCATGACCTTCGCCTTCCTGCTCCGCCAGCGCGAAGTAGGCCCCAAAGGGCACGGGCTGGAGACGATCACGGCGTAGCTGCCGATCGGCGACGGGCGCGGAGAGACAACGTTCCTGCGATGCGGCGCAAATGGGTAGGACATTCTCGGGTGCCCCACCCTCGCCGCGCCTTTGTCTTTGCGGCTAGGGTGGGATGGGTTAGTCTCGCCTCATAGGGCCGGATCAATAAGCAACAACTCCAGCCCGAAGAACGCGAAGCGGTCTGCTGCATGCAATGCCCGCCGCACCGCAGGTGCCTATGCCTTGTTGATCTCCGCCAGAGCCTTCCTGTTCGGCGTCATGCCTGCGCCTGGAGCTTCGGGCGCAATATAGAAGCCGTCGACAATCCTGGCCGGCTCCTCCATCCAGTCGCGCAGCCAGGGAATGTATTCGAGCAGCGCGCAGGCCGCATGGGCAAAGCAAAGATGCTGGTGCACCTGCACCATATCGCCCACATGCGGGCACACCGGCAGGCTCCAGCAGCGGGCCATATCGGCCACCTGCCAGAACTCGGTGATGCCGGCCAGCCGCACCACATCGGGCTGCACATAGTGCACCGCGCCGGCCTGGATGAAGTCGCGGAACTGCGAGGCCATATAGAGCTGCTCGCCCAGCGCGATGGGCGTGGCAATCGTCTCCGCCAGCCTGCGATGCCCGTCCACATCGTCAAAGTAGATGGGCTCCTCGATCCACGCCACATCGAAGTCCTTAAGCCGGCCGGCAGTCTGGATGGCCTGCGGCAAGCTCCAGCGGCCGTTGGCGTCGGTCATGATGCGAATATCGGGCCCCAGCGCACGGCGCACCGCTTCCACGCGGCGCAGGTCTTCGTTCGCCGACGGGCCGCCCACCTTCAGCTTCACGGCGCGATAGCCTTCTTCTTCCACCAGCCGCTTGCAGTCGGAGACAACCGTTTCGAGCGGCCAGTTCAGCCAGCCGCCATCGGTGTTGTAGGCCTCGACTTTTTTCTTTGCCGATCCCCCCAGCAGCTTCCACAAGGGCTCGCCCGCGGCCTTGGCCTTCAGGTCCCACAGGGCAATGTCGATGGCGCCCAGCGCCAGATGCGTGATGCCAGTGCGGCCCACCCACAGAATCTCCGACTTCTTGTGCAGCTTCTCCCAGAGGTAAAGGACTTCGCGCGGGTCTTCGCCGATCAACAGCGGCCCATAGCTCTTCACCATGCAATCGACGATGAGCCAGTCGGTTTCAAGATGCGCGTGGGTACCGGAAAATCCGTAGCCGATCAGCCCCGTATCGGTATGGATAGCTACGCCCGGCGCGCCCCAATGGGTGAGGGCGTGGGTACTGTCGGCAATGCCGCCGCGGGTAACCGGTGCATGCAGGATGATGGGTTCAAGCTTGGTAATCTTCATGGTTGTGTACTCAGTTCTTCTTCATGATAAAAGCCACAAATCGCCAATATCCGCGTGCAAAAGCCATCGATTCCGACTGCCGGCATCGCGGATGGTCGCCCTGCACCATCAGCTTTGCGCGCGGTCTGCCGCACCCATCAGCACCAGCGAGCGCTCGGCAAAGGGCGCGTAGACCAGCAGCGTGGCCGAGGCTAATGCCAGGCCCACGTTGATGTGGTGCAGGAGCAGAAACGGAGCCAGCGCCCAGAGTTCGTCGGCGACGAGCAGAAAGCGCCACAGAGTGAGCAGCTTGGCACGTGCGCCGGGGGCGCGGAAGAGCACGATGGCGATGGTGAAGGCGCGCACCGGAATCAGCATGGCAGCGGTGAGCGTCAGCAACCAGAAAAGCTGCTGGGCCCACGGCAACGGGTCCATCAGCTCGCGAATCTCGTCCAAATTCGCCAGCGCGCCCACGTAAAAGGCCAGATACATGAGCTGCAGCGCGACAAAAAGCGAGGCAACCACCCGGTGCGAGGCCTCGGGCAACTCTTCCGGCCGGGCCAGGATGCGCTCGCGCAGAGGCAGTTTCTGTTCGACTTCAGCAGCGGGTGTATCAGCTCCGGGATCGTTCGCTTCTGTCGCAAAAGCCTGCTGTTCTCCTCCGCCCACAATCTCCACCGGCGCAAGAAAGCGGTAACCGCGCCGCGCCAGCGTTTCGATGAAGCGGGGATTGGCGGCCGTATCGCGCAGAGCCTCGCGCAGCCGGTTCACGGCCGAGTTCACGCCGTGGTCAAAGTCCACAAAGGTGCCGTCCGGCCAGAGCGCACGGCTCAGCTCCTCGCGGGTCACCAGCTGGCCGGCGCGCTCCAGCAACACCAGCAGCGCCTGGAAGGGCTGAGCGCTCAGCCGCACCCGAACCCCCTTGCGGCGCAGCTCGCCGGTGGCCGCATCAGCTTCGAAGATGCCGAACCGGTAGAGGCGCTTTGAGGGATCGGTTGCCACGTTGCACCCCAGTCTACTCCGGCCGGCGGGCGCACCCAAGCAATCTCTTCTGGGAGAAATTCTTTTACACGATTGAATCCGCATCGCTTATCCGGTGAGATTTGTTCGATGAATTTTGATGCGCCGGGTATTGCAATAAGCCCGGCAACTCAGCGAGAGTGGGAGCCATGAACGCCGCTCCTCGCACTGCTCGCCTGCTTCTCCTGCTGGTTCCTGTGGTTTTGGCCGCTCCTGCCGCCCCAGCCGAGGAACCCACGCCAGCGGCTACCGCTGCCTACAACAACTATCTGGCGCGGCTGGAGGGCCGGTTGAATGTGGAGCATCGTTCTGCCGCGGGATTTGTGGCCGGGCTCGACAATGCGCAGTTGCGGGCGCGGCTGCGCGGAGGCGAAACCGTCGTCGAACATCTCAACGCGAAGGCCGACGACGAGCAACCGGGCGCCATGCTGCATCACTGGCGCGGCACGGCCTTTGTTCCCGGCGCGCATGCGGCGGAGTTCGAGCGGCTGCTGCGCGATTATCCTGTCTATCCGCGGGTCTACGCGCCGCAGGTGGTCACGGCCCGGCTCCTCTATCAGAAGGGCGATTGGCTCCAGGCCACGCTGCGCGTCCGCCAGCATCACGTGCTCACCGTGGTGCTGGACACCGCGTACGACGTGAGCTTTGCGCATCTGGATGCGGCGCATGGGGCCAGCACTGCCCACGGCACCCATGTTGCCGAGATTGCCGACGCGGGCACCGCAAAGGAGCGCGCCCTGAGCCCGCGCGAGCAGCAGGGCTTTTTATGGCGGATCGATACTTACTGGAGCTGGGCCGAGCAGGATGGCGGTCTTTACCTCCAAATTGAATCCGTGACCCTGACACGCGGCATTCCCGCGCGGCCTGGGCTGGGCGATTGGGCCGTTCGTGCAGTCCATCCCCCGCGAGTCCCTGGAGTTCACCCTGCGCCAGACGGCCCAAGCGCTGACCCGGCGGAACTAACCCGGCGATCGATCTTCGGGCACCCAAAATGTTTCCGCTCAACCCAACGCTGTGCTGCCGCGTGCAGCGCACGAAAGGAGGCGTCATGCCGACGTCCATGGTTTCATCTGCTCAAAATCCGCAGTTTCAACCCGCCGCGCGCGTCCACCAAGCCCTGACCGCCGGGCTGGAGAAACGCATTCTCCAGTGGCTCGCGGTGCGCACGCCGTCCTGCATCGGCTCTGACCACCTGACCTTGCTCGGTCTGCTGGCGCAATGCGCGGCCGGGCTGTGCTACGCCGCGTCGGGTGCACACCGGCTTGCCCTGGTTGGCGCTTCAATCGCCATCGCTCTGAACTGGCTGGGCGACTCGCTGGACGGCACGCTGGCCCGGCTGCGCCACCACGAGCGGCCTCGTTACGGCTTCTATGTGGATCATGTGGTGGATATTCTGGGCTCGGTGGCCATGATGGCCGGCCTGGCCTGCTCGGGGCTGGTCCATCCACAGGTGGCCACGGCCATGCTGGTGGCCTTTCTGGTGCTTTCCGCGGAGAGCTACCTGGCCACCTACACCCTGGGGCGGTTTGAGATGGCGCACTCGCTGTTTGGCCCCACGGAGATCCGTTTGCTGCTGATTGCCGGCAATCTGGCCCTGCTGCGCACGCCTTTTGCAACTATTTTGGGGCATAAATTCCTGCTTTTCGACATCGGCGGCATCGTGGCCACCACCGGAATGGCCTTGATGGCGCTGGTAACGGCCAGCCGGCACACCCGGCAACTCTTTCTGGCCGAGCCGTTGCCCCGGACCCCAGCCCGGGAACGATAGAATCGATGGAGCCCATGATTTTGACACTGGTTGTTTCGAATCTCACGCACAGGCCGGTTCGCACGGCCCTGAGCATTGCCGCCATTGCGCTTGAGGTGACCATGATCCTCACGCTGGTCGGCGTCAGTTACGGCACGCTGGACGAGAGCGCCCGCCGCGCCCGGGGAGTTGGCGCGGATTTGCTGGTCCGGCCGCCGGGAACATCGATCCTGAGCCTGAGCTCGGCCCCCATGCACGACACGCTGATCGACTTTGTGGCCAAGCAGCCCCACGTGACTCTTGCGACCGGCTCGGCCGTACAGCCGCTTTCCGGCTTTGACGCCGTCAACGGCATCGACCTACCGGCTTTTACGCGCATGAGCGGCGGCTTCAAGTTCTTGGAAGGAGGCCCCTTCCAACAGCCCAACGACGTGATTCTGGACGAGTATTACGCCAAGGAGCACCATCTGCATGCCGGCAGCTGGGTGCAACTGATGGGTCGCCAGTGGCACGTGGCGGGCATCTTTGAAAGCGGCAAGCTGGCCCGCATCTGCGTTGACTTGAAGGTGCTGGGCGACATCACCGGCAACCCCGGCCGGCTGAGCCAGATCTATGTGAAGACCGATAACCCTGCCAACAACAAGGCGGTGCTGGAAGACCTGCGCAACAAGATGCCGGGCTACCAGATCTACACCATGGAAGAGTTCACCTCGCTGCTGACCATCTCGAACGTCAGCATGTTGCGTAACTTCATCTATGTGGTCATTGGCGTGGCCGTGGTGGTGGGCTTTCTGGCGGTCTTCATGTCCATCTACACGGCGGTGCTGGAGCGCACCCGCGAGATCGGGATTCTCAAGGCGCTGGGGGCATCGCCCGGCTTCATCGGCAGCCTGCTGATCCGCGAAACCCTGTTGCTGGCGGTGCTGGGCACGGTGGCCGGCATCGGGCTTACCTATGTGACGCAGTGGGCCATCCACACCTTCTCGCCGGCCTCGCTCACCCAGGAGACGGTCTATCTGTGGTGGCCGATTGCAGGGCTGATCGCCATTGGCGGAGCACTGCTCGGCGTGGTGGTTCCGGTAACCAAGGCGCTCCGTCAGGACGCAACGGAGGCGCTCAGCTATGAGTAATACACCCTTGATTGACGTTCGCTCCCTCTCCAAAATCTATCGCCAGGGCGATGTGGATGTGCATGCTCTGCGCGGCGCCAATCTGCAGGTGGAGAAGGGCGAGTTTCTGGCCATCTGCGGCGCTTCCGGCTCCGGCAAATCCACGCTCTTCCACATCCTGGGCGCATTGACGCCGGCCACCTCGGGCTCGGTGGTGATCGACGGCAAGGATATTGCGCAGATGACCGCGGCCGAGCGCACCATCTTCCGCCGCCACACCGTCGGCTTTGTCTTCCAGCGCTACAACCTGCTGCCCACGCTCTCGGCCGAGGACAACATCCGGCTGGCCAACTTCATTGCCGGCAAGGACGAGAAGAAGAGCCAGGGATTGCCGGCGGCATTTACGCCGATCCTGGAGACGCTGGACATCCAGTCGCGGCTGAGCCACAAGCCGCGGGCGCTCTCAGGCGGCCAGCAGCAGCGCGTAGCCATTGCGCGGGCGCTGGTGAACCGTCCGGCCATTCTGCTGGCCGACGAGCCCACCGGAAATCTGGACAGCCAGAACGCCGCCGCAGTGCTGGGGCTGCTCAAGGAACTCAACCAGAAGGAAGGCCAGACCGTCCTGATGATCACTCATGACAACGAGGCCGCCAGCTACGCTTCGCGGGTGGTGCACATGCGCGACGGCCAGATTCTTTAAGGCAACTTCCACAATTCCATTCAAAGACAAAAACGGCAGGGAGAGCTCCCTGCCGTTTTTGTCACTGGATGGAATGAAAGCTGAATTAGTGGGCTACGGCTTCGACCTTTTCGGCCAGTTCGGCCACCTTGGAGCTGCGCAGAACCTCGATCATGGCCTCCTGCGCCTGCTGCCATACGGGGTTGGCCGGGCACCAGTGCTTGCGGCCACAACCGGAACAACCATGCTCCAGGCAAACGTTCAGCCGGATCGGACCGTCGATGGCTTCCACCACCTCCAGCACGCTGGCGGCTCGTCCCTGGGGCAACATCTCAAACCCGCCCTGCTGGCCGCGCCGCGAGGCGATCAGCCCGGCGCGCGTCAGAGCCTGCAGAACCTTGGAGAGAAAGCTGGCCGGTGCGTTGGCCGCGGCAGCCAGAGTCGGCAACAAAACTCGCTCGTTGTCTGGCAAGCCGGCTAAATAGATCATGATGCGGACGGCATAATCGGCGCCGCGCGTCAACTGCATCGAAGAGGCTGGACTGTTCATTGTGGAGGTTGCGTATCCTTCCTGTATCTCTTACTTTTCGGCAGAACGCCGGATCTGTTCAGGAACCGCTTCGGCGTCGCCGCAAAAAATACGGGGCCCAGACGCCGCACACCACACGGCAATCCTTCCCATATTGTAGAAGATTCATAATGAATGCCAGGAGTTGTCTGCAATCTAAAACTCTGTGTAACGTTACTACTCTACGGTAACCAATGGTGCACAGTGGCAGAGAGTGCCACGGCCGAGGCCAGAAGCAGCAGGCGTTTCCCATCCCGTAGAGGCCACTCCAGCCTAACCCGGTGCGGTGCCTGGAATGGGTCTAGAGCCTGTCCACCGTCAGCACCGTAATGTCGTCCTGCTGGCCAAAACGCTGGGCGGCCTCGACAATGACCGCGGCCGAAGCACTGGCGATCGCGGTTGCCCGCTCAAAGCCAAACAGCTCGCCCACCGCCGAGCGGGCTTCCACCACGCCATCGGTCATCAGCGTCAGCCGTTGGCCCGGCTCCAGGCGGAAGTGAGTCTCCGTATAAGCAATCCCGGCCGCAATGCCCAAGGGAAGCCCCGGGGCCACTTCGCTCTCGCGCCCATCCACATAGGGGGAAAGATGCCCGGCGTTGGCCGCGGTTACCGTGCCGTCGGCATCCACGCGGGCAATCAGGCAGGTGGTGAATCCGCCCTGGGTGCGGCCGATCATGCGCCGGTTCAGTTCCTCCAGCATCTGTTTGGGGTCCTGCGTAAAAGTGGCCAGGGTGCGGACTGCACCCACCAACAGCGAGACGGTCATGGCCGCCGGCATGCCCTTGCCGCTCACATCGCCGATGGTCACCAACACCCCGTCACCGGCCAGCGGGATCATCTGAAAGAAGTCCCCACCCACCCGCTGGTCGGGGCGGTATTCGCTGGCCAGACGCAACCCCGGGATCTGGGGCAAGGCCTCCGGAATGAGCACCTGCTGCACCTCGCGGGCCTGCTCCAGCTCCATCTCCAGCTGTTCGCGCTCCCGCTGCCCGGCTATAAAACGCCGCGTGAGCAGAATGAGCACAATGAAGAGCATGACCAGCAGCGCGATCTGGCCGATGGTGAAGTTGACGCCGCCAATGGGAACAACAATGCGCACACCGATGTTTTCCAGCTCGTTCTGGTAGAGCCGCAGGGGCATGAGCAGCACCGGAAACAGCGCCAGCCAGCCGTCGGTGCCGCGGTGGCGAATGCCCTGCACGACCACCCGCAGCAGGAACAGGCCCAGCACCAGCTTCAATCCGAGCGCCAGCGGCAGCAGCCAGACCGAGGCATGGATCGGCACAATCGTCCCGTAGAAGGGAGCACGCAGCAACGACATGACCGCTACCAGCACGCCGCCGATCAACCACAGTTGGCGTTGCAGCTCTGCGATCTTGTCCAGCCGGAACCAGAAGGCCCAGAACAGCGTCCATGCCACCAGTTGCAAGGGCATCAGCAGGCAGTCGTTGAGCCAATTCTCCACCACCAGCGGCATCAGCATGCTGTAGTAGCTGATCAGCAGGTTCGCCGAGTACCAGAACGCGAACCAGCTGGCCACGCTCAGCCACAGGTAGGCAAAATCGCGGCGGTCCAGCCAGTACAGCACCAGGCCAAAGTGCACGGCGAACAACAGCGCGACCGCGTAGATCATCACGCTGGCCTCGGTGCGATCCAGCGATTCCCAGTCCAGCTCCTCCATGGCGTTAATCGACAACTGCTGGCCCAGCACCGGCGGGGAGTGCAGACCGCCCGCATCCTGCGCAACCAGCAGTGTGCCCGGTTCCATCCACATGCGGATGGCAATGCTCAGATCGCCCTGGCGGAAATCGCCGGGCAAATCGAAGGCCCGCGGCTGGGCGCTGTAGACGGTCACCTTGCCGGCGTGGAAGTTGCCGAACTGGCCGATCAGGCTGCCGTTCACATACACCTGATAGGCATCGTCGACGTTGTCGGGCATCTTCAGCGCCAGCCGTTCCTGCTCCGGGTTGGTGGCGGCATTCGCCACGTGCACTCGCAGCCGGTACCAGGCATAGCCGGCCAGGTTGGGATAGCCGTGCGCGGTCCATCCGGGCACAAAGCCGCTGGAGCCATCCAGGGGATCGTAGGAGTCGGCCGGAGGCGTCAGATCCATGCGCGCCCAGGAGGAGTCGTCAAAGCCCGGCTCGGCCCAGCGCAGGTCGTCGCCTGCGTGGAAGGCCCACGGGCCGTTCAGCACCACCACAGCGTTGCCCAGATGCGCTTCAACTGGCGGGCTCTGACTGGGAGCATGCGAAACAGGCGCGGCCCAGCTGCCTGCGGCCAACGCTGCAGACAAACAAAACGGAAGGACAGCACCAGGCGCTTGCATCCACGAACCTCCGCAGGGGAAAGAGTACGGCGATGCTGCAGGACAAGCGAAACCTACACGTACCGGCCATGCGCCGGTGACTGGGAAAGATGCAAGTTTCGCTCCCTATTCTACTTGCCCTTCTGCTTGCGGCGCAGCAATTCTTCCAGGGCATCGCAGGCCACCTGCGGGCCGTTCTCGTGCGCCAGTTGCCGGGCCACCTGCTCGGCGCGGTGCGCGTAGCGCGGCTCATCCAGGATCTTGGCAATCCGGCGAGCCACCCGCACCGGCTTGTACTGCTGCTTGCGGATGGCTTTGGCCACCTTGAGCCGCCGCATGCGCCGCGCGTTGTCCGGCTGGTCGTGGGAGTAGGGCATGATGAGCATGGGCTTGCCGGCGCGCAAACACTGCGCCGTAGTGCCCACGCCGCCCTGGTGCACCACCAGCCGCGCGCGCGGAAGCAGCGCGGAATAGGGTGCGTACTCGGCCACGCAGATCGAGTCCGGCAGCGGCGTCCGCGGGCGGTTGCGCTCGTCGCCGCCCACCAGCAGCACGGCGCGTACGCCCAGCTTCATGGCTGCGCGCGCCGAGAACTCGTAGAAGTTGCCCGCCGCCAGCACCGCGGCCGAGCCCAGCGTAAAGACCACCGGCGGCTCGCCTGCGCTGACGAACTTTTCCAGATTCTCCGGCAGCTTGGCATTACCGGCATCGGCATCGTAGAAGCAGAAGCCGGTGATCAGGGTGTTGGCCGGCCAATCCTTCTGCTCGGTGCCCAGCACGCGGCTGAACAGGGCCAGCACCAGGTCCGGCGAGTGCTTGGCGTCAAACAGCGGATTGGCGCCGCGCGCGAGGCCCAGTTCCTGGCGCAACTGGTAGATGGGCTCCGGCCATTTGCGGCTCACAAACCGCGCCAGCCGCTTGACCGCCCGGCCCATGCCCGGCACCGCGCGATCGGCCCGCGCCAGCCGTGGATACATGGGCAGCACCGGCGGATCGAAGGCGGAGAAGAAGCTGAGCGGGGCCAGCACGTAGCTGGCCCAGGGAATTCCGGTCACCTCGGCCACAATCGGCCCGGCATAGTTCAGCTCGCCCAGCAGCAGCAGATCGGCGCGCTCCGGCTGGGTGGCCGCGTCCAGCAGGTCCTCGTAGGTCGCGCGCAGCGAGGGGAACAGGAACTTGCGCAGTCCCGTCTCGGTGCCCTTCTTCACGTCGTAGACCATCTCCACCAGCAGCGTGTTCTTGGGATCGATGTCGGGCCGGATGGCATGGAACTCCAGGCCCAGGGGCACAATCTTGTCGCGATAGACGGCGGGCAGCGCCATCACCGGCACGTGGCCGCGGCGCTTCATCTCCAGTGCCAGCGCGATGAGCGGGTTGATGTCGCCAAACGTCCCGATGTTGGAAAGTACGATGCGCAATCTGAGCTCCCTGGGTGGCTCTTCAGCCTGGCTTAATCCCGTTCCCATCATAATGTTCTCAGGAGACCTTGCTCCCATGCGCGTTCTGCTGGTGGAAGACGAGCCCCGTCTGGCCGCAAACCTGGCCGCCGCCCTGCGCGAGGGGCCGGGCTTTGCCGTGGATTCGGCTCCGGACGGCGAAACCGGCGATCTGATGGCCGCCGGGCGCTGCTACGACCTGGTAATCCTCGATCTCATGCTGCCCAAACTGGACGGCCAGACGGTGCTCCGCCGCATCCGAGCCCGCCGCGACGCCACGCCGGTGCTGATCCTGACAGCCAGGGAAGGCAAGGCCACGATTGTGGAGCTGCTCAACGCCGGCGCCGACGACTATCTGGCCAAGCCCTTCGATCTGGGTGAGCTCATCGCCCGCGCCAAGGCGCTGATCCGCCGCGGCAAAGGCGCGCCGCACCCGGTCGTCGCTGCCGGCAACCTGGAGATGAACACGCTCGAGCAATCGGTACACCGCGCCGGCGTGGTGGTGGATCTTTCCCCCACCGAGTACAGAATTCTCGAGCTTTTGATCCACCATCCCCGCCGCATCTTCTCCAAGGAGGAGTTGTTGGAGCACCTCTACGACTTCAACTGGGAGCACCACTCCAACGTGATCGAGGCGCACGTGTCGAACCTGCGCCGCAAGCTGGAGGCTGCCGCTCCCGGCGCCGAGCCGCTCATCGAAACCAAGCGCGGGCGGGGCTACCGGCTCAGCGCGGAGCCCACCGCATGAAGTTGCCCTTCCATCTGCGCCAACCCCGCAGCATTGCTGTCCGCTTGATCGGCGCGGTGCTGGCCGTGGAACTGGTGGCGGCGCTGGTCGCCATCGCGCTCTCGCTCGGCTACGAGCATCACATCCACTTCCGCACCTTCGACATCATGCTGCGCGGCCGCGCCGACTCCGTGCTGGGTGCGGTGCAGGACGCCGACGATAACCACGACAACGTCATGCTGAATCGGACCGATCTGGCGTTGCCCGCCAACGATATCTGGGAGGTGTACGATGACCGCGGCCGCCTGCTGGGCCGCTCCGCCAGCTGGCCGGACCAGGTCAAAGGCATGCTCGCCAGTCCCTCTGCTCTTTTGGCCGCATTGCCCGACGGCCAGATCCAGAATCTCCATCTCTACGGCCACCATTACCGGTTTCTGTTGCGCCAGGGCTCGCGCATCATCGATCCCGGCTTGCCCGGCGGTGGCCGATTGCACCGCATCACCATCCTCTACGGAATACCCACCGGCCATGTGTGGAGTGCGATTCGCGAAGCGGTGAAGTTCTATGCCGCCGCCAGCCTGATTCTGCTGCTGGCCACCGGGCCGCTGATCGCGTGGCTGCTGCAGCGTGGGCTGGCGCCGCTGCGTCAACTGGCAACGCTCGCGGCGCGCATCTCGGTAGACGACTGGCAGTTCGCGCCTCCCGCAGAGGCCCGTGAAACCCCGGAGCTGGCCCCGCTGACCCTGGCGCTGGAAAGCGCTCTGGAGCGGCTGCACCACTCCTTCGACCAGCAATCCGTCTTTGTCTCCGACGCCGCGCACGAGTTCAAGACCGCCGTGGCCGTGGTCAAATCGTCGCTGCAATTGCTCACCCTGGTGGAGCGCTCGCCGGCTGCCTACCGCACCGGCATTGAGCGCGCACTCTCCGACGTGGAGCGGCTGGAGCAGTTGATCGCGCGCTCGCTGACCCTGGCCCGCATCGAACGCGCCCCGGCGCCCGAGGGCCCTGCGCCGTCTGCAAGCCTGGCCGACGCCGTACAGGCAACCGCCGCGGAGTTGGCCAGCGTGGCCGAGCTGCGACAGGTTGCGGTGCAGGTGGCCGTGGCGGCAGATGCAAACCTGGCCGCGGCGCTCTCCGATGCCGACGCGCGCCTGCTGGTCTCGAATCTTCTGCTCAACGCCATCGAGCACAGCCCGGCGGGCGCAGGCGTCCAGATCGCGCTGACCCGGCCCGGCGAATCTCTGGAGTTGACCGTCGAGGATCATGGCGAGGGGATTGCGCCGGAAGCCTTGCCGCACGTCTTCGACCGCTTCTATCGCGGCGATCCCTCGCGCGCCCGCTCCACCGGCGGGGCCGGGCTCGGCCTGTCGATTGTGAAGGCGCTCGTCACCCGCGCCGGCGGCACCATCCGCATGGAAAGCCGGCTTGCAGCGGGCACAACCGTGATGGTGCGGCTGCCGGTGGCGCCGGATGCAGAGCGCAAAACAACGGTATAGCCCAGGCTCGAAGATCCGCCGCGTCAGGGCATGGCTTCAGCCGTGCCGAAAAGGTTCTGAAAGAGGGGCGGGCTTTAGCCCTACGCGAAGCCCTAAAAAGACTACATGCAGGGGCTAAAGCTCCATTTCTTTGTTTTGCCGTTTGCGGCACGACTGAAGTCGTGCCCTGACACACAACACGATTCCAGGTACGTACTTTCGCGGTCTGGAGTGCTGGCTCAAATCTGCGAGCACTCCAGCGGCACCAGGTACAAATTGCTGATGTTGTTCACAATCGTGTCGTAGCCGTAGCGCGGATCGCTGGATAGCTTCTTCCAGCCGGGATCGTTGCGGAAGACATTCCATTTGGCTTCCAGATCGGCCATCGAATCGAAGGCCAGCATGTAATGCAGGTTGGGAATGCGCGTGCCAATGAGCGCGTCGCCAAAGAAGACCGGGTGGAAGCCGGCGTTCTGGAAGAGCTCGAACTCGCCCTTGTGGAACATCTCCACCTTGCGGGCATGCTCTCCGTGCGAGGCGCTCTCGTAGATGCGCAGCTGGAACATCCGTTTGGCCCCGATGGCCGCGCCTGCGGGAGGCGTTACCTTCGGCCAGCCCGGAAAGGCTTTGAGCAGCGAGCTTTCGATGCGCTGGAAGGGCGCGGCGTTGGCGCGGGCATTCCAGAAGCTGTCGGCTGCAGCCATGAAAGCAGCGTCGTTCGCCAGCGTCAGGTCCAGTTCGGCCAGCACCTGTGCCGTAGCTGCCGGAATCAGCAGGTAATAGGTGTTGATGTCCTGCCCCACATCCACCTTGAAGGCTCCCACCGGCCCCAGGCCCATGCGGCCGAGGGCCGGGATGAGCGCCTTCGAAAAGAACTCTTCGGTAGCCTTCAACTGCGCTCCGGCGGTCATCAGGTAGCGGCGCAGGAGCAGAAAATCGCTGGTTTTGGCAGGTTCTGCTTTTTGGGCAACGGCAGCGGTTCCAGCCAGCGCGGCGGCCGAGGCGGCAAGTGAAGCGGAAAGAAACTGGCGGCGTTCCATAGGGGCTCCTCCAAATGCGATCATTCTACGGCAAAGCCGGAGAAAATAGATATAACCCAATTAAAAACAATAATTTATAGTTTCACAAACTCAAAGATTCCAAGCCCTGGAGACGCTTGCCCCAGGAGAAATAACAGGGCTGGGCATGCGTCCAGAGAAGGTTCTATGAAGTTTTGCATTGACATATTCCCATATGGGAATGTAATGTTTTTCCCATGGCACGCGCCGCAACCACCTCCGATATTTTCAACGCCGTTGCCGAACCGAAGCGGCGCGAGATCCTGACCCTGCTGGTAGCCGTCGAGCGGCCCGTGAGCGAGATTGTGGCGATTCTTCAGCTTGATCAACCCTCGGTCTCCAAGCATCTGCGCGTGTTGCGCGATGTGGGGCTGGTCCGCGTACGCAGGAACGGCCGCCACAAGCTCTATCGGACCGATGCCGAGGCCATACGTCCCCTGCACGAATGGGCATCCACCTTCGAGCGCTATTGGAGCCATCAGCTCGAGCGGATCAAAGAGCGCGCGGAAGCCCGAGCCGGCCGGAGTACGATGCCCGGCGCAGTTCATCCGAAACCACCCCAAACCAAAGATCCCCAGGAGGAAATGTCATGATCCAGACCCTGTCCGAGTTGGAAAGCCTGACCCTCAGCATTACCCAGGAGATTCGCGTCAACGCACCCATCGCTATCACCTTTGAAGCGCTGCTCGAGCAGCTTGGCCCGGTAAACGAAGCACCGGATGGACGCAAGATGCCCATGAAGCTGGAACCCTGGCCGGGTGGCCGCTGGTTCCGCGATTTGGGCGGAGACGATGGTCACTTCTGGGCCACCGTGCAGGCCATCAAACGGCCTTCGCTGATCGAGTTCAGCGGACCGCTGTTCATGTCCTATCCGGTGTCGAACAATGTGCAGTACCGATTGCGCGAGGAAGACGGGGCAACCATCCTGCAGTTCCATCACAAGGCCTTCGGCCTGGTGCAGGAAGACCATCGCAAGGGCGTGAGCACGGGATGGAGCTACATCAACGAACAGGTACGGCTGCGCGCCGAGCAAAAGCAGACCGCCGGGCGCTAGACTTCCCACGATCTAGAGCATTTCCGGAATACATATAGACCTTTTGAGGGCGTTGAGAGGTGGCTTTTTCTTGAGAAAAAAGCCAATTAGCATCCAACCCTCGGTTTACAGCAATTCCGAAAATGCTATAAGCAACTCCGGTGCACGAACTTTCCCCCAACCGGATTCCCCGAGAAACAGGAGGTTTTTCCATGTCGACTGTAGAAACCACGGTCAGCGACGCGATTGCCCAGTTGCTGCTGGCAGAATTCGAGATACAGGCACCGGTAACGCGCCGTTTTCTGGAGCGTCTGCCGGCAGATCGGCTTACCTGGAAGCCCCACGCCCGGTCCATGACCGCGGGCCAGCTTGCCTATCATCTGGCCACGATTCCCGGCGGAGTGGTGCAGGCCGCAGGGAAGAATCCGGCGCCTGCACCGGACTTCACCCACTTTCCGCAGCCGGAGAGCGTCGCAGAAGTGCTGGCGCTCTTTGACCAGAGCGTGGCCACGGTGCGGGCGAAGCTGCCCAAGTTCGACGACGCTGCTATGCACGAGACGTGGCGGGTGGAGACCGACGGAAAAGTGGTGTTTGCCGCGCCGCGCGTTGGTTTCCTGCGCGACATCCTTCTGAACCACTGGTACCAGCATCGCGGCCAGTTCAGCGTGTATCTGCGCATGCTGGACGTACCCGTTCCCGCAAGCTGGGGGCCCAGCGCCGACGAGCCTTGCCCTTCCTGACAAAGCAGGTACAGTGAGACCTGCCCATGCAGTATGTGCAAAGACCATCCCGGCGGATGCGGTTGCGGCAACGCCGGGATGCAAAGATTGCGCGCTTATTGCCCGGTACCGCCCACCGTCATGCGGTCGAGCTTGATGGTGGGCAGGCCCACGCCTACGGGCACGGATTGCCCATCCTTGCCGCAGGTGCCGATGCCTTCGTCGAGCTTCAGATCGTAGCCCACCATCGACACGTACTTGAGCGCCTCCGGCCCGTTGCCGATCAGGGTAGCATCGCGTACCGGCGCGGTAATCTTGCCGTCCTCGATCAGGTAGGCTTCGGAGGCGGAAAAAACAAATTTTCCATTGGTGATGTCCACCTGGCCGCCGCCAAAGTTCACTGCGTAGAGCCCGCGCTTGACGGAGCGCAGAATCTCTTCCGGATCGTCTTCGCCGGCCAGCATGTAGGTGTTGGTCATGCGCGGCATGGGGATGGCCTGGTAATTCTCCCGCCGTCCCGAGCCGGTGGAGGTGGTGCCCATCAGCCGCGCGGAAAGCTTGTCGGTCAGATAGCCGCGCAGGACGCCGTTTTCGATCAGCACCGTCTCGTGGGTGGGCGTGCCTTCGTCGTCCACGTTGAGTGAGCCGCGACGGCCGGCCATGGTGCCGTTGTCGACCACCGTGACCTTGGAGCTGGCCACCTGCTGGCCGATCAATCCGGCAAAGGCGGAGGTTTTCTTGCGGTTGAAGTCGGCTTCGAGCCCAT
>Ga0371490_1000887_pt1 | contig 17522 bp, 12 predicted proteins | sample MB2SIPfraction_FD_207959 | JGI IMG/M metagenome (GOLD analysis project Ga0371490, IMG submission 207959) | Lab enriched peat soil microbial communities from McLean, Ithaca, NY, United States - MB28FN SIP fraction | ecosystem: Environmental > Terrestrial > Soil > Wetlands > Peat | place: USA... | reverse complement strand
CTTGGCACGCGAGATTATGTATGCAAGTGTGGCTTCGGCAAAGTCGTGGTCGGACTCAGCGGCGGAATTGATTCGGCGCTGACGGCGGTGATCGCCGCCAAGGCCCTGGGCGCGGCAAACGTCATCGGCGTGGGCATGCCCAGCGAGTATTCCTCCGAGGGCAGCATCACTGACGCGCGCGAACTGGCCGCTAATCTCGGCATCCGCTTTGAGGTCGTGCCGATCAAGGACATCTTTGCCAGCTTTCGCGCAGCGCTGGGCGGTGTCTTTGCCGGGACGAAAGAAGATGTGACCGAGGAGAACCTGCAGGCTCGTTCCCGCGGAGCCATCCTGATGGCCGTGGCCAACAAGTTCAACGCGCTGGTGCTGACCACGGGAAATAAGAGCGAGGTCGCGGTAGGCTACTGCACGCTCTATGGAGACATGGTGGGCGGGCTGGCCGTCATCTCCGACGTACCGAAGACGATGGTCTATCGCCTGGCTCGGCATATCAACCAGAGCGCCGGGCGGGTGGTGATACCCGAGTCCTCGCTGACCAAGCCGCCCTCGGCCGAGCTGCGGCCGGATCAGAAAGACAGCGATTCGCTGCCGCCCTACGAGGTGCTGGACCGCATCCTCGAAGAGTATGTGGAGAACCTGAAGTCGGTGGAGGAGATTGTTGCCATTACGGGGATTGCCGAGGAGACGGTGCGCTTCGTTGTGCGGCTGATTAATCGCAGCGAGTACAAACGTCAACAGGCCGCGCCGGGAATTCGCATCTCCACCAAGGCATTTGGCATTGGACGCCGCTTTCCGATTGCGGCACGCCACCAGGATTAGTAGAAACACGGATGAGCAGAAACAGGTTTGGTAAAAACATTATTTGTAGAAGCAATGCGCGGATGAATGCGCAATCACATGGAATCAAACTTCGCGCCACGCGCGGACAAGATTAAGGATGAACCGGATGCGACACTTCCTGAAGTTAGCCGTTACACTGCTGCTTGCTGCAACCCTATATGCCCAGGCGGGCAAGAGCGCCGATATCACCAAGCCGGTGCTGCCACCGGGCGCTCCCAGCGTCGAGCTGGTGGAGGCCTATTTTCAACGTGCCTACGGCTACGACCCGAATCTGAAGGTGAACGTCGCCGCCATTCAGGCCTCGTCTTCGCCGGAACTCTTCGAGGTGGTGACCATCTTCGCCACTCCGGAGGGGCAGCAGGTGGTGCGCTGGTATGTAACTCACGATTTGAAATTTGTCATCGCCGGTGAACTGCGGCCCTTTGGCGCCGATCCCTATGCCACCGACCGCGCCGAGCTGGCCGCCAAGGCCTTTGGCGCCACGCGTGGTCCGGTGAACGCCAAGGTACTCATCGTGGAGTTTGCCGATCTCGAGTGCCCCTCCTGCCGTGAGGCGCAGACGATCATGCAGAAGCTCTATGCAGATTTTCCTGACGCGCGCTTCATCTTCCAGAATTACCCACTGACCAGCCTGCATCCCTGGGCCACGCGTGCCGCATCTTACGTGGATTGCATTGCGCGGCAGAATCCGGAGCAGGGCTTCGGATTCATCGATGGCGTTTATGGGCACCAGCGCGAGATTGAGAGCATCGTGCGCCGTACTGGCGATGATGGCAAGGTCAAGGTGGACGATGCCGAGGTCACAGGCCGCATGAAGCATTACACCGAAGTCGCCGGCGCCGACGTGGCCAAAACGCAGCTCTGTGCCGATTCCACTGAGACCGCAGAGCGCATCAAGCGCAGCGTGGAAGTGGGCCGCGCGCTGGGTGTAAGCGGCACGCCAACGCTGTACGTAAACGGCCGTCTCATCGGTAATCCCGGAGCGCTTCCGTACGAGGCTCTGAAGGCTATCGTGCAGTTTGAGGTGGAGAAAGCCACGGCTGCCAAGTAGAGAGCTTACTTCGCAGGGGCGCTCCCACGGGGGCGCCCTTTGCCATGCCATAATTCACACCTTGGGAGTGTTGACGCACCGGAGCACTGCAATGAAAAGCGTTTACTTGGGGCTGGCCGCGGGAAGAGGAATATAGGAGCCGTGTGCGTCGGCCGTCGATGTCAACCGCGGCGTGATGATGACCATCAGCTCATTGTAAGTTTTTGCCTTGGACTTGGTGGTGAGTGAGTCGCCCAGGCCGGGAACTTCGTTAAGCCCCGGGATGCCGGTCATGCTATTCATCTCTTCTGTATCCACCAGCCCTGCCATGACGATTGGAAGGCCATCGCCGGTGCTGATGACGCCCTTCATGTCGCGGTTGTTCATGATGGGCAACCCGTTGACCGTCGAGCTGCTGAGCGAGCGCAGGGTCATCTCGTATTCCAGCGTAATCAGGTCTTTGTGCAGGCGGGGAGTGGCCTTCAGCACCAGCCCGATATCCTCATAGCTGAACTGCGGAGTGGGCACCGTGGTGAGGCCCGTCACGGCGGATGTGCTGACGCCAAGGCTTTGCAGCAGGCTGATGGTGGGGTTGCTGATGTTGTATTGCGTGGTCACCACCGGGTAACGCTCGCCGAACTTGAAGTTGGCCGTCTTGCCGGACTGTGCCCGTAGTTGTACGCGGTCCACCTGGCGCGTCTGCGAAGCGATGTCAGAAAATTCGGCGGAGACCGAAGGTATGGTCACGCCGGTCAGGGTGATGCCGCCGCCAAATGTGGCAAAGGGGCTGCTTAGTGGCGTGTTGACGCCGAGCGAGGAGCCGGAGGCAAGCAAGGCCGCGAGAATCGTCTCCGTGGTCACCGATTGTCCGGCGGTCGCCAACGCGGCGAGTATCTGGCTGTAAACCGCACTTTTGGTCAGATTGCTGATCTCGCTTGGCACGTTGAAGACCGTGAAGCTGTTGGGAGTCGTGACACCCGTGTTGCGGTTGAACTGCTGCGAAATCTGGAAGATCTGCACATCCAGCATCACCTCGGGCTGGGATTGGGAGAAGGCATCCAGAAACTCCGCGATGGCGTCCATCGTCTTCTGCGGGGCGCGCACAATAATGGCTCCGGCCTTGGCGTTGACGCTGATAAAGCGCAGATCGAAGAGCACGCGCAGGGCGGTCGAAAGGTCGTTCAGATCCTGCAGGCTGGCCGGGGCCGTGGGATAAAAAGAGCGCAGGGTCATGCGCATGTAGTTGCGCCGGTTCTCCTCCGTGTCATTCACCACCAGCACCTGGTGCTCATCCACGGGGATGAAAAGCACCTTGCACATCTGCTCCACGATGGGCACGCCGTTCTTCCAGTCCAGGTCATCCAGTTTGATGCGCAGGGCGCGCTGGATCACGCCCTCCTGCACCAGCACGCTGATGCCGAAGGCGCGGCCGAACTGCTGCAGGAACTCCGAGGAAAGGCCGCGGAATTCAAAGCTTTTTCTGATGGCGGCAGGCTGCAGAAGAACCTCTTCACCAATCTCACTGCGCCAGGTGGCAACCCTGGAGGGTAACGGCAGGGCATCGTTCAGCCGCTGCTGTGCGTAGGCGTTTCCAGGAGCCAGTTCGGCGGCGCGATGGAAGTCCTTCAGCGCCGCAACGGCATCGCTCTTGAGCATGGCCTGGTTGCCGGCTTTCAGCGAGGAGGTGACAACTTTTTCTGTTAGAGCTTTTTCGGCGGCAATGTAGACGATGTCGCGGGGAGAGGCTTCGTGAGCCTCGCGGGCGGCCACCAGTGCGCCTTCGTAATCATGCTGATGGCTGAGGCGCAGGGCGTGCTTGTAGGCTGCGCGCGCTTTTTTCGCGATCGCACGCGGCACGCCACAGGCAGGAAAGCCACTCTCAACATCCGAGCAGGGCTGGCCGCCATGCACAGCTTCTTCCGCCATCAGCGGGGAGGCCAGCATGAGTGCGAGCAGCAGCAGGGAAGCGCGGTGCATACGCCCGATTTTACCGGAATCTGCTCAGCGTGCCGAACGAAGCAGCACTTCGCAAGCTGGAATGCACAGCTCGGGATCTTCCTGGCTCAGGCGTTCGGCCGTGAAAATGCCGGTGGCCACGGCGATGACCGGCAATTGGCAGGCGTGGGCGGCCTGCACATCGGAGGGCGTGTCACCTACAAAGCAGACGCGGGCGTCATTACCCAGCAGGCGGCGGGCCTCATTGGCGCCCCAGCGGAAGATATCCGTGCGCGTCTCACGCAGGTCGGCAAAGCTGCCAAAGCGGAAATATTGATGAATGCCGGCGGCGCGAACCTTGGCCCAGCCGATGCGCTCTACATTGCCGCTGGCCAGGGCCATCAGCTTACGGGCCGAGTCAAGTTCATCCAGCAGGCGGGGTACATACGGGCAGAGCTCAGGACGCAGTTCGCTGGAGCGGGCCTCCACCTCGGCGCACATGCGCTCCACCGCCTCCGGCAGCGCGGCGCGTCCCTCCTCGGGACTCATCCCCGAGCGCACCATGGCTTCCAGCAGAATGACCGGATCGGTGCTGCCGTGCAGGGTGATGCCCTCCAGGCTGAACTGGCGACCGTACATGGCATGCATGGCTTTAAGGAAGGCTTCGTAATGCACACTGTCGCGGGAGTTTAGCAGGGTACCGTCAATATCGAAGAGATAGGCGTCAAAGGCGCGCCAGTCGAAGGCTTTATCGGATTGGTTATGTTCTGTTTCAGTTGCCATCGCCGCCCTGCCAGCTCACTTCGGGGTCGCCGGTCAGGTTGCGCACAATGCGCCGCACGCTGACCGCGCGGCCCGTCTGATCATTGCACTCTACCAGCACGGCGCACAGGCGGACGTCGCCGGTGGCGGCCTCAAAGCGCGCCGGCATGGCTGTAAGAAAGCGCTGTAAAATCAGCTCCTTCTGCACACCGATGACGCTGTCATAGGGGCCGGTCATGCCGACGTCGGTCTGGTAAGCGGTGCCGCCGGGCAGCACGCGAGTGTCTGCCGTGGGAATGTGCGTATGGGTGCCGAGCACGGCCGTCACGCGGCCATCCAGATACCAGCCCATGGCGACCTTCTCGCTGGTCGCCTCGGCGTGGAAGTCCACCAGAATGACCTTGGCCTGAATGGAAGCCAGCAGCCGGTCAGCGGCGCGGAAGGGATCGTCGATGCTGGCCATGAAGACACGGCCCTGGATATTGACCACTGCATATGGAATACCGGCGCGCGTGGTGCCCTCGTAGATGCCGGTTCCGGCGGTGCCGGGAGGATAGTTGGCTGGGCGCAGCACGCGGCGCGCGGGACTGTAAGGCTCATTGGCGGCGGCGTTGAAATATTCGCCCAGTTCACGCTTGTCCCAGGCATGGTTGCCCGTGGTCAGCACATCCACGCCCTGGTCGAAGAACTCCTCGGCGATCTGCGGCGTCAGGCCGAAGCCTCCGGCGGCATTTTCCGCGTTGGCCACGCAGAGATCCACCTGGTGATCGCGCAGCAGGGCGGAGAGATGTTCCCGCACCATGTTGCGGCCCGGACGGCCAAATATATCTCCAATAAACAGGATTCGCACCGGAAGATCCTCAAAACAGCATTATGAACTTCCCATGCTATCATCCCGGGCCGATTCGTCGCTTCCGCGGAGATGGCGTCAGGCAGTCCCAGATTCAAGACAAATAAAACCGCCATTCCCGTGCCAGATTCGGCAGCAAGGTATGGCGGTGTCTCAAACAGGCAAGAAGAGTTGTTGCGTGAAATCAGTTAAAACTTATGCGTACCGGCTCAAGCGATTCTTTTCCCGTTGGTTCGTAGCGCCACTTTTTCACGGTATTCACGCAGGTATCCACCAGGATTGGGTTGCCGCCCACTACGTTTACCTCGCGCACCGTGCCGTGGATGGAGAGCTTGTGCGCCAGTACGGGATACTCCGGACGGGGCGCCACGCGCACTTTACGAAGAGTGCTGGCATGTGGTGCATCCTGCGCATGCGTCGCTACTGGAACGAATGCCAATAGGAGGAAAAGTGAGAGTAAGAGAAGAGACTTGCGGACGGTATACACCATGAATGACCAATGCCCTGGGCGACCCAATCGTCAGGATGCGCATATTAAACATCGCCGGAGGGTTTACTCCCGGCCATGTCCTATTTTGTGTGAAAGCCCCGCCGCTGGAAAATTACCAAGGACGAAGTAATTGGCCCCAGGGACATGTACCTCTGAGCTCGTTTTGTGAGTTGGATCACTGCCTTGGCAGAGCATTTTCATGGAGCGCTTTCCTGGGGTGCTTTTAAAGCCGCGCCCGGTCATTTATTCTGATAGCACGAGTTCATCATAAGAAGAGGTGTCTGCTTGACCGATCACAATCCCCACGGCGAAGGCTCCGGCATCGAGCGTGAGCTGCACGATCCGATCTCCGACAAACTGGTAGCGCTCGAACCGCTCGATCTTTCCAAAGTCCACACCGTGGACGACCTGGTGCGCGCCATGGGCCGCACGGCCTTTACCGGACGCCAGATTGGCCAGGCCGCCGACGTGCTGGAGGCCATGGCCCGCGATAAAGAGGCCTTCATCGTGATGACCCTGGCGGGCGCCATGACCGTGGCCAAGCAGGGATTGATCGTCACCGATCTGATTGACGCCGGCATCGTCAAGGCCATCGTCAGCACCGGAGCTCTGATGGCTCACGGGCTGGTGGAAGCGGCCGGCAAGAGCCACTTTGTGTGGGACGAAAAGCTCAACGACGTGGAGCTTTACGAGGCCGGCTACAACCGCGTCTATGACACGCTGGAGCCGGAGACAAACCTGAACTTCGTAGAGGGCATTGTGGCCCAGATGCTGGAGCAGTGGGACGCCAGCGAAGTGTTGTGCAGCTACAAGTTCACCAACGCCATCGGCAAATATCTTAGCGAGCACGCTGAAGGCCGCGGCATTCTGCGCTCGGCTTACGAGAAGGGCGTCAGCGTTTACATTCCGGCCTTTACCGACAGCGAAATGGGACTGGACGTGGCGCTGCACAACCGCAAGCGCATCAAGGAAGGCCGCGAGCCCATCCGCTTCGATCCATTCCTCGACCTCAACCACTTCGCCGAAAAGAACCTCTTGCAAACGCGCCTGGGCATCTTCACCATCGGCGGCGGCGTGCCGCGCAACTGGACGCAGCAGTTCGGACCCTACATCGAGTTGCGTCATCGCCGCGGCGGTGAGGACCTGCCGCTCAAGCGCTATCACTACGGCTTGCGCATCTGTCCGGAGCCGGTGCACTGGGGCGGACTGAGCGGTTCGCCTTATAGTGAAGCCATCAGCTGGGGCAAGTTCGTGCCTCCGGCGGAGGGCGGCAAGTTCGCCGAGGTCTTTGACGATGCCACGGTGGCGCTGCCGCTGGTGGCCGGCGCGGTGCTGGAGCGGCTGAAGAAGAAGTAGAAATTGCGGAATCATAGAAACCGTCCGTGGCATTAGCGCGGACGGTTTTCTTATGCACTCAAGGAATGCGCACGTAAAAAGGCCCCGGATCTCCGGGGCCTCATTTATTGCCGTCTATGAATTACTCGAAGATCAGGATGGCTGCGGCGATGGTGGTCGTCCACAGGCCTTTCTTGTCGCCCACCGCGCTCTGCGTGACATTGGTGGTGCTGACGATCTTGTTCGACAGGCGATAGACTTCCTTCTTCTCGTCCCAGCTCTTATCGGGATCAAACTCCACGTCGAGCGTGGTGGCAAGCATCTCTGCCGCCAGCTCCTCGGCGTAGTCGCCGGCGACCTGGTCGGTTTCGCCAAAGCTGTGATGCTCGCTCAGGTAGCCGTAGGTCTTGCTGTCGGCGGGGCGCGCCAGTCCAATACTGCTGGCCACCAGGCGATGCGGCTCGCGGGTGGAATTTTCTGCCACCACGGCAAACACCACCTCGCCGGGGTTCAGATACTTCAAACCCTGGGCGCGGTTTATCAGCTTGCAGTTCGGCGGAAAGATGGAGGAGACGCGCACCAGGTTCTGCGCGGCAATGCCTGCATCGCGCAGCGCCAATTCGAAGGATGTCAGACGCTCTTTGTGTTTCCCCACTCCCTTGGTCAGGAAGATGCGTTTGGGGACCATGTCTTTGCCCAATTCGGATACTCCTCTATCAGAGGCATGCGCCAGCCCTCAGAGAGCTTTGGCGGCCTTTTAGAAAGTAAATGATTTAGAGGTGTGGCGCAATCAGGAATTGCCTGACGAATCCTATTTCCGAACGGCCTGCGGCGTCTTTAACCGGACTGCAATGTCGATAAAGGCCAGGGCCGCCCGGCTGAGCGCCTTGTCCTTGCGGAAGACCAGCGCCATGTCGCGCCGAATCTGCGCGTCCGCCAGCTTGACGACGGCGATGATGCCCAACCGCAGATCGCCCAGGGCGTTGGAGTGCGCGCAGAAGCCGATTCCCACTCCGGCCGAGACAAATCGCTTCAGCAACTCGGTGCTGTCCAGCTCCATGCTGACGTTGGGCTTCATGTTGCGGTCTTCGAACATCTGGTCGATGCTGTCGCGGGTGCGGCCCATTTTGGGCAGAAGCAGGGGGTAGTCGGCGATCTGCGAGACCTGAATTTCCTTGAGCTTGGCCAGGGGATGCCCGGTGGGAACGATCAGCACCAGCTCGTCGCGATGTACGGGCACGGCCGTGATGCGCTTATCGGTGACCGGCATGGCGGCCACGCCGAAATCCGAGGAGTTATCGATGATGCTCTCCAGAATTTCGCGCGTCTCAAGCCGTCGCACGGTGATGCCAACGTCCGGATAGCTGCGTTTAAACTCGGCGAAGACCTCGGGCAGAATGTGCAGGCAGCTGCCCTCGTTGGCGGCCACTACGATCTCTCCGCCGGGAACCCGTTCGGCCTCGGCCACGGCGCGCATGGCAGCCCGACGGGCTTCCAGTGCGCTTTCCACGTAGACCAGGAAGATTTTCCCTGCTGCCGTGATGCTGACTTTGCCGCCGGTGCGGTCCAGCAGCTTGGCTCCGACTTCTTCTTCGATGGCGCGGATCTGGGCGCTGATTGCCGGCTGCGTGCGGAAACGCCGCTCGGCGGCGCGGGAAAAGCTCAGGTTGCGCGCTACCTCCAGGAATGTCTCCAACTGATCGAAGTCCATCGCACCCTCATCTGCAAGCGGCAGAGCCAGGCTAGAGCATGCCCGAAGGCGGCCATCGGCTCAGGGTAACAGTGTAATGCATCATGGACGGCCACGCGCAGCCAGCCTGGTGAAATGTCACGATGTAAAAACATTGCGGCGGCCATCATCAACAAACAGTCCGGAGCAACTCCGCTCCCGGTGCCTGACAGGGTTATCGTCGGTTGATTCCCACAATTCGTCCAGAGAAAACTGCGCCCATCTCCGGTATGATTATCGCCAAGTGCCGCACCGGGCACGGAAGGGAACCGTTCTCATGTCACCGATTACAGATGCCAGCCCCGCCAAGGTCCTCGAGTTTGCTCAGCAGCAGGGAGCGCAGATGTTTGACCTGCGCTTCACTGATCTGCATGGCCTGTGGCACCACATCTCGTATCCAATAGCCAAGCTGACGGCGGAGAGCCTCCGCGACGGCTTCGGCATGGATGGTTCCTCCATCCGCGGCTGGGCGGCCATCCATGAGAGCGACATGCTGCTCATCCCGGACGTAACGACCTGCGGCCTCGACCCCTTTGCCGAAGTGCCGACCGTAACCATGATCGCCGACGTGATTGACCCGGTGACGCGCCAGCGCTACGACCGCGATCCGCGCTACATTGCCTGCAAGGCCGAGATGTATTTGGCCAGCACCGGACTGGCTGACGAGGCCATGTTCGGCGCCGAGGCCGAGTTCTTCCTCTTTGACAGCGTCAGCTTTGACCAGAAGCCCAACCACGGCTTCTATTATCTTGACTCCGACGAGGGGCGCTGGAACTCCGCCCGCCGCGAGGACAACCTCGGCTACCGTCCGCGCTACGGCGAAGGCTACTTCCCGGTGCCGCCCACCGATCATCACAACGACCTGCGCACCGAGATGCTGCTGACCATGCGCGACGCCGGGCTCGAGGTGGAGTGCCATCATCACGAGGTGGCCAGCAGCGGACAGAGTGAGATCGGGCTGAGTTACACCACTCTGCTGCGCGCCGCCGACGCCATGATGTTGTACAAGTACATTGTGCGTAACGTGGCGCGCGCCCATGGCAAGAGCGCCACCTTCATGCCCAAGCCCATCTTTGGCGATAACGGCAACAGCATGCACACTCATCAATCGCTGTGGAAGCAGGGCAAGCCGCTCTTCTTTGGTGATGGCTACGCGGGCTTGAGCGAGTTGGCGCTGTGGTACATCGGCGGGCTGATTAAACATGGGCCGGCTTTGGCCGCGCTGGTTTCGCCCACCACTAACAGCTACAAACGCCTTTCGGCTGCCCTGGAGGCGCCGGTGAACCTGGCCTATTCGCGGCGTAACCGTTCGGCCGCCTGCCGTATTCCCATGTACTCTTCGGCGCCGGAGGCCAAGCGCGTCGAATACCGTCCGCCGGACCCGAGCTGCAATCCCTACATTGCGTTTTCCGCCATGCTCATGGCCGGACTCGACGGCATTGAAAACCGCATGGATCCCGGCTCACCGCTCGACAAGGACATCTACGACCTTGGTCCCGAGGAGTTGCAGCGCGTGCCGGCCATTCCGCCCACGCTCGACCAGGCGCTTGACGCCCTTAGCGTGGACTTCCAATTCCTGCTCAAGGGAGACGTCTTTACCGAGGACCTGCTGGAGACCTACATGGCCTACAAGCGCGAGAGGGAAGTGAACGCGCTGCGCCTGCGCCCGCATCCCTATGAATTTGCGCTGTACTACGACATATAACGATAAAATATTTAAATCAATTACGTTGAAATCAGTTCATCCGGTTCAGATCTAAGAATGTGACCCCTGAACTAATCGGGCAATTCTTTGTACAGTTCAGAATTAGCCTCCGGCTGTAGTGGGGAAATACTCGTGTCGCATTTGCATCGCCATTCCAACAAACTGCGGCGTTCTTCGGTCCCGATCCCAAGGGCGGATTCCCATAGCTTTCGGAGTGTGTGATCCGTCCGCATAGCGTGATCCTTCTGCTTATATGCTGTAGCCAGCCGGGTCTGGTCCGCAAGGTGTAAACTGCACCCGTTGTAACACTGCCGGAACGTGCGATGATTACGATCTCCAAAGAAGACTATTTGAAGGCACTCGCCGAGGCTGAAGCCGAGGGCGAGACGGTGATCTCTGCCACCCTGGCTCACTGGCTTTCGGTTTCGCGCCCTGCGGTCACGGCAGCCTTGAAGCGTCTCAAGAAGGACGGCCTGGTCACCGTCAAGGCCGACGGGCGCATCCGACTGACTTCCCAGGGACGGCAGATTTCTGAACGGACTATCTTTCGCCACCATCTTATCGAACGCATGCTCGATGAGATCTTCGGCATGCCCTGGTATGAGATTCACGAGGAAGCAGAGCGTCTGGAACATGCCGTTTCACCGGCATTTGAGAAGAAGTTGTTGGAGAAGCTCGGCAACAATGACATCTGCCCGCACGGCAACAGCCTTACTCTCAGGAGCCCAGCCGATCGGCGCAAGAAAGGCCAGCTTCTGCTCAGCGAAGCGGCGGTCAACACTGGTTACCAAGTCGTAAGCGTTTACGAACGCGACCGCAAGCTGTTGGATTTCTTTGAAGGTGAGGGAATCCGTCCGGGAATGCGCTTGGCCATCCAAAGCCGCAACTATGACGGCACGGTCTCCATCGTGGTCGAGAAGAGGATCGTTCGAATCGGTGCGCCAGCAGCCGAGAGGGTCTGGGTTCAGAAAGCATAATTCTCTGCAACTTGTTAACCATAGTTAACATCAAATCCTGTACCGGGCTATTTAGGGTGAGGGCGTAGTCTGTCCGGCCTTGGCGCCCAGCGGGGTAGAGAATGAGATTGTCTGCACCAGCCCGGCCGCAATGCCATTCCTCGAGTGTGTTGTTGAGTGCCGCAATCCTCGCTTTGCTGTTCCTTGCCATTGCCTTTCTGCCAGGGAGGGCTTTCGCTCAAGGCGAAACCACCAGCGCCATCGTCGGCCAAGTGACTGACGTGACAGGGGCGGCTGTTTCGGGTGCAAGCGTTACGATCACCAATCAGGAGAATGGCTTCAAGCGCAGCGCCACCAGCGATAGCGCAGGTCGTTTTAACTTCCCCCAATTGAAACCAGGTGCTTATGCGGTCAAGGTGGAGGCGCAAGGCTTCCAACCAAAGCAGGATAACGTTGTTTCCGGCCTGGGTCAGAAACAGACGGTCAACTTTACGCTCAAGGTGGCGCAATCGGAGCAGTCGGTGGAGGTGACCAGTGAAGCACCACTCATCAACACTGCCACGGCTAATAACACCACAACTTTGAGCACCAAAGCGCTGGAAGACCTGCCGAACCCCGGCGGTGACATGACCTATCCTTTGCAGTTTGCCGCAGGAGCGCTGATCAATACCGCTGGCAGCGGCAATGATTTCGTGGGGAGCTCGAATGGCTATGGCAACGTGGAGTTCAACGGGTTGCCGGCTCTCTCCAACGGGTACATCGTTGACGGTTTGGAGACAAACGATCCGCTCACTAACCTGAATAGTGGCTTGTCAACCAACCTCGTATTGGGAATGAACTCGATTTCTGAGGTGACCGTCAACACACTTTCCTATTCTGTGGATCAGGGCCGCTACGGCGCTTCGCAGGTGAACTACGTCACCAAATCCGGCACCAACAAGTTCCATGGCAATCTCTATGAGGTGTGGAATGGCTCGCTGCTGAATGCCTCGAATTATTTTCTAAGCGACACACCTGGACTGCACAAGCCACGCTCGACGGTGAACCACTTTGGCGGCAGCGTCGGTGGGCCAATCATTCACGACAAGCTTTTCTTTTTCTTTGATAGCGAATGGGTTCGCATTGCACTGCCTATTTTCACGACCGCCACACTTCCCAGCGCCGCGTTTCAGAAATATGTGCTGCAACAGCTTCCCTTGGGGGGAACCGATTCGGTGACCGGATCGAAGTATGCTCCATCGCCACAGCAGGTGCCGTTTTACCAGAAGATGTTTGCGCTCTACGGGAATACTGATGGCAGTCCTCTGGCTGTGCTCGGATGCCCGCTCAATTCGGATGGCACAGTGATACAAGGCAGTTCGCCCGATGGGAACGGTTGCGCCAATCGGCGCGGCATCTCCCATTCCAGCGATGACAGCGAACAGGTACAGACGGCACGCATCGACTACAACATCAACGCGAGCAACACCACATGGTTCCGCTTCCAGGCCGACACCGGCCTCCAGGCTGTTTGGACAGACCCGATCAATCCGGTGTTCAACGCAGTATCTTCGCAGCCACTCTATTCGTTCGCGGCCGGGTACACACATGTCTTCTCGCAGAGCGTTGTGAACTATTTCAATCCGGCATTTTCCTGGTACAAAAGCCTGTTCGAGCCCAGCGATTTTCAGCAGACGCTGGCAGCCTTCCCAATCGTCCTGCAAGGCAGCGGCGCCAACGCGCCCTTTACTACCATCGGGGGACTCGACAACACATGGGTACAGGGAAGAAAGGCCGCCCGCTTCTTCATCAATGACAACCTTGCCTGGAGCCACGGCGCACACGAGTTCAGGTTCGGCACCAATACCCGCATCTTCCGCCTCAATGACTATGATTTCGGCGAGGGCACGGTTCCCACGGTGTCATACACCACACTCCCGCAGTTCATCTATGGAGTGGCGTCCACAGCCACGCAGACTTTCCCTACTTCTGCGAACGAACCGTTCAACTTTCTTAACCTTGACTTCTACGCGCAAGACACATGGCGAGTCACCCCGAAGCTGACTTGGACCATCGGCATCCGGGATACCTACAATTCCAATCCCTTGAACCCTCACGATCAGATTGGACGGCTCACCGGCTCTTTCGATTCAATTCCCCATGATGTTAATCAGCCATTGAATGCGGTGATCCAGACCCACCTCGGCAATTTGTTCTCATCCACGCCAGCCGTTATTCTTCAGCCGAGGACTGCAATCGCATGGCAGTTCAAACCGAATACCGTGCTGCGAAGCGGCTTCGGCATTTTCAGCGACATCATGCCGGGCAGTATCGCCGACGTCATTGGCACTAATCCTCCGTACGTCAAGACATTTCAGGGCGGTCTGCTCGGTACAGTGGGCGGCACGGAGATCGCACCCGGTGTGCCAAACAGTGCCGTGGATACAACTGTCGCTGCCAATCAACGCTTTGGTGCGGGATTCCAACAGGGCCAACTCTCATGCGCCTCGTCGCAAGCCAACGCCGCAACCTGCCTTCCACCGGTGGCAATCACGGCTGTGCCCAGCGGTGAGCTCCATGTGCCGTATTTCATGGAGTGGAGCCTCGGTCTCGAGCATCAGTTCGGAACGAACACTAGCGTTAAAGCGCAGTACGTCGGCACGCGAGCGGTTAACCAGCCCTATCTGACGCAGGTCAATGGCTATCAGACGGTGTGCCCGGGATGCTTTGCGCCATTCCCCTATATGCAACCCACTGATCCGAGATTTGCCGCCGTGACACAGTTCTCGACCGGCGTCAACAGCCACTACAACGGTCTGCAACTGACAGCGATGAAGCGCATGGGGCATGGCTTGCAGGGGCAGATCAACTACACATGGAGCCGCTGCATGGATGAAGTTTCCAACGGCGGCTTTCTGCAGTTTTCGGCTGGCGGCATTCTTTCACCACTGCCTGGCGCTCTGCATCGCGATTACGGCCCATGCGACTACGACATTCGCAGCAATATGACCGCACAGTATGTGTACCAGTTACCGGTGAAGGTCCGCAGCCAATGGTTCGGGCACATCGTGAATAACTGGCAGGTCTCCGGGACGCTGTTCTGGCATAGCGGCGTACCGTTCTCGGTGTTGAGCACACCGTACTCGGCCAACGGAAATGGCATTGTGCAGGGCAGCGGACCACAGTTCGCAAGCCTGGTGCCTGGAGTTGATCCTTACTGCCGCCACTGCAATCTTGCGTCCACGCAGCCCGGCACCATCCAGTGGCTAAATCCCAATGCATTCACCTCCACGGTCGATCCCAGCACCGGTGCCTGTGTCGGCGGAGACAGTCCGGCGACCTGCCAGTTTGGCACCTCGCGGAGGAATCAGTTCCGCGGTCCCGGCTTCGTCTGGTCCGACATGTACCTTACAAAACGAATTCCCCTTAGCGCCAAGGTGATAATGCGAGTCGAGGGTCAGTTCTTCAACGTCTTTAACCACCCCAACTTTGCACTGCCCAGCATGACGCAGGCCGGAGTTCCCGGTAATCCCTCTACGCAGACAGGTTTTGGGGCGCTAACCTACACCACATCGCCGCCGACTGGACTGCTTGGCGTGGGGCTGGGCGGTGATAACAGTCCGCGTATGATTGCTTTCCAGGCCAAACTAGAATTTTAGTGAGGAGCACGACTATGAGCCGACGTCTCATCGCCCTTGCTGCAGCAATTCTGATCGCACTTCCGGCAGCCCGTCTCTCGGGCCAAGAGACGACTCCTTCCACAGGGAGCAAAGCACAGGTAAAGAAGGTTCCGATCCCCTACACACGAGCATCCTCCGGCAGGGAGATGTATGTGGCGTACTGCGCGTCCTGTCATGGCAAGGACGGCAAAGGAAATGGCCCAGCAGCGCCCGCACTCAAATCCGCCCCGACAGACTTAACTCAACTCGCGGCAAGCAACGGAGGCCGATTTCCGGAGAACCACGTCTCCCAGACAATCAAGGGAGACTATGCCACTCCAAGCCATGGCTCCAAGGACATGCCAGTCTGGGGCTCGCTCTTCGCAACCATGGGAACCACCAGCGATGGCTCGGTGCAGCTGCGCATTCGCAATCTGACGAAGTACATTGCATCACTGCAGCGGTAGGGGTACCCCAACATTGAATGTTGGAGCGAGCCCTCCCACTCGGCATGATCTATGCTGGGTGAATAGTCGACTACTCGGAAGTAATTCTGGCTTCGCCATAAGATTGATATTGTTAAGTGACTTGTGGGCATTAACGTTGGCGGCATCGCCCAGCCCTGGCAACACCTGGTCATGTCATTCTGAGTGGGCCTAAAACGGGGGGCAGGCAGTCCCTCGTGCCATAACAAGTTCCTCTCATGCCAGCATCTCCGATCATTCAAACTGGTACAAAATTCTCCGGGCACTCCACTTCGTTCAAGCCGGCTTATTGGTACCAATCTGCGGACGCGCCATAGATGGTCGACCACTGAAATCCGGAGTTGAACACATGGCTATGTATCAAGAACTTGTTAACACTTTGGTAAATTGCGTCTATAATCCGTTGTTGCTTATTTAGGAAAAGGTCGACCGAGCTCGACATTCAGCGACCCGCGGCTTTAACCGGCCTCGGAGGTCCATATGAAACCGTCGGCAAATGAGTTCATAGTCCATCGATCGCTCCCACGATATGGGCTTGCCGTTCTAACTGCCAGCATCGCATTGGGGGCGGCCTTACTCTTAGAGCACTTCCAGTTTCGGCCCCCTGCATCGTTACTGCTGCTGTTGGCTGTAGCCATCGCTTCCTGGTATGGAGGACGAGGCCCCGGCGTAGTGGCGGCGATTCTTTCCAGCGTTGCCTATTACTGGTACTTCGTGGAGCCGGTCCGCACTATTTACATATATTTGTCCGAGGTTCCGCGCTTTGTCACTTTTATAGCATTCGCTGCACTGCTGTCGTGGTTCGGAGCGGTCCGGCGCCGCGCTGAGGCCAGTCTGCGCGAGCGGGCGGCTCTGCTGGATCTCACGCACGACACCATCTTTGCGATGAATATGGACGGGGTGATCAGGTACTGGAATCACGGCGCCCAGGAGCGATACGGCTGGACCGCCGAGCAAGCGGTGGGTAGCAATGTCCACGAACTGCTGAAGACGGTTTTCCCGGCGCCGCTTGATGAGATCAAGGCGGAAGTGACGCGTGCCGGCCGCTGGGAAGGCGAGCTGCGGCATGCCAGGAAAGACGGAACCCATCTGGTGGTGGCGAGCCGCTGGTCTTTGGAGCGCGACGACCACGGTGCGCCGGCTGCGATCATGGAGACGAATAATGACGTCACCGAGCGCAAGCGCGCCGAGGAGGCGTTGCGGCGCTTAAATCGCGAACTGCGGGCGATCAGCAACTGCAACCAGGCCCTCCTGCGAGCCACCGATGAGCAAAGCTTGCTGAATGAAATCTGCCGGATTGCCCACGAAGAGGCGGGTTATCAAATGGCGTGGGTCGGCTATGCCGAACACGACGAGGCCAAAAGCGTACGCCCGGTCGCGTGGGCTGGAGTCGAGGAAGAATATTTCGCAAACCTCGGCGTAACTTGGGCTGACACAGAGCGTGGGCACGGCCCCACCGGAACGGCCATCCGGAGCGGGAAAACCTGCAGCATCCATGATTTCGCAACGGACCTTGGAATGGTACCTTGGCGGGGAAGAGCATTGCAGGAAGATTATTGTTCCGGTATCGCCCTGCCACTCAAGGATGAAAACGCCAACACCTTCGGCAGTTTTGCAGTCTATAGCGACCAGCCCAATGAATTCACGCCGGAAGAGATTCGCCTTCTCGAAGAACTGGCTGGCGACATGGCGTACGGTATCGTCAACCTGCGTTCCCAGGTCACACGCAAACAAGCTTTGCAGGAAGTGACTCTTCTGAGTTTCGCC
>Ga0371490_1000884_pt1 | contig 17534 bp, 12 predicted proteins | sample MB2SIPfraction_FD_207959 | JGI IMG/M metagenome (GOLD analysis project Ga0371490, IMG submission 207959) | Lab enriched peat soil microbial communities from McLean, Ithaca, NY, United States - MB28FN SIP fraction | ecosystem: Environmental > Terrestrial > Soil > Wetlands > Peat | place: USA... | reverse complement strand
GCCGTGGCCCATGCCGAGTTGGACCGGACTGTGGGACAATAAGGCGAATTCTTGCATCCCCCACCCCCGATGCGAGTATGCTAGTTCGTTGTTCGATGTTGAGGCATGCGATGAAATACAAGGTGTTGACCGTGAATCGGGAGTTCGGCAGCGGCGGCGGCCGCATTGCGCAGCGCATTGCCGAACAGCTGGGCTGGAAGCTGTTGGATCGCGACATCATCGACGCCATTGCCTACGCCGCTCACGTTGCCCCCAAGGTGGTGCAGCGCTACGACGAGCATGTGCAGAGCTGGCTGCGGCGGCTGAACCAGCAGGCCATGCGCGGCGCGGCGCTGGCCGCAGGCATCGAGCTGGCCGAGAACGCCGTCTTCGATGCCGAAGAGATGGTCAAGATCAGCCAGAAGGTGATCGAAGAGGCCTGGACCGAGGGCAATGCCGTGATTGTGGGCCGCGGCTCGCAGTGCGTGCTGCAACACAAGCCGGACGTCTACCACGTGTTTGTCTATGCGTGCTGCAAGGAGCGCATGAAGCGGCTCAAGGAACGTCTGGAGCCGGGCGTCAACATTGAGCAGCGCATGAAGACCGTGGACGGCGAGCGGGCGCGCTATCTGCAGGAGTACTACGGCAAGAACTGGCTGAACATCCACCTCTACGATCTGATGATCAGCTCGCAGGAGGATGAGGCGGAGACGGCGCGGGTGATTCTGGCGGCCATGGGCGAAGGGAAATGAACCCGTTCGGCACGTCAATCGGATCGCTATTTATTGATCCGACCCTATGAGGTGAGACTAACCCCCCACCCTAGCCGCAAAAACAAAGGCGCGGCTAGGGTGGGGCACCCGAGAATGTCCTACCCATTTGGGCCGGGTCAATAGTTGCCGATGTACTGCGCGCCGAAGACCAGCAGAGCAAGACCCAAGACGATGCGGTAGATGGCGAAGAGGGTGAAGCCGTGCTTGCGCACCCAGAACAGGAACCATTCCACCACGCCAAAGGCCACGATGAAGGAGACCACCAGGCCTACGATCAACAGGCCCCAGCGTTCGCCATTCATGACCACGTGCGCGGTTGCAGCCGCAGCGGCCTCCGCATGCTTGCTGGGGTGGATCTCTTTGAGCAGGTCCCACACGGTGGCGGCCAGCATGGTGGGGATGGAGAGCAGGAAGCTGAACTCCAGCGCCGCCGGGCGGCTCATGCCCACGATCTGCGCTGCGGCAATGGTGGACATGGAGCGCGAGGTGCCGGGGAAGATGGCCGAGCAGGTCTGGCAAAGGCCGATCCAGACGGCCTGGCCGAAGTTCATCTCCTCCACCGAGGAGGTGGAGACCTGATCACGGCGCGAGGCCCAGATGTCGACGGCCCACATCACCACGCCGCCGATCAAGAGCGCCAGCGCCATCACCTGCAGGCTGCCCAGGTTCTTCTCACTCCACTTGTGCAGCGCCAGGGCCGGAACCGAAGTGCAGGCAAAGGCCACGAGGGTAAGCGTTACCGGATGATTGAAGAAGTTGCGGTCGCCGGACTCGCCACGCGGAAAGGTGCGCAGAAAGCCGACAATGCGGCCCAGGAACAGCAGCAGCAGCGCCAGGATGGCGCCGACCTGGATCACGATGGTATACATCTTCCAGTAAGCTACGTCCTGCAGACAAGCGGTGGCGCCTACCGAGCAGGACGCCTCGCTCATAGGCAGCTTCATCAGAGCTTCAGTAATACGCAGATGGGCCGTCGAACTGACCGGGAGAAACTCCGTTAACCCCTCGACGATCCCCAGCAGGATCGACAATAGATATGGATTCACACTGCCTCCAGGCACAGATACCGCCGATGTGTTCCGCCCGGGGGGAGAAGCGCGGACTCACTCGCGGTCAAGGCCGTATACGGGAATACCCTCATCCAATTTGTACACCAGTGTACCTGCCCGACACGAATCATCCGAGGCCGGAAAACGCTCTTTCAGCTTGGCGGCCAGCTCGGCGGCATGAGCATGGGCAGCCCGGCTGCGGCTCTGGTTTTCGTCGGCCGCGTACATGTCGGTGAGCACGGCCTGGCGATAAACGGCCTGATAGAGAGCCTGGGCGGCGCGGGGTGAGTCGGGGTGTTCCAGGGCGTACTTCTCGTAGATCTCCGACTCCTTTTCCGGGCAGCGGGCATCGCCCTGCCAGTCGCCGCACATCTTGTTGTCGAGCAGGTCGAAGGCGGCCAGGTCGGCCTGGCGGGTGTGCGGATACTGCTTGATGACCTTCTTCATCTCCTCGTCGTCAATGGGCTCGCGCAGAGAGGCATCGCGCTCGTGGGACGAGGGCCGGGTGCGCTGATCGGCCTTGTCGATCTGCCACTGGACGTCGGCCGTGCGCCAGGCGGCCTCCGGAACCAAGGGCGAGTTGGGGAACATCTCCACCAGACGGCGGTAGAGCAGCCGCGCGCTCTGGGCGGCGTTGATGGGACCGCGCGGGTCCTGGGCCAGGGCCTCCTGGCTGGCGGCCTCGCCCATCAGAATCTGGTCGCCATTCGGAGTGTTCTCTACTACTATGCCTTTGGCCTCGATCCAGCCGGAGACGGGGGGCTGGTTGTCCTCCTCGCTGCTCAGCACAGGAGCGTCCTTCTGGTCCTGCAACTGCTTCACATCGGTGTTGGCGTAGACGCGCATCCAGGGGCCGCTCTTTTCCGCCACCACCATCTCCCGTCCGATCTGTACCCGGTCCACCTTCTGGGATTCCTTGTCGGGCGCCACGTAGAGGATGGTGATGCGCAGCGCGGTGGCACGCGGCCCGGCCATGGGCTTGACCAGCGTCGGCTTCTTCTCCGCGCCGGCGCTCAGGGCCAGACCCGCCATCAGCAATGTCGCAATTGCCCAACGATTCCGCATGCGTTTGTCTCCTCGCTCTCCACTCTTGTTTAGACGCATCCGGCGTCGGCCGTGTCCACAACAGATGCCGGTTTCCAGGTGCCAGGGACTAGGTGCCAGGGAACCAGGGAACAAGAGACCGAGGGGCCAGGTTCTGCGGCTCGCGATCGGAGCACCTAGGACCTAGCACCTAGAACCTCGCTCAACACCGCCGGGTCCACGTTGCCGCCGCTGACCACCGCTGCCGCATTGCGGTATGCGGGCAGTTCCTGGCCGTGGAAGAGCAGCGCCGCCACCGGCACCGCTCCCGAGGGCTCCGGCACCAGGCGCGCGGCGGCCACAATGGCGCGCATGGCGGCGCGAATCTCGTCTTCGCTGACGGTGACCATGCCGTCCACAAAAGCCTGCAGATGAGCGAAATTCTTTACGCCCACGCTCTGGGTGCGCAGCCCGTCGGCCATGGTGCGGCTGACGGCCGAGGCCTCCCAGGTCTGGATGGTGCCGGTGCGGAAGCTCTGGGTGGCATCGGCAGCCAATTCCGGCTCCACGCCCCAGACCTGCGCCCGGGGCAGCAACTGCTTGATCGCGGCCGAGACGCCGCCCAGCAATCCGCCGCCGCTGACCGGAGCCAGCACCAGATCCACCTCCGGCCACTCCTCGGCAATCTCCAGGCCGCAGGTTGCCTGGCCGGCGATTACGTCCTCGTCGTCGTAGGGGCGGACCAACACGTAGCCGTGCGCGCGGACCAGCTCCTCGGCCTTGGCCAGCCGCTCGCTGGAGGCCACGCCCACCTCGACTACCTCCGCGCCCAGGGCCACGGTGCCGGCGCGCTTGATGGCCGGAGCATTGGAGGGCATGACGATGACGGCTTTGGCTCCCATCTGCCGCGCTGCCCAGGCTACGGCCTGCGCATGGTTGCCGCTGGAGTAGGTGATGACGCCGCGGGAGAGCTCTTCGGGGGTGAGCTGGAGAATCTTGTTGGCTGCGCCACGGATCTTGAAGGCGCCCATCGGCTGCAGGCCCTCGGCCTTCAGCCGGATACGTTTGCCGGTGCCGTAACCGCTGAGGCCGGCAAAGGCCGCATCTACCAGCGGGGTGCGTACGGCGATGCCCGCAATCCGCCGGGCGGCGACTCGAATCTCATCCAGGGTGACCAGTCTCTGCGTCATGTTGTGTGCTTGCCTTTCCTGTTCCCGTGCTCCATTCGAGCACCAAAGGCCGGGGTTGCGCTACTGGGGGAGAGCGAGTCGACGAGTCAGTGGGCCAGCGGGTTGGTGGCGGGAACCGACGGTTTCCACTCCGCACGGAGTACCTGCCGCCATGCGCCTCTCGTCGGGGCCGCAGGAAACTTGCTAGGATGGACGAGCTACCCACGACGCCGATGACCGACCAACCACACCTCCAGCGCCCCTCCTGGCTTCCCGGCTACCTGCCCGAATTCGATGGGCTGCGCGGCCTTGCCATCCTTGCCGTCGTTCTCTTCCACTGTCATCCGCGGCTGGAAGGTACATGGCTCTACGGCTTTTCGTTGTGGGGCTGGTCGGGCGTGACCATGTTTTTTTTCTTGAGCGGATTTCTGATCACCGGCAATCTGCTGGCCAGCCGCGACCAGGAGCACTACTTCCACAACTTCCATGCGCGCCGGGCCCTGCGCATCTGGCCGCTCTACATTCTGCTGCTGATTGTGGTCTACCTGAACTCGGACTGGTTCATCGGGCCGCCCATCTGGCAGGCGGTGAAGACCGCGCCGTGGCTGGCCTACATCTTCTTTTTGCAGAATCTGTTCAAGATCACCCTACCACCGGCGATCGGACCCACCTGGGCGCTGGCCATTGAGGAGCAGTACTACTTTGTTTGGGCGCCGGCGGTGCGCTGGCTGCGCCGGCCGTGGATGCTGGGCTCTCTGCTGACATTGGCGCTGATGGGGTCGCCGCTGATGCGGAGGGTGCATCCGCACTGGATTACGCCCACGCACACGCTGATCCATTTGGATGGGCTGGCGCTGGGCTCGCTGGTGGCCCTGGGCTTTTACACGCTGGGCTGGGCGCGGCGGACATGGCTGGCAATCGGGATCGTCTCGTTTGTGGCAGGGATTGCCGCGGCGGCTACGGTGGCCGGCGGCACGGCGTATCTGGATAGCGCGCTGGCGCTGGGGTATGGTGGCGCGGCGCTGACGCTGGCAGCCTCGACTGGCGCGCGCACGCCCCTCCACTGGATCTTCCGCCGCGGGCCGCTGGCGTACTACGGCAAGATCAGCTACGGGCTCTATCTCTGCCATATTGCGGTGTTCATCTTCTTTGGCTGGTTTGACCTGCGCATGACGCCGTATGGAGTGCAGGGCAATGTGGCGATTGTCTGCTTCCGGCTGCTGATGGCGACCCTGGTGGCCAGCGGGCTCTGGTACGGGGTGGAGAAGCGGATTCTGAAGCTCAAGAAGCACTTCTGAAGCCGCACCGGCGGGTTCGCCCCCCAATTCCCGTCGTTGCCGGTCTCTCCGGCGCCGGTGCTTGAAGGCCTTCCCCTTGCTGGCTCGTCTAAACTCAAAGTCGTAGGACGCTATCCGCCAGGACCAGATTCCGTGAGCTTGAATTTCCGCCATTTTGCGCTTGTTTCCGCCCTTCTTCTAGCACTGCCCGGCCTCCCGGCTCAGACGCTGCCAGCCGCTCCGGCCGCGCCCACTGCGCCGGCAACGGTCGAGGAGCGCCACAAGGCTCTCGATGCGCTCTTCCGCCAGTACTGGGAGCAGAACCTGAAGGCCGACCCGGAGTTTGCCTCCTCGATTGGCGACAAGCGCTGGAATGCGCAACTGACCGACCTCTCCGTTGCGGCCGAGAACGAGCAGGTTTCGCGGGCCCAGAATCTGCTTCTGCAACTGGCGGCGATTGACCCCACCGGGCTGAGCGACCAGGACCAGACCAGCCGCGAGTTGCTGACCCGCACCCTGGCCGATGAGATCGAGGCCGCCAACTTCAAAGAGTGGGAGATGCCGGTTACGCAGATGAGTGGCATCCAGACCCGCTATCCGGAGCTGGTGCGGCAACTGACGTTTGCCTCCACGCAGGATTACGACGACTGGATTGCGCGGCTGAAGGCCATCCCGGCGGCTTTCGCCACGATTTCGGAGAACATGGCCATCGGTCTGGAGGAGCACCGCACGCCACCGCGCTATCTGGTGGAAAAGGTGCTGCCGCAGGTGAAAGAGCTGGGCACGCAGAAGCCCGAGGATTCGCCTTTGGCGCTGCCGCTGAAAAATTTTCCGGCCGCAGTTCCTGCCGCTGACCGGGAGCGCATCCGCACCGAGATACTGGTGGCGATTGAAAAGCAGGTGCAGCCGGCTTATCTGCGTTTTGCGCGCTTCCTGGAGGCCAGCTACATTCCGGGCTGCCGCACCGATCCAGGGGTTTGGGCGCTGCCGGATGGCGACAAGTATTACCGCTTTCTGATGCGCCGCGAGACTACCATCGACGCGCCTCCGGAGCAGATCTACGCGATTGGGCTGGCGCAGGTGGCGCGTGACGAGGAGCAGATGCTGGCCATTGCCCAACAACTCGGCTTCAAGGATTTGGCCAGCTTCCGGGCCTCGCTCCAGGCCGATGCCAAGTACCACCCGGCCTCAGCCGACGCGCTGCTCGCTGCCTATCGCGGTTATATTGCAGCCATGCAGGCCAAGCTGCCCGCGCTCTTCGGCCGGCTGCCCAAGGCGCAACTGGAGGTGGTTGCCCTGCCCGAGTACCGCGCCCAGAGTGCGGCGCAGGCCTACTATGAGGATGGCTCGCCGGAGTTGCAGCGGCCGGGCCGGGTGACCGTGAACACCTATAACGCGACCGCGCGCTCCCTGGTGGATGTGGAGGCTATTGCCTACCACGAGGGCGTACCGGGGCACCATCTGCAGATCTCGCTGGCTCAGGAGATTGACGGGCTGCCAACCTTCCGAAAGTACACGTATATTACTGCCTTCACGGAAGGTTGGGGGCTCTACGCCGAGCAACTGGGCAAGGATGTGGGCTTCTATCAGAATCCGGTCTCCGACTACGGCCGCCTGGAGGCGGATGTGTGGCGTTCGATCCGGTTGGTGGTGGACACCGGCGTTCACTCCAAGCACTGGACCCGCGACCAGATGGTGGAGTACTTCCGCGCTCACTCGGGGTTGGACGAGACCAATATCCAGAGCGAGGTGGACCGCTACATTGCCTGGCCGGGACAGGCGCTGGGCTACAAACTGGGCCAGATGGAGATTCTGGCCCTGCGTGCGCGGGCGCAACGGGAGCTGGGAGCGCGGTTTGACCTGCGCTCCTTTCACGACCAGGTGCTGGACGCCGGAGCCCTGCCGCTGGACATGCTGGAGACCCGGATCGATGCCCGGATTGCCAGCCAGAAGGCGGAGAAGTAGCGCGCCAGCTGGTCAGCAGAGCGGCGGGCAAGCGATTAGCGTTCCATCCGCCCGATTCTCTGCAGAACCCCGGGGCGCTCGGGAAGGAGCAGGGGCCTTCAGCCTCTGAAGCATGAACTTCGCGATGTTGCGGGGCTTTACAGGGCGCGGAAAAGCCTTGGCAAGCTCATTTTGGAGAGAACGTCCAGCAGGGCAAACGCACCATGCAACTTGAGGTCTTTATCTGGGCGGGCACTTTTTACGGCACGGATAAATCCGTGCCCTTTCAAAACCTCTTCGCACGATGGTGCGTTTGCCCTGTAAAGCCCAAGGCTTTCATTTTGCGGCATTTGCGGTACCCTTCGGCTTCGCTCAGGGCAGGTTCAAAAACTGAAGTCGTGCCCTAGAAAGAAACTGGTATGCAAGTCCAACCAGCGATGGCTTGCCGGGGCTAAAGCCCCGCCCGTTCTTTATTTGTAGCTCCCTTCAGGGACCTGAAGGTCCCTGCTCCCTCCATATCTCGATTCCTTCCGTTTGTCGGCTGCAGATCGTACTGACCAGGCGCCGCTGTGCGGGACTACCATACCTCCTTTCCTGCTCCTTATTGGTCCGGCAATAAAACAGGGCTACCTTCTTCCAGCCCTTTCCCGCAAAGAACGCTGGAGAAGGATGGGGCACCCTGACAGTATTCAGTTGCCGGATCAATCGGCCCGAATCCGCTGGTGGCGCAGCCCCTTCCGCGGTGATTCAGAACAGGGTCCCGGCCGAGCCTGGCATGGTATTCTTAGCAGTTCCCGCTGACGGTCCTCGCACCGGGAATACACACCTGTATCCGTTGCCCGACGCGGCAACCCATGGAGAAATTTGGATGAAACGTCTGCTCTTCCTTGCCCTGCTTGCCGCTGCCTCGGTCACGGCGATTCATGCGCAGGCCGTTGACGTCAATGTTTGCGATGTCGTCAAGAAACCCCAGAACTTCAACGGCAAGACCGTGCGCATCAAGGGCGTGGTTTTTGCCGGATTCGACAGCTTCATCGTCAAGGACCCCACGGGGGAGTGCGGTTTCCCCGTCGACGCCATCTGGCTGGATTACCCGCAGGGCACCAAGGGCAAGGCCGGCGCTGCGGCTGTGCTGCATATCCAGCCGGCGCACAACTACGCAGGTCCCTACCAGGCGCCCACCCGCGCCGCGGTCACGCTGGACAAGAGCAAGGACTTCAAGCAGTTCGATTCCTTGCTCTCGCAGATCCATAACAAGGGTGCAGCTCTGTGCGTGTACTGCGTGAAGAATCAGGTTTCGGCCACGCTGGTGGGCCGTCTGGACACGGTGGCCGATGCCTCGATCAAGCGCGATGCTTCCGGTAAAGTCACGGATTTCGGCGGCTTTGGCAGCAACAATATGTACGCCGCCCGCCTGGTTCTGCAGTCGGTTTCCGATGTCAGCGCCAAGGAGCAGGACTATACGGCCTCCGACGCCGCGGTCAAGGGCGATGTCCAGCCCAACCCTGGCAACCCGGATCTGTTTGATCCGCTGGAAGCGGCCGGCAAGGTCGTTGCCGGCCCTCTGGCCAACACCCCGGCCGCCGCACAGGCCCAGAAGGCTATCGGTGCTTTCCCCAAGCGCGGGGAGAAGAACGGCGTCACCATTGTTACCGGTGGCGTGAACGAAGTGAAGGACGAAGGCCCGGGTAAGGTCGACTCGCCCGATGGCGTGCTGTACACCGTGCACTTCAATCAGGACAGGCTGCAGGGCCCAGCCTACATCCGCGCTCTGTTCCACATGGGCGAGCACATTGCCGACCTGCGCAGCATGACCGGCCAGAACGATATGGCTCCGCCGTATGTGCTGGAGTTCAATGCCTGGTCGATGAGCATCAGCTCCGGCATTGTCTCCGGCGACAAGGCGCTTACCCTGCCCGGCGGCAGTGTTGTGTGGAACGTGACCTGGACCGCCGACAACCGCCAGAGCAACATGGAAGCCGGCGTCAGCAGCTACCTGAAGGCAGCGGCCATCAACCGCTAAAGCAAAATCCGAATAGGTATCCCCTGGCAAGTTCATCCCGTGTTGCCGTTTCCTGTTGGTCACGGCAACCAGAGTGCAATGCCCCTGGGGACAGCAATTCGGATTCTGCTTTAAGCTTCAGGTTCAGCTCCGGTTGTTTCACCCTGGGTTCGCGCGGCACACGGCAGCGCGAACCCAATTTACATCTACCCACTTACCAAACCATTCCAAACGAGGGAAACATGGCGGAAATTGCGGTTGAGGCAAACGGAACTCCGGCGCAACTGCCCAATGTGCGCGTGGCCGTACTGGGCGCCGGCAAGATGGGCGGCATTCTCCTGCAGGCATTTCTGAAGGAGAATCTCTTTGCACCGGAGCTGATTCACGCCACGGTGGCCCATCCGGAGCGGGCCATCGCCCTGAGTACGCAGTGGGGCGTCGACGTTTCGGTCGATAATCTGGAAGCGGCCCAGCAAGCCGACCTGATCCTGATCGGCGTCAAGCCGTTCCAGGTGCCGGACCTGATGGAGCAGATCAAGCCCGCTCTCGCGCCCGCCAAAACCATTATCAGCTTTGCTGCTTCGGTGAAGACTAGCGCCATTGAAGAGGCTGCGGGGATGGAGATTGCCGTGGTGCGCGCCATGCCGAACACTCCTGCGGCGCTGGGTGCGGGGGTTACCGCGCTTTGCCGCGGCAGGTTTGTTTCGGCCGAGAAGATGGAGCTTGCGCAGCGCGTTTTTGAGACCGTGGGCCGCGTAGTGGTGGTGGACGAAAAGCACATGGATGCCGTGACCGGCCTGTCCGGCTCCGGCCCGGCTTACATCTACATCATTATCGAGGCGCTGGCTGAGGCGGGCGTGAAGGTAGGATTGCCGCGCGATGTGGCCACGCAACTGGCGGCGCAGACGGCCTTCGGCTCGGCCAAGATGGTGCTGGAAACCGGCTATCATCCGGCGTTGCTCAAGGATGCGGTGACTACGCCGGCCGGCTGTACGGTGGACGGCATTCTGGAACTGGAAGAAGGCGGTCTCCGTGTCACCCTGATCAAGGCCGTGATGCGCGCCACGGAACGCGCCCACCAGCTGGCGGCAGGGTAGTCTCTGACCGGATGAATTTGCAGGTGGGCATCTCTGCTTCCCAGGTCTCGAAATCGAGACCTCCGCCCCGCGGCCGAAGCAGGATCTTCCGGATGGCCTGTGCAACACTGCACCACTTCAAGGAGAAACAATGAATATCCGCGAATGCGCACGTAGAATGCGGAAAGCCGGTCTCTGGTTAGCCCTGGTTCCGCTGGCCTGTGCCCTAATTTATGTAGCCAACGACCTGATTTCCACCTGGCGTCAGTTTGGCAGCTTCGACTTCAACCCCGGCCAACTGGAACTGCTGGTGCTGCCGGTTCCGGGTCTGCTGTTGTGCCTGGCCAGCTGGATCGTCAACGGTCTGGCGGAACCCGGCAAATAGTTTTCCTCCTTCCTCGGTCCACATTCCGCGCCCTTCCAGTCGGCCCGGCGGCCGGAGCAGCACGTTCGGGTACGGCTCTGGGGCGTGGAACGGGGGGTAACCGAGCGGAAACCGCTCCATTCTGTTCTTTTGACTACCGCCAATTCCGGGTTTATTGTGAAGACTAAATCCCCGGGGAGAAGACCGTTTTTCGGTTGCCAATGGGAAATTTTGGAGAAGACCTGCGGATGGAGCGGCTCAGCCGCCGGATCACGCTGGAACAAATCACGGCCGTCACCAAGATCAGCCCGCGCCACCTGGAGGCGCTGGAGCAGGAGCAGTTCCGTCAACTTCCCGGCGGTATTCTCTCCAAGGGCATTGTGCGCGGTTACGCCGCCGCGCTGGGCTTGGACGAGCATGTGTGGACCGAACGCTTCCTCAAAGCCTCCAGCGCCGCCGGGCGCGAGGTGGAGGGCGACGATAACTGGACAGCCTTTGCGGCCAACGTGGGGAAGGCGCGGATTCTGCGCCACGATTCGGCCGAGCTGCGCATCCGCTGGGCGGGCGCCATCCTCTTTCTCCTGATCGTCTCCGCCGTAGTGTTTCTGGCCTTCCGCTACTATGGTGTGCGCGCCGGCTGGTGGCCCACGGTGATTCCTCCTGGCGGTTGGGATGCGTGGATGGCCTCAATTCGTGCGACCCTGCATCGCTGGTTTTCCCACTGAGCCGGTTCTGGTTGCGCTTCGCCCTGGGTTCCTGCCCATTCATCCCGCAAACTTTGCTCACTTTGGCCCGGCCCAATTAGCATATGAAGATGCACTCCAGGGTTTACGCCTTGCGGTGCAGTATCTCGTCTGGGCCCGCGGGCTTGTCGTAACCGCATCGTAGCCTACTACGTGGGGTTCGCAGTTTCCGGCCAGACGCAAAATCCATCTCTAAATCCCCTTCAATGGGCAGGAGTTTGAAGTTGAGCGATCGTTTCCTGTTTACCTCTGAGTCTGTGACCGAAGGCCATCCTGACAAGATCGCCGATCAGGTTTCCGACGCAATCCTGGACGCCTGCCTGGAGCAGGATCCCTACAGCCGCGTTGCTGCCGAGACCCTGACCGCCACTGGTCTGGTGGTCATCGCCGGCGAGATCACCACCAAGGCCTACGTCGACTTCCAGGGCCTGGTGCGCGGCGTAATCGCCTCCATCGGCTACGACAACGCCCTCTACGGTTTCGACTCCAACACGTGCGCCGTGATCTCGACCATCAACAAGCAGTCGGGCGACATTGCGCAGGGCGTTGACACGGGCGGCGCTGGCGACCAGGGCATGATGTTCGGCTATGCGGCGAACGAAACCCCCGAGCTGATGCCGGCAGCCATCTCGCTGGCTCACAAGCTGACCCATCAGCTGACCGCGGTGCGCAAGAGCGGCAAGCTCTCCTATCTGCGTCCGGACGGCAAGAGCCAGGTGACCATCGAATACGTGGACGGCAAGCCGGCCCGCATCGACGCAGTGGTGATCAGCACCCAGCACGCCGACTCGGTGACCAACGAAGAGCTGCATGCCGACATCCTGAAGTACGTGATCAAGGCCGTGCTGCCTGCCGAGTGGCTGGATGAGAACACCAAGTACCACATCAACCCGACCGGGCGCTTTGTCATCGGCGGACCCATGGGCGACACCGGCCTGACCGGCCGCAAGATCATCGTGGACACCTACGGTGGCGCGGGCCGTCACGGCGGCGGCGCCTTCAGCGGCAAGGACCCGACGAAGGTGGACCGTTCGGCTGCCTACATGGCGCGCTACATTGCCAAGAACATTGTGGCCGCCGGCCTGGCCGACAAGGCCGAGGTGCAGCTGGCTTACGCCATCGGCGTGGCGGAGCCGGTCAGCGTGCTGGTGGACACCTTCGGCACCGGCAAGGTCAGCGACGAGAAGCTCACCGCGCTGGTGCGGGCCAACTTCCAGCTGACGCCGAAGGGCATCATCGAAAGCTTGAAGCTGCGCCGCCCCATCTACCAGAAGACGGCAGCCTACGGCCATTTTGGCCGCAACGACGCCGACTTTACCTGGGAAGCTACGGACAAGGCTGCCGCCCTCAAGCAGCAGGCGGGTCTGTAAGCAGAAGCTTCTTTCTACATAACGCCGGACCTGCGTGCGCAGGTTCGGCGTTTTGCTGTTCCGGGGCTTTAACCCCGGAGAAGCGGGGCCCCAATACCGGAGCCACATCCTTTGTAGCTTTCAGACTGCGCCTACTTCTTCGCTGCCTCCGGATAATCCACGCGCACGGTGAGGATCTCGTAGGGGTGGATGGGCGCTTTCACCACGCCATCCTTCAGCTCCAGGGGCGTGCCTTCGGGCGTCTCGCTCATGTTGGTCACGGTGGCAGCAGTGGCGCCGGCCGGCACGTGGAACTCCGCGGTTCCGGTTTTGCCGGCCCACTCGTAAACGCGTAGGATAAGGCCGTTGGCGTCTTCCGCCTTCTTGACCGCGGTGAGCACCACGTTCTCCGGCGCAACCGAAACGAAGGAGTGCGCCGCAGGCAGCGTACCCGCGTGGGCGGTGGTGGCTACGGCTGTGAGCGGGTAGTTGTACTCCCAGCCCTTGCGTACGGTGCCTGCTTCCTTCCAGGTTCCGGCGTGCGGGTAAATAGCGTAGTGGAAGTGGTGATGGCCCTGATCGGCCTCGGGATCGGGCCAGGTGGGCGAGCGCAGCAGGGTGAGCCGCAGCAGGTTGCCCACTGCGTCATAGCCGTACTTGTCCTGGTTGAGGATGGAGAGGCCGTGGCTGGCATCGCCCAGATCGGCCCAGCGCATCGCAGGCACTTCAAACTGCGCCTTCTCCCAGCTGTTGTTGCGCGTGGTGGTCCGCTGGATGGTGCCGTAGGGAATCTCGTAGGTGGCAAAGTTGCTGGTGGCGGCCAAGGCGAAAGCAGTCTTCACCAGCACGTGCCGCTCGTGCCAGTCGATCTGGTTGTCCACGTCGACCATGGCCGAGTTGGGCGGGATGGAGAGGGTCTGCACGAACTTCGAGCTCTGATAGGAACGCGTGACGCGAATCGCCGGGTGCGGCGTGTTGCTGTCGATCAACTCTACCGCGTCGGCCTTGGCGATGGTCGCGGGCGCAACGTCGAAGGTGCCGGGGTCGACGTTCCAGGCGTCGTACTTCTGGGGAAGGTCCTTGAAGAACTGGAGCTGGTTGCCGCAGGCGTCTTTCGCGAGGGTTTCGAAGCCGCTTTCTTCGAGCCGTGTGATGCAGCCGGTCTGCTTGTCGACTTCGACGACGAGACGGTTCTGGCTGATGCGGACGATGGAGCCGTTCTCAAAGGCCGAACTGCCCATTACCGAGCCGAGCTTTGTGGGCACGATGCCAAGGACCTTGTAGCCGAGCGCGGGAACCTTGTCGACGTGGATCGTCAGCTGGGCGGCGCCGGTTTTAGGGTCGATCTGGCTGGCCAGTACTCCGCTCGGCTTTGCGGGCTCGGCAGGATCGACGACGGCGAAGTTGGTGAACTCGGCGCTGGGAGCCTGCACGCTGATGGTGAATTCACCGGAGCGCTCCCAGCCGAGGGGATTGAAGACGACGACGGGAATGGTGGTTCCAATGCGGTCCTTGCCCACGGCGCGGGGGGGCTCGGGCAGCGCGAGGCCGCGGGTGTCGACTTCGGCGGCGAGCGTTGCGAGCGAACCAGCAGAAATCTCGTTGGTGGACCAGCGGACCACGTCATAGTCCTTCTGCGCGTCTTTGTAGATGGCACCGATACCCGAGCCCGCGGCCAGATCGTGGAACTGATTGAAGAGAATTTTCTTCCAATCTTCGGTTAATTCATCCGCAGGGTACGGCCGTCCGGCCTGGACCCAGGCCAGCGATGCGTACTTCTCGGCGTCCAGCGCTTCCACCTCGCTGGTGCGCATGTTGTGCTTGTGGTTGGCCTGGGTGGTCATTACGCCGCGGTGATACTCGAAGTAGAGCTCGGCCTTCCAGGTGGGAACGGTGATCTTGCCGTTTTCGGCCGGCGGCGGCGTGTAGCCCTTGGCAATGGAGCTGTAATTCCACTCTGGACTTTGTGGTGCGATCTGTTGCTCGACGGCATTGAAGAAGGCTTGCGCGCCACCGAACTGGAAGTTGGGCGTGGTTTGAGTTGCGCCGGTTCCATCCGATTTTGCCCAGTGGAAGCCTTCGTCGAGAATCGCACGCGTAGGCCCGCCGCCATGGTCGCCGATGCCGTAGAGGTCCAGCAACTCGGTGATGCCGGGGGCGAAGTCGCGGGCCTGCTTCATATCGTTGGCCAACCGCACCGGATTCAGGTTGTCAATGGCGTAGTCGTGGGGGAAGTACGTCAGGACCTTGGAGCCGTCGGGCGACTCCCACCAGAAGAGCTTGAAAGGGAACTGATTGGTGTCGTTCCAGTGCATCTTCTGGGTGACAAAGTAGTCAAGGCCGCTCTTCTTCAGGATCTGCGGCAACTGCCATGTGTAGCCAAAGGAGTCGGGATTCCAGCCGATGCGGGCGGTGACGCCATAATTCTTCTTGAACCAGCGATTGCCTACCAACAGTTGACGGACAAGGCTTTCGCCGTCGGGCATGTTCAGGTCAGGTTCCACCCACATGCCGCCCACGATCTCCCAGCGGCCTTCCTGCACGCGTTTGGCGATTTCCGCATTCATCTCCGGATATTTTTGTTGGAGCCACTCGTTATACGCTGCGGCGGACTGCGAGTAGGTGTAGTTCGGATACTCGTACATCAGTTGCAGCGCCGTGCCGAAGGTGCGCTTGACCACGTCCACCGTCTCGGTCCAGGGCCAGAGCCACGCAGCATCGATGTGGCCATTGCCGTCCAGATGATAGGTGGCCTGTTGCAGCATGGGCCTGAGCGCGGCCAGCTTGGTCTCGGAGGCTTGGATACTGGTATCGAATTTGGCTTGGTCGTGGGCGTCCAACGCCTTCAGATCCACGGTAGCGATGGCGTCGAGCACGGTCTGCATCTTCTGCTTGTCGGCAGGTTCGAGCGAGGGCGTCATGACCGCGGCGGAGAGCAGTTCCTCCCACAGGTCCACCGGATTGGGACGGTTATCGGGAATATCGATGCGCAGCGTGGCGCCGCGCAGGGTCTTGGTGTCGACAGTGTGCAACAGCTTGACCGCGACCACCACCGTATCGCCGGGTTTGGCCTTGTCGAGCATCACCACCGGCTCCAGGTCTTCGCCCAGAGCGACGCGGCGGCCGTTGAAGTAGAGGATCTCCGGCATGGGACCGTTGGCGGAGGCATGGAACTCAAACCAGATGCGCGCGCCGGTCAGATCGTAGCCGGCCAGCGTCTCGGGAACGGTGTAGGTCTGGCGAAGCCAGATGGCGTCGTTGGGCGCCTTGTAGTTGAGCGGCACGGATTGCCAACTGGAGGTGTCCAGATCGGTGGCTTCGCCGTGGGTCAGATCACCCAGGTGCATGCGCCACGGACCGTCGGGCAGCTCGCGCAGTTTTTCCAGCCGGTGCAGGACGGATTGCGCGTCGGCCGGCAGGGTGAGCGTGGCTTTTTCAAATTCGCTCACGCGCTGTGCGTGGAGCAGGGCGGTCGATGATAACGATCCCGAAACCAGCAACAAAACTGCGCAGCGGAGACTTCCCAAGGCAAATTTCATGCAAAAACTCCTCGTGCGAAATCTTAGGCGAGACGGGCAGAGGCTGACAACCACACTGGACCCGCAACGATGCGATCTGTGCCAACAGCACGCTTCCGGTTGCAATCGCTACCGCACTCCCTCTAGACTTGGTATGACCGCAAGGCCCGCGTGCTCCACCGGCGCGCCGGACCGGCGATCCTCTCCGGAGCAGGCAACCGGCCCCGGATGAGCCCAGACAGTGCGGAAGTGGTGAAATGGCAAACACACTAGCCTTAGGAGCTAGCGCCCAAAAGGCTTGCGGGTTCAAGTCCCGCCTTCCGCACCAATTAGAAAACAAAGTATTTACTTAGGGTCATCCGGGCCAGGACTGCCCGTTTGTTCTGTGCATTGTAACGATTATTGCAACGGCTACGCGGATTTCAATTTTGCCTTGAGTCACCTGCGCGCTGTCCCGTTCTTCGCATGTGGAGCAGTGGATCAATCCGTCAGCACAAGATTTACATGGTCGAGTGCAATTGCTATCGCCTGGACATCCCTACTTGCACGCCGACCTGGACCAAGACAGTTCGCGCCGTTGGTCGATTCCCTGAACTTCTCGATTCGCAGGACCGCGAATCGAGAAGTCGAGGGCACGGTCCTCTCTGGGGTCCGGTCCGATTCCATGAATCACTTCCCATATACGCAGTGTTCAAAGTCCAAATCAGGTCCAAACGAGCTTTGTCCAAATGTATTTCACGACGCGAAATGATTTATTTTCTCGCAGAAAAGAAATGAAGCCGCGCTGGCTTCGCCGCAATCTTCAAATGCCCTTTGGGTCTTGTCCGTTACGGTGCTGCCGGGCGTGCGGCAGATTGGCGAAGCTTCGCTGCCTCGAGGGATTGAGCTGGTGCGGGCGCGTCCTCGCCCGGCGCTGCAAATTGCCGCGGACGCCGATCCCGACCTACCGTTTGCCGAGTATATCCAAACCCATTCGGAGTGGGACTCGCGCCAATTGAGTGCCGCCATCAGCCTGCCCGACTTTCGGTGTGTGACGATGCTCGCTGTGCAACGAACTGGTGGCCGTCGCCATGGCGACTTCACGGTATCTATGCGAGAGCCCGTAGCACCAGAGGCGCACAACTGTTTCTTCGTTGAGGGGTTGCACGAGCATTGATCGTGGTCCAAGATCCTTACCCCAACCGGATGGAAAGGACCCCGGGCGAAAGATCTTGCTTGCGGAGACGAAGAGAAGGAGATGTACCCGGTTGGCTGGAATGAGCTGAGGC
>Ga0371490_1000881_pt1 | contig 17577 bp, 7 predicted proteins | sample MB2SIPfraction_FD_207959 | JGI IMG/M metagenome (GOLD analysis project Ga0371490, IMG submission 207959) | Lab enriched peat soil microbial communities from McLean, Ithaca, NY, United States - MB28FN SIP fraction | ecosystem: Environmental > Terrestrial > Soil > Wetlands > Peat | place: USA... | reverse complement strand
TGCAAGACTTCGAGAAAACTACGGAGGTGACCAAAGCAGCTCTTCAATTCGAATTCTGTGGCGTCGTCACGGTATTGCTTTTCCGCTTCCTCGAGAGCTTCTTTCAATTCCTTGCGGAAACCAAGCGTATCGAGAAACGCAATCACCTTGACTTTGTCGGCTTCCACTTCCGGGTTTCGCGTCTTCTGGAGGCGGCCTTTTGTGTAAAAAAAGAGGGCTTGGTTTATCTCCAGAAAAAGATCGTCGATGATCCGTACTATCTCGTTGCCCTGCTTCTGGCGCCCCGGTTTGAAGTGCGGGTTTTGTATTTTCTTGCCGGTTGCCGGGCCACGCGCTTGCCACGTTTGTAGTTCAGCCATTGCGCGGATGGGGACCAGCCATTCCTGAATTTGTTTCAGCTCCTTCCTGCTGAACAGATCGAAGTTCACACTGATCGCTTCTTCGAGCTGCATCAGCAACAGGACGAGACCATTCGTGGGTTTCGTGATCCTCAAGATCGCATCAAACAGTTCGGTCAAATGCCCGGTGCGAATGCAGAATTCGGCAATCAACGGAACGTCCGAAATAGTCAGGAGGAACGTCGGGAAATGAGTTTCGGTTCCGACTTTCGTTAAATGGCCGCCAGCACTTACGAATGACAACATCTCGCTGAAGAATAACTCGCGATCCTGAGTTTCAACTTCACCGAGCAGGCGCAGCATCAGGTCGTAGTTGGTTCCACCGAATTCGTAGAGATCGGCGTCTTCCTGAACGCAGCGGGGATGTTTTTGTCTCTCCTGGACAAGATTGATGCCAGCGGCTGCACGCTGTACAGCGGTAACCATGGCGAGAAGGGGTGATTCGCCCTTCTTAGTAAGCGACCATTCCACCTTTTGCTTATATCGACTAGTTGGCCGCACGCGCTCTTCGAACAGAATGCGCGACATGGCCTCCACAGCTTCTCCGAATTCCATACTCGGAAGAATAGCACCGAGCTATACGGCAGCCGCGAGATTGAAGAATACGCGACTAACGTCAATCAGACGCGGTTCTGATCCGGGTGTACGTCAGGGGCGGGTGGCCCGGTCCATAGGGAGCAAATTCACTAAAGACAATTGGGTGCCCCAGGTCTGGATTTTCAGACCTGGGATTGGACGAGCCCCAACCGGCCATCGTTAACTCCCGAAAAACGCCGATATCGCCAGAAAAGTTTGTTGAGGCTTGCAATGCGCCGAGTGATTCGGCACGAATGCATCTGCGTCCCCCTTTGCGAGGCACCGCATCCGGCTGTTTGTGGCTTCGGACTTTCGTAGGAAATGGACGCGCCGAGAACTATCCGCTGCGCTCCAGCGCAAAACCACGCGGTCGATTTCTCCGTCCCCGCGTCGCTGTGGTCTCTCTATCCCCTCCCGGCCGCGGCGGCCGGCTCCGGTACCTCCGCAGTGACGGCGCAGGGACTGCGCAGGGTCATCACCGGGCACCGGGCATGTGCCAGAACCTGAAGAATCGCGTGATCGCGCGTAAGGCTGTCGAAGGCACGCTCGCCTGCGATTCCGAGCACGATCAGGCTGGCCTGACACTCGGCCGCCGTGGCCAAAATCTCGATCAATCGGTTGCCGTGAACCACGCGGGGCTCAATCTGGAGGCAACCACAGCCGGAGGTTTCCTGCCGCAGCCGGTCCAGCTGCTGCATGGCTTCGGAGTCGATGCCCACGCGCTCGCCGCGGCGGCGCATCTCCTCGACGTGGGGGGCGACATGGAGCAGCACCAGATTGGCGCCGTGGTGGGCGGCAATCCGGCAGGCAAGTGCTGCACTCGGACGAGAGGTCTCTCGCAAAGTGGTGGCGTGCAGAACGACGGGTGGCCGATCGTCTGCCACATCCTGGAGATGAGCCTCGGGACCCACGGTAATGACCGGGATGTTGACCGAGCGCAGCACTTGTTCAGCCACGGAACCCAGTTCGAGTTTGCGCTTCTTGCTTGGGCTCCGGGTACCAATCAGAATTCGGTCGGCGCCAAACTGGCGGGCGGCCAGAGCAATCTGTTCGGCGGGCTCACCCTCGCGGACCATGGCGGCGCAGGCGATGTGCTGTGCAGCCGCAGCCTCGCACCAGGGCTTGAGAGCCAGTTTGGTGGCTTGGATGGCCTCGCCGGCGTCGTAGATGGGCGTGCCGCCGGCATCCAGTTGCACGGCAACATCGGCGGAGATGACATGCAGGAGCAGCAGATGGGCATGGCTGGTGGCGGCCTGAGCCAGAGCGTGCGGCATCAGCCGGTCCAGATCGCCGAGGTCGGTAGCGACGAGGATGACGTCAGGATCGGACCATTGGGCGGGGAAGGAATCCTGCATAAGCACGCCTCAAGTGGCTTTTCCCGGCCTGCCAGGATCGAGCTTTCGGTCGTACTCCGTGCTGGCGGCAGCCGCCGGGGAACCACCATAGGGCAGTAGGTTGCCACCAAGCTGGGAGCGGGGATGTGCTGATGAGCACGTCCTGTAGTGAGTTATATCACCAAACGACACGCTTGTTCGACTGGCAACGATGAGAATCGCTTAATGACGTTAGGCTTGCCAAATTTCCGGCGAGGATTCTCAATGGCCGTTAACACAATCCTGGAATTGCCGATAAGGGAAATGTAACCCGGTGCACAGAGCCCGGCAGTGGAGGAGCCCATGCACGCTCAAATTGACGAAGCATCTGTCATTAAAGCCAATTCGCAGTTCTGGGAACAGATGCTGGCCATGCACCTGGATCATCTGCCCGTGGCGCAGGAATTCTGCGTAGAGGCAGGCCATCTTTGTGCCAGTGTGCGGCTGAGCGGGCAATGGACGGGCCGGATCGAGGTTCGTTTGACGGACAAGCTGGCCGTGACCGCGACCGCTGCGATGCTGATGCAGCCGCCAGAGGCGGTTGTGGAAGCCGATGCGCTGGATGCAACCAAAGAAATTGCCAATATGATTGCCGGAACCATCAAAAGCGCCCTGCCGCGCCCCTGTCAGATGACGGTTCCGGAGTCCAACGTGGAGGCGACCTGCTATTGCGGGCCTCCGCAGACCGACGATTCGCTGTCGGTGGCCTTTCGCCATCCGGATGGCGACCTGATGGTCCGAGTTCTGGAGCAGTCCTTCCTCCAATAGCCTGATCGTTCAGGCATTGCCCGCATAGGGCAACCACCCGGAACCCGCGCACGAGGGGTTCCGGGTTTTCTTTTTTTATGAGGCGGAAGGCAGGTTGACCGGCAAAAAAAGCCCGGCCGCAGGGGCCGGGCATTGGAACGCAAGCATAAAAATCCGAATCATCTTTAGAGCCTGACAGGAGTCAACTGCGGACTGCGCACGCTAATTGAGCCAGCGCAGCCCATCCGGGCGGGGAGGGGGAACGGGGAGCACGATGAAGCCTTCGCGCCAGTGTCCCTGCTCGCGACGAGGGGGTGCGCCGACGATCTTCAAGGCGGCGTTGTTGCGTTCTTCGAGGGCCAGGCCCGGCAATCCGCCGATGATGGCCTGGAGCTGATCGTGATTGGGGGGGCGGTTGGTGGCGAAGGGAACGACGCGGCGCAGCTCAGCGTAGGCGCGAGCGAGGTCGCTGACGTGGGCGCGGCGTTTGGAGGGCAGGGGCATGATGCCCAAGGACTTCCAGGCGGCGTGGGGGTAGCTTTCGACCAGAATCCGTTGATTGGGTTCGATGGCCTGGGTGCGGGCTTCAAGCCGGCGCCAGCCGCGGCGGGCCAGGGCATCGTAGACGTCGATGCAGAACTCGGAAAAGGTGCGGTAGGTGGAGGGCTTGACCAGGCCCGGGAGGCCGGTTTTGGAGACGGTGTTCAGGGCCCGTTCGCTGAGCCGGGCATATTCCAGGCCATTCTCTTCCGATTTCCAGGCCTGGGGGCCGTCGAGCATGAGGATGCGGATGTTGTTAACGGTGCAGAGGTGGTTGAGGCGGCCGGCGAGGATCTCGGGATCGACCGGACCTTCTTCGATGCCGTCGGAGGAGGAGGGAAGGATTTTGCACTCGATGGGTTGAGGCAGCGGCATGCCGCGATGGCCGGGGGCGATCTGGGCAGGGACGCGGTTGAGGATTACGATTCCGAGATCGGTCCAACGGCGGCAGGCGAGATCGACAGAGAGGACTGGCACGCTTACAGGATAAGGAGTTGGGGGAAAAACGAAAGGTTGTTGACGGCAGGCAGGAGGGGCTGTGACCAGATTTGGGACAGAAGATGTGCGCTTCCCGAAATGAAATGCACAAGGCAGGAATGGAGGCCGCGAGGCGGGGGAGTGGGGCGGTGTCAAAACAGCGGCCGGGAGATGGGGATGCAAGTTGTTGATCGGCAGGGGGAATGGGAGAGGCAGGCGGTTGCAGGCAATTCGCATGGGGTGGGCTAAGCTAGGGACATTACGAGGGCAGCGAGTCAGAACGGGAAGACCGGTGTGGTGTTTCCGAGAATCTTGCAGGTCATTTCCGCGGCAGCGGATGCAGGAGAAACGATGGACGGTTAGAGCGAGAGGCGGATGACCCGGAGCGTAGGACCGCGCAGAGAGAATGCAGACGAGCGGTGCGGTGGGCAAGGACCGGGTCTGCGGATGCGGCAGCGACGGGTAGGACGCTGGGAGTGGCAGGGGCCAGGAGGAGGAGCGCAGAGGCGCTCCTCTTTTTGTTTTTGCGGGACGAAAGCGTGCCGTGGAGCGATGGCCGGAATGGGCAGACAAATGGCCGAACAGAGGAAACGAGCAGCAGCAAGCACAGCGAAAAAGAAGGCAGTACGGAAACCTGCAGGCACGAAAACAGGGAGCAACAAGGCGGCGGCAAGAACCAAGACCAAGGCAGGGAGTGAGCAGAGCGAGGCCGGCTTCGAGCAGCTACTCAGCGCCGTGCAGAATGAACTCAGCCAGCGGGGGGAACTGATTGCGCGGAAATTACGGCAGAAGTCGGAAGCCGGCGACACGCAATCGACAAAGCTGCTGATTGCGTTGGCGACGAAGCCCAGCCAGAAGCTGGTGGCCAAGGCGGAGAGCGTGGCGTTGAAGATTGCATCCGATCCGGAGTGGAAGCCGGAGGGAAGGCAGGAAACGCAAGCCGAGGCAGCCGGGAAGATGGACGACGCGGACAAGTGAAGCTGGGCAGATGCAAAGGCCTGGAACGCCAAGTCTCTGACCGCATGAATTTGCACTTCGGCATCTCAGCTTCCCAGGTCTCAAAATCGAGACCTGGGGCACCCATGAATGGTTCAGAATCATACGGCCAGAGACCTGGTGTGGTGAGTCAGAAGTTGGTTGAAGAACAACTGCAGATCCTTCGACTCACCACGCATTGCATGCAGGCACCTGCGGTACGGCAGACGCGGCATTGCATGCAGCAGACGCGCTTTGCACAGGGCTGAGGAGGACGTTCGGGGTGGAAGCAGGGATGGCGGAGCGGGAAGAGCTGGTTCTGGCAACAAGAAGGAAGAGGCAGGAATGAAGCTCACAAAGGGAAAAGCGATGCGCGGCAACTGCGAGGGAGAGAACAGACAAGGCCCGGGAAGCAGCGTGGGCAGGATGCTGAGCTGGCTGGTGGGAGTGGCAGGACTGGCGATGGTGCTGAGTCTGGCTGCGGGGAACAGCTCAGAAGCGCAGACGGTGACGACGACGACGGTGCAGGGGACGGTGTACCTGGCGAACGGTCAACCGGGCGCGGGGAGTCTGGTGGTGAGCTGGCCAGCGTTTACGACGGCATCGGGAGCGGCAATTGCAGCCGGGCGACTGACGGCGACGATTGGTGCCGACGGCTTTGTGAGCGTGAATCTGGCACCGAATCTGGGGTCGACACCGGCGGGTTTGTTCTATACGGCGGTGTTTTCCATGAGCGACGGGACGAACAGCACCCAGTACTGGGTGGTTCCGGCGACCGCGCAGGCCACGCTGGGGTCGGTGCAGGCGCAGGTGATGCCGGCCGCGCAGGCGGTGCAGGCGGTGACCAAGGCGTATGTGGATCAGGCCATTAATACGCTCGCCGGTGCATGGCTCTCAGTGAACGGCGGAACGATGAACGGGCCGCTGGTGCTGAGCGGGGATCCAGCGCAGCCCCTGCAGGCAACCGACAAGCACTACGTGGATCAGGGGCTGGCAGAGATGGTGCCGCTGGCCGGGGGCAACATGATCGGCGCGCTGACAGTGCCGATGTTGAATGGCCTGCAATGGCCCGCGATCGCCAGTGCGCAGACCACACTGCAGGCAACGATCAATGCCGCGGGCAGCAACGGCGCGATGGAGATTCCGCCGAATTATACGGGGACCGATACGTTTACGAATACAAATGGCATTTATGTAAAGGACTGGAGAACGAGCGGAGCACAACAGGTGGAGCGCAGCGTGAAGGAGTTTGGCGCGGTGTGCGACGGCGTGACCGACGATACCAACGCGCTGCAGGCGGCGTTGAATTATGCGCACACGCGCGCGGTGATGCTGACGATTCCACAAGGGGTTTGCAAGACGCAGACGCTGAACTGGCGGGGAGAGTCGATTGGAGGGCTGGGCAAGCAGGTATCGGCGTTGAAGGGGTTTCCAGGACAGGATGTGCTGGCGAGTCCGACGGACAGTACGAATATTTTGAGTTATACGCGGGTGCACGACCTGACGATTTATGTGGACCAGAGCGTGGATGTGAGCTGTGCGCCGGCCAAGGGGCGCGGGAGCGCGGGGAGCTGCGGTGTGAGTCGGCCGATGGAGAGCAATTCAATCTTTTCGCCGGGCGGCAATGGATTGACCGCGACAGTGGGAAGCGGTGCGGGCTGGTATGTGGGCAATTGTGCGATTGCGATGCCGGCGGCGACAGGATCGGGCGGCAACGGGCTGAAGGTGGCGTCGCTGGAGAATGTGGAGATGGTTGCGACGGGGACCGATCCGCTGGCGGGGACGTATGCGGGAGCCTACTCGACGCATACCTGCGGACTGTATCTGGCGCAGTGGCCGCGCTGGAGCGAGTTCCGGAACATCGACATCCACGGTTTGAATACCGGCGTGGCGATGCCGATGTTGGCCGGCACGACGCCAACAGGATTGAATGCGGACTCGAACCGCTGGGAGAACGTGACGGTACAGGCGGCGCACGGGTTTGCGGTGGCTGCCGGGTCCAACAATATTGTGGACAACCTGGTGGTGCAGGCGGGCAACTCGGCTGCGACAGCGGAGCCGCCGACGGGGTTGGTGCTGGATCTGCCGAGTGGCCCCTACGGATGGACGGTGCGGAATCTGGTGGTGTTGCCGACATGGACGGCGGTGCAGCCCACTTTGACGGTGGCGGCGGCGGGCGGCGCGGTGACGGCGGTGACGCTGGGCAGCGAACACGGGTTGGGGTTCGATCCGTATGGGACGAGCGTGGCGCTGGTCTTCAGCGGCAGCTGCACGGCAGCGGCAACCGCGGCGGTGAATAACGATGGGTCCATCGGCGCGGTGACGGTGACGCAGGGCGGCGTGGGCTGTTCGGCGACGACAACGGCCAGCATTAATGCGGCAGGGACGTGGGACACGGCGGCGGCGGTGAATTTGATCGGGGGACAGAATCTGCTGTTTGTGGGCGGCAATCTGCAGAAGGGTACGGGCGGCTACACGGTGTGGAATGCGACCAGTTCGCAGGTGAACACCACACAGGTGGCCGGTGGGGGCGGAACGTTGCCGGGGGGCGGCAGCTACCCAGGGCTGGTGGGCGCCGGGCAGCCAGGCAGCGCATTTCAGGTGGATCAGTTTCCGGGAGCGGATTTTGGTGCGAAGCTGCAGGCCTGTGTGAATGCGGTGAACGTGACGTATGGCGGTACGTGCGACGCGCGGAACTTTGCCGGAACACAGCCGATGGCGGAGAACGTGACGATTGCCAACAGCAATACCGCGGTGCTGTTGCCGTGCGCGACGATCGCAACGGCGAACCAGATGATTGTGGCCGCGGGGGCGCGCAATGTGGCGTTGAAAGGATGCGCGCTGCGGGGTGGATCGCAGGCCAATGGCAGCCTGGGGGGCACCACGATTGCGTATACCGGCACGGGCGCCGCGGTTCGGGTGGGCGATCCGAGCTATGCAGCGGATACGCTGGGATTCCACATGGACAATGTGGCCATCAACGTGACGGGAGCGACGAGCGCCACGGCGGTGGGTGTGGTTGCCTATCGCACGCAGGAGATGGATCTGGAGAGCCTGTACTTCCTGGGCAATCAGAACCAGACCGGCATGACGCTGGATGGGACCGGGAACTATACCGGCGGCAGTTTTTACGATGTGGCGTTCAACGGCTTCCAGACGGCAGTGAACGGAATCGGGCATCAGGTGGCGAATCCGGCGACGACCGACTGGATGAACGCGAGCACGTTTGTGCGGCTGCATGTGGATTGCCCGACGTCGAGCGGCAGCCCGATTGCGGGGACGTACGGCATCAATCTGCAGGCTGGCGACGGCAACACGTTTACGGGCGGCGATGTGGAAGGCTGCGCGACGGCGCTGCATCTGGGCGCGAATGCAAAGAACAACACGATTGTGGGGCTGCGCAACGAGAACTCGACGAACCAGGTGGTGGCGGATACGGGCAGCGCGTACAACAACTGGATGACGGGCGGCACGATGTTTACCGGGGCGCTGACCGACAATGGCACGCGCAACAGCTTTCTGGATACCTTCCATCGCAGCTTTAACGGCATCTTCGGCGACTGGTATGGGAGCCAGCAGGATGCGACAGTGACGAATCATTACCGGCTGGGCATTGGAGCGGGGAATGAGCGCGGACTGCTGAATCGATACCAGACCGATTCTGGCTATCGCTGGACGATCGGGTTGAGCGATGCGACAGCGGGCGAGCAGTTCTATCAGGTGCTGGACGAATTGAACGGCGTGTACCGCATCTCCGTGGGGCAGTACAACAACGGGCAGTCGAGCACCAATTCACAGACGGTGATCAACGCCGCGGGCACGGGGGCGGTGGTGCTGAACGGGTCAAACAATGCGGGCACCGGCGGTGTGGTGATTGGATCGGGTGGCGTGGGGTCGACCACCGTGGCCACGGTTGACGATCTGGGCGATGCGACCTTCAACGGGATGCTGCAGGTGGGAGGGGCAACAACATTCCAATCGACGCCGACAGTAAAGAACGGAGTGAACGCGGAGGTCGATCTGGCGCTGTGGGCAGGGTCGACGGCGAACCAGAAGGAGTCGCTGATCTACAAAGACAACACGGGGACAAGCCAGTGGTTTCTGGTGAAGGATACATCGAATAACTGGGCGCTGAATTCGGCGATCGGCGGGCTGGACAGCTTCAAGGCGTACCAGAGCACGAACTCGGGCGACACGTATGTGGATGCTTCCAGCAATGTGGGGACGGTGCGTGTCAACTATGAGACCGGGTCGGGGGGGGCGTTCAACGTCTACGGGGGCAGCAGCAGTTCGCTCTATGCCAGCTTCACCGGTTTGTCAGCGATCAAGTTTCCAGGGCTGGCGGCGGGGAGCGGCCATAACTGCCTGCAGATTGACAGCTCAGGGTACATCACCAATACGGGCTCGGGCTGCGGCAGCAATACGACGACCGGGACAACGATCAGCTCGGGATTTACAGGGCAGGTGCTGTACTACACGGGCAATGGCACCTCGGTTGGCGGCGAAACGATGGTGCCGATTGCGGCCGGCGGAACCGCGGCAGCGACCGCGGCGGCAGCGTTGGCCAATTTGAATGGGGTGTCGACAGCGCTGACGACAACGCAGGCGATGGTGGGCAGCCTGCAAGCGCCGGGACTGATTCCGGCGACGACGCCGTATGCGGATATCCGGGCGTACGGCGCGGTGATCGACGGCGCGACACCGATTGACACCGCGTTGGCGAGTGCGGTGGCGGCGGCCTGTACGACGTCGGGTGTGGTGTTGCTGCCCTGCGCGGGCAACGGGTGCTATCTGCAGAATGGCTCGACGCTGGCGACGGTGAACAGCGGAGTGGCGTGTGCGAATTCAACGGTGGTGCAGTTGCGGCTGCAGGGGAATTTAATTCTGGGTAGCACATTTGAAACGCCGGACCAGATGGACTTGATTGGCGAGGGACAAGGCGCGAACCAGAGTTATCAGATGAGCGGGCCGGTGGCGCTGGTGCAGGCTCCGGTTATGAGTGGAACGATCGGTACGGCGGTGAGTACGACCAACGCCCTCACGACTTTTACGCCGAGCTTTACGAATGGCAGCCTTGCGAATCTGCAGCCGGGATCGGCGATTACGGTTGCGGGAACCATGTCGTGCCCGGTCAGCTCGATTGTGCGCGCGTCGGGAGTGGTGACGGCGACGTTGAGTGCGACGTGCACAATTCCGGCGGGGACGGTGGTGACAGTGGCCGGGGTGACGGACACGAGCTTCAATACGACGCCGATGGTGACGGTGGCGGACTACGCAGCGAAGACGCTGAGCTGGCAGCAGAGCGCAGCGAACAGCACGAGCTCGGGCGGCACGGTGACGGGCTTCAACGAGTCGACATTTGAAACGGTGCGCATCCAGGCATTGAGCGGATCGGTGGCGAAGGCGGTGTTTACGCATGCCCATGGCGCGACGGACCAATGGGGCATGGTGGCGATTGCGCCGCCGACGAACAGCAACCTGCATCATGGCTTTGAGAATATTCGCGTAACGGGCAACTACGGGGCAGGGTTCTGGGGCGAGCACGTAGCGGAGCTTTCATTCAAGAATATGGCGTTCGGCGAGGCGGCAGCGATGACCTCCATTCCGATGGAGATGGCGAGCTCCTGGCAGTTCAAGATATCGCGGACCAGCCTGTTGCCGACCCTGAGCCACAGCTGCACGAGCAACTGCGGACAGCAGGGATATCCGTATGGATTCCGCTGCACGGCGCTGAGCAGCGCGGTGAACGCCAACAACGATGCCTGCGCGGCCGAGTCGAGCGCGATTGACGACAACGCGGTGATTGGAGCGGGGATCAAGCTGGATACGAATGGGATTGCGCAGCAGATGGGCGGACTGACGGTGCGGGATACAACCATCGAGCAGCCGATTGCGAATGCCCTGACGGAGGACACCAGTGCCGCCAGCCAGGCGCTGGAGCCGGTGACATTCGATCATGTGACGTTGCACGACAGCTTCATGGGCTACGGGTTTGCGTGGGTCAATTACGAATATCCAGCGGCCAGCAACCGGAACACGAACGAGTTTGTGGTGAACAACTTCAGCAGCGTGCTGACGGCGAATGTGGCGGGCAAGTACTATAGCGGACGGCTGCTGGTGAATGGAACCGACTACGCACAGGGAGGGGTAACGCTGCCGGTGGGCAGGACCGCACCAGTGGGCACGATTGCCGACGGCTCGCTGACGATGACGGAGCTGGACGGGATGGGAGGGGGATTGGGGCCGAGTCTGATTCCTGCCGCAACGCAGAGCGTGACCACTAATGCTGCGTCGTGGACGTGCAGCAATTGCACGGTGAAGACCGGAGTGCTGGCTCCGGATGGAACCACAACGGCGGCGGAGATCGATACAACCAGCGGCGATGGCTACACGGCGGTGGGCGGCTACACGGGCGCGACGGCGGCGGGCGATTGTTTCCTGTTTGGCGCGTGGGCCAGGGCGGGGCAGAACCAGAGCATTGTGAGCAGCGATTATGGGCCGATGACGCTGGCGAGTGCAGGGTCCGATGTCTTCGATCAGGGGGGAAGCACCGCATCGTCGGCGGCGTTCCAGCAAAACGTAGTGGGCAACTGGTGGCATCCGATCGTGGCTCTTTCCTGTTTGACGACGGGAAGTGCAAGTTCCCATGCGGTCAGTCTCAGGCTGTATACGGGGGTGGGATCGGGGACAACGGTTGGCAACCAGTTTTGGAACCCGTTTGTGGTGTATGTGCCGGCTACGGCCAGTGTGCCGCGCAACGAGGTGGAGCGGTGGCGCCAGCAGCTGATGCATGGAACGGTTCCGGCGGGCATGCCGGCCGGCGGCGGAGTGCTGGCGATGAATGCGGCGCACAAGCTGTACTGGGGGAACGACACGGATCTTTATCGCAGCGTGGCAGGGGTGGTGAGAACCGATGGTGCGGTGGACGTGGGGGGTGGATATCTGTGCCAGGGAAGTTACGGAAACGCGGGGCAGGTGCTGACGACGACCGGGAGTGGCTGTCAATGGGGGGCGGCAGGGGCGACAAGTTTTTCAGGGGACGGAGTGGTGCTGACGAATGTTGCATCCACGGGGCCGGTGACCGCAACGTTGAAGGCGGTGCAGCCAAACCAGGTGCTGGCAGGGCCGGCGACGGGGAGCGTGCAGGCGACGCCGACCTATCGGTCGCTGGCGAGTACGGATTTGCCGGGTAGCATCACCTCGAACACGAGCGGAACAGCGGCCGGTTTAAACGCAGTGTCGCTCGTGCCGAATGGGACGACTGCAGCGACGCAGGCAGCCCACGACAACAGTGCGAAGCTGGCGACTACAGCCTATGCGGATGGCGCGGTGAGTGTGGAAACGGCGCGTGCCGAGGCTGCCGAAGCACCGATTGCCTCAATCCAGACGACGGCGAATGCCGCGCTGGCGGCGAATGGTTGCAGCACGACGAGCGGGGGCAACCTGCAGTGCAACACGGTGGGTGTGGGGCAAGCGGCGCTGCTGGCGGCGGGAGGAATCGCAGTGAATCCCAAGGCGCCGCAGTTTGGCGCCAAGTTCGATGGGGTTACGAACGACACGGCGGCGATTGTGGCCGCGTGGAAGCAGGCTGCAAGTGTCGGCGCAGATCTGGTTTTGCCGGCGGGGACGGCGCGGGTATGCGGGCTGGCGATCGACAGCACGATGAACTATGTCAAGGTGCATGGACTTGCCTCGCAGGGGACCAAGACGATTCTGGAAGCCACGAATGGATGTGCTGCGACGGGACTGCTTTATACCACCGCGGCAGGCAGCAGCAATGTGGAGCTGTACGATCTGACGCTGAATTTGAACAATCTGGCCATCCCCGCGCTTTATGCGCCGCAGACGATTACGTGGACGGTGCACGACGTAGAGTTTACGGGAGGAGCGACAAGTCCAACTCCGGCGACGTACTGGGTGGCGGGCGGCAGCCTCTACACGAATGCGTATCAAAACGTATTCCATGGAGGCGGCGGGTATGCCATGGACTGGCAGAATGCCTACGCCTTCAATACCCTGGCGAGTTACTACGGATGTAACGTCTGCTGGATTGAGAAGAACGAGTTCTATACGAACAGCGGGCTGCGCATTTCCGGGGATATCTATTTCGAGAACAACGACATTGAACTGAGCGGATTTACTCCGCTGAGCGCCAACAAGGCCATTGTGGAGTTGAACGACAGCGCATCGTCGAAGTATGTCGTCAGAGAGAACTACATGGAGCTGGGGTTTACCGCGACCGGAGTTGTGAATGGGTTCTATGTGCGCGACGCGCAGGAGTTGGACTATCAGAACAACACAGTGTTTGGACCTGCGGCCTGGGGTGGTTATGCAACCACCGCACTGAACGCGGGGACCATTTATGGCGGGTCGATCACCGGAAACGAGCATCACCGCTGGATGACTTCGGGCAATATTGCGGTGGCCAATCCGGGGCAGGTGCTGATTGCCGGGAACTGGGACGCGGACACAGATATGGGGACGCCCCTGAGCACGGGGTGGCAGGCGAATTGGAACGAAACCAACCCCAATGGCGCCGACTATATTCTGAACAAGCCCGCGATTGCGCAGAGCGTGGGCGCGATACCGCACAATTTTGTAACGGCCTACAGTGCCACGTCGGGGACATTCGTCCTGGCGCAGCCGGGGGCAACAGATATCTCCGGGCTGGGGGCCGCGGCGGTATTGGGCGTTAGCGGAAACGGCACCACGGTGGCAACGACGCATGGCACGGGCACGAATGGCGATTGCGTCAAGTGGGATGGCAACGGGAACATCATCGACTCCGGCGGAGCATGTTTGACGAGCGCCAATGTATTGAATCCGGTGAATGCATGGGGCTTCTTTCTGCCGTCGCCGATGCCGCAAACTGCAGCAAGCGGCGTGATTGTGGGCAGCGCGAATCAGGTTTATGTCTATCCGGTGTTTATCCCAAACCAAGTGGCGCTGGGCCACGTGGCTGTTACCGTTACGGTTCCGGAATCCGGCGGGGTGTGCGACGTGGGGCTTTACACCACGTCAGGCTCTCTGGTGGTGAATACGGGCGGATTCTCGGTATCGGCTTACGTAAATAGCAGGCTGGCGCTGACCCAAGGAGCAACCCAGATTCCGGCCGGTTGGTATTGGCACGCGCAAACTTGCAGCAATGCGTCGACTGCATTTGAGGAGGTTTTGGGATCGTCCGGCCTGGTGACGATGGGCAACGAAGGAGCTGTCAAGTTCGGAACCGCAGCGAACACGGCAACGGCGGGGGTTTTGCCGGCGACGCTGGGGGCGATTACCTCGGCAGCGCAGAACCAGATCGTGGATTACTGGTCTTATTGATCCGGCCCTATGAGGTGAGACTGATCCATCCCACCCTAGCCGCAAAAACAAAGGCGCGGCGAGGGTGGGGCACCCGAGAATGTTCTACCCATTTGGGCCGGATCAAGATTAACGCGGTTGGCTGGTGGTACCGGCATGGACGGCATCGTGGCATGCGGGGCAAAGGGAGCTACCAGGACGAGAAAACGAATGGCAGACGCCAAAGCACCGGGGAGAATATGCGTGATGGGAGGAGAGGAACGGCTTTGCCCCTCGAACAGGGAGGGTTGGGAGATTCAACCCTGCGATCTGACGCGCGACGAATTGGAACGGTTTGGCACGATTCTGGATCGACGTCCAGCCAGGTTGGGAGGGGCCACCGTGGGCATGGCGCTGGCCCGGGCGCTGCTGCTGGTGAGGACCAAGGATGGATGGACGATGCCGCTGAAGGCCAATGCGGCACAAAGAGAGTTCGAGCGGCGGCGGGGAGAGAAGAATATTGTGCTGAAGGCCCGGCAGATGGGGATGACGACCTGGGTGGCCGCGCGATTCTTTTTGAAGACCATTACGCAGCCGGGGACGTTGACGCTGGAGGTGGCACACACGCAGGAGGCGGCGGAGGAGATCTTTCGCATTGTGCACCGGTTTGTGGATTGGCTGCCGGAAGAGCTGCGGAGGGGCCCATTGCGGACCTCGCGGGCGAATGTGCGGCAGCTGGTGTTTCCGGAACTGGATGCGCAGTACCGGGTGGTGACGGCGGGGGATCGCAACGCAGGACGCGGGCTGACGGTGCAGAATCTGCATTGCTCGGAGCTGGCACGCTGGCCGGGAAATCCGGCAGAGACGCTGGCGGGATTGCGGGCGGCGCTGGCGCCGGGGGGAGAACTGGTTCTGGAGTCGACGCCAGAAGGCGTGGGTGGGTGCTTTTACGACGAATGGCAGAAGGCGGATGAAACCGGGATGGTGCGACATTTTCTGCCCTGGTGGCTGGAGAAGCGCTACCGGGCAAAGGCGGCGAGCGAAGAGAGCCTGACGGAAGAGGAACGGGCGCTGCGGTCGCGTGCGGGATTGACGCGGGAACAGATTGGCTTCCGGCGACAGATTCGGGCCGAGCTGCGGGGGCTGGCAGCGCAGGAGTTTGCCGAGGACGCGGAGAGCTGCTTTAGGGTGAGCGGCGAGAGCGTGTTTGAGCGCGGAGCCGTGGAGGCGCGGCTGCGCGACGCGCCGGAGCCGGTGGCACGGGAACGGAATGGGAATCTGGAGATCTGGCTTCCACCGGTGGCGGGACGGCGGTATGTGGTGGCAGTGGATCCGGCCGGCGGAGGAAGCCATGGAGACTATTCGGCGATCGAGGTGGTGGACCTGGAAACTGCAGTGCAGTGCGCGGAGTATGCCGGACATCTGGGCACCGCAGAGCTGGCCGGGTTTGCGGCCCAGCTGGCGCGCAGCTACAACAACGCCTGGCTGGTGGTGGAGCGGAACAATCACGGCAGCGGGGTGCTGGCGCACCTGGAACGAGGGCACAGCGATGTACACATCTATCGGCAGAACGGACAGCCGGGCTGGCTGACGAACTCGGTGAGCCGGCCGGCGGTGCTGGGCAGGCTGGATGCGGCGCTGGTGGAGGCGCCGGCGGGGTTCATGAGCCGACGCCTGCTGGCCGAGTGCCGCAGCTTTGTGCGGCTGGCGAATGGCAGGACCGGAGCACGGGCAGGGATGCACGACGATCGGGTGATGGCAATGGCCATTGCGCTGGGAGCGCGGGCCGAGATTCTAGAGTCGGGAAGGGCAGCAACCCGGCGGGGGTGAGGCGGCGCGGGTTTGTGCACAGCAAAATCTCCGGGAGAGCCAAAACTGCGCTTAGAATGCGAAGGAGAGATTTTCGGGTTCCCGGATGAGCGTGAGGATTGGGTCTCTGCTGCCGGATCGTTCCGTGCGACAGGATGGGCCCCGGAACGGGAGAGCGGATTGGCGGTTCTGGCCATACAGCAGATCCGGCGGTTGCGGGGCGGAGCGCAGGGGCACTTGATGCTGGGCGCCGACGGGAATCTGTACGTGGTGAAGTTCCAGAACAATCCCCAGCACATGCGGGTACTGGCCAACGAACTGCTGGCGTCGAAGCTGGCGGCGGCGGCAGGTCTGGCGACGCCGGAAGTGGATCTGGTGGAGGTTTCCAGCTGGCTGGTGGATCATACGCCGGAGTTGGAGATCGACCTGGGCGGCGCAAAGCAGCCGTGCCGGGCGGGGCTGCAGTTCGGTTCGCGGTTTGTGGGCGGGCTGATGCCGGGCCAGGTGGTGGATTATCTGCCCGAGGAGCAACTGATCGAGGTGAAGAATGTGGGCGAGTTTGCCGGGGTTCTGGCGCTGGACAAGTGGACCGGCAACAGCAACGGGCGGCAGGCCGTGTTTGTGCGCAAGCGGCGGGAAAAATGCTACCGGGCGGTGTTTATCGACTTTGGCTACTGCTTTCATGCCGGGGAGTGGCGGTTTGAGGATGCGCCGCTGCGCGGCGTGTACTACCTCAACGCGGTGTACCGCGAGGTAACCGGCTGGGGCTCGTTTGAGCCGTGGCTGACACGGTTGGAGACCATGCCGGAAGATACGGTCTGGGAGGCGGCCAACGAGGTGCCGCCGGAGTGGTATGGTGGCGACCTGAGCGAGATGGAAGCGCTGGTGCAAGAATTGTTGGCGCGCCGCGGCCGCATCCGCGAACTGATCGAGCTGTTCGCGCGCTCCGAGCGGAGACCCTTTCCAAAATGGGTGGAGATGGGCGGAGAAGTTGAAGAAAAATTGTGGCCGGAGATGAAATGGGGCGCTAGCATCATGGGAAGAGCTTATCCCGGGCGAGTGCACTAAAACGGGATGGAGTGAGGGCAGGGAGGTCTTCAGCGAGACAGGGTTCTGCCGGAGCAAGAGAAAAATGAACGGCGAACGGCCAAGACGCGCCTGTGAGTTCCAGCTGCTCCGTTATGTGGCGGATGCGGTAAGGAACGAATTTGTGCATATTGGCGTGCTGCTCCGCGAAGAGGGCGCGAGCCGGACGGAGGTGCGCTTTACCCGTGACTGGCGCCGAGTGCGCTGTCTGGACCCGGATGCGGATACGGATCTGCTGGAAGCCATGGAGACCGATCTGCGGCGGCGGCTGGAGGGTGAGGACGCTGCGGGCTGGATGCGGCGGCTGGGCGAGT